>Ga0181520_10013632_pt1 | contig 10209 bp, 6 predicted proteins | sample PEATcosm2014_Bin_29_FD_132451 | JGI IMG/M metagenome (GOLD analysis project Ga0181520, IMG submission 132451) | Peatland microbial communities from MTU Mesocosm Facility, Houghton, MI, USA - PEATcosm2014_Bin02_30_metaG | ecosystem: Environmental > Terrestrial > Soil > Wetlands > Peat | place... | reverse complement strand
CGTGTGCCGGAAAGCGCAACAGGGGTCGTCGACAGCCGCGCGATCGCGAAGCTGTGGTCGGACCTGTTCGGACCGGAGGGCCCCGGTGATGCACAGGGAGAGATCATCGCAACCGAGCAGGTGTACGAATCGCTCGCAGGGCTGGTGAGGACGGAGCCGAGAGCGGAGGGCTTGCCGGGGTATCGGATACTGCCCGGGGAGCCTGACAATGACCTGGGGCAGGCGGCCGTGGGCGGTGAAGAATGAGGCCCTGCAGGTGCCCGCGCAAAGGCGCGGAAATCACAGCTATGCGGCATGGTGACGCGGATCGAACGCGCGAGAGAGTCGTGTGGCAGGCGGGACTTGCCGCAGCCGTGGCTGTCTGCGTCCTGCTGGCCGGATGCCCCTCTCGCCGGTCGGATGAGGAGATTCTGGTCACGGTCACGGAGAATGGGGACCACGGCAACGCCGTCGCGCACGACAAGATCGTCGAGCAGGCGCGCGCTGAGGGCGAACTCAACTGGTACACATCGCTACCGGGGGCCACGGCCAAGACGCTGCTGGCGCAGTTTCAGAAGACCTACCCGTTCATCCAGACCCATCTCGTGCGCAGCAGCACCTTCGAGGTCGCCCGGCAGACCGACACGGAGATCAAGTCCGGGAAGGTCCAGTGCGATGTCCTGCACGTTCTCGATGTGGCGGCGTTCATCGACCTGAAGCGAAGGGGCGAACTGTATCGTTACGTCTCCTCTGAAGACAAGGCGATACCCGAAGCATATAAGGACCCCGGCTACTGGACGGCGATGCGGGCGGTCACGCTCTGCATGGCCTACGATACCCGGCGTCTGAAGGCGCAGGAAGCGCCCAAATCCTGGGAGGACCTGACCGACCCCAAGTGGCGCGGCAAGCTGGGGCTTAAAGACGCGGCCCTCGCCGGCACGGCATACACCGAGTATTACTTCCTGCGAGACTTGTACGGGATGTCGTACTGGCGCAAGCTGGCCGAGCAGAACCCCCGGGTCTTCAGGACGGCCGGCGAGCTGATGGACGCGCTCGTGGCGGGTCAGATCACGGTGGCGAGCGGCGTTACCGGTGCGGGTGTATACCAGGCCTCGCGGGTTCGGAACCAGCCGGTCGCGGCCATCATCCCATCCGAGGGGCTTCCCATGATGCTGGGGCCGGTCGCCATCGCGGCGGACGCTCCGCATCCCAACTGCGCGAAGCTGTTCGTCGACTTCGCGCTTTCCAGCGAGGTTCAGGCCTCTCTTTGCGCGCTGTCCGCGTCCTACAGCGTGCGGGCCGACGTTCCCCCGCCCGAGGGCCAGCCGCCGCTCTCGAAGCTCAAAATCCTCCAGCCTACCGGGGGATGGGACGCGTACTACCAGGCACAGGATGCCCTCCAGGCCGAGTACGCCCGGTTCTTCAGGGGGGGACGACACGGGGCGGATTAGCCGTGCCGTGGCACCTCCCGACCACGGGTTCGATGTGGAAGGTCGCCGGGCAGGTTCCCCGCGCATCCTTGACGCCCCGGCCTGCGCCATCCACCATCGCCCTCAGCGACCTTCTGCCGGAACTCCGGGCCGCTTCCGCATGTTGGCAATATCGTGTATAATCGGCCCGGTGAACAAGTGCGCATGTCCTCCGACGCGTCCCAGATGAGGGTCAGCCAATCCCTCCGATACTTGAATGCAGCGGTGCTCGTGGTGCTCATCGTGGGCTTCGCCTTTGTGAGCGGGGCGCTTGCGAGCCTGCGCGCCGCCCTGCCTGCCAGCACGGACCTCATCACCTACCGCCCCCGCGTGACCACAGAGATCTATTCCACGGAGCGACAGAAAGACGGAGACGAGCATCACACGCTGCTCGCGCGCATCTACAAAGAAGATCGCGAGCCGATCTCACTGCAGGACATCCCCAAGCCGATCATCGACGCCACAATCGCCGTTGAGGATCACCTTTTCTACCGTCACCGTGGGGTCGACCCGCGTGGTATTGCTCGTGCAGTCTGGGTCAACCTCCGGGGCCAGAGCATTCAGCAGGGCGGCAGCACCATCACCCAGCAGTTGGCCCGGTGCATCTGGCTCACGCAAGATCGCACGCTTATGCGCAAGCTGAAGGAGATGCTTCTCGCCTTCGAGGTAGAGCGCAGGTTCTCGAAGGATGAAATATTGGAGATGTATCTCAATGAGGTTTGCTACGGCCACGGCGCCTACGGCGTCAAGACAGCGGCGAAGCTGTACTTCGGCAAAGACCTCAAGGACCTGACGCTGGCCCAGTGTGCGCTGCTGGCCGGCCTCCCGCAATCGCCCACTTGGAACTCCCCGTACCGGCGCCGCGACCAGGCGAAAGAGCGCCGGCGGGAAGTGCTCCAGGCGATGTTGCGCTATGGCTACATCACTCAGGACCAATACAAGACCGCCGACAAGGAAAGCATCACCAAGGCGCTGGTGCCCTTGAAGGAGCACAGCGTTTCCATCCTGGGCGCTCCGTACTTCACCCACCTGGTCATCCAGAATCTTTGCACACAGTACGGGCAGGATAATGTCTACGAGGGCGGCCTTCGCGTTTACACAACGCTGGACGTGCGCCTGCAGGCGATCGCCGACAAGTACCTCAGCGAAGGGGTCGAGGAGCTGCGCGCCGACGGGAATCTAAAGGGAGGGCTGGTGGGGCAGGGCGCGATGGCATGCGTGGACGTGCAGAACGGCGACGTGCTCGCGATGATGGGTGGCGTGGGGCCATACGAGAAGACGCAGTTCAACCGCGCTCAGCCGACACCCCCGAACCCCGGTCGCCAACCCGGTTCCTCGATGAAGCCCTACATCTGGGCGACGGCGTTGGAGTCGGGCTACGGTCCAAGCTCCACCTTCAGCGCCGACCCGATCTCCATCGACCTCGGTGGCGGCAAAACGTGGACCCCGCAGAACTATACCCCTCACCAAAGCGGAGATTATACGCTGCGGGAGGCTCTGGCGCAGTCAGTCAACCTCGTTTCCGTCCGGGTCACGCGCAAGGTCGGGCTGGATAAGGTGCGCCAGTACGCATCGCGGATGCTTGACATCGATATCGAGCGACTCCGTCCCACGTGGTCTCTGTCGCTGGGAGCATCGGAGCTGTCCCCGCTCGAGCAGGCAGCCGGATATTGCTGTTTCGCGTCGGGCGGTTTGCGGCCGAAAAAGCGGATGTGGACGCGTATCACGGACTGGCGCGGCGATACTCTCGTCCACGACGACCCCGATCAGGTGCGGGTCATCCAGCCCGATACGGCTATCGATATGATCGCTATGCTGCACGGCGTCATCGCTCACGGGACGGGGCAGAGGGCGCAGTTGGATTATCCCGCCGGCGGCAAGACCGGAACCACGCAGGGGGAGCGGGACGTCTGGTGGGTCGGCTTCACACCCGACCTGTGCGCGGCCATCTGGCTCGGCAACGACGACAACACGCCGATGCACGATGCCAGTGGCGGCGGGCTGGCGGCTCCGATCTGGGCCAAATTCATGAAGAAGGCGATGGAGATACTCGGCAGGAACGGTAAATTCCCCGAAGGCTCAGGCGTCACCGAAACCAAGTCGGACGAGGACAGCAAGGACAACAAGACCAAGGATAACGAGACCCGGTCCGTGACCATCTGCGTGGACTCCGGGGGCATCGCCGGGCCCTACTGCCCCCGAACGGTAGAGAAGATTCTGCGTCCCGGCGAGAAGATGCCGGGGCCGTGTACCATGCACAAATCGGCGGGAGGCGCACATACAGGGGACGCAAGCTCAGGGCACACACGTTCAGGAGGAAGCAGAACGCTCACGATCTGCGTGGAGTCCGGGCAAATCGCCGGGCCGTATTGCCCGCAGACTGTCGAAAAGACTTTCCCAGCCGGCACCGGGCCGACTGGTGTGTGTACCATACACGGTGGCTCCAGGCACGGCAGTGGGTCCGGCTCGTCGTCCGGCCACCACAAGCCCTCTGCCCCGGCGCCGGGTGAGTGAGACCCTGGGCCCTCCGTGGGCCTCGCGATCATGACCTTTCTCGTTCGCATCAAGATCCTCGGGGGATTTGCGGCCGCGCTGCTGCTCATGCTGGTGGCGCGGCTTTGGGTGTTACAGCTCACCCAGTGGCCCGGCTACGCCCGGCAGGCGGTGGGCAACAAGACGGCCATCGTCCGTCACTCCGCGCCGCGAGGGCTTATCTTCGACCGGGAGGGGCGGGTGCTTGCCGAGAACCGCCCGGTGTACTCGGTCTGCGTGGTAGGCTCCGATCTGCCACCAAAGTCCGCCGACCTCGAGAAGATGCTGCCGCGCCTGGCGGGCTACATGGGGGTATCGACGGCGGCGCTGCGCACGGCCATCACCGAGTGCAAGAAACGCAATGTGCTGGAGGCCGTTCCGCTGCCGAAGATCGGCGATGACGTGCCCTTCTCGGCGATGGCGCAGATCGAGGAGCATCGCCTGGAGCTGCCGGGTATCGTCATCCACGATAACTTCGCCCGGTACTACCCCTGCGGCACACTTGCCGGCCACGCCCTCGGCTACGCGAGGCCCGTGACCGCCCTGCAATACGAGAAAGTGAAGGACCTGGATTACCCCCAGCCGGAGCAGGACGCCGCGGACCCCCGGCCCCGGCTGCCTGATCCCGTCTACGCCCGGGACTCGGTCTACGGCCAACAGGGCGTCGAGGCGCTCTGCGAACTCGACCGTTCCTCGGACCCGCCGCTACCGATGCTGCAAGGCTATCGCGGTCGCGACGAATATGAAGTCGATGCCACCGGGCGCGAACTGCGGGTTGTCGAGAGCCGCTCGGCGGCCCAGGGCGCATCGGTGTATCTGTCGCTCGATGCCAGGCTCCAGAAGGTCGCCGAGGACGCCCTCGCCAGTGCCGCCGGTGACAGCCGCACCGCCGCTGCCGTGATGCTTGATGTGCACACAGGCGAGGTCCTCGTACTTGCCAGTTACCCCAGCATCGACCCGAACAAATGGGTGCACGGGTTTTCGTCCGAAGAGTGGGCCAGTCTGAACAACGACCCGCGTAGGCCGATGATGAACAAGGCGGTGGCAGGGGGGTATCCGCCGGGTTCGATCTTCAAGATGATCTCCTCGTGCGCGGCTCTGGAGACCACCCGTGCGACGACGGCGACTTCCTTCACCTGCACCGGCGCCATCCATGAGGGGCGGGCGCACCAGCGATTCGGGTGTTGGAAGCCGCAAGGACACGGAACCGTCGATTTCCTCGGCGGGTTGGCCGAGTCTTGTGATGTGTTCTTCTACGAGTTGTGTCTGGAGGACGGCCTGACGAGTGACGCCATCGCCGATTACGCTCGCAGGTTCGGCCTGGGTGAGTCCACCAAGCTCGGGCTTGCCGGAGAGATCGACGGCGTCGTGCCGGACCAGCGCTGGAAACTGGACGCCCGACACGAGCCTTGGCGTCTCGGCGACACGCTCCACATGGTCATCGGGCAGGGGGACGTCGTCGTGTCACCGCTGCAGATGGCGGTCGTGACCGCGGCCGTCGCGAACGGGGGCACACTGGTGCATCCGCACCTGGTCAAGAAGGTTGCCTGGCCGCAGTCCTGGGGCGTGCAGCCGACCCTCACCGACGCCGCGCCCGCGCGGAAGGTCGCCGTCAAGGCGGAGACCCTCGAGATAGTGCGGCGAGCGATGCGCCAGGCCGTCATCGGCCGGGGCGGCACGGCTGCGGCGTTGGCGCGCCTGGGAATCCCGGCAGCCGGCAAGACCGGCTCCGCTGAGACCGTTCCCGGTAAGCCGCCACATGCCTGGTTCTGTTGTTTCGCGCCGTATGATGACCCACAGTATGCCGTCACCGTGTTCGTCTCCGAGGGCGGGCATGGCGGGACGGTCGCGGCTCCGGTGGCCGGCAAGATCCTGGCGGCCGCTTTCAACCTGAATGAGGGGGCCTTCGCGCAGGAGGCAGTCAACTCCGACTGACCTGCGCGAGCCTGGTGGTTTAGCATGATCGTGCCGCACTCCAGACGGGCCGAATGGGATCAACTCGTCGCCGCGTGCCCGCATGGGGATGTCCTGCAGTGTTGGGAGTGGGGCGAGCTCAAGACCCGCACCGGGTGGGAAATGCTGCCCGTAGCGGTCGAGAGAGCGGGAAACTTGGCCGCTTGCGCGATGCTGCTGGCGCGCCGGATGCCGCTGGTGGGCAAGTCGCTCATATACTGCCCTCGCGGCCCGATTGTGGACTTCGCCGATCGCGAGCTTTGGGCTGAACTCGTCGATGAGATCACCCGAGCCGTCCGCCGTTGTCAGGGGATGGTCCTCAAGATCGACCCCGCCGTGGAAATGGGCGATGACGTGACCACGCCAGCAGCCCTGCGCGGTTCCGGCTTTGTCGCTTCGGGTGAGGGGGGGCATTTCGGAGGCGTCCAGCCTCGGTACGTGATGAAGGTCGACATTTCCGCCCCGGAGGACGACCTCTTCGCCAGCTTCAAGAATAAATGGCGCTATAACATCCGGCTGGCCGAGAAGCGCGGTGTGGAGGTCAGTAGGGAGTGCGTCCGCGACGATGTGCCCGCATTCCACAGCCTGCTTTTGGAGACCGCCCAACGTGACGGTTTCACGGTCCGGGGGCGTAGCTACTTCGAGGATATTTGGGACCTGCTGATCGAAGCCGGCCTCGCGCGGATGTTCATGGCGCGGCATGAGGGGCAACTGCTCGCCGCCACGATCGCCTTTGCCCTTGGGCGACAGTGCTGGTATGTCTACGGGGCCTCATCCAATCTACACCGCGACGTGATGCCGAACCATCTCATTCAGTGGGAGATGATGCGGTGGGCGAAGGAGCAAGGCTGCACGATCTATGACATGCGGGGAGTCGCACCCGAAGGGCCCGGAGCGACGGAGGAAGGCCTGTCGGGCCTCAACCGGTTCAAGCGAGGCTTCGGAGCCCGGTACATTGAATACATCGGCGAGTACGATCTGGTACTGAAGCCCTCATGGTACCGGCTTTATCGGCTGGCGGAAGAGATCAGGACGGCGCGACGTCGACGGCAGGATCGTTGAACGGCCTTAACGCCTTGGGGGCTTGCAGCCCCCAAACCCCCGCGATCTCCAACGTCAAAGGTCTTTGGGGATGCGGGGGTCTGGGGGCTGCAAGCCCCCCGGACGTATAGGCCGTTAATGTGCTTGGCCCTTATAGGCCCGTACCTAAAGACCGACTGCTGACACAGCGTTAGAGGATCGCGGCAGGGGCACGGCAATAACAATCATATCGCATTGGGGCACGAGGAATATCATGCGTGACATGCTACAAAAAGTCCTGGATTCGGCGCTGGCCGGCGGCGCGCAATTTGCGGACATCCGCGTCACCGACGGGGCCGGCACCAGCGTTTCGGTACAGGATGGGCGCGCCGACCGCATATCCAGCGGACGATCCATCGGCGCGGGCCTGCGCGTGCTCGTCGATGGCGCGTGGGGCTTTGCGACCACGAACCGCGTGGAGGAGGGCGAACTGCTCCAGTGCGCGCGAGACGGCGTCGAGATGGCCCGCCTGGCAAGCGCGAGCGTGAGCGACCCCGGAATGGTCGCGACGGTGGACCCAGTCGTGGACACCGTGGTGACGCCGCGACAGATCGACCCACGCGAAGTGCCCCTCGAGGAACGGGTGGCGAGGATCTTCGAGTTCGAGAAATCGCTGCGAGGCGCTGACGCCAAGCGTATCACGAACTCGATTGCCAACTACCGGGACGGCGGCGGGAGCCTCGTGATTGCCAACACGTTCGGCACCTACCTCGAGCAGGATTCCGTCAGGTGCAGCATATCGGTGTTCGCAACCGCACAGGATGGCGACATCCGCCAGTGGAGTTCCAAGAGCCGCGCGAATCTCGCTGGGTACGAGATGATCCAGGACTTGGAGCCGGATCAATTCGCCGGGGAGACGGCCCGCAAGGCTATCGCCCTGCTCAGTGCGGAGCGCGCGCCGGCCGGGAAGTTCGATGTCATCGTTGACCCCCTGATCTGCGGGCTTCTGGTTCACGAAGCCTTCGGGCACAATTGCGAGGCCGATGCGGTGTGGGCCGGAGACTCGATCCTTGAAGGCAAGATGGGCCAAAAGGTTGCGTCGGAGCTGGTGACCATCGTCGACGACCCGACGCTGCCCGGTCTGAATGGTTCGTTCCGCTACGACCATGAGGGCGTCCCTGCCGAGCGACATGTGCTGGTCGAGAACGGCAAGCTGACAGGCTATCTGCACAGCCTCGAGACCGCGGCTCGGCTCGGCTGTCGCCCGAACGGGGCCGCCCGCGCGCAGGGGCACTCGTTCCCGCCCATCGTGCGGATGAGCAACACGATGATCGTGCCGGGGACCAGCACCTTCGATGAGATGATGGCCGACATGAAACACGGCCTGTACCTGGCCGGCGGTCACTGGGGATATGTGATGACTGCGCGGGGCCAGTTCACCTGCAATGTCGAGCACGCCTACGCGATTGAGAACGGGAAGCTGGGGCAGCACTACCGGAACGTGTGCATCTCGGGCCTGACGCTCGAGACGCTGCAGAACGTGACGGCCGTGGGCGATGACCTTTCGTTCGAGCTTGGCGGGATGTGCGGCAAGGACGGCCAGGGAATGCCGGTCGATTCCGGCGGCCCGCACCTGCGCATTCGTGACGTTGTGGTTGGCGGGCAGGAGGCGTAGACCCAAGTACGGTTTGCCCGGGCGCGAGGGAGGCTGGACGGGATGTATGTAGCGATCATAACTGCGTTGAAAACGACGCCTTGTGGAGTATGCAGATGGATTTGAAAGACATGGCACAACTGGCCGTACAGTCCGCGATGAGAGCGGGGGCGGAATGGGCGGACGCGACCGTCGCGCAGGTTTTGCACGTGGGGGTCGAGGTGGAGAAATCCAGTATCCGCGAGTGTGAGGTCGTGCGCGAGTACGCCATCGGGGTGCGGGCCTTTCACCGAGGGGGCGTTGGACTGGCTTCGGCGGACCGCCTGGAGGAAAGCGTCATCCGCGGATGTGGGGCGGAAGCCGCCGCCCTCGCTAAGGCCACGCACGGCGACCCGGATTTCGTCGCGCTGCCCGACCCGCAGCCCTTCGACATCGTCCCTGACCTCTTTTGCCCCGAAGTGGCGGGCCTGGAGGCTGCGCAGGCGGTGAAGTGGTGTCAGATGGCTATCGCTGAGGCACGCGAAGTGTGCGCGGAGGCTGTGCTGTCCGGGGGGGCGGGGTACAGCGTCGGAGAGCACGCGACGGCGACCTCGACCGGCGTGGCCTTCACGCACCGGGGAACTCTCGTCGACATGTCCATGCAGGCCGTCGTCCGTCGCGGCGATGACGCGGGCAGCTACTTTGAATTCGATGTCGCCCGCCGCAGGCAGGATTTCGTGCCGGAGGGCATCGGGCGCATTGCCACGGTTGAGGCGCTCCGCTATCTCGGCGCGCGGCATGTCCCGACAGGGAGGTTCACGCTCGTTCTCGGTCCGATGGCGGGCCAGGACCTGCTCGCCGGCGTGATCGGGTCGGCCAATGCCGAAAGCATCCAGCGCGGGCGGTCCTACCTGATGGGCAAAGAGGGCGAGCGCATCGCCGCGACGTGTGTGACTGTGAATGAGGAGCCTTTCGTGCCGGCGGGCCTGATGTCGGGCGGATGTGATGCCGAGGGGCAACCGAAGGTTCGGCGCGCTTTGATCGACGCGGGCGTGCTGACAACCTACCTGCACAACTCTTATACCGCCAATAAGGCCAAAGTCCGCAATACCGCCCATGCCGCTCGCGGCGGCATCGGGGCCAGCAATTTGCAGGTGGCGCTGGGCGAGAAGACCGAAGCGGAGCTGATCGCTGAAGTTGAGGATGGCATCTACATCAACTCCGCCGGCATCCAGCCGGACATGGTCAGTGGCGACATCTCGGCTACCATCGACTTCGGGTTCCGCATCGAGAAGGGGCAACTCACCCATCCGGTGGAAACGACCATGATCGGCAGCGATGTCTTCGAGATGCTCGAGCACATCGACGCCGTGTCATCCGATGCTCGCCGGGAGCCGGGCAGCGTGTTCCCGAGCCTTCGCATCCAGGACGTGCAGATCGTGGGCGGCGCGTAGAATCTTCTCCAGACGTCATTTACCCGCAGCGAGGAATGGCGCGTGACGGGGGAGAAACACTGCGCTCGGTTTGAGCTTCGGGCTCGAGCTTATTGCATCCCGGATCGAGGGAGTGTACCGATGGCCGCCTCCGAAACGAATGTCCCGAGAGTCCAACAGCGCTGGGGTG
>Ga0181520_10013629_pt1 | contig 10209 bp, 7 predicted proteins | sample PEATcosm2014_Bin_29_FD_132451 | JGI IMG/M metagenome (GOLD analysis project Ga0181520, IMG submission 132451) | Peatland microbial communities from MTU Mesocosm Facility, Houghton, MI, USA - PEATcosm2014_Bin02_30_metaG | ecosystem: Environmental > Terrestrial > Soil > Wetlands > Peat | place... | reverse complement strand
GTGAATCCAGGGAGTGTCCTCTACGAAGACTTTGAGGAATTCGGCTGCTGTAATCGCGCCGCCATGGCGGCCACCGGTGTTCTTGATGTCCGCGATGCTCGATTTGATGACTTCGCGGTACTCGTCGTCCAGCGGCAGACGCCAGAAACGCTCGCCGGAGATCTTCAGTGCCTCGGTGAAGCGGTTGTAGGTGTCGTCCTCGTTAGCGAAGATGCCTGCGTAGAGCAGGCCGAGAGCGACACCCACAGCACCGGTGAGCGTAGCAGCGTCGATGAGATGCGTGGCGCCAAGCTGCTTTGCATAGGTGAGGCCGTCGGCGAGCACCAGGCGGCCTTCGGCATCGGTGTTGATGATCTCGATGGCTTTGCCGGGCTTGCCAGGGGCGGGCATGGCGATCTCAACGTCGCCGGGCTTGTAGGCTTTGCCGGAAGGCATGTTCTCGGTCGCACACACGACAGCGACGACTCGGACCGGGGGCTGCAGCTGGGCAATGGCCCGCATGGCGCCGATCATGGCCGCGCCACCGGCCATATCGTACTTCATCTTCTCCATGTCCTGGCCCGGCTTGAGCGAGATGCCGCCGGAGTCAAAGGTGATGCCCTTGCCGACTAAGCCGAGGACCGGCCCGTCTTTGACGCCTTCGGGCTCATAGCGCAGAACGATCAGCGCGGGCGGTTCTTCGGAGCCTTGCGAGACGCTCCAGAAAGCGCCCATCTTCAGCTCATGCAGCTTTTCGGTGGAGTGAACCTCCCAGCCGAGCCCGACTTCCTGGGCCATGAGCGCGGCGCGCTGGCCGAGGATGGTGGGGGTCAGCTTGTTGCCCGGCTCGTTGACCAGCGAACGAGTAAAGTTCTGGCTCTCGCCGATGATGACGCCCTCGGCAAAGGCGGCTTCCAGGGCCGTTTTGTCGGCCCCTGTGGGCGCGGCCAGGGTGAAGGACTGGACGCTCAGGTCCTTGCGGTCGCTGCGGTAGGTGTCAGGGTCGAAGTCGCCCACAAAAGCGCCCTCGATGGCGGCACGCACCACTGCGTTAAGTGGACCACCGCTGAAATCTTCAGGCAGGGCCAGAACCAGCTCGCGGATGCCGCGCGGCTTGGTGAAGCGGACGGCGGTTCCGGCGGCGTTGCGCACCAGGTGGACTGTGGCTTTGGCCTGCTTGCCGAGGCCCACCAGCAACAGCCGTTTGGCTTTGAGTCCGGCTGGGGCGTGCAGCAGTGCGGTCTCATTGGCGCCGGCCTTGAACTCGCCGCTGGCCTGAAGCTGGGCCGTGGCGGCCAGGAGGGCCGCATCGGCAGTGAGTAGCACGGGCTGTGGCTTGGCATCGCGCTCTTTGGAGGTTTGTGTGTCTACGGCCAGAACGGCCAGCAGTTCGGTTTCAATGCCTGCAGGGGGAGCGAAAGACAATTGGGTCTTCATGTTGGTGATTATTTCACCATGGCGGGCGAAAAGGCAGGGAATAGGGAATAGGGACCAGGGGCTAGGGATTAGGGAACAGGGGATGAGTGCCGCCGAACTGGCGCTATCGTCCCATGCGGTGCTTGCTGGCGTTTACTGCGGAGCGGGCTTCGCGGTCGGCTTCGCGGCGCTTTTCGGTCTCGCGCTTGTCCCAGTCCTGCTTGCCTTTGGCCACGGCCAGTTCGCACTTTACCCTGCCGTTGCGGAAGTAAAGCCGGGTGGGGATGAGCGTGTGACCCTTGATCTGCGTCTTCGACAGTAGCTTGCGAACTTCATCCCGGTGCAGGAGCAGTTTGCGGGTTCGGGTTTCGTCGTGATTTGAGATGTTGCCGTGCGAATAGGGACCGATATGAACATTAAGCAGAAAAGCCTCACCATCCTTGATAAGGCCGTAGGAGTCCCTGAGGTTGGCCTTGCCTTCCCGGATGGATTTGACTTCGGTGCCGCGCAGGGCCACGCCGGCTTCGAATTTTTCCAGCAGAAAGTAATTATAGCTGGCCATGCGGTTGTGGGCGGCGTCCCGTTCGCCGCTGGCCACGGGATCGCGGGGCCGGGCCGGCTTCTGGGGGCCGGACGCGGCTTGCGGCACGATCACATGGCTGGTTTGGCGGGCCATCGGGAAGCATCCTCAACTCTTCATCCTATAGCAAAATCGCAGACCGTGAGCCGGGAAGCCGATGACCGGACGCCGGCGAGAACTGCGGCTCGCGAGCTGTCTGAGCAGGTCCGGGAAGCTCATGGAGCGCCTGGTCTGGCCGGCGGCCATGGCGCGCACGATGCCGGTTGCAACCAGGGGCTTTGCTAAAATGAGTGATCGTAGGTTGAGAATTGAAGCCCACGGGAATCGCCACAGAAACTGCGACAAGAATCGCGTCAGGGGCGGCCAAGGCAGCCCGCAAGCGACCGGTGCTAGAGTTGGGCCGGCTAAGACGCCTGGGAGTTCGATGGAAATCCGCGCCGTTGTTCCGGTAGCCTCCGGATCGAAGTTTCTGAACGTCATTTTCCGGATTGCGCTTTTTGCAGCCCTGGCTATTGTTGGCTGGAGCAGCGTGGGGTTCTGTGCTGAGTCGGCCAACTCGTTGTACAAGCGCGGCCAGGCTGCCGAAACGCGCGAGGATTACGACACCGCCTTCAAGTTCTACCAGCAGGCCTTCGCCAAAAATCCCAAGGATTTGCAATACCGGACAGCGCTCTACAGGGTGCGGGGCTCGGCCTCAAGCGCACATCTGATGAAAGGGCGCAAGCTGTTTGCCTCCGGAGACGAGCAAGGGGCGCTGGTGGAGTTCTTGCGGGCCGCGGAGGTTGACCCCGGCAACGAGGCGGCGCAGCAGGAGATTGCCAGGCTTCGTTCCCTGCACCGCGAAGCCGCAGCACCCCCCAGCGAAGTCATCCTCCCTGGGCCGGAGGGCAATGCGGAGGAGCTTGATTCGATGGGAGAGCCGGCGGCCCTGAAGCCGGTGACCAACGAACCGCTGACTCTGCACATGACCGAGGATGCCAAAGTGGTGTACCAGGCTGTGGGCAAGGCGGCGGGCGTCAATATTCTGTTCGACCCGGACTTTACCTCCAAGCGCATCCAGGTGGATTTAAACAATGTGTCGCTGCTGGATGCGCTGCGCATTGTGGGCACGCTTTCCGGTACCTTCTGGCGTCCGGTAACCACCAACACGGTATTTGTGGCCCAGAACACCCGCGCCAAGCGCACCGAGCTGGACGAGCAGGCGGTGGAGACGTTTTACCTGACCAACGCCTGGCAGCAAAACGACATGAACGACGTGCAGACGGCGCTGCGCAACGTGCTGCCCAACGCCAAAGTCTACGGAGTGGCCAGCCAGAACGCCATTGTGATGCGCGCCACGCCCGACGAGCTGCTGCTGGCGCAGAAGCTGGTGAACGATCTGGACAAGGCGCGGCCCGAGGTGGTGGTAGACATCGCCGTGCTGGAGGTAAGCAAGGACTGGGAGAAGAACATTGGCCTCAGTTGGCCAAGCAGCGCGGGTGTTGCGCTGACTACGAGTACGTCATCCAGCAGCACCTGCACCGCGGGCACCACCGGCTGCAGCAGCTCCGGAACCTCCACGTCCTCGGGCACGCCGACTCTTTACAATCTGGCCCATTTAAATGCATCGGATTTCGCGGTGACCATCGGCTCGGCCACCGCCAACATGCTGCTGACCGACTCAAATACCAAGATTCTGGACAACCCGCGCATTCGCTGCACCGACTCGCAAAAGGCGACCATGAAGATCGGCGAGCGCATTCCCATCGCCACCGGCTCCTACCAGACCGGCGCGGCCACGGCCATGGTCAGTTCGCTGGTCAATACCCAGTTCCAGTATCTCGACGTGGGCATCAATATCGAGCTGACGCCCACCGTTCATTTCGACCACGATGTGACGCTGAAGATCAAGATCGAGGATAGTTCCGAGGACGGATCCTCGACCATCAGCGGCGTGACCGAGCCGATCATTGCGCAAAAGACCAGTGAGCAAACTATCCGCCTGCGCGAGGGTGAGGCCAGCGTCCTCAGCGGAATGCTGAACAAGACCGACATCCAGAGTTGGAACGGGATTCCGGGGCTGAGTGCGATTCCAGTCATCAAGTACCTTTTTGGGAACAAGGATCACCAGATTCAGGAAGATGAAATTGTCTTTCTTCTGATCCCGCATATCGTTCGATCGCAAATTCTCGACCCGGTGAATTTGCGCGCCATCGATACGGGCGTGGGTCAGGCGATCGATCTTCGTCACGTTCCATCCAGCGTTCCAACTCCTGCTCCAGTGCCGGCAGCGGCGCGTCCGGCGGGCATGGCTCAATCGAGCGTAGGCACGGTGCCGGGCCAAAATGCTGAAGCCGCGAGTCTCGCAGCCCTGGCGCAGTTACGCGAGAGTGCGGAGGGCGAACGTATCCCAGCACCTCATCCCACTCTGCCAGCCGGTCCGGTCAATCCGGCCGCCACAAATGCGACCCTGGCCCTAATGCCGCCGCCGGTTGCGGTGGCCGCGGGTTCCACCTTCAAGGTGCCGCTCATGCTGAATGGCGGCGTGGATATCGCATCGGTGCCAGTGCAGATTAAGTACGACCCGGCCAGGCTTTCGCTGGTCACTGTGGAGTCGGGAGACTTCCTGGGCCGCGACGCCCAGGCGGTGGCTCTGGTTCATCGGGATGACGGGCCAGGGCTGATTACCATCAACGCTTCGCGTCCACCGGGAGTGAACGGGGTGAGCGGATCGGGTGTGGTCTGCGTCCTTAGTTTCCAAGCCAAAGCAGCGGGTGAGAACGCGCTCGTCATCACCAGGGCGGGGGCTGTGAACAGTTCGCAGCAGCAGGTGCCCTTGAAAGGGACGCCGGCCAGTATTACGGTCAAGTAGGGAGCTTTTTGAGATGAGTTTGAAGCAGCCAGTCAGAACGCGGCGCCAACAGGAGCGCGGCCTCACGCTGGTGGAGCTGATTGTGACGGTGACCATTCTGGCCATCCTTGCTTCGGCGGCGGTTCCTTTGGCCAGATTCAAAATCAAGAGGGAAAAAGAGCGGGAGCTCCGGCGCGATCTGTGGGAGATGCGCGACGCCATCGACCACTACAAGGATGCCGCCGACAAGGGCGCCTTTCAGACCAAGCTCGACAGCGGGAACTATCCGCCGGACCTGGACACGCTGGTGAAAGGTGTCGATGTGCAGACCAAGAAGGTGAAGTTTCTGCGCCGCATTCCGGTGGACCCCATGACCGGCAACGCGGAGTGGGGTTTGCGCTCGATGAAAGACGATCCCACCTCGGACTCTTATAGTGGTGATAGCGTTTTCGATGTCTATTCAAAGTCCACGGGCATAGCCATGGACGGCACCAAGTACTCCGATTGGTAGGTTGGCAGAGGCAGCGGAGATAGCAAAGAAGAGCGGAGTTGGCGGAGTTAGCAAAGGCAGTGGAGTTGGCAGCGTTGAGCGCCGCTAACACGCGCGAAGCGCGGCTAGCTCCGCTACCATGGACGAGAGGCATTTGTGAGCAGGAGACGCAGACAAGACGCGGGCTTTACGCTGGTGGAGCTGATGATCGTGATGGCCATCATTGGCGTGCTGGCCACGCTTGCCATCCCCAGCTTTGTGGGCGCCCTCAGGCAGGCCAGAGAGGCCGTGTTGAAGGAAGATCTGCACGTTCTGCGCACGGCCATCGACTCGTACACGGCGGACAAACAGAAGGCTCCCCAATCTCTTGACGACCTGATTCAAGACGGCTATCTGAAGTCAATTCCGGAAGACCCCATGACTCATAGCAAGGATACATGGGTCACCAATACGAGTGACACGTTGAGTTCGGTAGACCAGACCGATCCCGGCATCGACGATATTCACTCTGGCTCGCAAGATACAGGCACCGACGGACAGCCCTACGCATCCTGGTAACCCTGAGCTATTCGGACCGTCAAATTCTATGCGGGGATGGTAAGGTTTTTTGCAAGCAGATGTTCCCTTTTGGACATACATGCCGGCAAGAGTCGAGGACAATAAATATGGTGAAGGGTCTTTTCCCGCGGAATTACAGCACGTCATCCGTCTTCGCTGCCAGTTGCTCGCAATCCGCGTTGATTGGGCTCCTAAGATACTCCGATCCGCCGCGAGCCGGCTGGATGGAGTGAATTAGATGGGCGCTGATCCCCAAACGCTGCTTACTTTTCCTGCTACCGTCGACTGGTTATACGCAGGCCTGATTCAATTCGCGAGCATGCGCGCGTGCGCTGGTCTGGAGCCGGGGCTGGGCGGGAGCCTGATCTATGCAGGTGAACTTGAAGACGCCGGCAGCGCCTTGGTGACAGCGTGTAATATTGCCGGCGCGGCATCTCTGTCTGCATCGGTAAACGAGGCCAGGCAGCGGCAGGCAATTCGCGATGGGGTCATCGACTTTTTGGTGGCAAACATGGACGAGGCGCTGCGCATCATCGAGAGTGAAATCCGCATGTGCCACACGGTTGCGGTGTGCGTGGCCCAATCGCCTGAAAAAGTTGAGAGCGAGATGGTGAGACTGGGCGTATTGCCCGATCTGCTGCCGCCGGGAGTTTTGGACGCGCCCGCGTACAAAGTCTTTCTCGATCGGGGAGCGCGGCAGGTGGATCCCGTGAGCGCTACTGGGTGCCGCGCCGTGCTGACCTGGAAGGTGAGCACGGAGGGCGCCCAGTGGATGCCCAGCCTGGACGCCATTGCACGCGATTGCCTTTTTGCTTCGCGCAACACGGATGCCTGGTCCGCGCGCCGCTGGCTGCGGCTATTTCCTCGTTATCTGGGCCGCATGGCGCAGGGAGTGCGGCTCTTGCGCTGCGATATGGATGTTGCGAACGCGTTCCTCGATAGGGTACGGGACCAATTGGCGCTGGGCTGCATCCCCGTCCCGGTAGAGATTCACATGAGCAGCGGCAGCGAGTCCGAGTTGCACTTGCTGGCCCCGGTCGGCGGCAGCGCTGATGAAGAAGAACTCAACCAGGCAGAGCGCCGACCGCTTCAATCCGGGCCCACAATTCAGTGACCCCGTAGCCGGTCTTGGCTGAGACCGGCAGCACTTCTTCCAATTCCAAACCATTTTTCAGCGCCAGCAGGTTGCGTGTGCGCTCGTTGCCGCTCAGGCGATCGATCTTGGTAGCCACCACGGCAAATTCGCGTCCCGCGGCCCTGAGCCAATCGATCAACTGCCGGTCGCTCTGTTGCGCGGGCACATTCGAGTCGACCAGGCAAACGCAGAGTTTGAGCGTGGAGCGAATGGCCAGATAAGGCTCAATGAAAGCCGGCCAGCCCGCCGATATGGATCGTGAGATTTTGGCGTAGCCGTAGCCAGGCAAATCGGCAAAGGATAGTTTGCGGCGTTGACTCTGGTCCAATAGAGCAAAAAAGTTAATGGCCCGCGTGCGCCCAGGCGTTTGCGAAACCTTGGCGGTCTTCTCGCCCACCAGGGCATTCAGCAGGCTCGATTTGCCCACGTTGGAGCGGCCCAGAAAGGCAATCTCCGGCACATCCGGTGCGGGAAACTGCGCCGCGTCCATGGCCGAGAGCAGAAATTGTGCTGTATATCGCATAGGGTTCTCGATTAGATAGCGAGGCAGAAGGCCAACGAGTAAGTGGGCGCAAAGGCAGGGCTATCTAGCTTGAGGATACAGGAGCGCTGTGGCGGGTTTCTTGCAACTTAGTTCTGGCCTAACCCCGGTTCTGCATACAATGCGCGCCAGTACTGCAATTTCTTGCTGGCCATTTTTTCTTCTCTGCTCCATGTCTGGCTCGGCCCAGACTTGTGCAGCATTGCGGCTTTTGCCTCATGTCGCATTTCTCAATTGCGAGCCAGCCTGTGCTGTGGTAGTTTTTGGATGGTTTTCGGGAGGCTGTGCGGCAACGCCACGCAGCGCCCGCTTCCGGATTCCACTGGAGGAATGGTCGAAATGAGCAAGATTAAAGTTCTCATGACGATGCTGGCTCTCGGCGCGAGTCTAACGGGATACGCGCAAGCCCCGGGCGACAACGGCATTGACGTTGCGACGGCATGCAAAGGGCTTCCCTCGCACAGCCAACTCAAGTCAGCCCTGGCCGCAGCACGTGCACAGATGAATGGCGGGTTCAACCTGGATATGTGGGGCACGCTCGTGAATCGCGACGGTGTCGTGTGCGCGGTCGCGTTCACGGGCTCCAATCGCGGAGCGCAATGGCCGGGGAGCCGAGCAATTTCCGCGCAAAAAGCGAATACTGCCAACGCCTTCAGCTTGCCGCAATTGGCTCTGTCTACGGCCAACCTATACACTGCCGTGCAGCCTGGAGGGAGTCTTTATGGCTTGCAAGCCAGCAACCCGGTTGACACCTTTGTTGCGTACCGCGGCAACCCCGCCGACTACGGCCAGGCGAACGATCCCATGGTCGGCGGACGCATTGGCGGAGTGAATGTATTCGGCGGCGGGTTGGCACTCTACAGCGCAAAGGGCCAACTGATAGGCGCCCTGGGAGTTAGCGGAGACTCCTCTTGCGCAGACCACAACATCGCGTGGCGAACGCGGCACACGCTCAACCTGGATTTCGTTCCCGCGGGAGTGAGCGGCGAAGCCACAAGACCTGACAATATCGTCTACGACATTACCAACGCGACGGGACTGCAGATCGGCACAAGCGCCAGCGGGTGGGGACACCCGGTTTGCAGCAGCGCGGCGACCACGATTGCGGGCGAATTGCCGGCTGTGCAGTAAATTTAAGTTGGGACAAAAAACGCCCGGGTCTCGCATCGAGATCCGGGCGTTGTAACAAGATGCGCTACTGCCGTGCCGGCAGGTTGGCCGCAATTTCTGGCTGTGCCACCGCGGTCAGGACTTCAGATTGCACAGGCACCGCAGACGGCAGAGGGCTCTCCAGCGCCAGCGCCAGCACCTCGTCCATTTGATCCACAAAGTGCATCTTCATTGACTTCTTGATGTTGTCCGGCAGCTCGGCTATGTCCTTCTCGTTGGCGCGGGGAAGGATGACCTCGAAGATGCCGGCACGCAGAGCGGCCAGCAGCTTTTCTTTGAGTCCGCCAATGGCCAGCACCTTGCCGCGCAGCGTGATTTCGCCAGTCATGGCGATGTCGCGGCGAACGGGAATCTTGGCCAGTGCGCTGGCCAGGGCTGTGGCCATGGTGATGCCGGCCGAAGGGCCATCCTTGGGGATTGCGCCCTCGGGAACATGCAAGTGCAGATCGACGTTGCGATAGAACTCGCGGGTGAGGCCCAGCACTTGCGCTTTGCCGCGGATGTAGCTGAGCGCGGCCTGAGCCGATTCCTGCATCACATCGCCCAACTGGCCGGTGATGGTGAGCTTTCCCTTGCCGTCCAGCACCTGCACTTCAGTAGACAGGATGCAGCCTCCCACCTCAGTCCACGCCAGGCCGGTGACCAGACCGACTTCGCTCTTCTCATGCACCTCTGACTCGCGATAGCGGGCCACACCCAGGAAGTCGTGAATATTTTCGGCAGTGAGGTCTTCCTTGTGCTTTGCGCCCTTCCTGACCACCTTGCGCGCAACCTTGCGGCAGACGTTGCCGATCTCCCGCTCCAGATTGCGCACGCCGGCCTCGCGCGTGTAGTTGCGGATGATTTCGAGAATCGCGCCGTCGTTGAATGTGATGTTCTTTTCGCTCAGCCCGGTCTGCTCACGCTGTTTCTTTACCAGATATTGGCGTGCGATCTCCAGTTTTTCCTGCTCTGTATAGCCCTGCAGATGCAGCACTTCCATGCGGTCTTGCAGAGCCGCGGGAACGGTGTGCAGCACATTGGCTGTGGCTACAAACAGGACCTGCGAAAGATCGTAGTCCACGTCGAGATAGTGGTCCTGGAATGTGGTGTTCTGTTCCGGGTCAAGCACTTCGAGCAGAGCCGATGCGGGATCGCCTCTGAAGTCCGAGGCCATCTTGTCCACTTCGTCCAGCAGGAAAACCGGGTTCTTGGTTCCGGCGCGCTTCATGTGCTGGATGATCTGGCCGGGCATGGCACCGATATAGGTGCGGCGATGACCGCGAATCTCGGCTTCGTCACGCACCCCGCCCAGCGAAAGCCGCACGAACTTGCGTCCGGTGGCCTTGGCGATGGACATGCCCAGCGAAGTCTTGCCAACGCCGGGAGGTCCGGCGAAGCAGAGGATGGAACCCTTGGGGTTCTTGACGAGCTGGCGCACGGCGAGGAACTCAAGAATGCGCTCCTTGATTTTTTCCAGGCCATAGTGGTCAGCATTCAGTACCTTCTCTGCGTAATCGATAGAGCGGGT
>Ga0181520_10013628_pt1 | contig 10210 bp, 6 predicted proteins | sample PEATcosm2014_Bin_29_FD_132451 | JGI IMG/M metagenome (GOLD analysis project Ga0181520, IMG submission 132451) | Peatland microbial communities from MTU Mesocosm Facility, Houghton, MI, USA - PEATcosm2014_Bin02_30_metaG | ecosystem: Environmental > Terrestrial > Soil > Wetlands > Peat | place... | reverse complement strand
TCAAACCCGAGTTCGGCCTTCAGAACATTGCGCGGCATCCTTGGACGCCGGCTATCCCTTCTCTTCCCACGCTCACAGATCGCGGCGTCGGTGTCGAGCAGTTTCGCAGCCTTCGCTCTCACATCTACCAGGCGCACTATGAGACTCCGCTGAAGACGATCCTCGTCGCCAGTGGTATGCCTTCTGAAGGAAAAAGCTTCGTTGCAGCAAACCTGGCCATAAGCCTGGCTCGCAATGGTGTCAATAACATTTTGCTGATCGATGGCGACATGCGCCGCCCCATGCTTCATAACCTACTGGGAGCTCCGGATTCCCCCGGATTATCGGACTACCTTGAAGGAATCGTTGACGTGATGGACGTCATGCAGCGCGACTGCAGCCCAGAGGCGTCGGAAGGCGACAGCGTAGGCAGCGTCTCCAATCTCGCCTTCATCCCTTCTGGCAAGTCCAGAGACAACTCCTCCGAACTCGTAGCCAGCCACCGTATTGAGGAGTTGATCGCCGCAGTTTCGCCGCACTTCGATTGGATATTGATTGACTCCCCGCCGGCGCTCGCAGTTTCCGACGCCGTCGACCTTGCGCGTGCCGCCGATGCAGTTCTGCTCATTGCGCGTGGCGCCAGCACGCCTTACGACGTCGCTCGCCGCACCCAGGCCGCATTCAGCAAATCGCGCATCCTTGGCTTTGTGCTGAACGATGTCAAGAACGCACCGCACAAGGGATCCTACACCTACAACTACTACTACAACAGTGCGTCAGAAGGCGACGGTCAACCTGGCAAAAAGACGGACAAGAGAAAATGATCAGGCTTTTCAATGTCTACTATCCAACTCGGACCCTGGTGCTGCTTCTGTGTGAAGCACTCCTGGTGGGTGGCTCTTTTCTGTTGGCCACTGCGTGTCTTGTTGGGCCAGACTCGGACATTGCTCTGATCTACGAAAACGGAATCTTGAAAATCGCGGGCATCACGATTTTCACATTGCTCCTCTCATACTACTTTGACCTTTATGAGCCACAGCGCATCTCGGGGCGCTGGGAAATCTACTTCCGGCTTCTTTTGGTACTCAGCGTTCTTTCTTTTGTTCTCGCAGCTCTTCTCTATCTCTACCCTGAAATCGAAATCGGTCCAAATGTTCTCCTCGCCGGCGCCGCGATCCTCGCTATCGCCCTTGGCCTGTGGCGCTCGGCATACGAGTGGATCATTGGTCTTCCGGCATTCCGGCAGCGCGTCTATGTGCTGGGTTCTGGCGAACGCGCGCGTGCCGTGTCTGAGACTCTACGCACCCGGCGCGATGCCGGGATGGAGGTAGTCGACGGAGAAGGCAAAGGCGCGTTCAACAGCGATCCTGAGCGCTTCGCGGCGGATCTTCGTATATTCGCTAAATCCAAAACCCGCATTGACCGGATCATTGTTGCCATGGAGGATCGACGCGGATCGATGCCGACACGCGAACTCCTTGACCTCCGGCTGCGCGGTGTCGTGATTGAAGATGCCAGCTTGCTCATGGAGCGGGTCACTGGCAAGCTACCGCTCGACGGGCTGAACCCAAGTGCCCTCATTTTCACTCAGGGTTTCAATGTAAATGCGCTGCAGCAGTTCGGCCGGCGCCTGGCCTCTTTTTCTGTCTCATTGATTGGGCTATTGATCTGCCTACCGCTCATTCCTTTTCTCATGCTTGCCGTTCGTGTCTCTTCCCCGGGCCCGATTTTCTTCCGCCAGACCCGCATTGGACGGCGTGGGCGTCCTTTTTCCATTCTCAAATTTCGCACGATGCGCCAGGACGCCGAAGTGGACGGTGCTATGTGGGCCGCCAAGAATGATCCCCGTGTTACTTCGATTGGCAGATTCATGCGCATCACTCGTCTCGACGAGATTCCACAACTCTGGAACGTTTTTCGCGGAGAAATGGCATTTGTCGGTCCCCGGCCGGAGCGCCCCGAATTTGTGGAGTGGCTCACACAGGAAATCCCCTTCTATGACCTTCGCCACATGGTTCGTCCGGGCATCACCGGTTGGGCGCAGGTTCGATATAAATACGGCGCAAGCCTGGAGGAGACAAAGCAGAAGCTCGAATACGACCTTTACTACGTCAAGCACCTGTCGGTCGGCCTCGATTTACTCATCATGTTTGAGACGATCAAGACCATCGTGCTGGGAAGGGGCGCCCAGTGAGATTCATCTTCTGGTTGTCACTGACCGGCATTCTTTACACGTATTTGGGTTATCCCGTCGTGATATGGCTGCTGGCGCGCCTGAGGCCACGGCTCCGAAAAGTTGCTCCGATCACCCCGAGCGTAAGCGTCGTGCTCGCGGTCTACAACGGCATCTCATCGCTGCCCAAAAAGATTCAACACCTCATCAACCTCGATTACCCGAGAATCGACGAAATCATCATTGTCTCGGACGGCTCAACCGACGGCACGGCAGAATTCCTTGCTAACCAGAAACGCCCGCGCTTGAAAGCGATTTTGCTCCCGGAGCATGCCGGCAAGGCGGCAGCCCTCAGAGCCGGCATAGCGCAGGCCACCGCTGAGGTCATTCTTTTTGTGGACATCCGGCCTGAAATCGCTCCTGGTGCGATTCAGCACCTGGTCAGCAACTTCGCCGATCCAGCAGTTGGCTGCGTCGCCGGCGAACTCATCCTGCGCCAGGATGGCCATGATGGCGCTTCTGCTGCCGTCAGCTCTCTTTACTGGCGTTACGAACAGTGGATTCGGAAATCTGAGGCACTCTTCGACTCTCCTGTTGGAGTCTACGGCGGTTTCTACGCAATCCGTCGTGAACTGGCCGTGCCACCTCCGGCCGGAATCATTCTGGACGACATGTTTCAGCCGCTCTCCATCATCCGTCAGGGCTTCAGATCCGTTCTCGATCCCCAGGCTCGCGTCTACGACAGATGGCCGGCGAAGGCAAAGAGCGAATTTCACCGCAAAGTTCGCACGCTGGCAGGAAACTTCCAACTCTTTCAACTCGCGCCATGGGCGCTAACTCCGCGCAATCGAGTTCTCTTCCAGCTTGTCTCGCACAAAGTCATGCGGCTCATCGTGCCTTACTTTCTTATTCTTCTCTTCATTTCTTCAGTGTTCCTCGCGCCCGGGTCGCGTCTCTTTGCGACATTCGCAATCCTTCAGGCTGTCGCCTGGTCAGCCGCCTTCGCCGGCCTGCGCTACCGAATCCCGTTTCTGCATCGCTTTGTAGCTCCGGCGAGCGCGTTGCTGGTGCTTAACGCTGCGGCCGTCTTCGGCCTGTACAAATTCCTGTTCACGCGCGGCCCGCTCTGGAAGATATGGACCTCAAGCACGCCGCAGCCAACGGACCCAATTTCGGAAAGCGGGCTCCTTGTGCCGCGAAAACCGCCCGTCGCCGCTGCGGTCCCGGTCACCGCTGCCCTTATCGGCATCGGCAAAGGCTTATCGACCGATTCGCAGCCATGAAGGGACACTGAACCGCGATTAATCCAAGGAATATCAGATGCCAGGAATTGCGGGTTCTATCTGTTTGAAACCCGATCTGCCTCAGCCGGCCGACGTTCTGTCCCGGTTAACGCGGTCACTCTTGCACGAGCCGTATTACTCCGTACAGCAGATTCCCTGCCCCGAAGACAGCGTTGCCGTGATCGTGAATCCGGAGATTGACGGCTTGATCTGCGGCGTGGCCCAGGACGCCGGGACTGGAGCCAGTCTTGGATTCTACGGGGAGTTTTACGACGCCCAATGCCAGGCGGCAGCTAGCGGAGATGACGTCGCCCAAATCCTTCTCCGCAAATATCTGGAGCTCGACGATGAATTTCCGCGGTCGCTTGACGGTTCCTACGTCATCTTCGTTGCCGATGGGCGCCGCAAGAGGTTTCTCCTGTTCAACGATTACTGCGCCTCGCGGCCAGTCTTCTATGGAATTCAGGACGGCAGGTTCTACTTTTCCCCGGAGGCAAAAGGGGTAGCTCGAATGCCGGGATTCGACGCCAGCGTCGACGTTGACGCCCAGATCGCATTGCTGGCTTGCAGCTATGCGATTGCCGATCACACCTTCTATCGGAACGTAAAGCCGCTTCTTCCTGGAAAGATCCTGACGATCCAGGATGGCAAGTTGCAGCGCAGCGACTCGAAGCGTTATCTACCGAGCGGAGAGACGAACGACCGCGGAGAAAAATATTATCTCAATGCCCTTTGCGATTTGTTGCTTCAGGCAACTGGAAAACTGCTTCGGAATGCCGATCACATCGTACTTCCGCTCAGCGGCGGCATCGACTCCCGCATGATTGCGGGTTGTGTTCATAGGCTGACGGGCGGAGATCTCCGCACAGTTTCGTGGGGCGTGGATGATAAGCGGCCAGGGTCCGATACTGTAATCGCTCAGACGGTTGCCGATTATCTCAAGAGCGACCACCATTTTGTGCGGCGCGAGGCGGAGAATCTGCGAAGAGATATAGGCGAGTTTCTTTACCGGGTCGATGGATTGATTACCGACCCTGCTTCGCACAGCAACGAACTCAATATTATGCGGCGCATCCGCGACGAGCTCGGCGGGAAATATGTCCTGCGCGGCGAAGAATGCTTTGGACATGCAATTCTGCCCGGATGCGATGCTGAGGCGCTGGCGCAATGGGGCATCTCGCGGCTGTCAGATTTTCTCCGTCTGGAAGGGATCCTCAACAAGGAAAGGCTTCCAGAACTGCGCAGGAACCATGACAGGAATTATGACTGGCTGATCGAAACATGTCCCTGCCTGAGCATGACGGACAGGCGCGAATACTACTACTTCCAGGTTCGCAACTTCCACTATCACACGCGCAGCGCTTATGGTAAGCGAACCGTGGTCGACGTGCGCAACCCGTGGATGGATCGCGACCTGCTGGAGTTCCTGAATACTTTACCCGCGCATTACCGGACAGATCGCTACCTGTATCGCAAAGCAACAACGCACATGTTTCCCGGTCTTTTCGAGATTCCGATCGCGACACGGAACAGTCTTGAGAACTGGCCTGAGATTGTCCAGAAAGATCGTTCGATCCAGCAGTTCTTGAAGGCACACCTCATCGATCGCCCAAACAGTTTTCACAACATTTTGAATCCCAGTGCTGTTCGGATTCTCTACGAGCAGGCGATCCAGCCGGGAGGATTGCGCTCGTCCTTCGAGCAGCGTACCGTTCAGGCAACGAAGAACTTCCTGCGGACTCAGACTCCTCAGCTCTATCGGAGGCTCAAGCCGTCACTGATGGTGAAGGTCAAGTCCAAAGAAATACCGGGCGAAGAGTTGCTGTTTCGCATGCTGATCCTCAAGATTTGGTTCGATCAATTCGTGGATGGTCAGGCGCAACCAGAGGGGTTTTATCGGTAGCACTGGCGCGAGTATCTCGTTTTCGATTGAAGCGCGGAAATCCTGCTTGCTGATAATTCCCGCGAGCTGGTAGGAGTCCGAACATGCGACACGATTGAAGGCAGTAGGACATCAGGGGAATGTAAATGAAGAAGTTGCTATTGATACTCGTCTTGCTCTTCCCGCTGGCGGCCTCGGCGCAATGGACAACCCATGGCTTCACCATTCCCGCAGGACATCCACGACTCTGGTGGAACTCAAGCCGTCTTTCGGCGGCGCAGGCATGGCTCACGCGGAATCCGACCTATGGCTCATGGACTTGCGCTTCTGCTCCATCGGGTCAAGGCGACTACGAGTGCATGGCGTTCAAGCATGTAGTGAGCGGTTCGGACTGCTCGGCAGCGGTGACGTGGGCGGCGAACGTAACGCAAAGCTCGCCGGTCAACGGCTGGCCGCCATCGTCGGCGCAAACGACTACGACCGCCAACGGCTCCGATACGATGCGAGGCATTGGAGAGACAGCCTACCTCGTCTTTGACTGGTGTTATGACCAGTGGAGTTCGGGCCAGAAATCCGCCTTCGTGTCTAACAACCTGACCTGGGCGCAGAATGTCGATCAGCAGATATGGGGGGGGAATTATCCAGGTCTTGGTTGGATGGCGCAGGATAACTACTATCTCGGCAACATGAGGAACGATCTGGAGTTTGGGATCGTGGCCTACGGTGAGGCAGGCTGCGGCTCGGGCGGCGGGTCGGCTTGCGACAACCTGATCGATTTCGGGCTCAACACGCGATGGGCACAGTTCAAAAACGACGCCACGCAAATGGCAGGAGGACTTCCGGAGGAAGGCACAGAATACGGAACGGCGTTTACTTACCTGGTCTTTCCGTGGCAGACTACCGATCTGAATGGGCTGGACCTCTACGGACAGAGTGCCTACCAGAACAACATGGTCTACTGGCTGATCTACTCGACGACGCCAGCAGTCACCTATAACCTCCCGGCAGGCAATACCGCCTACCTGATGTTCACCTTTGCTGATGATGAAATCACGCAAAATGGTGGCGTCTACAATCAGCGGGCCTATTGGCAGGACTGGTCGAATTTTGCCTCGAACTATTGGGCATCGACGGGAAATGCCGGCAAGTATGCTCGTCTGCTCTACAACACCGTGACTGCGGACGCCAGCACAAAGGGCGCCGATCCGTGGTATCTGGCATCCGATTCCGTTCCTTCTGCGATGTCGAACTACTCTGCACTTCCCTTGGATTACTACGCCACAGGAATTCAGTACGCCTATCTTCGCACCGCATGGGACACCTCCTCGACTGCGCTGATGCTTCAGATGGGTCAGCAGAATAGCGGAGCATCGCACGGACATTGGGATTGGGGTAACTTCTCTATCTGGCGCGGCGGTCGATGGGTCTGCCGGGAGACAACAGGTTACTCAAATACCATCACCGGGACTCCAAACATCGGCAGCAACGCGAACCAGACCAGCACTTCGCAGTTCGCTCACAATGTTCCGGTCTTTACGAATGTCGCGCTGGGCCAGGACGCAAGCCCATCGAAAACTGTTCCCGGTCCGACGCTTGGAGTTCCCGCAGTCAACCGGCTTGAGACAGAGACGAACTACTTCTACGCCGACACGGACCTCACGAATGTCTATCTGTGGGACTCGGATCACAGCGCGTTTAACACTGGGGTAGTCGTCCATGTCGAGCGCGAGTTTATCTACGTGCGCCCTCTGGAAACGCTGGTCGTGCTGGACCGTATCCTGACCGCAAATCAAACGCACGACGGTTCCCTGACGGCTGCGCAGGTGGTCACGAGCTTTCTTACGCACTTCGAGACAAACCCAACCATCACGGACTCGAATCACTACTCATCCACCAACGGAAGCCAGATCGTCAGGCAGACGGTGTTAGTTCCCTCGTCGGCAACCTACCGGGTCATCAACGAAAACAGTTGCTCCGGTTGCTCCACCAATGGCCAATACCGCGTGGAAGTAGATAACTCAGGCGGGGCGCAGCGGTACTCGCTGGATGTGCTGCAATCGAGCGCATCGGGCACGGGAGCGGTGACGGCAACGGTAAGTGACAGCAATCCCGCCGATCCAACAAGCGGAACCTTTACCGTGACGCTTACGCCCTCAGTTGGCAGTGTAACGACCATCGTGTTCAACAAGGGCGAGACCAGCAGCGGGGGCACCATCAACGTGGCGGCCTCGGGCGCAACAAATCTGGCATCCGGCATGGAGAGCATTTCCTATACCGACAATGGCCCGATTTGGGGAGGCCCGCAGCCGCCGACCGGGGTATCCGGTACTGCAATTCCCAGGTGACTTCTTCAACGATCAATCGCGGCCTGGAAATCTGAAGTATGGAACGAAGGGCGGCATGAGCGAGCAGCCTTCAGGCGGATTGAGCTAGCGAGATCCGGGCAGTGACAAACTTGGTTCTTGAATGAACCTGGATCGCCTTGGGCGGGGCTTTTTTGTTTAATGAAGAAGGGTATCAGGGTACGGAATGAAGCAAGCGGCTGTTCAACTCATCAAGAAGGCCAGTGCACGATTTTCTCGTCACAGTCCGCTTGTCTGGTCGGTACGCCGGCATGGCGGACGAATCGCAATCACATTCGATGACGGCCCCACCGAGATAACGCCTCAGGTTCTTGAATGTCTCGCCCGGTATGGCGCAAAAGCCACGTTCTTTGTCTTGGCGAACCGGGTAATCCAGCGACCGGATGTACTCAGGCAGATCCTCGCCGATGGACACGAGGTTGGCTTGCACGGCTACGATCATTCAATGCGCGATTACTATCGTCAAATTCGACAATGCGAGGACATATTGGCCGAATATGGAGCGGCCCCATGCGTCGTTCGCACCCCAGGTGGCGTGGTCAGGCCGGTGGTGACGATGCGGCTGTGGTTGCGGGGATATCCGACCGCGATGTACAGTTTCGATGCCCATGACAGCATGCGCCTGGAGGGTAAATGGAAAGGCCCCGCTCCCGACTACTCTTCGATCAAGGGAGGTGATATTGTCCTCATGCACGATGACAATTCCCTGTGCGTGGATGAACTTCCATCCCTTCTGGAGTCGGCAAGAGAAAAGAATCTGCAGACAGTTACGGTCAGTGAGCTGATTAGATTGAGATCGTAGGTGCGCTCAAGTCTTCGTTGCCCGCCGCGCTCGCGCAGTGTCCCGGTAAAGCTCCATGTAGGCATCGGCCATTGTTTGCAGCCTGAAGCGCGACTGGAACGCTGCTTCTGCGTTTGACCCGAATTGCTCTCGCTCTTCGGCGTTCGCCGCCAGCCTCAGAATCGCCGCGGCCATCTCCGCGGGGTCTGACGCAGACACGGTAACCCCTGCCTCTGCGAGCCGCACGGCCTCCGCCATTCCGCCGACATCGGTCACGATCGCCGGAAGCCCCAGCGAGAAGGCTTGCAGCAGCGAGACCGGCAACCCCTCAGACCGCGAGGACATGATGAACGCATCGGCAGCCGAGAAGAACGGCGCAACGTCGAGTTGCTGCCCCCAGAATGTGACCTGGCCGCCAATGTCCAGCTCCGCGGCCAGACGCTCCATCGCCGCGCGCTCGCTGCCATCGCCCACCATCCAAAGCCGCAGTTCTGGCATGGTTGAAACCGCTCGATGAAACGCGCGCAGCAGAAGCGCGTGATTTTTTACAGGCTCAATCCTGCCAACGTAGACGAGCGTAAATCCGCTCTTCGGCGGCCAATCTTCTTTTGCCGCTCGCTGGAGCGGGACCGTACCGTTATAGACACGCACAATCTTTCGTGGCGGCGCGCTGCGAATCGCTTTCAGGTTGTTCACTGTTGCGTCGCAAATGCCAACAATCCAGTCGCAGAAACGCGCAGCGATTCTGTACTTCAGCTCCGCGACCGCCCTGTGCGGCGGAGCGACCAGGCTGTGCCGCGTGGAAACAATGCTGGGCACGCCAGCCATGCGGGCAGCCATTGCCGCGTAAATCGCCGGCGTCGGGTTATGCAGGTGGACGACGTCGGGCGGCGACGCTCTGAAGAGCTTGTAGAAGTTCCACGTGGCATCGGGCAAGTGCCGGCCCACGTTGGACTGCACGGCGAATCCTTCAGCCAGAAGTTGCTCGCCGAGCGCGCCAAGGCTTGCCACTGCATAGACGCATGGGTCGTGCCCCTGCTCCCGCTGCAGCCGGCACATCTGCGAGGCTAGCGTCTCAGCGCCCCCGATCTCCATGGAATCGACTACGTGCGCAATCTTCATAAAGCCTGTCTGCATCACGACATGTGCGTCAGGTTGGTGATTCGAAGCAGGACGTACATCGCAAGCAAGAGCAAGATCATCATGGCTCCGGAATAGATGAGGGTGCGCGGCAGCGGCAATCGGGGAGCAATCATCTTTCTCTCCAAAGCCATCTGGAAGACGACCTCAGCGATGCCGCCCAGCAAAAAGAACGTCATGACATACGCGCGCGACAAAAACCACCCTGCCGCCAGGAAACCCGTGAGCGACAATACCACCAAACGCCCCAGGCGGTTGATCTCTGATTTGTCGAGCGCCTCAACCTTCCATTCCGGCTGCGGGACCGGCGACTCCTCGGCCACGATGGGCTCTCCTTCAGTCACCTTCACTGGCGAAGCAATCGCCAGAGAATCTCTTACAGTGGGGAACAGGAACAGAGACCAGAAATACAAACCGAACAGCCCAAGCTCTGCCGCGCAGACGACCAGCGAGTTGTGCGCCGTATGATGGTCGTCGGTGTAATCCCCCATGCTCCCGAATCCCACTCCGAACAACGGGTGAGCCTTCAGAATCTCCAAACCTTCACCCCAAAGTGCTGTGCGGTCTGAGCCCGATTCGGCGGATATTGCTCGCCCTCCCGTGAAGTTG
>Ga0181520_10013627_pt1 | contig 10210 bp, 9 predicted proteins | sample PEATcosm2014_Bin_29_FD_132451 | JGI IMG/M metagenome (GOLD analysis project Ga0181520, IMG submission 132451) | Peatland microbial communities from MTU Mesocosm Facility, Houghton, MI, USA - PEATcosm2014_Bin02_30_metaG | ecosystem: Environmental > Terrestrial > Soil > Wetlands > Peat | place... | reverse complement strand
CCGACAGCCCAGCAGTCATGGACGCTGGGGCAGGCGATGCTGTCGAGTGAGAGCCCGTCATCCCCGGAACTCGCGGCGCCGGGGACGACGCGCCATGAGAGCGGTGCGGCCAGTGTCGCGCCTGAGCCCCGCGACGCTGTGGCCGTGGTAGGCACGGCGGGGGTGCCATGTGGGCTCGACGAGGAGCAGCCCGAGGCGAGTGTCGTGAGCAGCACCGTCGCGATCGTGGAGGTCGTCATCCTCACCGGGCGTGCTCGCCGGGTCGGGCTCCGGCTCGAGCCGCCTCGGTGGACGAGCCGCCTGGCGCCCCCCGACCTCACCGCGGATCCAAACCTGAACACCGTCTGTACCTCGTGCGGGCCGCCGGCATCCGGGCCACAGGGTACAGAGGCGGGGGCTGCGACATCTACACTCCCCTGGCAGTGGACGCGAGCCTCCGCCGTGTGCTCACCGAGGCTGTGGGGACCGACTCGGTCCTGCAGGGTGGCTCGGTCCTCGCCCCCGCCTCTGCGGAGGACGTGGCCGCTGTCCTGAGGATCGCCCAGGGGCGGCGCCTGCCCCTGCGGCTGACCAGTGGCGCGGGCGAGGCCGGCACGGCCCCGGACGGCGGGGCCGTCCTCAGCCTCGCCCGGCTCGTGGCCCTGAGCGTCGACGCCTCCAATGGCGTCGTCCGGGCGGAGGCCGGAGCCACTCTCACGGCCCTGGCTGCCGCCCTGGCGGACGCCGGCCTGGCCGTCCCCGGGCTGAGCGCCGCTCCCGGCTCGGAGCGTGTCGGTGCCCTGATCGCCCGCGGTGGCGTCTCCCGCCGCAGCCTCACCGGGATCGAGGCCGTCCTCCCCGGCGGCGACCTGGTCCAGTTCGGCGGAGCGGTCCTCAAGGACGTCGTCGGATACGACATCGCATCGCTGCTGCTCGGGAGCCGGGGCAGGCTTGCGGCCATCCTCGCCGTCCACCTCCGGCTGGTACCCGCGGGGGTCGCGGTCGAGGTCGCCGAGCCCCGGGGGGGGCGCGACGTCGGCGATGTGGTCGGAGTCTTCGATCCCGAGGGAATCCTGGTCGCGACCTGAGGTCGATCAGAACGGTGCCGGGGCGGCGGTGACCTGGGGGGGCACGTAGGTGACCTTGGCGAGCTTCCGGCCCTCGTAGTCGAGGGCGAGGAGCCCCCCCTTGGCACACTGGAGATGGTGGAGGGCCCAGGGGCGACGGCCCAGGTGCCGGATCCAGAAGGCCTGGATGGGGTCGCCGTGGCTGACGCAGACTCCGCTCCCGCCGCCCGCGCCTTCCAGCGCCCGCTGGAGCGAACGCTCCACCCGGTCCGCCATCGCGGCGACCCTCTCATCGCGCCGGAGCAGGCCGGGGTAGGCCATGTGCACCCACCAGAGCGGCCGGCGCCATGGCACCTGGGGGTAGGGGACGCCCTGGAGGTACAGGCTGAAGCGCGCCTCGACCAGGTCGTCGTCCACGATGACCTCCGGGCCGTCGAGATGCCGGGCGATGATCGAGGCCGTCTCGCGGGCACGCTCCAGGGGACTGGTGCGGATCACCCGGATCGGTTCTGCCCCCAGACGCTCTCCCAGCGACTCCGCCTGAGCGAGGCCCTTGTCGCTCAGCCCGAAGCCGGGCAGGTAGCCGTAGAGGACCCTCTGCGGGTTGGCCACGTCGCAGTGACGGACGAGATAGAGCCGGATCCTCTGCTGCACCGCCCGATGCTACCAGCGGCCGGGGAGCCCTCCGGGCCCGCGCGCGTAACCACACGTCCGTCACCCGGTCCCCGAGATGCCGCAGGGCGTTCACAGTTCGATGACGCGCTCGTTCCTCGGCCTTGACGGCCCGCCACGATCTGCGCAGCGGATCCACAAGGACCGCCACAACCCATCGGGTCTCCCTCGTGGCTCGGAGCCCGAGCGGGAGCCATCGCCGAGTCACAGGTAGGAAACAGTGGCTGTAAGTGCCCAGCGACGCCGCCGCGTCCTCGTCGCCGTTGTCGCCGCCGCCATCGCGGCCGGCGCCTTCTACCTCGCCATCGAGTACACCAACAAGACACCCGCGACGTCGGCGGGGACCGCGACGGCCACGGCGCCCCCGGTCGCGACGGTCACCGTGGTGGAGGCGGCCAGCGCCATCCCCGTTGGCAATGCGATCACCGCCACCAACCTGAAGATGGTCCCCGTCGCCGCCAGTGACCTCCCCGCCACGACGGGCGCCACCCCCCCCTACTACACGAGCGCAGCGACTCTCACCGCATCCACGGAGTACGCCGCCATCCAGATCCCGGTGGGGACCGTGATCCTCAGCTCGATGGTCACGTCCAACCAGACGGCGGTCACGGCGCCGGTCGCCGGCACCAACTTCAACCTCCCGGCCGGCGACGTCGCGCTCGCACTTCCCTACAGCCCATCTTCGGGCAAGGGCGAGATCGAGGGCGATGGCACCGGCGGCTACATCGTGGCCGGTGACCACGTGGACATCCTCGTCGAGATCGATCCCCTCCCCAATCCCAACAACGAGCTGGGAACCATGTTCTGGGCATACGAGAACGTCCCGGTTCTCGCGGTCGGCATCTCGACCGGTGCCCCCGTGGCCACGTCCAGCGCCTCGCCCGCCGCCTCCACCTCGTCCGCCCCTGCGGCCCAGGTGTCCGCGAGCCTGATCATGGTTCAGCTGCCGCGCCAGGATGCCGCGAACCTCGCCTACTTGCAGGACGGGGCCAACGTGACCATCCAGTACCTGATCGTCGCCCCCGGCGACTACAACTCGTCCGCTGAGCCCGTGCCGACGCCCGGAACGCAGGTCATCGGACCCATCAACGCCAGCACCGCCCTGACCGACCTGGAAGGCTGAGCGCCCTGAGCGCCGGTGCGGAACTGAGATGACGTCGACCACCCTCCTCCTGGCCGGTGGTGGGGCAGTGGCGCTCTTCGCCGCCATCATGGTCTTCATCCTGCCCGGCGCCGAGTCGATGCTCCACAACCGGCTGCGCAACCTCGGAGATGTCGCGCCGCTCGTGCCCAAGGAGGTGGCGACCGCTCGGAATCCCCTCGGGCAGGTCCGCCGCGCGGTCCAGTCCGCTGTCGGCAGCCGGTTCGAGCGGACCGATCGCGGCTCGCACATGGCCGACCGCCTGGCGCGCGCCGATCTCAAGGTCCGGCCGACCGAATGGGTGCTGATCTCGATCGGGGCGGCGGGCGCGGTCGGAGCCCTCGCCTACCTGCGCTTCGGGGCGCTTCTCTTTGGCCTGATCGGCGGCGTCATCGGCTATGTGGCAGCCCAGTTCTTCGTCCGGTACCGGCAGTCGAAGCGGACCAAGGCGTTCAACGCCCAGCTGTCCCCGACGATCCTCCAGCTGAGCGGTTCCATGAAGGCCGGCTACACCTTTGCCCAGGCCATCGACCTGACCGCCAAGAACATGCCGGCGCCCATGGGCCCTGAGCTGGGACGGATCACTCGGGAGGTCCAGCTCGGCCTTCCCCTGACCGAGGCGCTCAGCCGGATGGTCCGGCGCAACGACTCCGAGGACCTCCGCCTGATGCTCATCGCCGTCCAGATCCAGTCGCAGGTGGGCGGCAACCTCGCCCACATCCTCGACACCATCGAGTTCACGGTGCGCGAGCGGGTGCGGATCAAGGGCGAGATCAAGTCACTGACCGGTCAGGCTCGGGCCCAGGGCTGGGTGCTGATCTGCATGCCCTTCGGCATGGGAGGGATCCTGATGTTGATCGCCCCCAGCTACTTCGACCCGATGATTCAGAAGACCGCCGGGCAGATCATGCTCGGGGTCTGTGGCTTCCTGCTGCTCTGCGGCTATGGCCTGATCCGCCGCGTCGTGAACATCAAGATATGAGCAACCACCTCGTCGTCCTGGTGGGTGCCGGCGCCGTGATCGCTTTGGTCGTCTTCCTGGCGGTCTGGATCATGGTGCCGTCGACCCCGCTCGCCAACCTCCTCGAGCAGCGGCTCTCCAGCGTCCCCAACGCCACCACCTATGACATCGACCTGGACACCGGCGAATTCACCCAGCCCGCGTTCGAACGCCTCGTCCTGCCGATCCTCGGCTCGATCGGCGGCATCATCGCCAAGCGGACCAAGGAGGGCCAGCTCCAGCAGCTCCGCAAGCTGGTGACGAAGTCCGGGTCACGGCAGCGACCCGAGACCCTGCTGGCGCTTCGGCTGATCCTCCCACTGGCCGGCGCCGTCATCTGCTTTGGGCTCTCCCTGCTGCTCGACCTCGCGCCTCCCGACAACTACTTCCTGATCGTGGCCGGATGTGTGGGGGGCTACATGTATCCGACCCTCTCTCTGGAGAGGAAGGCCAAGCGCCGGCAGAAGGAGATCCAGCTGGCGCTCTCCGGCGTCCTGGACCTGCTCACCGTCTGCATGGAGGCGGGGCTCTCTCTCGACATGGCGATCATGCGCATCGGCGACGCCGACCAGAGCCTGCTCGCCGTCGAGTTCCAGAAGCTGCTCAACGAGGTCCGCCTCGGCCGTCCGCGAGGTGAGGCGCTGATGGCGATGGCCGAGCGCAACGACGTCGACGAGCTGACCGAGTTCTGCCGAGCCGTCGTGCAGGCGGAGCCGCTCGGCGTCAGCGTCGTCAACGTCCTCCGGATTCAGTCGGAGGAGATGCGCCGCAAGCGCAAGCAGCGCGCCGAGGAGGCCGGCCATCGGGCTCCCGTGCTGATGCTGCTGCCGATGATGGGCTGCATCTTCCCGTGCATCTTCGTGGTCCTGCTGGGCCCGGCGCTGATCCAGCTCTTCTTCAAGTAGCCGGCCCGCGAGAAGCAGCCGGCCCTCGAGCGGCGGCTCTGGAACCGCCCTGGGGGCAGGGCCGCGGCGGGTCGAGGGCTCTCAGGCGACCTGGACGACCTGCCCGGTGACGAAGTGAGAGGGGTCGCAGAAGCTGGCGATGGCCTCCGCGACCTTCTCCTGGGGGACCGCTCTGGCGAGGTCGCCGGCGCTCATCCAGGCGCGGTTGGCGGGGGTGTCGATGGTCACCGGCGCCACCGCGTTGACCGCAACCCCGGCGCTCCTCAGCTCGTCCGACAGCACCCGGGTCAGAGCGTGGAGCGCTGCCTTGGAGACCGCATAGGCTGCGGCGCCCCCGTGCAGCTCGACGCCGCTGGCCGATCCGACGTTGACGATCATCCCCCCTCCCAGAGCCGTCATCCGCCGGGCGGCCTCGCGGCTGGACCACCACGCGGTCGCGAGGTTGACCTCGAACATGTCCCGGACCACGCGCGGGGAGGTCTCGATCACGGTGCCCCCGGCGAACCCCCCGGTGACGTTCACCAGGCGCCGGACCTCGCCGAGGCCGTCGATGATCCGCCAGAGAGCCTCCACGGAGTCCGGGTCGGAGAGGTCGGCGCGCAGCCACTGAACGTCCGGGCGCAGCGCCGCGAGCTTCGCCGGCTCGGAGCGCGGCGACGCGATGCCGACCACCGGATCGCCCAGCGCCGCCATGGCGTCGAGGACCGCGGGGCCGAGCCCACCGCTCGCGCCGCACACCACGGAGAGACCGAGAGCCATGATCCGAGACGATACCTGCTCCGCGCCCGTGCGGCGACCGAGCCCCCAGCGGAGGTCGCGGCGGCGCGGTGGCCGTCCTCTGCCCCGTCCTCGTCGAGCCCTATCCTGCTGCGATGGCAAGCCCTGATCCCGCGCCGGAGAAGACGGTTGCCGCGCTCGTCGGGTTCACCCGGCTCTGGGCGTGGCTCTCCCGACGGCGGAGAAGCTGGTGGTCGATCGTCCGGCTCGTCCCCCGCGCCGGCTGGCTCCTGGTGGCGGCGTCGGTGGCGCTCAACCTCGTGATCGGCCTGCTGCCGCTGGCCTTCGTGGTCGCCACCAGCGTCGCCGTCCAGCGGGCCGTGGGTCTCTCCTCTGCCCGGCACGGCGGGGGGGCCTGGGGCGCCGCCCTCGCCGCTCTCGGGCTGGCGGTCGGCGCGCTCCTGATCCAGAGCGCCCTGACCCCGTACCAGACCGCCCTGGCCGAGCTGGTGGCCCGTCGCGTCAACGGCCACTGCTCGCGGCGGCTCATGCGCGCCACGCTGGAGAGCGCCCCGATCGCCGTGCTCGAGCAGGAGGAGGTCCTCGACCGGCTGGCCGAGGCTCAGCGCGGGCTCACCGATTACTTCATGACCCCCGGTGAGGCCACGGCGGGACTGCTCGCCCTGATCGCCCGCTACGCCCAGCTGGCCGGTGCTGTGATGCTCGTCGGCATCGTCCTGGGCCCGCTGGCGGCCGCGGTGATCGCCGCGGCGGCGATGGTGGCGCGGGTCGGGCAGCGCAACTCGCTCGCCCGCTTCGCCGACGCGTGGGACTCCTTTCTCAGCACCCGGCGCAGGGGGCTCTACGTGTCCGACACCGGCAGCGCCCCCGCGGCGGGCAAGGAGATACGGGTGCTCGGCCTGCTCGGCTGGTGGCGGGAGCGGGCGGAGGCGGAGTCGCAGGCATTCTTCGCCCAGCTCTGGCCGGAGCGGCGGCGCATCTTCCTGGTGCCCTTCATCTGCTACAGCGTGATCGTCCTGGCCGGAGCCGCGGTCGTCCTGCTGATCCTCCGCAACGCCGCGGACGCGGGTGGGCTCAGCGTGCTCGACGTCTCGCTGGCGATCCAGGCGATCCTGATCCCGCTCCGGTTCGGCACCTTCTTCCCGGAGGCGGACGTCCAGACCCAGTACGGCATCCTCGCCAACGATCACATCCGCTACGTCGAGCGCCGGGCCTCCGAAGGGGCGGCCGCCGCTCCCCGGGGCACGCTCTCTGCCGTGGGCCTCCCACGCTCCACGATCCGCTTCGAGAAGGTGAGCTTCGCCTACCCCGAGGGCGGTGTTCAGGTTCTGGAAGAGGTCGAATTGGACCTTCCGGCAGGCACCTCCACCGCCATCGTCGGCCTGAACGGTGCGGGCAAGACCACCCTGGTCAAGCTGCTGGCGAGGCTCTACGACGTGACCGGGGGACGCATCTCGGTGGACGGCATCGATCTGCGCGAGCTCGAGCCCCGGGGCTGGCAGCGCCGGCTCGCCGTGATCTACCAGGACTACGTCCACTACGAGATGGACGTGGCGACCAACGTCGGCCTCGGGTGCCCAGAGCGCCTCGGGGACACCGGGGCACTCGGCACGGCGCTGCAATGGGCGGGCGCGACGGAGATGGTGGAGGCCCTTCCGCACGGGCTCGCCACGATCCTCTCCAGCCGCTACGCGGGCGGTGTGGACCTCTCGGGGGGCCAGTGGCAGCGGATCGCGCTGGCCCGGGCGCTCTTCGCCGTCGGCGGCGGGGCCTCGGTGCTCGTGCTCGACGAGCCCACGGCGCAGCTCGACGTGCGTGCCGAGGTGGCCTTCTTCGACCGCTTCCTGGAGCTCACCCACGGGCTCACGACGGTGGTCATCTCCCACCGCTTCTCGACGGTGCGGCGGGCGGACCGGATCGTCGTCCTGGAACACGGCCGGATCAGCGAGCAGGGGACCCACGACGAGCTGCTGCAGCTGGGCGGCCGGTACGCGGAGCTTTTCCAGCTCCAGGCGCGCCGCTTCCTCGAGGCGGGGGAGGAGGAGCCGGCGGAGGAATCGGACCCTGAGAGTGAGGCCACCGCCGGATGAACACCCTCCGGGCGGGACGCTTTCTCTTCGGGCTCGGCCTCAAGGTGGGCCGGGCCAAGCTGATCCGCGCCGTCGCCCTCATGTTCGCGGGGTACGTCGCCGGCCCGATCGCGGCGCTGCTGGTCGGGCAGCTGACCAACGCACTGATCGGCAGGGAGGCCTCCCTGGCGTTGACGCTCTGCCTGGTGGTGGCGGCCCTGCTGGTGGCTCAATTGATGCTCAGCCACTTCGCCCACATGGATTACTTCGACGTCGCCGAGGTCGCGGAATCCCGGCTGAGGGGCGAGCTGATCGACCTGGTCAACGGCCCACCCCGGATCGAGCACCTCGACAGCCCCGTCTTCGCCGACACCGTCAGCCTGGTCCGCGACTGGCTCTTCGGGACCACCAAATCCCTGGAGGCGGTGCTCCAGCTCGCCGGGCTCGTGCTCCAGGTCGTCATCACGGTCGCCATCCTGGTCAGCCTCGACCCCTGGCTCGCCCTGCTCCCGCTGGTGGCCGTGGTCCCGGTGTTCCTGGAGCGGCGGGCCGAGGTCTCGGTCGAGCGAGCGCGGGAGGCGAGCGCCGAGCCGGTCCGCTTCAACCGGCACCTGCTGGAGCTCGCCACCGGTGTGGATTCGATCAAGGAGCTGCGACTTTTCGGGACCGAGGAGGCCCTTCTGGCACGCCAGGCGGAGGGTTGGGGGCGGGTCACCCGGACCATGTGGCGGGCCCAGCTCCGGGCCGCGCTGCTGCGGGCCGGCGGCCAGGCGGTCTTCGCCCTCGCCTATGGGGGCGCGATCCTGCTCGAGCTGAGCCGCGCCGCCAACGGACAGGCCTCGGCCGGCGCCCTGGTGACCGTCATCGTCCTGGCGGTCCAGGTTGCCGTCCAGGTGTCAGGGGCGCTCGGGCTGCTCTCCATGCTCCAGGCCGCGAGCAAGACCGTCGAGCGGATCGAGAGCCTGCGGGCGGCCGCCTCGGGAGCGGCGCCCCCTCCGAGCCCGGCACACCCCACCCCCGAAGCGGCCGGCGAGGGTGGGGCGTCGCCCGGGGTCCGGATGGCGTCAGAGCCGGCCGCGACGCCGCGGGCGGCAGCCCCGCGGGTCCCGGTCCCGGCGCGGCTGGCCACGGGCATCCGCCTCGACGGCGTCAGCTTCGCCTACCCCGGCGCGGCGACCCAGGTCCTCTCCGGCGTGTCGCTGGAGATCCCGGCGGGCGCGACGCTTGCCCTGGTGGGGGAGAACGGGGCCGGCAAATCGACCCTGGTCAAGCTCCTCTGCGGTCTCTACCTGCCCACCCACGGCCGGGTGCTGGTGGACGGCGCCGATCTGGCCGGCTTCGACCCCGCCGCGTGGCGCAGCCGGGTGGCGACTCTCTTCCAGGATTTCACCAAGGTCCAGCTCACCCTCCGGGAGAGCGTCGGCCTGGGCGACGTCTCCCGGCTCGACGACCCGGCGGCAGTCGCCGCCGCGGTGGCCGACGCCCATGCGGAACGGGTGGTGCGGGTGGTCGCCGGCGGGCTCGCAGGCTACGTGGGCCGCGGATACGCCCACGGCGCCGAGCTCTCGGGTGGGCAGTGGCAGACGGTCGGGCTGGCCCGGACGCTGATGCGGGGGACGCCGCTGCTCCTCATCCTCGACGAGCCCGCGGCGTCGCTCGACGCCTCCGCCGAGCACGCCCTCTTTGAGCGATATGCGAGCTCGGCGGGGCGGGCGAGCCGGGAGGTGGGCGGGGTCACCGTGCTCGTCTCCCACCGCTTCTCCACGGTGCTGATGGCCGACCTGATCGCGGTGCTGGACCACGGCCGGTTGGTCGAGTTCGGCTCCCACCGCCAGCTGATGGCGGCGGACGGTCTCTACGCCGAGCTGTTCCGCCTCCAGGCGCGGGCCTACGCCTGATGCGCTCGCGCGCTCGTGGCACGGCCGCGCGGGCACGCGGTGCCCGTCAGGGGGCGGGCGCTTAGAATCTGGTCATGCCAATTCAGGGTGAGTACGAGCCGAGTCCCGCCGAGTGGGTCCGCAACCAGGTCGCCGAGTACGAGAGCTCGGGAGGTACGCGGGGGAACGAGCTGGCCAACACGGGCTGGCCCGTCATCATCGTCACCATGCGAGGTCACCGGAGCGGCAAGGTGCGCAAGCTCCCGGTGATGCGCGTGGAGCACGGCGGCGAGTACGCGATCGTCGCCTCCAAGGGTGGGACCCCGGAGAACCCGGAGTGGTACCACAACCTGGTCGCCGCGCCCACCGAGGTGGCGATCCAGGACGGCCCGGTGCCGTTCGACGTCGAGGTCCGCGAGGTGAGCGGCGCAGAGCGTGCGGTGTGGTGGGAGAGGGCGGTCGCCGCGTACCCCCCGTACGCGGAATACCAGACCAAGACCTCACGGCTCATTCCCGTCTTTGTCGCCACCCGGGTCTGAGCCCCCGAGATCGGCTGCGGTCGTTACACCGGCTCCTGCGATCACATCGAACGCGCCGTTTCGGCTACGGAGAATCTCCGGAGGACGCATTTCCGGACGATTGGGGTACCCTAGTGTCAGCCGCTCAAATCGGGCGGTAGTCGCTCGTGGTCTCCCTCCTTCTCAACGGACCCGCGCGTCGTGAGTAAATCCGAGAAGGACCAGGAGAGACCAGCCATGACTG
>Ga0181520_10013626_pt1 | contig 10211 bp, 15 predicted proteins | sample PEATcosm2014_Bin_29_FD_132451 | JGI IMG/M metagenome (GOLD analysis project Ga0181520, IMG submission 132451) | Peatland microbial communities from MTU Mesocosm Facility, Houghton, MI, USA - PEATcosm2014_Bin02_30_metaG | ecosystem: Environmental > Terrestrial > Soil > Wetlands > Peat | place... | reverse complement strand
TTATAAAAATGACCGGATCCCGGAAAGCAGCAGGGGTGAGAAGAATCTGAGAAGCGAGGGATTTTTCATGAGAACCCCGGCAATTTTTGCAGGCCGGTCCATATCCCCGTGCCGGACTATTTCTTTTACAATTGCCGGGTTGTTCATTGCCTGTATCATCTGGTCAACAGTCTCGACAGAAAGGTGTTGACGCATTAAAAAGAGCCGATACCCCAGAGCAAGTTCCAGCCCCATATCGGCCTGCCAGCGGCGCTCGTATTCCACAAGAGCAGTATCGGAAAAATCGTCCAGTTCGCAGCATGCCGCCGCCACAGCAGCTGCATGGCGGGCTGAACGGACACCCGTATACACGCCCCCACCCGATGTAGGTTTGGCAACCCTGCTGCATCCCCTACAAAGAGTGTACGGAAACCGTAGGTCCGGGGCATAACCCCAAGCGGAATCGTTCCTGTTACAAAATGCAGGTCTGAGTGAAGACCGATTCTTTTTACAAATGCTAAAAAACGATCCCGGACATTCGTTGTCCCGCAGAGCCCTACTCTTGCCCGGTCGTTCCCGGTGGGGATAACCCAGCCAAAGAATTCCGGTGAGGCATCAGGGTATAGCTCAACAAGGCCTGGGTCGCTTTTGCACATACCCTCTGCCTGGATGCCGGCAAGATAGACGGGCGACCGCACCATGCCGTAGCTTCGGGCAATGGTGCTCCGGGGCCCGTCCGCCGCAATCAGGATCCTGAACGGGATCTCGCGATGTCCATCTATCCCGCGGGTAATAACCTTGTTATTTTTCACACTACAGACCGAGGTCTTAAGCATAAACTCTGCTCCTGCATCCGCTGCCGCCATCGCCATTTCCCGGTCAAGCATTGCCCTGTCTACAACACAGGCTTTGGGGATTTTTGCATCAATAACGAGAGGATCTCCTGCAGACGGTACAATATGGGCCCCGGTAACAACATTCAGGATAGAATTCCGGGATACTGCACATTCTTCGAACGCGGCAAGAGACAACAAACCGGCACATTGAACCGGGTAACCAATACTTCCCTGTTCTTCAATGCAAAGAACCGAAAGTCCTCGTCTGGCGCATTCACATGCTGCTGAGCTGCCGGCCGGCCCGGCACCGGCAACAACGACATCATAGGCCGGGGGCATAAAAAGAACACTCAAAAGTTATTTGGATTCTTTCCCATCAGTCTGATCGGCAGAATTTATCTGGATCTGGCAGGTCCTTAGAATAAAGGTCCGGGGTGTTACCGGAAGACTTTCCCCTTCTTTTATCGAGAGACCCATGAGGATTGCAAAAAGCCCCAGCACAAGAGAGATCGTCCCAACTACCGTCATGATAAAAAAAGATCGCATGGCGGGCACATAGGTAATGAAAACAAGAAACAGGACCACGCTGCTTGCAATAGCTGCAATAACCATCAGATATTTTGAATGTGGCCTCGTCAGGGCATACATTATTCCGGTATAGCCTGCATAGAGTGCAAGGAGAGCGACAACAAGGACAAAAATCAAAGACACTGTTTCGGGAAACAGCATCTCGACAATACCAATAACAAGAAGAGCTGCAGAACAGAGGAACCAGAAAATGGATTCATCCGCATGAGCGGTTATGGCTATTATGATGCAGAGAATGAACGCACCAATAAGGAGGATCCAGAATACGCCGGTAAAGGACGCAAGAACCTGCGCCGGCACAACAAGCGCGAGACCACCAAAGATTACGCCTGTCAATCCTTTGAGGAGATGAGACAGTTTAGCATCCATAGGAATACGTCAATGTGATCGCGTTAATAGTTTCTCATACTAAAGCTATAACTGGTCTGGATCCCGTCAATACTGATGGGATAGTTCCGGAAAAATAGAGAGAAATTTGGATGCTTAAATACGTCCGAATCCGAAAAAGTCGATTCCCAGTAGTTTTTCTATTACATAGAGAATCGCAAAGAAGAACACAGCGTACAGGATAAAACTGACCACAAAATTTTCCCAGCCGGTTACTCCGGAATTGTCCATAATCATGTTTGAAAGTGCATTTGCGATGACTATTGCACAAAGGATTCCTAAGAAAAAGATTACCCATTTTTTAACTTCGGCAAAATCCATACTGAATATTAGCCTTTCTCCTATTAAAACTCTCAAAACGGAAACGGGAAATTTTTTTTACGCCTCCTTACAACTATGATCCTGGTGAGTAAATGCTCTTTTTCGAAAGTGTATGCTAGGAAAGTATTTGACCATCCCCTTCCAATCTCACAGACGGTGTATTAAGAAAGGAATTATCCTATGCCAAAATCCAATAGCCGCCAACTGTTACGTGAAATCCTTGCTGAGATGATCCGTATTTCCCAGCTAACCTCATGTCGTCAGTATGAGGATTTTTACCGCGATGAAAAAGATTATGCAAGCCTTGCCGGCAGCCTGAAAATAATTAGTGAACGGGTGCGTCACGTCCCGACCATTATTCGCGTAAAATATGCGCTTATACCATGGAATGAACTTTCGGAACTGGAAGAGAAGATTACCGGGACAGACCCGGTTAACCGGCCCAAACTTCTCTGGAAAATCGCCACCGAGACACTGCCGCGAATCCGGCCAGTACTCGAAAACCTGGAAAAGGAAATGGAAGTATAAGACCTCACGGGAATTTTTTGCCACCAGGTACGTTCTTCATTTATTTCTCGTCGTGATTTCCATTTAGCCCGGCGAAGACTTATTGCATATTATCGCCTTTTATACTGATATGGATGATGAAGATACGGGCACGCTGACCGAATTGGAGGATGAAACCCTGCCGGAGCCAGACCCCTATCTGCCCGCCCCTCCTATGAGCCCATGGTTTTGGGTAGCATTTGGTCTTATCGGCATACTCATCATTCTTATCATCTATGGCCAGGTCCAGGGTATCACTCATGCGGTTACCGTCAACCTGACCGGAACAAGCTGGACGCTTGTGTCTTCTGCCTCGCCACAAGGGGTAATGCTACCGATAGCGACAATGGCGAATCTCTCTTTTGGCGCTGAAAATAAGACTGCTTTTGGCTGGTATGACAGCTGTAACCAATATTCATACACCTATTCCCTGAACAATACCGCACTTATTTTTTCAAACGGGCCAACAACGCCTAGTTCCTGCTCGCAGTTCAATGATGCGGCTGCAGAATCATCATATCTGCAGGATCTTGAGAATACGACCACAGAGCGGTTCCGGAACGGGCATCTTACGTTTTATGATGCAGAAAATAAACCGCTTCTCACTTTTGACCAGTCTGGCATCTGAACCTTTTTTCCTTCAACAATTTTCTTTTGACAATCCAATATCAGAACGCAAACGAGAACTTCAATTATATACGAACCTTAAAAAATAGCCGGTGCAAGAAGTAATACTCGGAAGTGGAACGGGAATTATGGAAGCAAAGAGCGAACGAAAGGACGGCGTACTTATCTTTTTTATCGATGGAAGGCTGGATGCATTTGGTGCCCAGCAGCTGGATGAGTGGATAAAAGGGACACTCCAAGATGACGATAAAGAACTTGTCATTGATTTATCCGGATCAACGTATCTCTCAAGCGGCGGGCTGCGCACGTTTAGTATGCTGAAAAAAGAAATGAAACGCCGGAACGGACGGTTTGCTCTTGCAAGTGTGGGAGAGTACCCTAAAAAAGTGCTCGATATGGCCGGGTTCTCCACGATTTTAGAGATCTTTCCGACAACTGACGCTGCAGTAGAAGATATGAGGAAAAAGCGAAAAAACCCGACACTCTTTAACGAGATCTTTTACAAGAAGATCGAAGAAGGAGGGGTTTCGCTTACTATCGAACCAGGCTGGATGACCAGTCCGCCTACGCTCCGGGTCACCGGTGATCTTTCAAAGGTCCTTCATGCCCGGCTTACCGAAGCAGACATCAGGGAAAATCAGTTTTCTGAGATTATATACTCGCTTGGCCTTGGTGCACTTGGTGCCACTAAAAAAGAGGCCATACCACTCCTCGGCGAGATGATCACACTGTACGGCTCAATGGTCTGGTTACCAACTGACGGGAACAATACCCCGGACTTTCTTACACCACTCGATACCAAAGGAGATGTCCCGGTATACACAGGATATAATGTAACCCTGGACGGCCCGTTCAACGAGTACCTTACCCTTGATACTGAGGACCCAAAAGGAATCAGCCTGGGAAACATATACAAAACGATCTTTTCCGGTGCTAGGAACCGGGTTAAAATCTACAAAGGAGTTGTTGCGGTCACTATCTGGGGCGTGCTTGCCGGCCTTGCAAGTTCCGGTATCAAACAGTCCCCGGTTTCCGGAACGTCACTTCCCGCCAATGCAACGATTATGGACCCGGCATACTCTTCGCAGTGGATGGCTTCAGATACCAGCATGTCCTACCAGGGAGACACCCTAGTCAGTTTTGGTTTTGGCATTGACTACGAAGATGATATAATGGGCTTCCAACAGGAGGATCTCGATTCCCTGTTCTACGCTAACTCCGCAAACAAAACCTCATCAAAGATGATGTACCTTCATAACCATGGAGTAATCTTCAGCGGCGTCCCCTACAATGCCTCGCTTGATTTAAACACCCAAGTAAAAAAGATCGTCAACGAAGCCACCTTTGTGGATATGCGCCACCTCCTTGACAGCACCCGGCTTCGCCGGGAAAAGATTGGTGTTTCTTATATCCAGAAGATTGTCCGGGAACCCTGATGGATCAGGAGAAAGTATCTTTTTGCTTTTTTTTCGTCAGGAGCAGGATATTCTTTCCGTCTTCATACCGGTACGTGACGGTATCGATTACCTGACGAACAAGGTAGATGCCAAGGCCCCCGGTTTTACGTTCCGCAAGTGAGGAGGTAACATCGGGACTGGGCACAGATAAAGGGTTAAACGGGGGAGCCCGGTCGGTTATCTCCACGGTCAGGCCATAAGGGGCTGCTGTACTATGGATGCTGATGGAACCAGGGTTCCCGCAAAAACCATGCCGGATGGTGTTGGCAATGATCTCTTCAACAGCGAGCTGGACGTCAAGAACTGCCGGATCAGAAAAACCGGCTCCTTTCATGAACTGCTCGATCTCACGTGCCACAGCCGGAACCGCATCGAACCGGGCAGGAATATCCATATCTGCAGTAACTATCAGGATCACACCTCCCCATTGTGCTCATATTCCCGATACCCTGCTGCTCCGGCTGCTGGCACAAGCTATCCCTGATTATGATATACAGACACGTACCATAAAAAGACGGCTTAACAATGACTGACCGTTACAAAAAAAAGAGAAAGATTATCCCTGCACAGGAATGATAGCTGTAGAAGACGCGAAAAATAGCGCCCGTCTGGGAGGAATGACTCTTGGATATAACCACCACAACTCATGATACCGCTGCCATCCTGACAGTGAAAGGTCGTGTGGATGCGTTAACTGCCGGTGACCTTGAAGGTGCCATTAACGCCATTATTAATAGGGGAGACCGGCGTATTATCCTTGATTTTTCCGGTCTTGCCTATATCTCAAGCGGCGGTCTTAGGATTCTTCTCGCAACCGCAAAAAAACTCCAGAATGATGGTGACCGGTTTATACTCTGTGGCCTCTCCTTCGAAGTACAAAAGGTCATGAACCTTGCCGGTTTCACGGCCATCTTCTCCATTTATGCCACAGCATCCGATGCTATAAATGCAGTAAAAGAACCGGCCAAATCCTGATCCTGATGAGGGTCCCGTTAAAATCTTTAAGTTGCTTTTCCGGCTTTTCCTACCGTTGCGAGATAGATCAGGAACTGGTTGATACCATCGATCCCGAGTAGCGACGCCATGACATCGTCATCGAACGCAGCAATAGCACAGACACCGCAACCGACAGTCTCAGCTGCCAGGTACAGGTTCTGGCAGACATGGCCGGCATCGAGATGGAGGTCCCGGTAGCCGCGTTCACCATACCGCCATGTCATCCGGTAGGGGACCGCCGTCCAGAGAAATGCAACACCGCATCGCATGATGAAATCCTGATCAAAACAGGCATGAGCAATGTCGATATGAATGGAAGGATCGATAGAAATGCGCTGGAGACTATGGGAAATGGCAAGGAACCGGTACAGTCCCGGTTCCAGTCCATCGACATCGTTTACCAGAAGATAAGTCTCAAACGCATGGCGCGCCCCTGCCGAAGGAACGGTCCGGAACGTAGCCTGAGTGCCATGCACTTTTTTGATGCCTTGTGTGCACCAGAGAAGAAAGGAAAGTTCCTCAAGGGAAAGCGGTGTCTTTTCGTAGACCCTTACGCTGTGCCGCCGTTCAATAGCTATACGGAGGTCTGTTGGCGGAATCACAAGACCGGATGGTTTGGGGAGATTGATGACCGGAGCCCCGGGAACTTTCGGCAGTTCGAGCGGCGGTTGGGAAAGACCGTTTTCCTGGTCTGAACGGACAAGGAAACGATATTTCGTCCGCTCCATGAATTCCTGCCCTGTACCGGGAAATGAATGTTCTGCCTTACGATAACGATCTAAAGCCACCCCCACATAGTCCTTGTGCCTGAGGTATAGCTCAGGGTAATTGCCTCGATGTAACTGCTTTGAGGGGAATGGATATCAGCCGCAAAAGAAAAACAGTATTTTTACAAGAAGGATACCAGATGCCGGGAAATTACGCACACCATGCCGAACGGAAACCACCGCTCATTGAATTCGAGAATGTCACCATAGTCCGTGACGGGTGCCGAGCGCTCAATGCGGTCACGCTCTCCCTACAGGAAGGGGAAAACGTTGCCATCCTCGGACCTAACGGTGCCGGAAAATCCTCATTCGTAAAAGCCATTTCCCGTGAATATTACCCGGTGATATCAGAGGATACCGTAACATTCCGGTTCCGGGGAAATGACGTCTGAGACGTTTTTGAACTACGGTCGTTTATTGGCATTGTCTCAAACGATCTCCAGTACACCTTCACGCGCACTATTACCGGCCATGAAGTAGTACTTTCCGGGTTTTTCTCCAGTATCGGACTCTTTAACCGGGATATCACCTTGGCCATGGAAGAAAAGGCCGAAGAGATTGAACAACTTCTCGGGATAAGCAAACTCAGCAGCCGTCCTATGACCTCTCTGTCTTCTGGTGAAGCCCGGCGATTCCTGATAGGCCGGGCGCTCGTTCCCGGCCCGGCTACACTGCTCCTTGATGAACCAACCAGCAGCCTTGACCTTTCCGCCCTTCATACCTTTCGCAATACCTCAGGAAAATAGCACAGGCCGGGACCAGCATTGTACTGGTAACACATAACCTTCATGATATTATCCCGGAGATTACCCGGGTCATCCTGATGAAAGATGGGAAAATTGTTGGGGATGGTGAAAAAACGGCCATGCTCACTAATGAGCAGATAGGCAGTCTTTTCTCGGTACCGGTTTCTGTCCGGGAAGAGCACGGCTGGTATTATGCAACCGGGTTTTAATTTGCCTGACTCAAACGGTGAAATCTGCATTTTTTTATGGTCTTGTTTTACCAGGTAGTTTTGCGGAAGAGAAGCATTCTTTATTTTCAATCAATGAACAGTTAATTATACAAAGACCAGGGTAACCAGGAGACTACACATTCAATTTCTGCCCCGGCCGTGAGGTATACCATGGAAAAGATCCAGCTGCACAACCAGGCACCAGCAGCGCCGCTTCCCATTGTTGTTGCCGGCGCTCTTGTTGAGGGAAAAGAAAATTACCTGACCATCGGCGCATATGGCATAATGTCCATCCAGCCACCAGTGGTCTATATTTCATCCATGAAAAGCCATTATACCAACGCCGGGATAAAAAAGACCGGTTATTTCAGTATCAATGTGCCTTCCGCACACAGGGTAAAAGAGACGGATTACTGCGGACTCGTATCAGGACGCGACACGGATAAATCCGCTATCTTCACCTCATTCTATGGCGAGGAAAAACATGCCCCCATGATCCGCGAATGCCCGGTAAACGCATTGTGCAACCTCGTAAAAACCGTAAAACTTCCCAACAATGACGTTTTCATCGGTGATGTCATCGAATATTATGTTGATAAATCATGCATTGCAAAGGATATTCCCGATCCCAAAAAGACAGCGCCGCTGGTCCTGTACGGCCGTTCGTACCGGAACCTGGGCCGGGTTGCTGGTACGGCCTTTGCTGCCGGAAAGGCGCTCATGAAAAAAGAATAACTTTTTTTTACACCGTATTACTCTGATAAGTTTCTTCAAACACTGCAGATTAACAATGGTTCCTCGTTTGTATCGATGTTTTAAGAACACGAAAAAAAGGGAGACTGTTGTTTATGCTGCTACCGCCGGGGATATTTTCTTTACCTGGAACGAGGCAACGATGGCGACAATTCCGACAACAATAGCTAAGACGCCGGCGACAAAGGGCAGGAGCGCCGCAGAGAATAACGGGAACACAAGAAGCAGGAGACCGAAAATAATGCTGATAAGGCCGATAATACCGTTCCCGGCATCTTTGCGCGTAAATGCGTGGAATAGGTGAACGAAACCGGTGAAACACGCCCAGAACCCGATAAAGATGATTAAGAATGCGAGGAGGAAGATCGTAGAGTACAGCGGATAACAGAGAATGATGATACCTGCAATGAGGTTGAGTACTGCAAGAAATATCTTCCAGCCCATATCCGTCCGATCGATGGCAAGACTGATCAGCGAGAAGATACCACTGACAAGCCAGTAAGCACCAAGGAAGGTAACAAAAACAAGCGTCGTAATGCCCGGAGAAGCCAGGAACATAACACCGATAATAAAGGCAAGGATCCCCCAGAGGAGGATAACCCACCAGGGAAAGAGTCCGGTAGCACTAAACCAGCACATCTGCACGTATGCAGAGGGTTGCGAAGAAGCAGTTGTTTCAGTCATAGTAATATACCTCAGTTTTTATACGTGAATTCTGCTACTGGTGTATTTGAACCTTGCTTTTTAAGGTTCTGGCGATGTGAAAGGAAATTACTAACGACAGTAATGGTCGCTGAATCAAACAAAATCTGCTTCCTGCACAATTTTTTTATAGATTACATCAATAGTGATGTATGCATCTGGTTCCTCCGATCGATCCAACTGATCGCGACAAAATCATCGCTACTACGGAACCTAATTCTCTGGAAAGAAAGGCACGATTGTTGCTGCTGGAATCCGGCATTTCCCGACGATTCAGGGGATTTCCTTACGTCTTCTGGCTGTCGGATGATCACGAGAATTCTAAAAAGTAACTGTTAAATTAATTTTTCCCGTGACGCATTCCTGATGAGTTATCCCGATTCCGGCATGTCAAGTATTGTCCGTATCTTTTGCTGCGTTTCCTTTGGTGTTCCGGTCGTGTTAAGCAGGTAACAGTCAGTCCGTTCGACGAGATCCCGGATATACTCGTTCCGGAGCGTGGTTTTACGTGTGTCCCTCACCAGAAGATGGGGATTAAAGTATCCGTTCGCCGCAAATAGAGCACAGGCATCCTCTTTTCCCAGCTCGCGCAGGCTTCGAGCATCTGCCGGGTCCCGGTGCAGGATAACAAGCGTGGTAAGGGTAGTAAGAGGTAAAAGCCGGCCTTTACCTACCACCCACCGGATATCAGCAACTGCCCTTCCTTCTGCATCATATTCGTTCGCGGCAACAAGACCGTCAAACTCTTTCCAGATTGCAGAGAGGTCCTGCCTGATATAGAAGTTCCGTTCCGAGCCGTAGGCAAGAATCTCGGGGCCGAAGATCCGGGTAAAGAACCAGTCATCAGAGATAATCCGGGCACAGGGGTCCCGGAGAAGGCCATATGTCTGCGTGGTCTTTCCCGCACCAGAGACTCCCACCATACCGAGGCCTTTTCCTCCGATATCCACGCAGGCTCCATGGATCGAGCTTATGCCATGCTCGTCCTCGAGGATGTCACCGCACAGACCAAGTGCGATGGATTTGATCCAGCCGTAATAGGTAAAGTTGAAGAGAAACGCTGTTTTTGAGTACGGGTCGAACTGCACAGTATTTTCCTCGCACGAAGGATCAGAAAACACGTACAGCCTTCCGTGGGACCGGATGTTCTGGGACATCGGGCAGAAGTTTTCCTGCCATGTCTCAAGCAGGGTCCGGTCATCTGACATCAGTTTGATGCAACAGCCGAAGATCTCGGATTTAATCTCGTATTTTATCCGGGACGAACAACGTACGGCAAGTTGTTCTTTTTCTTCCG
>Ga0181520_10013624_pt1 | contig 10211 bp, 5 predicted proteins | sample PEATcosm2014_Bin_29_FD_132451 | JGI IMG/M metagenome (GOLD analysis project Ga0181520, IMG submission 132451) | Peatland microbial communities from MTU Mesocosm Facility, Houghton, MI, USA - PEATcosm2014_Bin02_30_metaG | ecosystem: Environmental > Terrestrial > Soil > Wetlands > Peat | place... | reverse complement strand
ATCCCTTTACCAATTGCAAAATCAGCTTGTCTTCGTGCATCCAGTAATGTACCATTATCCGGTTCGCATTGATCAACCCACCATGCATCCCATCCGTAAGGGGCTATCAGCAAATCTTTAGCCTGTCTCCAATAAATGTCTCGCGCACTCGCGCTGTGAGCATCGTAATAATTATCCATAGTATGAGTCATTGCATTATCCCAGGTAATATCTGTTAATCCTCCTGAGTTTTGTAATTCATCGTAATTTTTCGTACCCTTTGCGAAAACAGGCCAGATAGAAATCATTGCATGGATATTTGCTTTATGTAATTCATCAATCATAGCTTTGGGATCGGGATACCTGGTTGGATACATAATATGTGAGCCGATAACATTGGGTTCCCAATAAAACCAATCCTGAACAATACAATCTATAGGAATATTATTGTTTCTATAATTATTCTTTACCGACAAAACTTCTGCCTGACTTTTATATCTATCCTGCGATTGGAAAAGCCCAAATGCCCATTTAGGAAACATAGGTACCTGCCCCGTAGTCTCACGGTACAAAGCAATAATTTTATCGAATTCCGGTCCATAGAAAAAATAATAATCGACCATCGTGCCGCTTTCAGATACATATTTATATTTAGTATTTCCTGCCTCGGCGCCGAAGAATTTGGATGCTGAATAGTTGTCCCACATTAGCCCGTAACCTTTGGTTGATAAGAGCACCGGTATGGCTTCGTCCATATATTTAATTGCTAAATCCTGGTTACGCCCTTTATAATTCATAGCTAATGAATCAACCGGATGGCAGCCTAACCCAAACAAGGCTTCATCCATATTTGATTTAAAAAGTGTTTCGCAATTATATGTACTAATGCCGGCAATATTAGCCGACGTTATCTTTTTTGCAGCGGAATCATCTTCTGCAAGAATAACTATATCAGATAATGTTAAATAACTGATTGAATTAGTCAATTTATTAACTTTTATTTTTATTCTTCCCGTAGAAATAATAACTTCATCAGTGTTTTCGGTAAGATTAAATAATGGGGGAGTATCCCATGAATTATTTATTACCAATGAAGATTTTTGAGGAAAAGCATTTAATAAAGTATATTTTATTTCAATAATATCATCTTTGCAAATTTTAACTTTCATTACACCCTTATCTAAAATAAAAGTAATTCCGTCTTTATCTTTTGCATAAGATGCTACCGAAGCTTCGGCAGTTGAAATTAAAGCAATAATGCCGATTATTATAAGAACTGTAACAAATTTAGCTTTAATCAAAATTAATTTTATTAAATCTGTACTTATTATTTTCATTCAGTTTTCCTTTCCGATGTTAATAAAAAAAATTAGTTTTCCCATATTTTGTGATATAGAACAATATTCAACAATATTTAACAGTACAATATATATAATAAATCCTGCAAATTATTAAACTTTCAATTTTTTACAGGCATTATTCCTTCTTTAGTCATTTTTATGGGCTCTATTGTCCCATCCAGGTTGTATTCAAGATATTCCACACATACTCTTCGTTCATAGGGGCTTGACCCTTGAACATGATATAACAAATACCCTTTATTCCTAATCTAATGAAGAACAATAGCTATATTATGCTTCCCCTTTATTGTTGAAGCTATTGAATAGTCTGTTTGTTTCTTTCCATCAAAAGTAAAAGATTTAATTGTTTTACCTTTTCCTTTTATTGAAATATCCAATTTAGAATTACGGTAAGTAATATTTTTTAATTCAATCGAGCCGATTTCCCCGGGTAAAAATGGAGTAAATGACAAAGATTTATTATTAAACCTCATTCCAAATAAACCATCAAGAACCATAGAAATATAAGCTGTTGCCGACCATGTCTGGAATTTACACGACTCCCAGTGGTAAGTGGGGTGTGTTTCGCCCCAAGCCTGGTATCCGCCGTCGGGTTGACCGGAATAAGGGTTAAATATTTCCCTGAAATTATAATTGCCTTTATCTTCATCAAGTGCCAAGTGAGTAAGGCAGGATAACTCATGATCGAACGTTTCATAATTTTTGGTAACTATCGCTGCCCTGGCAAAAAAACCGTTTACCATGGGCCAAATAATATTGTTATGTCTGCCAGGCATCTGTTTAGAGTAACGTGGAAAGTCGGGAGTTATAGAAGTAATTCCGTATTTAGAAACGACTGCATTTTTTATCAATTGATTTGCTTTATCTCCTTTGATAATTCCAAAAATCACAGCAAATGAAATTCCGAGGCCTTCTTGAGAAGTGTCGACTTTTCCCTGGTGGTCAATCAAATAGTTAAAAGTATTCTTTTCACTATTGTAAAAATTCTTCAATATATTTTTTTTCAACATTTCAGCTTTTTGCTTATAGGTCAAGGTTACCTCGCTATTCTCATTTAAAAAGCTGCTCATCCTGCTTAACGCGATATAGGCGCCGTAATAGACACAATTAGTGCTTAAGCATTTAATGTGATATGAATTTTTATGATCCAATACACCACTTGAGTAATTATTCGGTTCATAAATCGGTTCAGGATAAGCCGCAATGCCATCGTTAAAAACTGATGGTCCCATAAATAAACCATAATTTGAATCAAATGTTATTTGTTCTAATTCTTTCATTGTGTTTGCAGAACATTTATATGCTTGAGCAAGAAACACCTTATCTCCGGTCACCAAGTAATGATTACAGGCTGCAATTGCCCATAGAATTTTATCCCAGAACTGATGCCCGATAGTATCTCTTTTGATTGTAACACTCCATAATGATTTTTCAGCAACTTCCGACTTGAGTAAACTGACTCCATTCCATGAATTAATGGCAATATCACGGGTCCATTCTCCACCGTAATCTCCTCCCGCAGCAAGTATACCCCGGCGGATATTTATATCTACGGTTTGAATCGCTAATTTAAATGCATCATTAATTGCAGGGTTATCGGAAGATAATTCCTGTGCCATTGAAACAAGGCTCAATGAGAATAAAAAAACGGTCAGGATCAATGTTGTGTAAATTTTTGTTTTCATAGTTTTTATGCGACTAACTTTAATTTAATTCAGGTACCACGTAAGTTTTTTCCATTTTTATTTCTAGCTGTACGTGTATTTATTTTACTTTACAATTAAACGGCTACCAATTAATTTCTATTTCCTGTCCCTTCTTCAAAGTAATCTCTTTTTGTTTATTATTGCAAATAATTGTGGTTGAGCCGCCATTTTTAGATCGGACATTCAATTTTACTAAATTTTTATTTTTCCATTCCATAGAAATCTCGAAACCGCCTCTTGCACAGATTCCTTTTATTAAACCGTTTTCCCATGCATCCGGTAAGGCGGGAAGTAACCTTATTTGATTTTCATTAGACTGTATCAGCATTTCGGTTACAGCGGCGGTCCCGCCGAAATTCCCGTCAATCTGGTAAGGGGGGTGGGCATCGAATAAATTGGGGTAGGTACCACCTCCGCCGGAATAATTTGTCCTTAATCCGTCCGGGTCAACATAGTATAGTAACTCCCGAAACATTTTGTAAGCATGATTGCCGTCCCAAAGCCTTGCCCAAAGATTTATTCTCCATGCTTTAGACCATCCTGTCGATTCATCGCCTTTTATTTCAAGCGTTCTTCGGCAAGCATTTGCTAATTCTGGTGTTTTATCCGGTGTAATCTGATGTCCCGGAAATAAGCCGAATAAATGCGACTGATGCCTGTGGTGTGGATCTTCATCTTCCCAGTCATAGTACCATTCCTGCAAATTCCCTTTCTTGCCTATCTTGTAAGGATGCAGGCGCGAAATGGCGCTTTCTAATTTAGTCCGGAAATCGGTGTCGCTATTGAGAACTTTTGAAGCGTTAATGGTATTTTGGAAACACTCTCTTACCATGGCTAAGTCAGCTGTACCGCCGTATAAAGTTGCACCGTGGTACCCGCCGGGAGTAATAAATATATTTTCAGGCGAAGTAGATGGTGATGTTATTAATTTACCTTCTTTATCTTCCACCAGCCAATTGAGGCAAAACTGAGCAGCACCTTTCATAATATCGTAAGCGTCATTTTTTAGAAATATTTTGTTTTGAGTAAATAAATAATGTTCCCATAAGTGCGTACTCAACCAGGCTCCACCCATATTCCAGTTTGCCCAGCAGGGATCGCCAAAACCGAAATTTCCTACCGGATTGCTCATAGCCCAAATATCGGAATTATGGCATGCAGTCCATCCATTTACTCCATAAAATGTTTTGGCGGTAATTTTTCCTGTTATTGAAATATTTTTTATGAAACTCAGCAAAGGGAGATTCATTTCGGAAAGATTTGTATTTTCTGCCAGCCAGTAATTTTCTTCCGCATTGATGTTGAGAGTATAATTGCTGCTCCACGGCGGGCGAATATACGGATTCCAAATCCCTTGTAAATTTGCTGGAACTCCTTTTGTTCGCGAGCTGCTTATCAATAAATAGCGACCATACTGAAAGTATAATATTTCTAAATTTTTGTCCTCTTTACCTTCGGCATAACGTTTCAATCGTTCGTCGGTTGGTAAATCAGGAGCATCTGATTTGCCTAAATTCAGACTGACACGGCTGAAATATTTTTGATAATCTTTCACATGTGCTTGTTTTAATTCTGTGTAAGATTTTTGAAAAGCGTTTGTTAATTGTTTGCTTGCTATTTTCTCATCGTTCAATCCTTCTTTTACAGGGTCTTTGTAAAATCCATTGAAGCTTGTGGCAACGGAAACGAAGATAACTGCTTCGGTACCGCCTTGTAAGCTAATTGAACTATCGGTTTCAATTATTCTTCCGTTTGTGTTTTTAATTTCCGATAAAGCCGTAAACCTTGTGCCTTTATTCTCATCGAAGATTACAGCGTTGGGTTTATCACCTATATAACTTGGCTCGGCATGAATAGGCGCATAACCTCTCACCTTCAAAATATTGTTTGCCGAAGAAACAATATTTCTTAACAAACTTTCGAATTTAATATCGAAACTCAATGCCCCTTTTTGGCTTGATGCAAGTTTGATTGCCATGATTTGATTGGGATGCGAAATAAAATATTCGCGGGTAAATTTCACGCCGTTTACTTTGTAACTTACTTTGGAAATAGCATCATCTATGTTCAGCTCGCGGTAATAATTTTGCGGCGTACCGGCGTTATGGAATTCAATATACAAAGTGCCAAGCGGCGCAAATGATTCGGAAAATTTTCCCTGTAGTTTTTTGTCAAGCTCATCGGCCAATTTATAGTTTTCATTTTTTAATGCTTCCCTTATTGCTGGAAGGTATTTATTTGCGCCCGAGCTCATGTTTGCGTTTACGGGTCCGCCTGACCATAGCGTAGCATCGTTTAAAAATATCTTATCGGAATTAACTCCGTCGAAAACCGACGCGCCCATCTTTCCATTGCCAAGAACGAGGCTTTCCTCAAAATAATCAGCAGGTCGTTTAAACCATAACGTATTTGCAGATTGCGAATAAGTAAAATTACTAACTGTCAGCAAGTACAGAATTGCCAATATTATAATATCCTTTTTCATGCTTCAAATCCATTCATTGTGTGATTGGTTATAAACCTTCATTTCCTTTAAAAATTCTTAGTGTAAAATCATAAAGAATTCTTCGCCGGGCTTACTGCTTTCTATCCATAGTCGTTTCTCTTTCATATATCAATGACAATGTACTTCCATCCAAATTCTTTTAAGTGCTTTACCATGTAATAGGTATTGGCTTTTACTACCTTTTCCGTAACTGTCGGTCCGTAACAATCCCAACTGTTCCAGCCAATCGGGGGAGTAGGCGCCCATTTTAGAAAACCAAGGCTATCAGGAGGGCAACCTGCTTTAGAGTCTGATAAAACAAGTACGGATAAGAACAAAACTATTAATAATAAAATTAAAAAATTATTCATCATGATAATATTCCATTATTTATGCATACTGTTACGGAAGCTTGAATTGATGGCTTCATTTCTTAACTTCCGGGGTTGATGTTTTTTTAGTTTTAAGTTATTCATATTTGTAAACTAAACATTTTTCAATGTTCAGACCCCAGAAAGCAAATCTCCATGCCCGGCCTTGATCGTTTTCATCGCCATTAAGTCGCCGGCCAGGAACCCAAATACCATCGCGAAAAGTGCCTTCGTCAACATTTCCAATACCAATGATTTTTGTACTTTTAGTTTTAGAATAGAAGCGTACCCTGAATCCGCTGCCGGCTCCGATAAACTTATTAGGGCCGTCCGTCATAACAATTCCATACCCCAGCTTTGCTTTATTGCCGAACAATTCATCCAGCGAAACTTCAACTTTATAACTGCCCATATCGTAAGTAATAACCGGATTATTTTCATCAACCACAAAGCCGGCAATTTCTCCGGTAACTTGTTTTTCAAGTATAAGCGGACTCAACTGCTTAATAATATTGTAACTTTTGCTTAATGAAGTCTCTTTAGGGCCTTTGGCTTGTTCATTACCAAAAGAGATAGTACCTAATCTATCTATTCCAAAGGGTGAAACGCCAATTGCATTAAACGAACCAATCGCTATAAATACATTATGGGCGCCGTCGTCGCCGCTATTCATTTCAGGCATAAAAAGCGGGTTCCCTTGTTGAGTAAAATCCTTGCAGCGTTGTGCGAAATCGGGCACATAAAGATCCGGCGCTAAAATATCAATAGCCGGAGCGCCGGCATGCCATATATCAATTAAATGCGCCAAAGGGCCGCCGCTTGGATATGTGCCGGGCTTAGAGCAGCATTCCTGATTGAGCCAGGCATTGGCGTACATTGGAATTGGGTATTCTTTTTTCCCGGCAGCCGCAACTTTATTTACGTAACGGGAGTAATTCCATGCCATAAAAATTTCATTACTTTGCTCGCTCTTTCCAAAAACGTCTTCCCAATTGCCGGAAGTCTTAAAATCGGTTTTTTCCCAGATATCTTTCAATCCAGGAACCAGTATATCTTTATTTTTAACTAAGTATTCCATCAACTCTTTTGGAACCGGTGCCATAAAGGCGGCATTGGCAATTTCAGAACGATCACGCATATCGCCAAGTATACCAACTTCATTCTCGACCTGCATCATCAATACAGTATGTTTGGCTCCATCGACTTTGAAGATATGTTTCATAAGAGCCGAAAAGGCATTTGCATCAGCATCCGCATTATTCTGTGAAAATGTTGAAAGCACTTCTGCGGTGGAATCGTTCAGAATTTTTGCACGTGGATATTTTTTATAATTCTCTTTTACCCATAAAGGTACATAACTGGACATGCCGTTCTTCCAGCTTGCCAGCCACAAGAAAACTATTCTCATTTTATTTTCTCTTGCCCCTTTTATCAAACCGTCTACTAAACTAAAATCAAATTTACCTTCCACGGGTTCGATCAATTCCCAGGAAAGAGGTGTAATCATAGTGTTGAAATTAAGATCGTTTACCTGCTTCCATATCGGCTTCATATTCTCAAGGCTCGACGAAGTTGAATTATTCAGCTCCCCGCCGACAATTAGAAATGGTTTTCCATCAACATAAAGTTGAGTAACATTCCCGTGTTTAACTAACTGCGGGATACCTTTGGTATTTTGTCCCTGTTGAAAAGCATTAATTTTAGAACCAATACTTAACAGGATGACTAAAATTGCTATTATGATCCAAATATGTTTCTTCAATTTCATAAAATTGAACCCTTTCTTTTGTCAATGAAACGTTAAAAGATTAATGATTTAAATATTTAAACAATTAAATATAATGATGCTAAGCAGGAGAAAACAGGCTATGGTTATTGAACTTTTCACTTTACCCTGACCCTTGAATGATTGATGGAAACTATTTACTTTATTTTAATAATCGCAAATGAATCTGCCTCTGTCTGAATTTTAGTCCTGCCGTCAATTACTTCCCACGCGGGAGTCTTGCCCAATTATAAATTACACATATATTTTAATTTTTTATCGGCATTATGCTTTTGTAATATTTTGCTTATTTTATAAGAGCTCACGCTTTTATATTAGCTTTCGAATTAGATAGCTATAAAAAAAATGTTTTCTAAATAGAGAAGAGAAAAACTTTGCCTTGTAGTTACCATTATAGACTTTGTTTGGTCCATCATCAGATACCTTTTGGAAAAATTGTAATTCTTAATTTACTACACCCATATGGCACCAACGTTACAGTATCAGCTTTTGCGCTCAATCCTTTTTTTAACAGTTCTGCATTGGGTAAAAGCGGAGAAAATAACCAAGAACCTTTTTTGATATTAGTTTTATCAATATACCAGCGTTTGACTTTACCTTGTTCATCCCTTTCTACGGTCCAATTATCATATTTCATTTCAGTATTATGCTGCAAAGTCCAATTATTAACTAAGCGTACCGGAACTTTTAATTCAATGGGGGAATTTTCTATACTCCATGGATTATCCGAATAAGTCTTGTTAACTACTTTTATTTGTTGTTGTATACTATCCTTTGTTACAGATAAGGCATAATTCCATGGACTTTTAGCAAATAATTCATAAGCAGGAAAATCAGAAGTTGAACGTTGGTCTAAAGTATCTACTTTCCAGTTTTCTTCTATTTTTAAAGAATATACCAGCGGTCCTCTTTCAATGGAAATACCATTCTCAGGGCCCGGTGTTAGTTTAAAGGATGATGGTAAAATAACTGTTACTTTATCGCCCTCTTTGTATTCTTCAAATAGCGGTATATATGTTGCCGGGGTAATTTGTTTATTAATTTCAGTCTCATTTATCATTACATGGGCATCATTGCACCAACCGGGTATCCTAACATAAAAATTAAAACGAGTTTTTTCTTTGAGATGAAAAGTAAAAAAAATGCTATCAGAAAACGGATAGTATGTATCTTCATCAATTGTAACTTCAGTACGATTTTCACCCAGAGTATAAGTAACTGACGACGGAGCGTACATTATTGCCGCAAGCCCACCTTTGCCATCTGTCATCCATGAATTTATGGTAAAATTTGGCATCATCCTGTTTACATTACCGGGGCAACATTCTGTACCTGGATTAGGGGCATAACGCATCGATCCGCCTCCATCACGAATATTGCTATTTCTCGCTGCAATTACTTGATTTGGCGCCGAAAAATATTGCAGCGCCTTAAAATCCTTTGCAACTGAACCGGGTGCAGCATTAAAAGCGACTCTTTCTATTTTATCAGCATAAGCAGCATTGCCTGTAGCCTTTAACAAATAAGATATATTCCATGTATAATCAGAAATATCACAAGTTTCATGCGTTTCCTGCGTAGTAACAGGTTCTAAATGCTCTGATGAAACATTTACACCGTCTACCATCATATGGTATTTGTCAATTTTTTTGAATGCAGCAATACTTGGTTGTAGGTATGCATTATCTCCAGTGTAAAGATATAAAATAGCTCCTAATTTAGATTTTTCCAAAAATGTTACACCATGTTCACCTGTTGCAGCTATATCCTTTAAAAAACCAATATCGGAAACCATTGAATTTATATTAAGTTCATTAGAATTCTTATAAATTTCTTTTGCATAATTTAGTAGCGCTGTATCTTTTGATTGGGAATAAGCCCACAAAATAATCTCGGCATTTATTGATTCCCTTTCGCCATTATATGGAAAACGGTCGCCCAAGTAATGTTTTTCAATGGCCGTTAAAATTGCAGGATTGTGAGTGGCTTCATATTCTGCCATCCATGCCCTTAAAAATACAACATACACCCATCTGTCACCTTCACAGTTGGGCTTCAAAAATTTCGGTCCCAGAAACCCTGTACTATCAGGATGGTTCAGAACATAGTATATGCTTTTACGGGCTTTATTCAATAAGAAAGAGTCGTTTAACAATAAGCCACAACGTATCATGCCATCCACCCAATAAGCATTTTGCTCATACGGCCACCATTTTTCAAAACTTTTATTATCAGGGATAGTATCTGCAGCCCAGCCTACAGTATTAAACGGATAGCCTGCATTCTCCAAATGGCCTGTTAATCCGTTCCGTTGGTTTATCAAGTACTGCTTTAACCAGCCCTTAGGGGAAATAGCATTTGCAGGTATGGAGTTAAACACACCAAAATAAGTAAATACCTGGGCAAAAATATTCATGTAGAACAAGACAAAACATATTAGAATTATTGATTTTTTCATTTTACAGTATATCCTTTTTATTTAATGATCTTATCCGCTCATTTTGTGAGTCATTCAATATGTTT
>Ga0181520_10013623_pt1 | contig 10213 bp, 10 predicted proteins | sample PEATcosm2014_Bin_29_FD_132451 | JGI IMG/M metagenome (GOLD analysis project Ga0181520, IMG submission 132451) | Peatland microbial communities from MTU Mesocosm Facility, Houghton, MI, USA - PEATcosm2014_Bin02_30_metaG | ecosystem: Environmental > Terrestrial > Soil > Wetlands > Peat | place... | reverse complement strand
GCGACCGCGGCCGTCTGCGTCAGGGCATCCAATTCGGCTACTCGGTTCGCGAGGCCTGGTCCGGCGCTTCCGGCATCGGCGCCAAGGGCATCGAGAACATGGTCTTCACCAGCCTCCGCTACTTCTTGCCGTAAGACCGGACTTCGCAATCTGTTTCCTTCCAGGGCAGCTCGCAATTCGGGCTGCCCGGTCTTTTGGAACTATCCTTAATAGGTTTGATAGCGGCGGACTTCCGGTAGCGAGTCTCCTGAATGCCATTTTGAAAGGTCGTCAGAGACAGCATTCAGATCTTTTCGATGGTTAGCCGCGCGGCCCCGGTTTGGTTCGCATTCCGATCCGGGATGGGCTTCCATTTCAATCGGATGTTCAGCATAAGATACTGTAATGCGCAATGAGCTTCGCTTCATCGATGCCAGTCTGTTTGTCTCTTTGAAGGAGAAGGCGTTGGCTTCGCCACGGCTCAGGACGAACTTCAATTTTCACTCTGGAAATGAAGACAATCCGCACCGGTTTCTGAACGTGATGGCACGGGGAACCTATGTGCCTCCTCACCGTCATCTGGCTCCGCCGAGATTCGAGACCTTCTTGATTTTGGAGGGCAAGGTTGGGTTGCTTCTCTTTGACGAAAAGGGCAGAGTCACGCGGGCCGAGGTAGTGGGAGGAACGGAGCGCATGGGCGCCGATATTCCCCCCGGGGCCTGGCACTCTGTGGTAGTACTGACTCCGTTTGTGGTGGCGTTCGAGATTAAGCCCGGACCTTATGTGGAAGTAGCTAAGGAGATCCCCGACTGGGCGCGCCGGGAGGGAGACGCGGGAGTTGGCGCGTATCTGGAATCGCTGCTTCGGCATTTTTCCCCCGTTGATTGATCCCTGGTTCAAACTCACAGAGCCCTTGCGAATGGGAAATGCAGCAGGCGCGGTGTTTGGGACTGGAGCAGGTGAGCGGCTGGGTGCAGACCGAATCGGCATCTCGCACGCCATTCCGCATTGTGAGATGCGAGGCAGTCAGCGCTTTACAGCAAATCGCAAGTGGCCAAATTGGAATCGTCTGCAAGTGATTTGAATCACAGTATACTGACTACTAACGCTTTTAAGGTGAACTTCGTCATGTACCTGCTTTGGCTTCGAGTCGCGGCTGTCCTGTACGCGGCAGCAAGTTTCGCCGTCTTCCCGGCCGTGCTCTACGGCTTGGTGCGCTGGCGCAGGATTTGCGTGCATCTGGCCGGCTTGGCGCTCTTCTTCCACTTTGTATCGGTGGTGGAGATGCTTGTTCAGGCCCGTCGCTGGACGCCGGTTGGCGTTCGAGAGATCGAATCGCTGCTCGGCCTGACGGTGGCCGCGCTGTTCTTCCTCGTTTGGTGGCTCTACGACGCGGTTTCTCTAGGGATTTTTGCCTTGCCGGCAACATTCTTTCTGGTGTTTGTCCCCGCTTTAGGCCCAGACCGGTACACGTTTCCGTCGGAAGGTGTGAGAATCAGCTGGCTAGTAGCGCATATCATTGCGCTCTTAGTGGCCTATGCCGCGCTGAGCTTCAGCATGCTGGCGTCGGTTCTGTATCTGCTTCAGGAGCGCCGCATCAAGAGCAAGCCCAAGGCCCACAGCGCCGGGTGGAAGCTGCCCTTGGATTGGCTGCCGCCTTTGGATACCTTGGAACGCATTGCTCACGCAACGTTGGAATTCGGCTTCCCCTGCATGACGGTGGGCCTGGTCATCGGCTCGGTGCTTGGCCAGGAGACCGCACTGGGCGCAGCCTATTTCCGCGACCCAAAGGTGATTGCTTCATTCGTCAGTTGGGCCATTTACGTCCTTCTGTTGCTGGTTCGTCGCAGCGCAGGACTGCGCGGGCGCAAGGCAGCGTACCTCTCTGGTTCCGTCTTCCTGATCATGATGGTTGTATACGCCGCCAATTTCTTCAGCCACGTTCACAGGTATGGTCCGCGATGACTTTGGCACTGATTGGAGTGAACCACAAGACGGCGCCCATTGGCCTGCGCGAGCAGATCGCTATCTCGCGAGAGGACTTGCCTGGGGTGACGCGCGCCCTGGCCGCCACGCCGGGTGTCACCGAGTGCATGATTGTGTCGACTTGCAACCGTGTGGAACTGCTGGCCGCTGTCGAGTCGCCGGAAGCCGACCTGACCGGCTTTCTGCATCGCCAGTTCGGCCTGGACCCCGCGCTGCTGGAACCGCACCTCTATAAGGAGATGGACCAGGATGCAGTGCGCCATCTCTTTCGCGTCGCCGCGAGCCTGGATTCGATGGTGGTGGGTGAGCCGCAGATTCTGGGGCAGGTGAAAGAGGCGTTTGCCGTGGCGCGTGCTTCGGGAACAGTGGCTGGCCAACTTGAACATCTTCTGCAAAGCGCTTTTGCCGCCGCTAAGAAGGTTCGCTCCGAGACCGAGATTGGATCGAGCTCTGTTTCTATCGCCTCAGTGGCAGTGGATCTGGCGCGCAAGATCTTCGGATCGTTGCAGGGACGTACGGTCTTCCTTGTAGGCGCGGGCAAGATGAGCGAACTGGCCGCACGCCACCTGGTGCAGCAGGGCGCCGGAACAATCTTGGTGACGAACCGCACGCAGGAACGCGCTCGCCGGTTGGCTGAGCCCTTCAATGGCCGGGTGATTCCTTTTGAGGAGCTTTATCAGGCAGCCAGCGACGCCGACATTGTAATTTCTTCTACCGGAGCGCCGCACCCGATCTTCCGCCGCGAGCACGGGCTGGCCTTTTTGCATCGCCGCCGCAACCGGCCCATGTTCTTCATCGATATTGCCGTGCCCCGCGACGTTGACCCGGCGATGAACAAGTTGGAAGGCATCTTTGTCTACGATATTGACGACCTTCAGCAAGTGGCCGCGGCCCATATGGCCGAGCGCAGCCGCGTGGCCACCGACGCAGAAGCGCTGATTGCCGCCGAGGTGGATCGCTTCCATCAGCGGCAGCGTACAGTCAACGTCGCTCCGGCGATTGTGGCTCTGCAACGCCAGGCCGAGGAGATTCGCCAGGCCGAACTGCGGCGCGTGCAGGCGCGTCTGGGCTCGCTCAGCATCGATCAGATTGCCGCCGTCGAGGCTCTCACTCGCGGCCTGGTAAACAAGTTTCTTCATCCTCCCATGCAAGCCCTCAAACAAGCCGCCCGCGAGGACGACTCAGTTCGCCTGGAAGCGCTCTGCGAAACGTGGTCTCTGCCCACCGGGAGCGGAGCAGACCAGGAAGCCAGCTCACCCTTGGACGAAAGCAAAACAAAGAAGGAAAACCGCAAGTGAATCTACGTATAGGAAGCCGCGGTTCTCAATTGGCCCTGTGGCAAGCCAACCACATCGCAGCCCTGCTCCGCGCTCAGGGCCACGCGGCTGCAATCGAGATCATCAAGACGACCGGCGACCGGTTGCAGGAGGTCACCTTCGCGCAGGTTGGCTCCAAGGGCATGTTCACCAAGGAGATTGAAGAGGCGCTGGCCGAGGGCAGAGTCGATCTGGCGGTGCACTCGCTCAAGGATTTGCCGACAGTACTGCCGGAGCCGTTTGTCTTGGCGGCAACGCCTCTGCGCGTCGATCCGCGCGACGTTTTTGTTTCGGTGCATCATGCGAATCTGGCTGCGCTGCCGCACGGCGCGCGCGTGGGGACCAGCAGCCAGCGGCGGCGCGCCCAGTTGAAGGCTCTGCGGCCCGACATCGAGGCGATTGAGTTTCGCGGTAACGTTGACACCCGACTGCGCAAAATGGCGGAAGGCCAAGTGGCGGCGATTCTGCTGGCTGCCGCTGGGCTTGACCGCTTGGAAAAGACGGAGTGGGTGCGGGAGCGGCTGGATCCGTCGGAATTTTGCCCGGCAGCGGGCCAGGGATCGCTGGGCATCGAAACCCGCAAGGACGATAGCGCAACTATTGCCGCGGTCGGTTTCCTCAACCATCCTGAAACCCGTTTTGCCGTCACCGTCGAGCGTGCTGCTCTGGCGACTCTTGGTGGCGGGTGCCAGGTTCCGATCGGGATTCATTGCCGGCTGCGGTCAAACCAAGAGGGAGAAGCGGACTGGGAGGTTTTTGGCGTTGTGGCCGCGCCCGAGACAGGCGCCGCAATTCGGGTTTTCCATAGCGAACCACAGATCGATTGCGATGCGGTTGCGTGTGGACAGTTGATCGCCCGGAGACTCCTCGAAGACGGAGCGGGGCCTCTACTTGCGGCTGCTGGCGGAGCAGGGAAATGACGCGGCTTCCGCTGGAAGGCCGGCGTGTGCTCGTCACTCGCGCCGCGCACCAGGCCGGAAAACTGAGCGATGGGTTGCGCGCCCTCGGCGCTGTGCCCATCGGGGTGCCTGTGCTGGAGATTCGCCCCCCGGCCAGTTTTGAATCTTTGGATTCGGCGCTGAAGAGACTCGATTCCTGCGATTGGCTCATTTTGACCAGCGCCAATACCGTGCGTGTGCTGGCTGAAAGGGCCGCGCTTCTTGGGATTGAGTTTGGGAAGACTTCTTCGCTCAAGGTTGCTGCTGTGGGAAGCGCAACCGCCAAAGCGGCTTCTGAATCGGGTATCGCAGTTACTTTTGTCCCCGAATCATACGTGGCCGAAAGTTTAGTTCATGGACTGACCAGCCATGTTTCCGGCCAGAGGATTCTGCTGGCTCGAGCGGAGAGTGCCAGAGATGTGGTTCCCGAGACTCTGCGGAATGCGGGAGCGGTCGTCGAGGTGGTCGATGCTTACCGTAACGTCCTGCCCGAGGCAGCGCCGGACCAACTTCGCAATGCTCTCGACGGCGGAATCGATGTGGCAACTTTCACCAGTTCTTCGAGCGCAACGCATCTGGCCGAGGCGGCACATGCGGCCGGGGTTGCGTGGCCGTTTGATGGAGTGGTTGCAGTATCGATTGGGCCGATTACGAGCCAGACGCTGCGCGAACTGGGCTGGGAGCCGGCTATCGAAGCCAATCCTTCCGATATTCCGGGGCTGATCGCCGCGCTGGTCGGCTTCTTTCAGCGGTAGGATGCACACCAACACACCTACACCAGCATAAAGCTGTCATCCTGAGCGGAGTTTGGTGCGCTTTCTGCACCAAACGCAGTCGAAGGACCCGCGGTTGCACTTGCTGTTGTGCTTCTGACACCCTTTCTACGACTCCCAGGTCTTGTCCTTCGACGTGCAGAGCTGCTCCAGATTGCAGCGGTCGCACTTGGGTTTGCGGGCGTCGCAAACTTGGCGGCCGTGGTGGATAATCTGGTGGGAGAATTCGATCCACCGGCTCGCAGGCAGGATCTTCATCAACTCCTGTTCGACCTTCTGCGGCGTGTCGCCCTTGGCCAGGCCCAGGCGGCGCGCGATGCGGAAAACATGCGTATCGACCACCACACCTTCGGCCTTGCCGAAACAGACGCCGAGGACCACATTGGCTGTCTTACGGGCCGCGCCGGGGATGGTGATGAGTTCGGCGAGAGTCTGCGGAACCTTGCCGCCGAACTTCTCGATCACTGTGCTGGCCGCGCCCTGAATCGACTTGGCTTTGTTGTGAAAGAAGCCGGTAGTGCGGATCAGCTCCTCCAACTCGGGCAAGGTCGCCTTGGCCATCGCCTGCGGGGTAGGGAAGCGGCGGAAGAGTTCCGGCGTGACCATGTTGACGCGCACATCGGTGCATTGCGCGGAGAGGATCGTGGCCACCAGCAACTCCCAGGGCGAGCGATGGGTCAGCGCACACTCGACGCTGGGATAGGCTTCGTCGAGGCCCTTGAGGATGGCGGCGATGCGGTCGGGGGCAAGGTCGCGACGCAGGGATCTCTTAGCGGATGCTTCGGGCGATGTATTTGTTGAAGGCATGGCGATTTTTCCTTGGGAACATGTGCTTTCGAACGCTTCGGAAGTGGGCACTCTACAGACGTGCCGATTGCTCCATCTACGAAGGCTTGCTTTTCGCTCTGCACTTCTCAATGTAATCTGTGCATTGAACGATTCGGTCGCGAATACATTCGTCGCTGATTGAACTGTCTGGAAGCCGCTTCTGTATATCGATGTAGAGTGCGAGCGCTTCCGATGCCCGTCCTTGCCAAAGCCTGGAGTCAGCCATCTGTTGCATTGCTTGGGTCTTTCCCCATCCCTCTGCTTTCTCGTAAACCCGTCTTGACATTTCAAAAGCCTCATCGAACCGCCTGAGACCTATGAAGCAAAATGCCTTATTGAGAAGTATTCCCTCTTCAGCCCAGTGAACATGACGGCGGGTGTCTTCATCGGGGATATCCGCTTCGCTTGGGTACATGGCGTGAGCCTTATCGAGCCATTCGATGGCCTCGTCCCATCTCCACATTCGGGCCAATGCTCTGCCTTTGAAATGAAAGAGGTCGTATTTGTGAATGCGGAAGTCCTCACGCTCGAAGTAACCAGTCTCCAGGTTCATGTCGATGAGTGCCAGGGCCTTTTCCGGCCTGTACAAATCGATCTCGGAATTGGCTCGAATTGAATTGGCAAGAGCGCGCGAGAACTCAGGTTGGGGCAGCTTCTCCAACTCCAGGCATGCGCTCTCGGTGATCGAGTCTTCGCTGAGACGGGTCGAACAGTAGAGCAAATCGAACAAAAGCCGCATTCGCGTTCCCTCGTCTTCAGCGCGGGTCAGCATGTTTTGCGTCAGAGCGAGGGCGGTCGTGAACTCGCCTTGGCTCCGGAGTTGTTCAGCGGATTCAATCTCTTCTAGTGTTGGTGGAAGCATTGACGAGCTTTGCTCCTTTGCGCGCAATTGCGGGTTTGGCTTAGGACCTCGATGCGCGAGATTCACTTGGGAAGGATAAACGAAAGGCCCGTGGCTAAAGCCACTTCGGTGGCGAATCTCTCTTCATGGGCCTGAAGGCCCATGCTCCCTCCGGGGTGGGGTCTCGATCTGCGACTGTAGCACATGCGGGTCGTGCGGGCGTGCTCCGGCACGATAAAATGAGGGCGGTTCAAAGCTGAATTTGGCAGGTCGGCGATAAACCGCCGTGCGCTGCGGGGAACGTCCGGAACTGTGACTTTGAGTCTCAGCCGGAGTATTGCAGAAAGCCGGAAGCGGCTATTCGATTTTTGGGGGAAGCAAGACCATGCAAGGAAAGATAGAGCTGATGCTGGGACCGATGAGAAGCAACAAAACCGCGGAGTTGCTGCGGCGGGCCGATATGCGGCGGCAGTACGCCGGGCAATATGTCCTGGTGCTCAAGCCCAGCGACGACACCAAAGGCGGTCCGGGCGTGGTAGAGAGCCGCAATCCCAACGGGCACGGCAAGATGGACGCCGTGGAATTCAACTCGCAGGACCCCTGGTCGATGCTCCCGATGATTGCCGAAAAGGAACGCGAGATTGGCAAGCGCGTGGAGTGCATCGCCATTGACGAAGGGCAGTTTGTGGGGGAGCTTTTTCTCTTCACCAGGCATCTGCTCAACGCCAGCCACGACGTTCTCGTGGCGGGGCTCGATCTCGACTTTCGTGCCATTCCCTTTGGCGAGATGCTCAACCTGAGTTGGTTGGTCAATGCCTATGGGGGCAGCATCACCGAGTGCATGGCATATTGCGCCTGCGGGAACCGCGCGCTCTACTCGCAAAGGCTGATTGGCGGGCAGCCCGCGCCCTACGGCAGTCCCATCAAAGTGCCCGGCGACGAGTATGAACCGCGCTGCGCGGAGCATTTTGTGCTACCGGGAAGTCCTCACTAACGCAGCGCATCCATGCCAAGGAGGCGTAGAGCCCGCAAAGAGCATCCTTCGATGTTTATCTCGCCCGTGGATGGGTCTTGTCGTAGACCACCTCTAGCTGCGCGGTGGTGAGCTGGGTGTATCGCTGGGTCGTAGAAAGCCGCTCGTGGCCCATCAATTCCTGGATGGCGCGCAGGTCGGCGCCTTCCTCCAGCAGATGCGTGCCGAAGGCGTGGCGAAGCGTGTGCGGATGTACCTCCGCGGAGAGGCCGCGCCGCATGGCGATCTGTTTCACGATGCGGCCCACACTGCGGGTGGTCAATCGCGCCTGGCCGATTCCGGCCTTGCCGAGTCCGCGCAATCGAAGGTTCAAAAGCAATGCAGGAGTCTTGAACGATTTTGCGCTGCCAGCCGCCGCCAGGCGCGCTGATCGTTCGGTCAGATAAGTTCGCAACGCTTGAGCTGCCGCGTCTCCCAGGGGCACCAGGCGCTGCTTCTGACCCTTGCCCCGCACAAGGATCGCCTCGTTTGCCCAATGTATGTCCTCGAGGTTCAGTCCAATCAACTCCGCATTGCGGATGCCGCAACCGTAGAGCAGCTCAAGGATGGCCTTATCGCGCGCGGGCCAACTGGCAGCCTCCTCGTTTACCGAATCCACCACGCGATTCATTTGCTCGATGCTGGGAACGCGCGGCAGGTGTTTTGGTAATCTCGGCGTAGCAACTAAAGCGGCCACATTCCGCTCGAGGCGACCGCTGCGCGCAAGCCACTTGAACCAGCCGCGGATAGCAGCCAGGGCGCGCGCCGCCGATGTCTTGGAGAGTCCACGGTCGTAGAGCGTGCCCAGATAAGCGCGGATATCGGTGTGCTCGACAGATGCTACATCCTGCTCCTCGCCCCAGTGCTGAACGAGAAAAGCCGCAAAGTCGCGCAACTCGCGGTCGTAGGCTCGTATGGTGTGCTCCGAGGCGCGGCGCTCATTGGTCAACATGCTCAGATAGATGGCAACCAGTGATTCGAGCGCGGGGGCGTGTGTTGGTCCGGCTGCCGTGCTCATGCTGTCTCCTTGAGGGGAAAGACCACTAGATTGGTGGGCGAATCTCCCAAGGAAACAGTCTTGGCTTCCACGATCGGTTCAACTTCAGTGCGTCGCCGCTTGGCGCGCGGGTGGTGGGAGCGATACACCTCTTTGAGACGGCCGAGCGCCAGATGGGTATAGACCTGCGTGGTCGATATATCGGCATGGCCCAGCAGGAGCTGCACGCTGCGCAAATCGGCGCCATGCTCCACCATGTGGGTGGCGCAACTGTGGCGCAAACGGTGCGGGCTGGCGTCTCCATTGGCCGTTTTGACCACATGCCAAACCCACTGACGCGTAAGGGGCATGCCGCGCAAGGAGAGAAACAAACGCACCGCGTCCGGGCGCGCCGCGTTAGCTCTTCGTGCCGAACTAATGCGGGCCAGGTGAGGCCTGCCTTCGCGCAGGTACTCCTCCAGCGCTTTCACAGCTGCGTGGCCAAGAGGAACAATGCGCTCCTTATCGCCCTTGCCGCGCACATGGACCCGTCCGGCATCCAGCGCCAGATCGCTGGTTGAGAGCGCGGTCATCTCGGAGACGCGCAGACCGCCTGCATACAGCAGTTCCAGAATTGCCAGGTCGCGCAAGGCCGCGGCACGCGCTTGCGGATGCGAGGCAGCCATACCAGCGCGATCCAGCATCTCGGCTACTTCCGGTTCGGCCAATGACTTGGGCAGCACCTTCCAAGATTTCGGCGACTCGATGTTCACGGTTGGGTCGTGGTGGATGCGCCGGTCCAGCAGCAGCCATTTGTAAAACCCGCGCAGGCAGCTAAGCTTGCGCGCCGCGGAACGGGAATCGATCCCATGGTTGCGGAGATGCTCAAGGAAAGCAGCTACATCCTCTTGCGTTGCCGTCAGGAGCACTCCATGCCGTTCTTCCAGCACTTCGGCAAAGGTCTTCAGGTCGCTGTCGTAGGCCTCGCAAGTCAGAGGGCGCAAGCCCTTCTCCACGCGCAGGTACGCCTGGTAGTCCTTCAAGAGCGAGAGGTTGCGCTCGGTGTCCACGACTCTATTGTCTGCGCCTTGCGCTCTCTGGATCCGGTTATCAAGGTAGGCGGAACCTGGTTCATCAAGGGATCAACTTCAATAATGTTGGCTATTCTGGATCATTGCGATTAGAGATCGTTTCTCGATGTTGCCTTGGGGACACGTTCGCCAGTAAACTATGAATGGATGCCGTGGATCGAGTCGGCAAGCGGCAATGGAAGGCAAAGCTGCTCTGCTGGGGGGAGAAATGGGTCCATGTTAAGTTGTTGTAAAGCAAGAAGTTAAAAGCGGAGAGGTGGCAGAGCCCGGTTGAATGCACCTGACGCGAAATCAGACATAGTCGCAAGGCTATCGGGGGTTCGAATCCCTCCCTCTCCGCCATATAAATAATTGAAAACAAATAAGATGCACAGAAAACCAAAAGATTATGGCCGCCCGTTAGAGGCGGCCGTTTTAGTGCCGGTGGCTGTAGTGGTGGCTGTTACTTCAATATGCTAGTCGGTGGCTGTTCG
>Ga0181520_10013622_pt1 | contig 10213 bp, 9 predicted proteins | sample PEATcosm2014_Bin_29_FD_132451 | JGI IMG/M metagenome (GOLD analysis project Ga0181520, IMG submission 132451) | Peatland microbial communities from MTU Mesocosm Facility, Houghton, MI, USA - PEATcosm2014_Bin02_30_metaG | ecosystem: Environmental > Terrestrial > Soil > Wetlands > Peat | place... | reverse complement strand
TTGCCGGTGTTGCCGAAGTCGTAGGGTAACGGGCCCTTGGTGGGGCTGGGGCATGCCGCGGGCTCGACGGCGACGATGCGCGCGTGGCCAGTGCCCTTGATCTTGCGGCCCAGGAAGGGCATCACCAGTCCGGAGAAGTTCGATCCGCCGCCGGTGCAGGCGAGGATGACGTCGGGCTCGTCATCGGCCAGGGCCATCTGTTCGATTGCCTCCAGCCCGATGACGGTCTGGTGCAGCATGACGTGGTTCAAAACACTTCCCAGTGCGTACTTGGTGTGCGGGTCTGAGGCCGCGATCTCCACGGCCTCGGAGATGGCGATGCCGAGCGAGCCGTTGGAGTCAGGATGGGCGGCGAGGATGGCACGGCCGGCCGCGGTGTTCATGCTGGGGCTGGCGGTAACGCTGGCTCCAAAGGCCTCCATCAGCGCGCGGCGATAGGGCTTCTGGTTATAGCTGACGCGCACCATGTAGACTTCGCACTCCATGCCGAAGAACTGGCAGGCCATGGCGAGCGAGCTGCCCCACTGGCCGGCGCCGGTCTCGGTGGTCAGACGCTTAGTGCCTTCCTGCTTGTTGTACCAGGCCTGGGCCACGGCGGAGTTGAGCTTGTGCGAGCCGGCGGGGCTGACGCCCTCGTACTTGTAGTAGATGTGGGCGGGGGTGTCGAGGGCCTGCTCCAGACGCCGGGCGCGGAACAAGGGCGAAGGACGCCACTGGGCATAGATCTGCCGAACCGGCTCGGGAATCTCGATCTCCGGCTCCATGGAAACTTCCTGGGCGATGATGGCCATGGGGAAGATGGGTGCCAGGTCGTCAGGCCCGATGGGCTGGTGCGTCCCCGGATGCAAGGGAGGCGGAAGCGGCTTGGGCAGGGCGGGCTGAATATTCGTCCACACCCGCGGAATCTGATCCTGCGGCAGGGCGTACTGAATTGTATCCATGGCGGAAATTTTAGCAGCCCGTGGGATAGGGCTGTCTTGTGGGGGAAGCGATTTTCCTGGGTTCAGAAGGAAGATTGCCGGAAATCTTAGAAGGTCTTCTGAAATGGTGTAGACCGAGACTTCATGGGGTTCCCACCCATTTCCGCACAAAACGCGGAAATGGATGGGGCACGGAGTTTCTGTTGGATGGGACACGAATGTCTACAGCCGACGGGAAGAATGCTCTGTCGGGAGCTAAAGGATTGGTTGGAGCGGGCGGGGGACGGTGATTTCGCGCGCGCTGTAGCGGCCGTCACAGCGCCTCCGGTGGGCTATCCGTAGCGTGGAACGTAGTTTTGGAGGAGATCCCCATGCCCGTTGCTCAGGAAAACGCTGTAACCGTTCAGAATCTGCTGGCCGCTTTCGAGGGCGAGTCGAATGCAGCAGCCAAGTACGCTGCCTTTGCCGTGAAGGCCGATGAAGATAGCCTGGAGGGCGCCGCCAGCCTGTTCCGCGCCGCATCGCGCGCCGAGCAGATCCACGCCGCCAACCACGCACGGGTGATCCAGCAACTGGGCGGCGAGGCCAAGTGCGAGATCCATGCGGTGGAAGTGCAAGCCACGCTCGAAAATCTGAAGACCGCTCTCGGCGGCGAGCAGTACGAAATTGCCACCATGTATCCGGGATTCCTGGAAGAGGCGGAACAGCGTGGGAACAAGGCCGCCATCCGCACCTTCACCTACGCTCTGGAAGCCGAGAAGACCCACGCGCGGCTCTATGGCGAGGCCATTGCCCTGCTGGCCGGCGGCAAGCTGGATAGCTGGATCAGCGAGACGCGGGAGTTTTATGTGTGCCCGGTGTGCGGCTACACCAGCGAGAACGAGGAAGAACACGAGCGCTGCCCGGTGTGCAATGCCCTGTGGGAGCGGTTCGAGATCATTCTCTAACCACCTGCGGTGGGGGCATTGCATGCGGCAGCCTTCGCATGGACGTGATTGCAGGGAGCGGGGCAGCCGATGGCTGCCCCGCTCTGCTTTCCGTTCCCCACCAGCCTTGCCGGCCCACGTGGGATGAGGCGGTAGCGTCAGCCTCCTGGTCCGGGGTCCCCAACGAGCGGTTTCTGCTCCTTGGGGTGGTGATCAGCTGGATCGGGGGCCGCGCGGCCCTGGCTTGTTTCTCTTAGACCAACTTTTCGCCGCACTTGCCACGCCACATCCTGTACGATAGTGGCCAATGAACCCCCGCTTCTCGATAGGCAATTTTCTGCGCCGGCTTGGCGTCTTGCTCGCTGTGGCAGCAATCTTTTCCGCAGGCTATTTCACCTGCCTGAAGACGCACCACACCACGTCTCCGGCGGATACGGCCCGCATGATGCAGCCCGCGGGCGATGCACCCGCCGACGTGCGCTCGGGCGTCCAGGCCACGCTCAACACGCTGGAGCAGGCGTATCTGCGCCGCGATCCCAGCCAGATTGACGCTCTGATGAACGCCGCCTTTGCGCCCAATGCCGACGTGATCACACTGGGAGCCGAAGGGCTGCCCTACGAGTGGGTGCGGGGCCCGGCCGAGGTGCGCAGCTTCATCCAGCGCGACTGGCAGGTGTGGGGGCTGTTCCGCTTCGATCCCACAAAGGCGATCGTCTGGTCCTCCGGCAACGTGGCCTGGGTGGCAACGCTGGGCGAAGTGGAGTTCCAGGGCGGCAGCCGACAGATCCGGTTCACTGCCGTGCTCGAAAAGCGCGGCGACAAGTGGGTCTTCCGGCAGATGCAGTTCCAGTGGAACGACGGCGCGGCGACGGCGGGCGACCTGGTGCGGCCGCAGACGTATCTGACGCTGATCGAGCGCGAGTTGGGCTTTTCCGCGAGGTAGGCACCTGCGGTGCGGCAGACGCGCTTCGCGGCATTGCGTGCGGCGGAGTTGGGGCTGGTCGATCCCGGGTCCCCAACTGCGAGGGACCCGTGGCACCCGCTATTGATCCGGCCCATAAATACTGACAATTGGGTGCCCCATCCATCCCGCGTTCTGTGCGGGATGGGTGGGATAGGGTGACACTATTTATGGGCCGGATCAATCAGTGAGGTGGAATCATGCTTGAGTTCTGCCCTGATACAGAGATGAGTCGGGTGAGCGGTTTAGCGAATGAACTCTTCGAACATGTTCTCTACGACGAAGAGCCTACCTACATCAGCGATGAAGCTACCCTATGGGGTGTTGCAATGTCCGGGGTGGATGAGGTCCTGGCGAGGCTCCGCGCATACTATCTGGTCCCGGTCTCGCTTGAGGAGACGCAGCAACTTCCCCTTTATCGGCTCCTGGTTTTACTGAATGAAAGGCGGCTGACCGCTGCGAACTGCCAGACGCCCCATCCTTGACCGCGTTCTCTACGGACAAGAATGGTAGTGAATAGGGTTAGCTCCAGAGTCTCTCGATACGCATCCTCCACCAAGCCCCTGCACCGCGCCCCGTCGGGGCGCACGACGCAATCCATTACACTTTGTTTCATGAAGCTTGCACGTCTACTTCCCGCCGTTGTTGCGCTGTTGGGCGCATTGCTGCCCGCACAAACCGCCTCCGCTCCCGCCGCCGCACCCATCCCGGTGAAGGTTGTGGTCATCGCCATGTTCGAGCAGGGCCAGGACACAGGCGACAAGCCCGGCGAGCTGCAGTACTGGGTGGAGCGGGACCATCTGGACCACGTTTATCCGCTGGCGGCGGGCTTTCATCCGGTGCGCATGAACGACCAGGGCGAGATGGCGGTGCTGACCGGCGCGGGCACGGCTCATGCCGCCGCCACCATCATGGCGCTGGGGCTCGATCCGCGCTTCGACTTCAAGCACACTTATTGGATTGTGGCGGGAATTGCGGGGGGCTCGCCGGATCGCATCTCGCTGGGTTCGGCGGCGTGGGCGCGGTATGTGGTGGACGCCGATCTGGCCTACGAGATCGATGGCCGGGAGATTCCCAAAGACTGGTCCACCGGTTTGCTGCCGCTGGGCAAGACCGTGCCGTTTGAGCAGCCCGCGGATTCCCGGCCGGGGCAGCTTTACGCGCTGAGCGCGGGGCTGGCCGAGTGGGCCTACGACCTGACCCGCAACGTGAAGCTGGACGACAGCGACAAGCTGCGCGAGGCGCGCTCGCACTTTGATGGAGCTGCGGCCAACAAGCCGCCGTTCGTCATGCTGGGCGATGAGGTTTCGAGTTCGACCTTTTGGCACGGGAAACTGATGGACCAGTGGGCCACGGAGTGGATGCGCTACTTTACCGAGGGGAAGGGCGAGTTTGCGACTACGGCAATGGAAGATACCGGAACGCTGCAGTCGCTCGCGTTCCTGTCTTCTGCCGGGCGCATCGATCATCACCGCATCCTGGTGCTGCGCACGGTGAGTAACTATGACCGCCAGCCGCGGGAGCTGACCGCTGCCGAGAGTCTGGCGCGGGAGAAGCTGGGGACATATTCGGGATTCATGAACGCGCTCGAAGCCGATTACCGCGTGGGCCATGTGGTGGTGGAAGAGTTACTGAAGAATTGGGATCGCTACGGGGAGATGTCGCCCAACATGCAGTGCAAACACATGCGCTGCCACGAGGATTGAGTTTTTGGAGCGACTCACGGTGCTGGCTGCTGGCCTCGTTCTGCGGGATTCCGCGCTTGGGGCGTGGGCTTCGCAGGTGCCCATCCTCCGCTGCGCTGCGGAGCTGCACCTGGGGTACCCGTCCATCTTTCGTGAACTTGCCGGGTGAAAACTGGGCCGCCTGCCTTGCTTTGGCCGATTTACACACCTTGTGCAACCGGAAAGCTATGGTTTCCATAGCTTCAGACGAAAGTTATGAAGACTCCCGCACGGTGAGTTTGTTGGTGGAAAGCCACCAGTCCTCGGCTGCAAACCAACAGCTTTCATCCGGGTCTTCACCACGCCGGAAGGACTGCACCTGAGTCCACCTCCGATCGCGAAACGCGGAGGTCAGCCTGCGGGCGGTCTCGTCGTTGCGACCTCCAATGCATGGAGTGAACATGGAGGGACAGAGAAATCGCGCGGGAGCACTCTCGGTTCGCTGCTTGATCATCATCAGAATTCCCCCGCTTCCTTCCGCGGGAGTTAGTGGGAAGATGAGACGGCCCATGGGACGCAAGGCTTGGAGCCAGACAGGATGAGGAGAGGTGGCGGCGGCATTCACGTAGATCACATCGCAGGCCGGAAATTCGCCTTCGGTACCAGAAGAGAGACGAGGCTGGACCTGGGGGAAGTCGGATACGTTCCGAGCAAGACGGGCGTAGAGATCCGGTCTGATTTCGTAAGCATGAACGGTGCCCGATGGGCCTACCATCCTGGCCAGGATCGCCGTGTAGTAGCCCGTGCCGGCGCCGACCTGGATTACCGTCTGGCCTTCTTGCAGGCCCAGAGCATAGATACAGAGGGCCTGCATGCTGGGCACTCCGCTATTTATTACTTCCTCTTCTATCAGCGCCACAACGATGTTTTGATAGAGAAAGATGGGGTCAGCGGAGGGAGTCTGTATGTATCCACGGTTGGTGTCCACCTTCCAGGGACCAGGACCAAGGAATTTTTCGCGGGGTGTGGAAGCAAAGGCCGCAATGAGCCTGCTGTCCGCCGGGACCATGGCCGTTGCGGCTATGAGGTCGGCATAAAAGCGCCGGTGATCGTCGATCACACCCATAGCTCTCCTTGAGAATTTCAGGATGCCGGACAAATTATTGATGAAGGTCCGTCGTCTTGCGAACCGCTGAAGAAAGCACCGCCCGGAAAAGCGTTTGACAACCCCTTCTGCCGACCTCCCCGGTCCCCAAAAGCGAGGGACCGGGGGCACCCGTATCGTGATTTGGAAAGGTCATGGGGAGCGGGGGTGTCCGCATCGTGATGACGACGATCTAGCGGGCGGCGGGGGCGCGCTCCACGTCTTCGACGGGCTTGTCGTAGCGGCCGCGAAAGGCGTTCCAGCGGACAATGGCGATCTCTTCCAGCATCTGCATGCCGTCTTTGAGGTAGCTCATGCGGGAGCGCTCGTCGTGGCCCCAGGTGACGGGGACCTCCACGATCCAGAAGCCGCGCTTGAGGGCGATGAACAGAATCTCCGGATCGAAGCCCCAGCGCTCGATGGTCTGGAGCTGGAAGACGGTTTGCGCGGCCTGGCGGGTGAAGGCCTTGAAGCCGCACTGGGTGTCAGCGAACTTGAGTCCCATGATGAAGCGGGTGACGCCGTTGAAGCAGCGGCCAAAGAGCTGACGATAGAGGGGTTGGCGCTGGGTTTGGCGGTCGCGCTCCAGCCACCGGGAGCCGATGGCGATGTCCGCGCCGTCCTCAATAGCCTTGAAGAGCAGCTCCGCCTCTTCCATGGGAGCGGAGAGGTCGGCGTCGGTGAACATGACCACGTCGCCTTGCGCGGCCAGCAGGCCAGCGCGAACGCTGTAGCCTTTGCCTCGGTTGGAGGGGTTCTGCTGGAGGCGGACTTCAGGGGCGGAAGCGGCAAAGGCGGTGACCACCTCGGCGGTGCAATCGGTAGAGCCATCGTCGACGACGACAACCTCCGCGTTCCATCCGCGGTCGCGAATGACTCTGACGACCTCGGTGAGGGTCGCCGGGATGCGGTGACACTCGTTATAGGCCGGAATGACGATGCTCAACTTGGGAAATTGCATTTTTGTTTGCCCGTTACCCTGCTCCCGTGCCGCAGCCAGAGGCCTTGAAGGCCAATTTTGCGGGAGAGGCTCAGCACATCATACCGCAGAAGAGCGGGAAGAGAGGGAAGGAAGCGGGCGGAGTTCGTCCTTTGGGCACAACTTACTGATGCGGAAAGGCTAATTTCAAAAAAGAGGCTTGCTTTTTCGCGCGCGGCTCGCGACAATCCGTTTATGCTGAAAGCGGAGGCCCCGACACATGACTAAGGCAGACCTGGTAGAGAAGGTAACCAGCCTGGGCGATCTGACCCGCCGCGATGGCGAGGTTATTGTAGAAACCATCTTTGGTTCCGTCATTGGCGCGCTGCAAGGCGGCGACAAGATTGAGATCCGTGGATTTGGATCGTTTCGGATCCGCCAGCGCAACCCCCGCATTGGCCGCAACCCGAAGACTGGCGAGCGCGTGGAGGTACCCGCCAAGCGCGTGCCTTACTTCAAGCCTTCCAAAGAGTTGCGTGACCTTGTGAACCCCGGCGAGGCCTCGAAAGAGGATTAGCCCGGCCCGTTTGTGAAGATCCGCCGACCCCGCTCCACACCCCAGTGGAGCGGGGTTTGTGCGTCTCTGGCCACCTGCAACCACCTGCGGTGAGGCCATTACGCTTCGCGGCCACCTGCGATGGGGCAGGCGTTGCATGCAGCAGACGGGGTTGTCGTGGGCAGGAAGCCTTCCGAAGAACAACCGCAGATCCTTCGACTCACCACCCCCAAGCTAAAGAGTGCGCTTGGGGCCCCGTTCGCTTTGGATGACAGCTTCGTTGGGAGGGTCGGCGCTCAGCGATGAAAGTTTCGTTGGGTTGCTTGTGCTCAGCGATGACAGGCACCTGCGGTGCGGCAGGCGCGCCTCGCGCTAGGCCATGCCAATGACGGCCATCATGCGGCCGGCGTGGCCCTGGGAGGCGCGGTGGGAGTAGAAAAGATCGGTGTGGCAGTTGGTGCAGCCGCCCACGATGGTAATGGCGTGCGGCTTGAGGCCGGCATCCAGGAGCTGGCGACGGTTGGCTTCAATCAGGTCCAGATGAACGCTGGGAGCGGGGCCGGGCGTGTGCTGGTTGGGAACAGAAGAGATGAGGGAGCGAATGTCGACCGGATAGGCGGCGGCGACCTCGTCTGCCTGATGAAAGAGCTCCGCGGCGTAGGCAAACTGGGAGGTAAACTCGGCGATCACCTCGCCCCCTACGGAGTAGCAGCAGGGGCCAATGCCGGGGCCGATGGCGGCGATCAAGTCCTGGGGCTCGGAACCGCACTCCGTGCGCAGGCGACCCACCCCCAGTTCCACGATGTGCTGAACGGTGCCGCGCCAGCCGGCATGGAAACCGGCCACGATCTTCTTTTTTCGATCCGCGACCAGAACCGGGATGCAGTCCGCGGTTTGGACGGCGAGCAGCAGGCCGGGCTCGGCGGTGAAGTGGCCATCGGCCTTCCATGGCTGTTCCCGCGCCGCATCCCCTGCCGTGGCCAGGCGCACCAGGGCAGAGTGGATCTGCTGGAGGGCGACCAGGGGAAGGTCTGGATTACCGGCAACGGCCTCGGCCAGCAAGCGCCGGTTGGCGACCACGGCGGCTGGATCATCGTCCGCGGTGAAGCCCAGGTTCAGCTCACCGGGAGCACCGGGGACGCAGTAGGCCGTGCTTGTTCCGCCCTTGCGGGTGCTGAAGCCCGCCTTGAGCCAGGTGTACTTCTCCCAGCCGGGGACAGGCAACCAGGAGACTCCATTGGCGGCCACGGTGGGCTCGGGTGTGGGGGATTTGGCGGAATGCGGCATGACTCAGAGAATACTACTGGCGGTTATTTGACCCGGGCCTGATAAATCCGGCTATGAAAGAGCGGCATTCCATTACACCCCTAACCTGTTGATTCGGAGCCACATTTGAGAGCAAAAGCAGATTCTTCGACTCACCAGCACCCGCGGTGCGGCAGCCCGCTTCCCGTTTCTTCGAGGTTAGAACCTTGCTGGTTTGTGCCGTCCCTACTGGACTTCGGGGGTTATTGTTGGCTCTTTCCCCACGTTGAAACGTGGGGCTAACTTATACTGCGCCTATGGCGCGGGTTTCGATGGTTCGACCAGGATCAAGCCATAAGCGAACCGGATCGTTGGGTTTGAGAATTTCCATTTCGTCCTGTGGGCGGTACGCCCATGGGAACTCGGAATGACAGTCCGTTATATACAGGTATTGCCTGCAGCGGACTTGCTGCAGTGTCTGCTTCCAAGATCCCAAACTGCCTGGGAACCGTGTCGAGCCCGGCAGGAGTCGAGTGGGGCGCACCAAAACTTGTGCTGGAGAAGCAGATGGGCCTGCCTTCCGGCAGGCCCGTTCGAGAGGCTGATAGGTGGGGAACCAGGAGGGATAGGGGAAGGGGGTCCCGAGGGACCTTGATGGGGGGAAACCTCGTTTGGAAGGATAGTTTGGAAAGCCTCTGCTAGTTGCTTATTCAGATGCACGAAGGATGAAAAGGTTGCAAAGAAATTCCGGCAGCGGCGACGAAAGCGGACGGGGACGGGAGGGGAAGCCAGGTTGCCGTGTGTATCCCCTTGCAGGGCACCCTTTTACCGGGTAGACACCTAGGCACCGGAAAAGGTGGAATTGGCTTGCAACCCAGGGCGGTAAGACCCGATGATGGTGATGTGAAAAGGTGGTACTACTTCGTGCTGGGCGTCATCTTGGTCGTCGGGCTGCTCTACATCTGGCTACATCGTGTAGAGCTTGGCCTGGCTAGCCCCCCTGTGAATGACACTGACAGCACCTACACCTCGGGATCTGGCGGCAACAGCAGCCCGGTTGCGACGGACAATCGGCCAGCGCGCATCTTCTGGCAGAAGGTGGACCGCTCCGGAGACGGGTTCAAGGTGGAAATGCCCGCTGACATCAAGGAGATGCAGGTTCCGGCTTACACCAGCCAGGGCAGCGCCGAGCAGGTGAACATGCTCTACGCCTACCCGGACGCGCAGACCTCCTTTTCAGTGGCCTGGGCCGACAATCCTCCGGTGGCGCAGGCCAGCTCCATGGCCGTGGACAAGACGCTGGACACGGCGACGGACGATGCTTTGGCGCGCACGCAGACGATCATGGTGGCGGTATCGAAGGCCAACCGACAGGGTTATCCCGCACGGGACTTTGTGGCGCGGAACACGAATGGGGGCATCTTCAACGCCCGTCTGATCCTGGTTGGGCGGCGGCTTTACATGCTGATTGCAGCCTTTCCCTCGGATGCCGCCCGGCGTCCGCAGGATGTGGCGCGGTTCTTTGACTCGTTCACGCCCGTGAGCGGCGGCCGCTAGGCACCTGGCACCCGCGGTGCGGCAGACGCGGCACCTGCGGTGCGGCCAAACGCGCTTCGCGCCGGTTCCAGAGATGTCAGTAGAATCGCTTCGTGCGGATTTGCTTTCGCGTCTGGCTGGATACTGGGTCTACGGCGGAGAAACATCCCCCTTGGGTGGGGTGGAGGTTTCCCACCCTTTTCCGCAAAGAACGCGGAAAAGGATGGGGCACGGCGGATTCAAGGTCCAAGTGCAACAACACATCGCAAAGAGCCGACAGGAGATGGTTGGTAGGAAGCCATGGAAAAGATGGAAAACAAAGAGCGTTTCCCACTTTTCCAC
>Ga0181520_10013619_pt1 | contig 10214 bp, 8 predicted proteins | sample PEATcosm2014_Bin_29_FD_132451 | JGI IMG/M metagenome (GOLD analysis project Ga0181520, IMG submission 132451) | Peatland microbial communities from MTU Mesocosm Facility, Houghton, MI, USA - PEATcosm2014_Bin02_30_metaG | ecosystem: Environmental > Terrestrial > Soil > Wetlands > Peat | place... | reverse complement strand
CGCTGCTGCTCGCCGCCGCTCAATTCGCTGGGCCGGTGCTGCAGGCGGCCCCGAATTGAAAGGAGATCGCTGAGATGGTCGAGATATTCGCGGTCGAGCGGCGTCTTCTTGCCATCCTTGGCGCGGCCGCTCACTTCGTGGGCGATCTCGATATTTCCCATGGCTGAAAGCGTGGGCAGCAGGTTGAACTTTTGGAAGACAAATCCGATGCGGTGCTTGCGCAGGCGGGTGCGCTCGGCGTCGGAGAGCGAGGCAAAGTCGACTCCATCGATGACGACGCGGCCTTCTGTGGCCTGTGTCAGGCCGCCGAGCAGGTAGAAGAGCGTGGATTTGCCCGACCCCGAAGGGCCGACAATGGCGACGAACTCTCCAGGCTCGACGGCAAGCGAGACATTGCGCACGGCGGTGACCTGGATTCGGCCTGCCATGTAGACCTTGGTCAGGTTCTCAGCAAGAATGATCGGCGAAGAGTTTTCGGGCTGCACATCTTCATTGTAAATGCGCCATTTCACGGGACCCCAGTCTGTCTGCTTCTAGACTCGGAGTGCCGACTATGAATGTTCTCTACGAAATCATCTAGTTTTGCAGCACCTTGCAGAGCTGGTGCATTAGTATGGTGGCCGGACCCTCTGCATCTATGACCGCCATCCCCAAGGAGGAATTTGCATGCGTAGCGTAACCCGCTGGACCATTGTTGCATTCTCCCTCTCGATTATTCTCGTCACTCCGCCGCAGGCCCTGGCTTGGGGCAATACAGGCCACGAAGCCGTGGCGTATGTTGCTTGGCAGCAGATGACCCCAGCCACACGAGCGCGTGTTATCGAACTGCTGAAGCAGGTCCCTACGTTGCACAACGCCGACAATACGAAGTCGATTCCCGGCTACGCCGAGTGGGTGGCGGAGCTTCCGGCCGGCCTCTCGCAGGACGACCAGAACCTCTACCTTTTCATGCGAGCAGCAACCTGGCCGGACACCATCAAGCATGAATGGCTCAAAGACTCAGACACGCCGCCCAAGGGCATAACCACCGATGTCAACATCGGCTTCACCGACACGGTGAGCCACGGCTACTGGCACTTCATTGACGCAGGTTTCGCCTCAGACAGCTCCGCGGTGCCGCCGACCCCTGTTCCCAATGCGGCCACCCAGATCGTAGCGCTGCGTCAGTTCATCGGTTCAGCCGAGGACGATGTGCTGAAGGCCTACGATCTTGTCTGGGTCGAACATCTCGTAGGTGACATTCATCAACCTCTTCACGGCTCGACACGCTACTTTGCCGGCGCGGGAGATGCGGGTGGCAACGATGTACCGATTAAGCTCACGACGGCGATGAACAAGTCGTTTGAGGGCACTCTCTCGAAGAGCGCACCAGTAGAACTTCATGCCTTCTGGGACGATCTGCCGGGTGAGGGCGAGCCAGCTCCCGCTCTGCCTCAGGCAGCCGCTTTCGGAAAGAGTCTTACGCAGGCCGCAAACACCAAAATCGCTGTGACGGACCCCGCGAAGTGGGCCGCTGAGTCGTTGGCGCTGGCGAAGACAGACGCTTATGCGGCGCCGATTGGCGCTAGCCCGAAGCCGGCCGGTGGCTCGGCTTACGTCATTACCACGGCCTATTACAACAAAGCGATGAGCGACGCGAAGAGCCGCGTTGCTTTGGCTGGCGCGCGGCTCGCAAAGCTGCTCAACGACAACCTGAAATAGCTGGCAATTCCGGGCCAGACCGTGGAAATTAGGGAGGTGAGAGCCGGCTAGTAAGCTGGTTGCGTTCCTGTTGCCAGTTCTGATAGGCAGTGAACAATCCTAGCGTCCCTTTTGACACCGTTGACTTTTCGATATCCCATCCAAGAGCAACAAGAATGATCCGCTCAAGGTGCCAACGAAGATGCTCTCCGGCATAGCTCAAGGCTGTCCACTCCTGCTCTGAGATTGCTTCGCCATGGACAATGGCGTTTCGGAGGTCACTCAGAGGAGGGCCTGTCTGCCGATCAACGAGGGGCCAGAGCCCATCGAAAACACCTGGATGCGCTGTCAAGAATTTGCGATATAAATCTCTAATACCCGGACGATTTTGAGGATTGATCGGAACCTGTGTTGCAAAATATAGAGCGCCTTGAATTGCCGAAAAGAGGCGAGCAATATCTACTTCTAGTGTCGTCTGATCATTCAATAAAGTGTAAATCGCGGCCTCAAACAAAGGTTGATGCAATAGGGTCGCCGAGTATTTATCGAACGCCGTTTGCAAAAAAGCACAACACTCGTCACGGTCTCTCGGCACGACCGGCTCTTCGCGCCCATATCTTTTTCGAAACTTACTTATGTTGAATTGCCAGAATTGGAAGAATTGCTCTTTAGTCTCGTAGCTCCAGTGTGCACTGATGCTAAGTTCCCGCGAGGCAAACGAAGCCAAAAGAATGAGAATGTCTACATCTCTTTTCGCGGTTAGGGGATCTTTGAACCCCTCGACTGTGATCGAATACCCACGGACCTTCATCTTCCGTGAGGTGACTATCCAAGGGAAATGCGGATAGCGATGGATTGAGGCTGTTGCGCCATCGGTTAAGGAGAAGTTGATGTCCTGCCGAGAGAATCCGTATTTCGCTGAATCTTCGGCCTCCTCTTTGGTTTGATTCGCGAGAATCTGCAGGGCAAAACATGGTCTTGCTACGAACCAAGCAGAATACGTGTCTCGACGCGAGTCAAGTTCGGGGCCAGGCATGAATCTCGTCCTGATCTCAAGACTGCCGATAGCGCCCGAAGTCTGTGTCCAGTAAAACGCTTCCTTATGCAGAATCTGACTAATTGATTTCAGCCAGATATCCTTGGCTACTCTGGTTTCGATCACGTCATCCCTGGTACAGAAGGATCCCTCAAACGTGAATGGGCCGGGCAGTTCAAATAATTGTTTAGCTTGGTCGACAGTCAGCAAGAGGTAAATACTCGATTTACGAGTGTGAGCAGTGAGCCGCTCGAACTGGGTGAGAATATCAGGACAGCAGAAATACTTCCGGCACAGTTCGCCTTTCAAGAACTGTCCTCGTCCAGCAGCTTCTTCTGGTACCACAATGTCGGGCCTTTCTGATTTGTCGGTCACAGTTGCTCCCCAAGTATCGATTTTGTTGTTGTTGATAGTATTATCGTCCTCATTAGTACCGCGAAGTCGGCTAGGGTTTACCGATTCCAACGCCCGGGAAAATTCGACTATCGGGCGTTGGCTGATCGAGGGATCCCGATACCCGTCGGCGCGCTCTTGCGAACGATCTCCCGGCCCGGATCCAGGATGAGCTTTCCGGTTTTCGCAACCAGGCTGACCACATCTATGTTGCCCACTAGAAGTTGCCCAACGCCCAGGCCTGAACCTGACGCAGAACCCAGTAGAGGCCCGGCCAACCATGCTGAGCGACATACGCAACTGGTGATAATCCCCGGTAGGGATCTCCGGCATTTGGCAAACTGATCCACTCTTTTGAGAGTGGTGTCGACCAGTAGATATCTAACGCCGTGCGAATCTGGGCAACCATCATCATCCGGGCCAGCGATTCCTCGGATGGGTCCGTCGATTGTGCATCCTGCCACTCGGGTGCGAATTCGGGTGCTACTCCTATCAAACTGGCTGCAGCAGTTTCGTCCAGATTCCAGGTTGTTACCGCATCGAGGAACGCACGGACGGTTCGCTGATTATCGGTGGTCATTTTTCTCGTTCCTTTCTAGAGCTAGGTTAATCCTTCGGTTTTGGATGAGTGTTCAATGATCCGCAATCAAGGACAAATGATTGACCGAACCACTTCAACCGCAAGTTCAAGCCACTCTTGGGATAGATAACGATCGCGCGAATTTCTGCCGACCCTCAACGACCCGCAGACTGATCCTTCGATTCCCGTACGGAAAAAGATGTGGAGTAAATTGGAAAGCATGGTGATGCAACCTCTTCGCCAGTGGCGCATCTATAAAGCTCGAATCTCACTATTCGTTCCACGTGGACTGGCGCAAGCATAGGAAGTCAGATTGATTAGCGAATGATGCTCCCTATCAAATCTCCGTGTGAGGAATCGGCAGTTTGCGCTCCTCAGGACGTACTACAGTCATGCAGAGGGCCTTGGGTGTTGATTGCGACGATCCTCGCTTCAAGCATCGCATTTATCGACGGGACAGTCGTGAACGTAGCGTTGCCCGCTTTGCAGAGTGCTCTTTATGCATCGGTGACAGACATTCAATGGGTAGTTGAGTCCTACGCCCTCCTGCTCGCATCGCTGCTACTATTGGGTGGTTCTCTCGGAGATCTCTATGGCCGCCGCAAAGTCTTCCTTTTCGGCATTCTCCTGTTTGCAATTGGATCGTGCTGGTGCGGCCTCTCCTCCTCAATCACTTCCCTGATTGCGGCGCGTGGGCTTCAAGGGATAGGAGCGGCGCTGCTGGTCCCAGGAAGCCTGGCCATTATCAGCGCCTCTTATACCAAGGCCGAGCGCGGGCGGGCCATCGGCACCTGGTCCGGCTTCACGGCGATCACTGCAGCCATCGGGCCGGTCCTGGGCGGATGGCTGGTGGAAAATGCGTCGTGGCGATGGGTCTTCTTCATCAATCTTCCAATCGCGGTCATCGTAATTTTGATTTCACTTTGGCGCGTTCCGGAGAGTCGCAACGAAGCAGCAAACAAGCGTCTCGATTGGCAGGGCGCCACGCTCGTTACGTTTGGCCTCGGAGCGATCACCTACGCTCTCATCAATGGCTCGGCTACTACGTCAGGACCCGAAGCTATGTTTTGGATATTGGGAGTTGCTGGCTTGGGCGCGCTGGTTTGCTTCCTTGTCGTAGAATCACGTTCGCCGGCTCCGATGGTCTCTTTGAATCTTTTTCGGTCGAGAGACTTTTCCGGGGCCAACCTGCTCACGTTCCTTCTCTACGCGCCGCTAGGCGGCATCCTATTCTTCTTTCCTCTTGATCTGATTCAAGTCCAGCATTACTCCGCGACACAGGCCGGAGCAGCCCTGCTTCCGCTCATCCTGCTGATATTCGTACTTTCCCGCTGGTCCGGAGGCCTGGTAGCTCGATATGGCTCGAGGCTGCCGCTCACGGTTGTGTCACTTGTCGCGGCGTCAGGCTTCGCGCTCTTTCTAAGGCCGGGAATCGGAGGCACGTATTGGAACACCTTTTTCCCGGCGGTGGTTGTTCTGGGCATCGGCATGGCGATCAGTGTCGCCCCACTTACAACGGCGGTGATGGAGTCGGTTCCTTCTAGCGAGGCCGGCGTCACATCCGGAGTTAACAACGCTGTGTCGCGTATCGCCGGACTATTGGCCGTCGCAGTCTTTGGTCTCGTACTCTCAGCCGGATTCAACCGTACGCTCGACCGCAGTCTCACGCGGATGCAACTGTCTTCCTTAGTGCGCCAAAGCGTCGAAATGCAGCGATCGAAGCTGGCAGGGGCTCAAATCGGAGAGCCGCTCGTAATGCTCGCATTCGATGAAGCATTCGTTTCCGGATATCGCGAAGTGATCTGGATGTCTGTCGGAATGGCTCTACTCAGCGCATTGAGCGCTCAGATGATCCGATCGAAGAGGCGCATTGTGCGGGTGCGCAGTTGAGATCGCAGGCGCAAGCATCTACTGGGATCATGAGGGCGGTCCCTAGCAAGCTAACGAATCAAAGCTTGGCTACACGGAGCGGCTTTTGGTCAATTTTCAAAATCGATTACTGGACCGATCGACACAAAAGCACCGATCGATACCATCGTCCAATAGATTCTCCGCTGCGATTCTGGCCTAATAAGCAGGAGGTATCGGATTTGAGTCTGCCCGGACCGAGTGCTGCGCAACTTGGTTACGTGGGTCACGATTTAAGAAAAGCTCTCGGACGCACTTCTCTGCGTCGGATCCGAGAGGTTATGGGTGAATAGTCAAATGACGAGTATTCGGATCAAACGGGCATACGAAGAGCCGAGCGAGGAGGACGGAACACGGATCCTCGTGGATCGGCTTTGGCCGCGAGGTCTTACGAAGGAGAAGGCGAACTTGGACCTTTGGCTTAAGGACGTAGCGCCAAGCACCGAACTTCGAAAATGGTTTGCCCACGATCCGGCCAAGTGGGCAGAGTTTCGGTTGCGCTACCTCGAGGAACTCAAGAAGAACAAAGAACAGCTCTCCCTTTTAAGACAAGAGTCAGCTAAAGGCACTGTTACGTTAGTCTATGGCGCCAAAGATCAGCTGCACAATGAAGCCGTGATCCTGCAGGGACTCCTCACCGCGAAATAAACTCGCTTTTCACACGCACGCACGGCCGCCTTCATCGACCGCTCGCAATCAGCATTTGGTGAATCCACACCGGCTTTGGGAAGTTGATACGGAAGACATCCTACAAGCGCCTTCACTTATTGACAGCGGTGGGCCACCGCCTCGAATAGCTCCCTATATGCGTCTGTCAATTTGCCTATGGTGAAGGCGCGGTTCAGGCCGCTCGGACTCGGTAATACCCAGACCGCAGATCCGCCGAGTGTAGTTGGCTGTAATCCCCAGGAAAGGTCGCGCTGGTTGAGAAACACTGAGCACGCCGGTTTTCCCAGGAATGCCAGATATCTGGGCCTGTACTTCGCGATTTTGCGCTCAAAAACTGGCTTGGCAGCGACGTAGTCGGCTCGACTGAGATCTGTTGCGCTGACGGTCGGCCGAGCAACCGCAGAGGTGATTCCACAGCCAAAATCGAGCAAGAGGCGCGCATCCTCCGGCTCTAGTTGCCGGTCGGTGAAGCCAGCGAGGTGAATCACGCGCCAAAAACGGTTAGTCCGATTGGCGAAGTGGAGACCGACTGCAGCCGACCGCATTCCCGGATTGATTCCACAGAAGACTACGTTCAGGGACGTTGAGATTATGTCAGTCAGGCCCATTCGATCCCCTCAGATTAGGAGACAGTCTTTAAGAACAAGATAACGCCCGCAACTGGGCACCCTCTCACCTGCCGATTACCTCACAAGGTGAATCCTCGGCCTTGCATGTGAGCGAAAAGTCGTTGAATATTTCTATATCGGTCATTTTTTGAGTAATCTCTTGGGGCCGCTTATGTGTTCATTACCCCGTTCGTAAAAGCGTAATAAGCGGTCAGCTCCCTGTGTCAGACCGATGCGCACGCTTTTACCGATCGGACCACTCTTGCGCGTCGTCTCAGCCAGCCAAAGCGGAGAACGTGCACTGCACATGTCCAATCCATCCTGATTGAGGTCAACCTTCAATGCCCTAGTTAATCGTCCTGGCCCCCTTCCGATATCGAACCATTGTTTCCTTCGATGCGCGCTTTCCATGACTTCGAGGCCATCGAGAGGCTCAATAGAGCGTAACAAGACTCCTGCACCAACTCCGGCCCTTTCGCTTGTCACATTCAACAAGAACGAAACGCCATAGGCGAGGTAGACATATGCGTGTCCTCGTTCAAGGAAAAGGGGGCGATTGCGTGGTGTCATACCCCGGAAAGCATGTCCAGCTGCGTCACCGTCGGGATAAGCCTCAGTTTCGACGATGCGCCCGCTCAGCCTGCCGTTCGCAGTGTCATGAACGATGACTTTGCCAACCAAATAGCGCGCTAATTCCACAGTGTCCACAGGAACGTTTGCACGCAAAAGCCCTCGAAGGCCCTCGCCAGTGTCAAGTCGCGTCAGTGAACGTCCTGCGGAAGGCATTGATCCATCCAACAGACTGTAAACTATGCTCGTCAGAGCGATCCGGTCGGATTCGACGAGACCCTTTGATTCGGCCACAAATAAGTCGACGAATCAATTGAACAAAGGTACCGATCGATACCTTGGCATCAATTGGAGCTATCGTGATCTCTGAGATTGACAGCTAATTCCCCAAGTTCTACTGGCGCCTTTCAGTGGACAATTGCGGCGAGTGCTTTTGGCAGTAACGCGTGCCAAATCCTATCTTCCGCCGTGCCGGGCGCCAGTGACACCGTCTGCTGCTTTGACCACCGGTCCTCGTTTCGTCGATCGTCGGCACACGATATAATTTGGCATCGCTTGAATCGGTACGTTCGAGGCGAGCGGGCTCGTAGGTTTCCCCGAATTTTCCTGAGAGCCATATTCCTGTTCCGTTGGTTCCGCGTTCTCTCATTTTTCGCTTTCCAACGCCAGCCTGATCCGGCTTGCCGGGTGGCTCCCTTGATTCATCAAGCATAGGCCGCAGGCCCTTTCCGCGTTGCCGCGGGGCTGGAGGATCTGGAGATGGAGCCTAGCAAAAGCGAGTTGATCGAGTCAGTGTTTCCCGGTGACAGCGAAATGGCCACGCGTATGCGCGCACTCGATTGGTCGGCTACGCCGCTCGGACCCGTGGAACGATGGCCGGAAGCCCTGCGAACGAGCGTGCGAATCGTGCTGGACAGCGCACGCGCATTTGAGCAGGAGCGCCATCCGGAAATCGAAAAGCTGCGCGCTAGCGAGCAGAGATTGGCGGAGACCAGCCGCCTTTACCGTGAGCAGCAGCAAGCCGCAACAAAGTTGCAAATCCAAGTGGATCTGCTGCAACAACTTCCAGTCGCTGCCTGGACGCTCAATCCCGATGGGACACCTGATTTCGTGAATCGGGTTTGGCTTGAATTCGCCGGTCAGACTCTCGAATTCGTCCGGTCAAATCCTGAGGCCTGGATGAACGCGGTCCACCCTGAAGATCGGGACAACGTAATCAGGAACTTCTGGGAGGGCGTGAGTTCGGGACGCGGATTTGTGTTTGAAAACAGAAGTCTGCGTGCTCACGATGGGGTCTACCGCTGGCACCTTCAGCAGGCCGTTCCCTTGCGCAATGCGCAAGGAAACGTCATCAAATTCGTCGGTACGACAACCGACATCGATGATCAGAAGCGGGTGGAAGAGTCTCTCGCCGCACTCGACCGCGCCAAAACAACGTTTTTCAGCAACGTCAGCCACGAGTTCCGAACGCCGTTGACCCTGATGCTCGGCCCGCTCGAGGAAATTCAGAAGGACGCGAGGGAGAAGCTGAGTCCCGAACGTAACGAACTGCTGGCCACGGTGCGCCGCAATGGCCTCAGACTGCTTAAGCTCGTCAACACGCTCCTGGATTTCTCGCGTATGGAAGCCGGTCGCGCGCACGTGTCCTTTCAGCCGACGGACCTGGCGAGTTTCACCTCAGAAATCGCGAGCGCATTTGATTCGGCGATGAAAAACGCCGGGCTCCGATTCTCAGTCGAGTGCCTGCCAATCGCCGACCCGGTGCACGTGGATCGCGACATGTGGGAGAAGATTGTTTTAAATCTGCTCTCCAATGCATACAAGTTCACGTTCAAGGGCGAAGTTGCTCTCACTTTGAGATCCGTGGATCGCGCAGTGGAATTACAGGTCCGCGACACCGGCGTGGGCATACCCGGGGAGCATCGGGAACACGTGTTCGAACGCTTTCATAGAATTGAGAGCACCCGGGCCAGGACCTACGAGGGAACGGGGATCGGACTGGCGCTTGTTCAGGAACTGGGGAAATTGCACGGCGGCAGTGTACGCGTGGAGAGCACCGTTGGCGCTGGCAGCACATTCACCGTGACGATTCCGAGCGGCACGGACCACCTGCCAGTGGAGCGCATTCAGGCCGCACAAGCGCTCGCCTCCACCACTATTCGAGCCGAAGCTTATGTCGAAGAACTGAAACAGTGGTTGGAAATTGAACCGGGGTTGGCGGTCGATTCGGCGACGCTTCCCAAACAAGCGCCGCCTACAACCTCGCCCGAGGCCTCGGAAGTCGCAAGACGCGAACTGATGGTCTTGGCCGATGACAATGCCGACATGCGCCACTACCTCACACGACTTCTGAGCGAGCGATATGAGGTGCACGCCGCTGCTGACGGCCTGCAGGCGCTGGAAGTCACTCGGAAATTGCGCCCAGTTCTTGTGCTGGCTGACGTGATGATGCCAAAGCTGGACGGATTTGGTTTACTCCGAGCCATTCGTGAGGACTCCTCCCTTGCAAGTACCCCAGTGATCCTGGTGTCAGCGCGGGCAGGCGAAGAGTCGCGCGTGGAAGGGCTGGAGGCCGACGCGGACGACTATCTCATCAAGCCATTCGCTGCGCGGGAGTTGCTGGCGCGTGTAGCGGCACACGTCAAATTGGCCAGTCTTCGCCGCGAAACTGCAGAACGCGAAGAACGGATGCACAGTGAGGCGGAGCTCGAACGCGAGAAACTGCACGCCAGCGAAGAACGGTTGGCCGAGACGAGCCGCCTTTACCGTG
>Ga0181520_10013616_pt1 | contig 10217 bp, 9 predicted proteins | sample PEATcosm2014_Bin_29_FD_132451 | JGI IMG/M metagenome (GOLD analysis project Ga0181520, IMG submission 132451) | Peatland microbial communities from MTU Mesocosm Facility, Houghton, MI, USA - PEATcosm2014_Bin02_30_metaG | ecosystem: Environmental > Terrestrial > Soil > Wetlands > Peat | place... | reverse complement strand
TTCGGCGAGGCGTTTGCCAAGGCGCAGCTCTCGGCCGGGCAGGTGCTGCCAACGCAGGGCACGGTCTTCTTCAGTGTGAATGACCATGACAAGTCGGCGACGATCGAGCTGGTTCGAAGGTATGTCGAGCTGGGCTTCAAGATTGTAGCCACCGAGGGCACGGCCAATGCCGTAGAGGCGGCAGGCATGAGCGTGGAGCGGGTCTTCAAGGTGAAGGAGGGCCGGCCGAATGTGGTGGACCTGATCAAGGGCGACCGGATCCACCTGATCGTGAACACGCCACGCGGTCAGGATACGTTCTTTGACGAGAAGGCAATTCGGCGGGCAGCGGTCACGGCGCGGATTCCGTCAATCACCACGATTGCCGCAGCGCAGGCCGCAGCGGACGGGATTGCAGCGCTGCAGAAGAAGCAGATGAGCGTTTACGCGCTGCAGGAACTCCACCGGGGTACCCAGATTCAGGGGTAAAACGACTTAGCCTAACTCGATGCGGGTTCAACAAGAGAGGACGAACGGTTTGTGATCGAATCCGAACCGGGCAACTCCCTGGATTTGTTCGCCCAATCACATGCAGTCTGAACGATTGTTCCCAAAGATGAGTGCTTGGGAGACCATCCAAGCACGGCTTGTGCGCGTGAAGTGTCGGCGACTAGAACAGCCGCATCGCCCTCGCGGCGGGGCCGGTACTCCGCAGGAACCTGAAGCCCCGTGTAAGACTCCACCGCTTGAATCACCTGAAGCACAGAGTTTCCCGATCCCGTTCCAAGATTGACTATCGAGCTTTGGCCTCCATCAAGCAGATACCGTAGAGCTTCCAGGTGCCCGTCAGCCAGATCGGAGACGTGCGTGAAATCCCGGATGGCTGTGCCATCAGGTGTGTCGTAATCGTTTCCGAAGATCTGGAGGGGCGTTCCCGTTAAAGCTGATTGAATCACCAATGGGATAAGGTGAGTCTCCGGGTCGTGCTTCTCGCCCAATTCTCCATCGGGATCTGCTCCTGCCGCGTTGAAGTATCGAAGGCTCACAGAGCGCAGTCCATATGCATTGCCGTACCACTTAAGAACTCTTTCCAGGAACAGTTTGGTCTCACCGTAAGGGCTGAGCGGAATTGTCTCGCTCTCCTCTCGAAGAGGCAGAACCCGTGGATTTCCATAGACCGAGCAGCTGGACGAAAACACAACGTTCTTCAGGCCACAATCCATCAGGGAATCAAGGAAGCGAATTGTGTCAGCCACATTGTTTCGAAAATACCTGCGTGGGTTTTGGGTGGATTCACCTACATAGGCATGACCTGCAAACAACATGGCTGCGACCGGTTGGTGTGTTTCAACGATGTGTGCTATCAACGCGCTGTCTGTGAGCGAACCGCGAAAGAATGGTCCGAAGCGCTTGGCCGTTGGGTCTCCTGTGCATAGATTGTCAAGGACCACCGGCAAGAATCCAGCTTGATGCAAAGCCTTGGCGGTATGACCGCCGATATAACCGGCGCCACCTGCGATCAGTACCGACGGAAGATTACGTTCGTCTGAGTTTGTCAATCTGGTTGCTCCTCCGCGCCACTCAACCTGGAACTCTGAAGTCAGAATCAAGACGCGAATATTGATCGGTTCAAAACAAGTTGGTTAAGCATGCTTAGATACTGTTCGCCATATGTATGCCAGCCTCCCAATGATCGCACGTTGGCGATTGCGGCTTCTTTCATCCGTTGCTGTAGCAGCGGTTCGTCCGCCAATTGTTGGAGTCGCTCCGTAATCGCTTCCACTGACCGGATCGGCACTTCAAACCCTTCGATGCCGGCTGTGAACAAATCCGATCCTCCAGTATTCGTGGAGCTGATCAACGGGCAACCACAAGCCAGAGCTTGGGCTTGCACCAGGGCCAGACCCTCTTCCAATGACGGCAGCACCATCACATGACTGGTACTCATGATCTTCTTGACTTCGCGTTGCGGAACAATCCCGAGGAATTCGACATTTTCAGGGAGCCCCTTTGAGAGATAGGCGCGGATTTCTTTTTGAACTCCTCCTGCGATTCGTAACCGCTTGTGGGGATGAGCAAATCTCTTGAAAGCGTCCAATAAGTAGGGAATTCCCTTTCGAAAACTCACGCCGCCGACGAAGAGAACTTCAAAGGAGTCAGCCGGCGCTTGAGAGACTGGGTTGAAGTTCTCCAACCTGACTCCGTAAGGAACTTTGTGCACTTTCGCCTCCGGCACTCCCATCTGAAGAAATGAGCGCCGGGCGAATTCTGAAGGTACGGTGATTGCGTCGGCTTGAGCGTACTCCTCTTCCTCGCGTCCAATGACGCGAGGGTCACATGGTCGAAGATCCACCCCCCAGCGACGATATTCCTCTGTCATAATTTGGTTTTGAAAGCGAATGTGCGAGGACCCGCGGTCGCATACGTAGATCCCTCCACGCGCTTGCACAATGCGCCCGCTTGCGAGTCCACTTCCCGATAATGCGACAAGTACATCACATGCAGGGATATTCCTGGAGACCCAATGATCAAAAGAAGTTGCGTTTGCATAATTCAATGACCAACGAACTGACTCGGGTAAATCGATGCCCCAACGTTCAAGAATCATGAGCGCGGGGTGGATGAAGGGAAAAGTGCTAACTAATTCACGCGGCACATCTTCACGCTTGAGCCGGGCCCAAGGGAAGGTTGAGAATATCCGCTCCAGATTGCCCCTGGCGGCCATTTCGCGAGCCAGGTCAAAGTGGTGGAATGCCCCTGAGACGGACTGGACCACCCGGGGCTTTTGCGGAAGTTGCGAGGAAGAAGGCATCTGCCCAATTGTTCCACGACTGGGAGGCTTCGGGGGTTAAAGGAAACGGCTCGCGGAACCCTAAACCGAGGCCAATCCCGCTAGAGCGCTAGGACGAACGCTTCCGCATGGCGAGCCTTGCACCGAGGGCGTACCCAAAGAGGGCGGCGGCGGGCCAGGTGCCGATGAAGGGACCATCGTCGTCGATAAGGCCGCTTGGGCTGGGCACGCTGAAGAAGGTGCGGCTGATCTTCTCGGTTGCATCGCACTGGAAGCAGGTATTGGGCCCGGTGGGCATGTCGAGAATCCAAAGGGCAATGATGAGGATCCAGGTGAGGCCGATGAGCCAAACGAGTGTGGCCATTTCATCCTGGCGGAACTGGTTCAAAAGAAATCCGGCGCCGAGTGGTACAAGGACCGACAAGAGCAGGATGATGGTCTGTGGAACCCCCTTCGGCTGAATCATATAGCCAAGAAGCATGAGAAGCCCCCAGGCAGCGAGGCCGAGAAGGGTGTGGAGGAAAAACCAGAAGGCTTGCTGCGGCAAACTGGCTTGGACCGGCTCTTCCTGGCCCGCTTGTACGAAGGTCTCCATCCAAGGTGCTCCCTGAGAATCCAAACTGGCCAATCGAGAGTGATGAATAGGTTCTGGCTAAAGACTATAGCGCATTCAAGATAGGACTTGCCGAGGATGAGAACAATTCCTCCTTTGAGGGAGCCGGTGCACGGAAGCGGCGCGGACGTTGCTGGTTCTACAATGGGACCATGTTGATGGAAGGAATCTTCTCCGCCGTCCCTACGCCGTTCTATCCGGATGAGCGGATCTACTTTAGAAAACTGGAAGCCAACATCGCGCGTTATTCGCGGAGCTTGCTCTCTGGGATGCTCTTGCTGGGTTCGACCGGCGAGGCAGTCGCATTGAACGATCAAGAGACATTGGATGTGCTGCGAGTGGCGGCCGAGGCTGCTGCGCCGGAGAAAGTGCTGATCGCCGGTGTGGGCAAAGAGAGTGTAAAGGCCACTGTGGAGTTGGCCGAAGCGGCGGCCCGGTACAGATATGACGCAGTGCTGGTACGGACGCCTACCTATTACTCGAGCCAGATGTCGACCGCGGCGGTTTTGCACTACTTCCGGAGCGTGGCGGACCGTTCGCCGCTCCCGGTGCTGCTGTATAACATTCCGCGCTGTGTGCCGTACTCGATTCCGATGGAAGTGATCGCCGAGCTGGCCTGTCACCCCAACATTAGTGGAATCAAAGACTCAAGCGGCAATACTAAAAGAATAAAATCAACAATGGAAGCAACGGCCGAGGCCCCGAAGCGGACAGTGACGGTGACGCCCGTTTTTGAGGCGGTGACAGAGCGGATGCTTGACGCCAAGGTGGAGGCACCCGCGACGTTTGTGGCCGCAGGCGACCTGGCCGGGGGAGTTGGCTTGGCGGCGCCACTTCCTGTTACGCCGTTGAAAACGCGGACCAAGGAGGTGGGTTTTCAAGTGCTGACCGGCTCGGCGGCGACACTGCTCGACGCGCTGAATGCGGGCGCGAGCGGCGGAGTCCTGGGTTTCGGGGCGTGCGCCCCACAGGCCTGCCAGGAAGTGTACCTGGCGTGGAAAGACCACGACATGGAGTTGGCGGAGGCCAAGCAGCAGCGGATTGCCGCCGTGAGCCAGAGGATCGTTGGGGAGCTCGGGATCAGCGGCGTGAAAGCGGCTTGCGACTTGAATGGATACTTCGGTGGGCGGGCGCGGGCACCTCTTCTGCCGGTGACGGCGCAGGAGAAGGCCGAGATCGAGCAGCTGCTGGCTTCGATTCGCAACTAGGGTCGGTCGGGGTAGGGAATTCGCCGTTCCGCGATCCGGGCGCGCGGGACTGGGCGCATCTACAGAGGCGCAGTTTGGACATTTTCCTGCTGGAGGCTTGGTGGGTGGGCGCAAGTTACCGAAATGCAGTTTCGGGGGTTACCGAGCCGGTTGAAAACTCAGATGTTTCGGCCCGAAAGTGTTATTGGCCGGGAGATGATTCGGGCGCATTCTTAGGGCAACCCACAAGCGTGGTCCTTGGCTTGGCCGAGACGATGATTTCGGGTCCGCTGAGCTACGCCGGGAGGAGAGATCTCTGCCATGTTGCCAAGGCCCCGATTGCAAGAGGAGCTAGCCTATCATCCACCGGTGTTGAAGAAGGTTGTCTCGCCCGCAGAGAAGATATTACAGACAGTTATCGTAGCAGTGGTGGGAACCGGACTAGGGATCGGCGTGGGGGTGTTTCTCGCCGGGCGAACGCTTCCGGCCGACGCCTCGGCCGCAGTGAGTGCGACTCCGGTAGGCGGAGCACGAACCGCAACCACAGCTGCGACGAGTCAACCCAAGACGACGGTCGAGGCCAAGACCCAACCCGCCCTCGTGACGCAGACCTCAAACTCCAGGGTAGTCCCGATCGCCGTTTCAATTACGACCGGCCAGGTTCAACCGCCTCGACTCGTTCGGGCGTCACTAACGGGTCTGCGGGCTGGGTTCCACCACCGGCGTGGAGTCCGGCATAAGACTGGCTTTGCACATATCGTCCTCCCGAAGGACAAGACGCCGACTTCGGTCGAGGAAGTAAAGCTCGAGGTGCCGGATGGGCGCTTCAGGTTCACGATCGAAGGGGATCAGACTGCAGTGGCGTACGACGCTCGATCCGGGGTGGTTTCTACAGACGGTGCGGGGATGTTTGTGGTGGAGACGACCCCAGGAGAAGCCACGCCTGTCCGTGCCGAGGAGACTCCGTCGAACGTCCACTATAAGTGCGATCAGGACGCGAATTGCTCACTGGTCATGGCGAGCCTGGTCGTCCCGCATGCGAGAATGCAGACAGTAAGTCACACAGGGGATTGGGCTTATGTACCGGCTACGGACGATGGGCAAGGACGGGATGGCGCGCAGGCGCCAGTTTACTTCGGCAACGTAAGTCGTTGAGTTTAATAGACTATGCGGGTGCCCGATCGACCTGCTCAACTCATGAATGATGTCTGATAACAGATATTCTGTATAGTGCAAGGCGGGAACAGAGAAATGGGCCACCGAGGTCCTTCTTCGCTGACCCTACCCTGCCGGATTCACATTTTGTAACGGCCAAGATCCTCGTCGTTCAGCCCTTCCAACCATCCTCGCAGTTGCTCTGCCGCCGGCCCCTCTGGCTGGCCGGAGATGTTGAGCCTGGCTGATTGCAGCACCTGCTCCGAGACATAGATTGGGCAATCCGCCCGCAGTGCAAGGGCGATGGCATCAGACGGGCGTGCATCCACCAGGACCGACTCACTTCCCTGCCGCAGCCACAAGGATGCGAAGAATGTATCGTCCTTAAGCTCATTTATAACTACACGTTCGAGCTGACCATTCAAGTGACGTATTAGGTTCTTGGTCAGGTCGTGCGTCATCGGGCGGGGCGCAGAGACCTTCTCGATCTCAATGAGAATCGCGTTCGCCTCGAAGATGCCGACCCATATGGGCATAACGGTGTCCGAGGCCACATCCTTCAGCACAACGATGGGCATATTCGTGGCTGGGTCCATCATCAATCCGCGAATTCTCACTTCGACATCCATGGCAACCTTCTTCCCTGCCAACTGCTCCTCTTAAAGCTTTAGACGGCTTCGCCAACCAGACTGTTCGGATGCGTTGCGGTGATCCTGACCGCGAGATACGTCCCTGGGGCCGGCGCGATGGGCTGCGAGGTGGTAAAGTTCACCGGCTTGTTCTGTGAGCTGCGGCCGGTGACCTGCCCTCTGGCAGGATTAATTCCTTCGACCATCACCTCAAGAATCTCTCCTAAGTGCTTAGAATAATTAATCCTTTGAATCTCACGCTGACGATCAAGCAACGCTTGAAGTCGTTGCGCTTTTTCCGCATCCGGGATGGAATCAATCATCACCAAGGCGGGCGTGTTTGGCCGGGCTGAGTACTTGAAACCAAAGACGCAATCGTACTCCACCTCGGCCAGCAGGTCCATGGTTTGAATGAAGTCGTCGGCTGTCTCCCCAGGAAATCCGACGATGATATCGGTCGACAGGGAGATGCTTCGCCGGGCGGACTTGACCCAGCTTATCCGCTCCAGGTACCAGTCCGGGGTGTATTCGCGGGCCATCGCCTTGAGGATGCGGGCCGAACCGGACTGGACCGGCAGGTGGACGTGGTCGCAGAGGGTCGGGTACGCGTCGATGGCCTCTACGATGTCCCGCGTGAAGTGGCGGGGGTGGCTGGTTGTGCACCGTACCCGGCGGATCCCCTGGACCTGGGCCACAGCGGCAAGCAGCTCTGCAAAGCTCAGCTTCCCTTCCGGGTCGCGGTAGCTGTTGACGTTCTGGCCGAGGAGCTGGATCTCGGTGTAGCCGAGGTCTGCAATGCGCCGAGCCTCGGCGAGGACCGAAGAGCCGGATCGGCTGCGCTCTTTGCCCCTGGTATAGGGGACTACGCAATAGGAACAGAACTTGTCGCAACCCTCGATGATAGTGATGTAGCCGCGGTAGGGGTTCTGGCGGGAGGTGAACTCGGTTTCGAAGGTTTCGCCGGTCTGGCGGTCGTCCAGGCCGGTGATCCGGGACTCCCCTGCCTCGAGGCGGCTGAGCATCTCGGGAAGCTTGCGGTAGGAGGCTGACCCGGAGACCAGCGACACATAGGGCGCGCGGTCGAAGATTTTCTCGCCCTCCTGCTGGGCCACGCAGCCGAGAACGCCGAAGCGCTTCCCTTGCTTGTGCAGCTTCTTGTAGTCGTTGAGGCGGTTGAAAACCTTCTGTTCGGCTTTGTCCCGGATGGAGCAGGTGTTGTAAAGGATCAGGCCGGCGTCGGCTTCCGACTCCACCTGGCGGTACCCCTGCTGGTGCAATGTGCCAATGACCTTCTCGGAATCATGGGCATTCATCTGGCAGCCGAAGGTCTCAAGGTAGAAGGTTTTTTCGGATGCCATAACAAACCCGAGTATAGCGTGAATCGAGTCGCATGGGCACCTTGTCGAGAAAGCGGATCGACCTTGCGATGTACGAGCTTCAATTCGTCCGTTAGGGACTGCAAACCAAGTCTGGGTCTTAGCCCCTGCGGGAATGATCCACTGAGCTGACGACTACCAGGCCCGCAACGAGGTTTGTGCCGCGCGCATCCAAACGAGATAATCGCTCGATGACTCGATTTCCATGCCGGAGGCTTGCAACGTTTCTGGTGGCGATCTGCGCCCTAACGACCGCAGCCGCCCAGCAAGGTCATGCGATGACCTTCCGCAGCGATGCCCCGGGGATCGATGAGAACCCTCTGCGCGGCTTTGTTCCGTACTCCTCGACGAGACAAACCGATGACGCCTTTCCACATTCCATGGAGTGGTTCTATCTGCCACTTTCCTCAGTCGTCACGGGCCCGGACAGCTACGACTGGACTCTATTTGAGAAGCAACTGGTCGCCATCGCCGATCGCGGGCACCAGGCAATCCTCCGCTTTTACCTTGACAACCCGACGCTGCCCAGCGGCATTCCGGCCTACCTTCTCGCCGACGGCCTCAAGACCTTCCCCTATGCGGACTCCGGCAATGCTGCCAGCCCGACGCCCAGCGTCTCGCCCGATTACCGCGACGCGCGTCTGATCGACTGCCTTGTCCGGTTTATCCATGCATTCGGCGCCCGCTATGACGGCGATGCGAGAATCGCCTACCTGACCGCTGGCCTCTACGGGTTCTGGGGTGAGTGGCACGTCCTCGACCATCCTCTGCCTGGCGAGCCTTCCGGCTGGTCAATCCGCCAGCAGGACAAGGACGTGCTGCTCCGCGCCTACATAGAGAGCTTTCATCGAACGGAGGTCCTCGTCCGCGTTCCCGGCGTTACCGAAGACCGAGCATTGCTGGCGCACTTCGGATTCCATGACGACTCGTTCCTCGAGGACACACTCGGCCCCGACCTCTGGCACTTCTGGCCGAAGATGCAGACCGCCGGCGCTACAAACCTCTGGCAGGCGCATCCCATGGGCGGCGAAATCTACCCGCCCCTCCAATCCGGCCTTTTCGAAGCCCTGCCGAACCGTCAGGGCCAGCCGGCGGAAACCGCAATTGCGACCACCCATTCCACGTGGATGCTCGACTCAAATCTCTTCACAGCCGTTCATACCCCGGCGGAGCGCGCCAATGCCCTGCGCGTCGAGCGCCTTCTGGGTTACACGCTCTACTGCCGCGAATGGCAACTAATACGAAACAAAGACGGTTCCGCCACAATCACGGTCCGCGTGGAGAACCGCGGCGTTGCCCCGATGTACTACGCGTGGCCGGTCGAGGTGGAAGCGCTCGACGCGACTGGGAGAATCGCCGGACAAGGCAGCGCATCCTGGCCGTTGCCGGCTCTTTTGCCCGGCAAAACTGCAGAGTGGAGCATTTCTCTGAACTCGCTCCCGGACGCTTCCAGAACGGCGCTGCTCCGCATTGCCAACCCCATGCCCGGCGGCCACCCCGTCGCCTTCGCCAATGCAGAAATGTCGACCGTCCGGCCGGGGTGGTTGACATTGATGCTCAACCCGGAAAACTAAACCTGGCTGCCAAAAAACCCGATTTGAAATGGCACGTCCTAAGTTGTGCCGTGAGTGTCAAAAAATCAACGCGGCGATTAGTCCCAGAGGAAACGCGGCGGGCTCATTCGAATGTTTCCTTGATGCCAGTCACCGCATCCCGGTATGCAGGTAGGCCAACAATGCGGCCATCTGCTCGTCGTCAAAGCGGCCGGCGAAGCCTGGCATCATGCCACGACCCTTCAGAACATTCTGCCTGACGGCCTCGTCCGTGGCGGGGATGCCGCTGGGGAGGGTCGGGCGGGTGAAGAGACCGTGGAGGTCGGGTGGGACCTTCTTTAGCGCCAGGTCGTTGTCCTCGTGGCAGTGGGCACAGCGCACCTGGTAGAGATGCTTTCCTGCCTCTTCCTGTGGGGTGAGCTGCGGCGCTGAACGACAACCAACAAGGAGCGCGGCAACCAGTGCGGTCGAGAATGTGGGAACCCGCCCTTTCGCGAAAGGCGCGAAAGGGCAAAGCGCGAACAATCTCAGCCAGAAAGCCAACTCCTTGCGATCCCTACGCCTTCTCGGCAAACTTCCCACTGACGTAGTCCCAATTGAGCACGGTGAAGAAGGCTTTGACGTAGTCGGCGCGCTTGTTCTGGTACTTGAGGTAGTAGGCGTGCTCCCACACGTCGATGCCGATTACGGGCGCGTGGCCGGCGGTGAGGGGGCTGTCCTGGTTCGGCGTGCTCTCGATAGCGACCGTGCCGTCGGGGAGCCTCACGAGCCAGGCCCAGCCGCTGCCGAAGACGTGCATGGCGGCGTCGGTCAGCTTGTCCTGAAAGGCGGAAAGCGAGCCGAACTTGGTATCGATGGCCTTGGCCAACTCTCCCGCTGGAGCTGAACCGGCCTTGCCGAGGGTGGGCCACCAGAAGGAGTGATTGGCGTGGCC
>Ga0181520_10013615_pt1 | contig 10218 bp, 4 predicted proteins | sample PEATcosm2014_Bin_29_FD_132451 | JGI IMG/M metagenome (GOLD analysis project Ga0181520, IMG submission 132451) | Peatland microbial communities from MTU Mesocosm Facility, Houghton, MI, USA - PEATcosm2014_Bin02_30_metaG | ecosystem: Environmental > Terrestrial > Soil > Wetlands > Peat | place... | reverse complement strand
TAAAGGAGAGCGTGCCGAAGAGCCCGAGCAGCAGATCGCCGCGGCCGGGGATCCACGCGACCGCCTGCGCGAACATCGGATGCACCGCAAAGAGCAGCGCGGCGACAAGTGAGCGCCGCCGTCCGAACCCGAGGAGCACGAAGAGGCGCAGGAGGCAGCAGGCGGTGAGGGCATGGATGAGAAGGTTGGTCAGGTGGTACCGTGCCGGACCACCGGACCATGCGGCATCGGCCATGAAGGAGAGCGATTGCAGCGGCCGGTAGAAGTCCTGCCCCCGGCGTTCCATGAAGGCGTTGCTCAAAAGGGCGTCGGAAAGCCGGTGCGGCCCGCCCGAAAAGATGCCGAGAATTTTGTCGTCGTCGAATGCGGTGACGCCGAAGTGCAGCGAGGAGCCGAAAGCGACAAACGCGGCAACGATGACCATGCCGTACGAAAGCGCCGCCGGAAACGGGCGGGGGCCGACCGTACCTTTCGCGGCTTTTCCCGCTCCAACGACCGGCCTTGTCCGATCCGTTTTTTTCATGGTCTCCTGCGCCCGGCAGCCGGGCGGCCCTACCGGCAATATTGCCGGAGAAAGCCCTCGACGCGGGGGTTGCCGAGCTCTTCGGCCCTTCGCCAGAGCGCGCAGGCGCCCTCCCGGTCGTTCCGGCGGAGCTTGATGCGCCCGAGATTGAGCATGGCCTCGGAAAAGAGCGGATCGAGATCGATTGCCTTCTGGAAATCGGCCGCGGCACGATCGAAATCGCCCTTGTCGCCCAGAAGCGCCCCGCGATTGTTGTACGAACCGGCGAAGCGGGGATCGAGCCGGATGGAATTGTCGTAATCGGCGAGGGCGCCCGCCGCATCGCCGGTCATCGCCTTCCACCTGCCGAGGTTGCTGAATCCAAGCGCATAGGTGGAGTCGAGCCGTACGGCCCGGGTCAGGTCGTGGATCGCCGCGGCATAGTCGCCGAGCAGGCCTTTACTGTTGCCGCGGTTGTTGTATGCCATCGAATAGTCGGGAAAGAGGCGGATGGCGGCGTCGAAGTCCGCGATCGACCCCTGCAGGTCGCCGCCGTCGGACCGAAGCTTGCCGCGATTATTCAGGGCAAGCGCCGACGCCGGGTTCGTCCGGATGGCCTGGTTATAGAAGGCGGGGGGATCGGCGAAGTAGCCGGTCTGCCGCCAGAGGAGGATGGCGGCAAAGAGCGTCACGGCCGTTGCACCGGCAGCAAAGGCCGCTCGCGGCCGGCAATACCACCCGGCCGGAATCGCCTCCGCCAGAAGCAGGAGTATGCCGACCAGCGGCAGATAGGAGCGGTGATTGAGGTAATCGTAGGCATGGCTGCCGAGCTCGTGACAGTACATCATGCCCGGAACCGACAAGGCGATAAACCAGAGAGTGCCGAACAGCACCATCGGCCTGCCGAGTTTTCGCTGCACTCCGAGCGCCAGCGCCAGCGCAGCGGCCGCCGTGCAGCCCAGAAGCGTCGCGGAGAGGGAAAACGCGGGCATGACCGGAATGTCGTAGCCCGCGAAAAAGCCGCCGAGGGTTTCCGGCAGGACACGAAGGTTGCCGAGGAACGGCCCAAGGCCGAAGATGCTCCTTCCGGGCAACCCGCTCATGGCGCGGTGTCGGAGCATGAGGTAAACAAAACAGCCGACGACCCAGATGACCGGCAGAAGCATCGTGCGCCGGGAGAGGGCTTTTTTCCCTTCGCGAAGCAGGAGGAAAACCGCAAAGAGCAGGGGGAGAAGGACCGCGTTCTCCTTCGCGAGCAGGGCCAGGAAAAAGGCGGCGCCGTGCAGGGACAGAAATCGATAGTTACCGGTAACGCGGAATTGTACCAGAAACAGCAGTGAAAGGATACCGAACAGGCCGAGCAGGAGATCGCCCTGGCCGGGCACCCAGGCAACCGCCTGCGCAAGCTGCGGGTTAAGGGCGAAAAATGCCGCGGCAAAAAAGGAGAGCAATCGATCGTAGCCCAGAAGAAGAAAAAGCCATAGCAGGCTGCAGGCCGCCAGGCAGTGAACGATAGTGTTGGTAATATGGTAGGCTCGCGGAAGAGCCCCGGACGCGGCCGCATCGAGGATGAAGAGCGTCGATTGCAGCGGCCGGTAAAAATCGTTCCCCTTATGGATCATGAACGCATTGCTGGAGAAGGCATCGAGGAGACGATAGTGATGTCCGGCGAAAGAGCCGATCAGGGTATCGTCGTCGAGCCCGGTGACCGCGAATTGTTCGGTACGTCCGTAGAGGGTTATGCAGGCCAGAATGAGCAGCAGATAAGGGGAGAGAGCGGAAAGCGGCGATTTCCGCGGGGAGGCTTTGGGGACCGGCGGCAGAGGGGGGTGTTTTCTTTTCGGGCGTTTGTTCATAAGCTCCTTAAAAATGCCGGCCCGCGATGCTCGCAGACCCGCCGGGAATTTTTGTAAAAATAGCAGTCCCCGGTGAATGCATTCAAGTAACCCCCGCTGCCCTGCAACTCTTTGATGTTTCGACTGCGCCGAGTATTTTTTACCATGGAATCGGTTCGGTTTTCTATTGCCCGTGGGCCTATTTTGTACTATATTATTATACATACCCCATCGAAGGGGGCGGGGATAGTTGTTGCAGAGAGGCAATAGCCGGAAGGCTATCGTCAACGTAACGTCAACAATTTTCAAATCGCATACAGTACTACGGGAGGACGGGGAACATGGCTTACCGGCGGAGGGGGAGTTTTGCTGTGCTGTTTTTTCTTGCTTTGGCATTGAATACGGCGGCCGAGGATTACAATACCTGGGCCTATCATCAGGCAATGATACTGAACACCGGCACCACGGGCGCAAATGTCACCGGCACCGTCCTGAAGTTTCCCGTCCTGGTGCGGCTTACCTCCGCCAATTTCTCCGCCGGGTTCGGTCTGGCCGCGGCCGGCGGAGCCGACATCCGGTTTTCCCGGTCAAATTACGCCGACCAGCTCCCCTACCAGATCCAGCGCTGGAACGCGACGAATAAGGTTGCCGAAATATGGGTCCTGGTGGACACGATTCTCGGGAGCACGACGACCCAGTCGATCGTGATGCATTACGGCAGCAGCGGTGCGACGAGCCTGTCGAGCGGATCGGCGGTTTTCAGCCCGAGCAACGGATTTCTTGCGGTCTGGCACCTTTCGGATTTGACCGATGCAACCGGTAACACCGGCAACACGCTCACCAACAATGGCGGCGCCGCAAAAACCCCGGGAATTATCGATACCGGTTATATTTTCAATGGAACCTCGCAATACCTATCCGTCGCAAACCTGCAGGGCACGCCGAAAGCCGTTACCATGTCATGCTGGGCGAATGTCGCCGGTACCGCCGACGAGGAAATGGTGTCGCTCGGCAATTCTGCGGTGCTCCGGGGCTCAAACAGCGGCAACACCGAAGTTCTTGTGTATAATCCTACCCCTGCCTCTACAAAATGGCCGGGGCTGAAAACCACCTCGACGCTCTCCGGCAAGGGATGGACCTACGTGACCGGCGTTTTCAATCCTCCCGGCGCATTTCAGGGGTATTACTACAATGGTGCCGTTCCCGGCACCCTGCGGGACACCCTTGGCGGCGGAACGAGTACGTATGCGATCGGCTACTACGGCACCACCGGCGTTACCTCCGCGGTCAATACCACCAACCTGGGCTACAATTCGTACAATAAAATCGATTTCCTCAATGGTTCGCTCAATGAAGTTCGTATCGAGGATTCGGTACGCAGCGCGAACTGGGTAAAGTTGTGTTATGCAAACCAGCAGGCAACCCAGACGCTCGTGATCTTCACGAGCCTCCCTCCCGTGCTCTCCTCGCCCGCCAATGGCGCAACCGGACAGTCGACCTCCTCGACACTTGCCTGGAATAACGTCACCGGAGCAACCTCCTACGCTCTCCAGGTTTCCTCCACCTCGACGTTTACGACCCTGGCCTTTTCGCAATCCGGCATAGTCGCGACTTCGCAGGTGGCAACGGGGCTCGCCAGTCCGGCCACCTATTACTGGCGGGCCAATGCCCTGGTGAACGGGGAAACCACCGCATGGTCGGACGCCTGGAGTTTCAGTACGGCAACTTCCTGCCAGTCGCCGGTCATTACCGCCGAGCCCCAGAATATCGCCGTGGTCATCGGCGTCGACAGCGCGGCATTCTCGGTATCGGCCACCGGAACCGGTCTCTCGTACCAGTGGGAGCAATGTAACGACGGCGGCAACAGCTGGGCTAATGTTTCCACTGCCGCTGGAACCGGGACCCAGTCCTCAACGTTTAAACTACTGCCCACGGCCGCAGATACCACCGGACTGGTGCTTTTTGAGTGCCTTATAACGGGTACCTGCGGAAGCGCTACCAGCACCTCGGCAAAAGTATCCGCATGCCACCGGCCGACCATCACGTCACAGCCGGCAAGCGCCATCAACATTGCGGTAGGTCAGCCGGCGGTGTTTCAGATTATCGCCACCGGCGTTCCGAATATCACCTATGTGTGGGAAAAAAGCCTGAATAACGTCGCCTGGACCCCGGAAACCACCTACACCACGCCGGTCGGGTCGGGTGCGGTCTATGCTTACATCGTCCAACCGGGCGACAGCAAACTCTATTTCCGATGCATCGTCTCCAACGCAACCTGCGGCTCCGGCGATACCAGCGCGGTGGCGACCATGACCGCCTGCGGCGCCCCGATCATCCATGTGCAGCCGGCCAGCCAGGGCGCCGTCGTCGGTCAAACGGCGACATTTTTCCTGAGCGCGGTAGGGACCAGCCCGATGTATCAATGGGAGTATGACAGCACCGGCATCTGGAAAAGCATTCCCAACGCGATCGATACCTTTTACAGCTTTACCGTGCCGGCGAGCGATTCCAGCTCCCCGCCGATCCTGTTCCGCTGTATCGTCTTTACCGGATGTTCGGGCACCAACGATACCACCATCAGTAGTATAGACACTCTTACCATTTATAAGAAGGCCCATGCCTATTTCTCGATGTCCGATTCGGCAGGCCCGGCGCCGGATACGGTGAAGTTTACCGATTCTTCGACGGGAACACTCACCAGCTGGCAGTGGAACTTTGGAAACGGCGTTACCGTTCTGGCGGATTCATCCCATAACGTCCAGAAATATACCTATGGTTCCTCGGGCACCTATCAGGTCACGTTGATCGTTTCCGGACCGGGAGGAACCGACAGCATGACCTAGACCCTCACCGTATATTCCTCCACCGGCAACCCGGTCCAGCTTAACGGAACATATAAAAACGGCGATTCGGTCGTCCTGACGTACAGTAACTTTGCGGCGTTGCAGTCGCACGTGCCCGCGGTTTCCAAGATAAGGCTCTGGAACCGAAGCGGGGCCATCCCTGCGGCCGCGGACACCGTCGCCGGCGGAGCCGCGACGGTTCTGAAAACGTATACGCTTGCAACATGGCTGGCGCGCGGAACCGTTTATACCGATTCATCCGTCTCCGCAACGCTGCTCGCCAGCGACACCGCTTCCGGTTTTAACACGCAGATTACCTGGAGCGACAGCACGGAAACTCCCCTGAATCCGCTGAACGGCTGCATGGTAACCATGCATTCAACGGTGCAGCCGCCGAACGGTCTGACGCTCGCGGCGGCCTATTCGCCGAACGATACGGTAAAATTCACTATCGCCAATGTGCAGTCGATCAATGCCGCGGTATCGGACTCGGTGTTGCTCTGGTTCGGTCTGGGGGCCGATTCGACTCCCAATTTCACCTCGAGCCAAAACGTGGAGCGGTGGCCTCTCGGCCATGTCGACACCGCAGGCCTTGCCACCTTCTCCTTCGTCCTGCCCGACACCATTTTCAACACATATACCACCAATCTGTATGCGGCCGTGGTCATCAAGGGCATAAACAATGTGCTCAGCAATCCCTCGGTCACCCAGACCCAGGTTGGGCGGCCGGTACCGAACAACCCTGTCATACTCCAGGCGCATGCGCTGTATGCCACGGCCATTCAGGTAATCGATTCCGGTGTCGTTCCGAGCGACAGCATCGATGAAATCCGGATCTTTTATCAGAAGGGAAACCCCATCCCGCTGGTTAATCAGTTCGTCGGGCTCGACAGCCTGGTGTATGCCCCGCCGCGAAACACCGACACCGCCTATATCCACATCCAGCCGAATACGCGGTACTATTTCGGAGCCCAGGTCCATATAAAGGGGGGACTGTGGTCATCGGTGACGCAGTTATCCAGTGCCAACGATTCGACGCCGAGCACCTGTAAAACCTGTGTTAACAATATAACCAACGTGGCGGTTTATAACGGCACCTCCGCTTATTTCGATACCGTTTCCAACCGGCTCATCTTCAACTGGTCCGTCGATACGACCGGCAGCGGGGCCAACCTGAATATGCAGCAGCTGGTGCTCGGCGTTTCCTGCGTTCGTTACAATGCGGCACAGGTTGCCGCGGGTCAGGCCAATCCGGGCATGCAGGCGGATTCGACCATCTTTCAACGGATAAACTTAACGGGAGTACCGGGCCAGTACGGCATATTGGGCATCGATACGATAAGCCTGGGTACCGGACTCGTTTTCGATACCGCCTACAATCTCTACCTGTGGCTGAAGCGGGACACCGATCAGACCTGGGCCTTGCCGACTACTTTCTCGAGCGGCCAGATCTGGACCGGCAACTTTTTCAGGCAGCAGGTAAACTACAGCTTCGAGTCCGTTGCCGGGGGCGATACCACCTACTGGGTGAACCGGAAAATCCGATTCTATGTGCCGCCGTCGACCCAGACCTCGAACTATACCGCGATCCTCCAGAACTATCCGCTGGACTCCGCCCACTCCGCCGGTTTCATAAATGTCGGCCAGCCGTTCTTCTTCAATTCCTGGCAGGCCAGTGCACCTTTCAATATTGGCATGCAGTATCATTTTCCCGACTCCCTGGCAGCGATCGCTTCAAAGTACTCCATCGGCGATGCCCGGATTTACCGGTTCGACAGCCTTTACGGCCGCTGGCAGGTGCAGAGGAGCACCGTCGATGATTCGAGTCGGTATGCCTCCATCGACACGAGCGACCTGAACGCGCCCTTTGCCCTGATGATCGACACGATGCCGCCGAAGGTCGTCGTTCACGGCGGGGGCATGTTGACTACCACAAATGACGGGAGCATCTACGATACCTTAACCGTCACGGACAACGTCGGGAATCTCACCTGGCAATTTGAATGCCGGGCCGGAAATTCTACCTTCACTTTAGGCGACAGCGGCAATCAGAGAGGCTCGACCAATATCGGCAGTTTTACAACGCCGATTTTCATTACCAGGAAAGACCTGCTGGGCAGTTCCAGCGGACTTCAGGCGCTCTTCCAGGTCAATGACGGGCGGAACACGACGGTCCAGGACCTCTCCCCCGCCGTCGTTCTCAACCCCTGCGCGACCATATCGACCGGCGCCCTGCAATGGAGGCCCGCATTGATCGCCGGAGTGCGGGACTCGTTCTCGTCCCAGCACCTGTTCGGGTTTGTCGATTCCGCCAAGCCGACCTACGATATCGATAAAATCCGATTATTCCAGTATTCGGGAGCTGACTGGGAGGAATACGGGTCCAAAGATTCTTCGGCCTTTGAATTCAAAGCCGGGAGACTTTTCTGGGTTAAAACCCTGAACCCGGTGACCTTCCAGTTCGGCACCGGCACGACGCTGCCGCTTTCCGATACCATGACCATTCCGCTGCATGCCAACGGATGGACCGACTTCATGCTGCCCTTTAATTTCGACATGAAAATCGGCGATATCCTGGCAACGAGCCTCGATTCCACGACCACGGTCACCACCCTCGATGCGCTCCAGTTCTATTCGTGGAACCAGAACGGCCCATCCGGCAACTATACCTGTCAGGTCCTCGACACCGCCGGGATCGACAGCGTGATTAATCCGGCCGATACCCTGCATGCCGGTTCCGCCGGGTTTACGGTATATAATCCGGCGAACCGGGCCGTCGTACTCCGTATTCCTCCCATTTCGGCCGCGGTTTCGAGCTTTGCAAGCGGAGTAAGCAAGCAGTCGGCTCAAACCGGCTGGGCGCTGGAAGTGGTACCCAAAACAACGAGCGGTATAGCGCTCAACCCGGTTTACTGCGGACTGATCCCCTCGACCGCCCCGAAAGCAAGCTTTTACCCCGTTCCGCCGTCGCTTGAAGATGTCGGTGTTGCCGTATGCGACGACCAGGCGGGTACGATGCATGGCCGGAAGATGGCTCATGCGCTCAACAACGGCGGCGTTTCCTATCTCCTGAACTTTACAAATAACACTAAAACCGGACAGACGGTCGGCTATCACCTTAAAACAATCGGCAATTTCTCCCCTCTCCTGAAAACGGCGCTGTTCGATCCGGTCACCGGCGTTGTTGCAACGCCGGGCACCAGCGACATTACCGTACCGCTCGATGGGCAGACCAGCTCCTATCGCATGCTGCTTGTCGGCAGTGAAGCATATATCTCTTCGCAGGTGCAGCTGTTCCTCTCGGCCAGGCTTGGATTCGACAAGATTTACCCGAACCCGGTTCGCGGCATCGTGCATCTGTGCTACAGCGTGCCGCTGGCCCAGATCGGCAGCGTCGGTTTCAGGATCTTCGACCTCACCGGCAGGGTCATCTGGAGCAAATCCATTGTTCAGCAATCGATGGACATCGGCGCGAGGGAGTGCCTGTGGGACGGCACCGGCACGAATGGTCGTCGTGTGGCTCCGGGCATCTATATTGCGCAGCTGACAGGATATGGGTTTAAGGGCAACAAGCTGAATTCATACGAGCGGAAGCTTATTGTGCAGCCTTAGCTTTAACTACTTTGAGATCGGGGCAATATTTTTAAAATCATCCCGTAATTCTTATGTAAGTTGAAGTAGGCTTACAAGGCAGTATTTTACTACTTTCTCTCCCCTCCGCCCTCGTCGGGGCATTCGCTCCGACGAGGGTTTTTTCTTCCGTCTCGAAATCCCGGATACGGTCGGTCATCGTACGGTGCAATTATCGGCGTTTGAACCGGAGAGCGGGTTCCGGACTCTCAAAGGTTGCACTATCCTCGCCTAAGCAAGCCCGGATGGATCACACTAAAAAAGCATTCCGAAGGTGCTCGATTTTTCCATTAACAATTGCAATAACGTCAAACCGGCAGGGGCAGGGAAGAAGATGGTTTTTGATCATATAATACTGGGCGACGCGCGCCAGGGTTCGTTGCTTTCCGCGATCGACCCAGAAAAACGGGTGGCCGAAAGAGGTTGACCGGGTGGATTTCACCTCGACGAAGACGAGCGTATTGTCTTTATCACGGGCAATACAATCAATTTCGCCGATATGGATCTGAAAGTTTCGTGAAAGAACCGTATACCCATTCTTTTCAAGGTATGCGGCGGTCTCGTCTTCCGCCGCGGCGCCCTTGGCCCTGCTGCTTTGCTTTTCGTTATCCTTCCCATCGTCCGGAGGGGGATTCGGTGAGCAGGGAGGCAAGTCGGGCACGATTGATCCTCAGCGCCAATGATAGACAAAAAGATGGACGAGGAATGCCGCGCCGAGGAGGACAAAAAGAATCAGCGACAGCCATTGGCTTTTGATCATTTCGAACCACCCGCGACCGGTAACGGGCAGATGACCCGAACTGTGGCGTCGGTCGACGATACGCCGTTCCGTAGGCCGGGCCGATGCCGGCTGCACCTCCGGGTCGTTTCCCGGCATTCCGATGCCGGGGATGATATCGGCACGCTCATCCGGATCGACCGAGTCGAGGTGGTCCAGCATCTCCTCAATCGATTGATAGCGGTCTTCACGCTCCTTCTTGAGAGCCTTCAGCACGATCAATTCAAGCCGCTTAGGCGTATCGCGCCGCTTCTGGGAAGGAAGAACAGGTTGGTCATGCACCTGTTTATAGGCGACCGCCATGGCATCTCCTCCGGTAAACGGAAGCTGCCGGGTCAGCATTTCGTACATAACGATGCCGAGCGAATAGATATCGGTCTGGTGGTCGATTTTCTTTCCGAGTGCCTGCTCGGGCGACATATACTCAGGCGTTCCCAGGGTAAAACCGGTCATGGTGATATTCGTACCGGAATAGATTTTGGCTATTCCGAAATCGCTCAACTTTGCAATTTTGTTTCGATCGATAAGAATATTCTGCGGTTTGATGTCACGATGAATGACGTTGTGGTGATGCGCATAGAGCAGCCCGCGACTGATCTGGCGAGAAAAATCGATGACCGCACTGATCGG
>Ga0181520_10013614_pt1 | contig 10219 bp, 7 predicted proteins | sample PEATcosm2014_Bin_29_FD_132451 | JGI IMG/M metagenome (GOLD analysis project Ga0181520, IMG submission 132451) | Peatland microbial communities from MTU Mesocosm Facility, Houghton, MI, USA - PEATcosm2014_Bin02_30_metaG | ecosystem: Environmental > Terrestrial > Soil > Wetlands > Peat | place... | reverse complement strand
TTAAATCTATATCAAAAACGCTAAAAATATATAGTCAAAAGTCGATATGGTGATTGGTGAATTGACATCTGTGGGGGATGAATGAACTTCACCAGCAAGAACTCCGTGGCAAATCCCTTAATACTACAAATTTTTCTAAAAATCCCATCCACGAACACCAAAGGTGAAAACAGCAATGTACGCAATGAAACGCATGAACAATGATATGGCAGTCTCACCGATTGTCGCAACGCTCGTCCTTATCGTCGTTGCAGTCATCGGTGCTGTCGCAGTCGGTACCATAATGGGTACCTTCAGCAACGGTGTAGCAAAACAGGTGAACGCAAATGGTGCAGCATCTGCATCAGCCACTGGTGGGGATCTTCTCATCGCTGGTTCGACAACCGTATACCCGGCATCCGTGATCCTCGCTAAGGACTTCATGGCAGCAAACCCGGCAACCCAGATCACCGTCCAGCAGGGTGGATCAGGCGCTGGTGTCTCGATGGTCGGCCAGGGTATCATTGATATCGGTGCATCCTCGTCAGCACTTTCTTCAACCCAGATACAGGAATACCCGAACCTTCAGACCTACCAGATCGGCTCCCGGGCTGTTGTCTGGATCGTCAACAAGAACAACGCAGTCTTCGGTGTTAACGCAACCGGAAACGGTCTCGTAAACAATGCTCTCTGGACTAACTCTACCGCCGTTACACCAACCGAGATGAAAGCTTTCATATCCCAGTCCACCGCCGGCAACTTAACTTATCCAAGTGGAGATGCACATGTTAACGGTCTTGTCCAGCGTGCAGACGCTTCCGGTACAGAATCAACCGCATCAATTTGGACCGGATACACCTCTTCCTCGAACGACAACGCTTTCGACAACGCTCCAGTTGCATCCTTGACTACCAGCAAGGCAGAGACCGGTAACGCCGGTGTCCTCGCAGAGATTCAGGGCAACACTGCAGGTAACGAGATTGGGTTCGTCGACCTCGGATATGTCCTGCAGACCTCAGGCGCAGTCCAGTCCGGTGCAACCAATGTTGTAATCATCCCGGTCACTGACAGCACCGGTACTCTTGATCAGTCCGCTCCGACAAACGGCCTAACATTCCGCACGGACTGCCAGAACGCCGCCAAGGACTACAACGCAGGCAATGTACAGAGCACCTCTTCCAGCTACCCGCAGGGCTCAGCTGGTCTTATCAGCAACCTCTACTACATCACGAACGGCACACCAAGCCCGCTCGCACAGAACTTCATCACCTTTGCACAGTCACCCACTGGCGGCGCAGACATGCAGGCTGCTGGCGACTTCGCACTGTATGAAGTAAAGGTATAATCTAATCACTAACTCTTTTTTTTTCATTACCGGTACGTGCGCGAGAAAGGGAGGTTTATCAGGAGATCATGAATGAAACCAGAGATCTACCACACCTGTTCTTCCTTACCTCTGCCATAGTTACAGGTCTTATTGTCATTCTGATGTTCGGGTTCATCTTCCAGGGGGCCATACCCGTTTTTCTCCTGGAAGGACCCGGTTTCATTTACGGTACCGTCTGGAATTACAGTACCAACCAGTACGGTATCTTCCTTTACATTGTAGGCACAATTGTAGTGACAGTGGCAACCCTGATCATGGCCATACCCCTCGGTCTTCTCACTGCAATATACCTTGCGGAATTTGCCCCGTCCCCTGTGGAAAAAATCTTAAGGCCGCTTGTGGAACTCCTCGTGGGCATCCCCTCGGTAGTCTACGGGCTGTTCGGGTTCCTTTTTCTCCGCTATGTATTCATGAACACTATCGATCCCTGGATCGGAAACAATCTGGGTTTCATCCCGATCTTCCGGAACCTGGATATTGCTGGCGGTGCCCATATCCTCCTTGCAGCAGTCATCCTCTCCATCATGGTGCTCCCTACGATCGTTGCACTCTCCATGGATGCCATGCGGGCGATTCCTTGGGACTACCGCGAGGCCTCGTTCGCTCTTGGGGCAACGCGCTGGGAAACTGTCCGAAAAGTCGTGATCCCTGCTGCCCTGTCGGGAATTATCGCCTCGATCATCCTTGCAATGATGCGTGCGATGGGAGAGACGATGGCAGTCGTCATGGTCGCAGGTAACTTCGCCGAGATACCGCCAACCATCCTGAGCCCGGTGTACCCGCTCACCGCCAAACTGCTCAACGATGCCACGGACTGGATTGGCCTTCCCATGCCTCAGTCTGCTCTCTTGGGAATTGCTTCGGTCTTGTTCGTTGTTGAGATCCTGTTTGTTGCGCTCGCCCATGCCATCGGTGAATATACCCGGAGAAAAATGCAATGAGCCTGCGCACCCGCCATCTTAAGGAAAAGGTCACCATCGCCCTGTGCGCACTGGGCACCCTCGTTGCAGCAGGGCTGCTCTTTCTTATTCTTGGGTACATATTCATCGGCGCCCTCCCCTCGCTCTCCCTTCAGTTTCTCCTCACCCCGGAGAACGAAACGTATCTTGGTGGGGGAATTGCCAACGCCATTGTCGGAACAATTCTGCTTTCCTTGTTATCTACAATCCTTGCAGTACCCTGTGCCATCGGTACTGCTATCTACCTGAAAAGGTACGCCAAGGAGTCACGGTTGACGCACTTTATCAGGTTTATGATAGAGGTACTGGCAGGCACGCCGTCCGTTGTGGTGGGTATATTCGGCCTCCTCGTTCTTGTCATCTACCTGCAAAAAGTGACCGGTGGCTTCTCTCTTATTGCAGGAATAATCTGCCTAGCAATCCTTGTTATTCCCGTGATCGAACGGGCCATGGAAAGTGCCATCGATACCGTAAACCCGGAACTGGAAGAGGGCAGCTATGCCCTTGGGGCAACCAAATGGCAGACCTTAAAGATGACAACCCTGCCTGCTGCAGTGAACGGGATCATGACTGGCATCATCCTCGGTTTTGGCCGCGCTGCAGAAGAGTCATCAGTTGTAGTGCTGACAGCGGGATATTCCCAGTTCCTCCCCGCTTTCGGGATCAGCCACAGCAGTAAATTCCTTTCCGGGCTTCAGATCCATCCGTTCAATGACGTTATAGGAAGTCTTCCCGATGCAGTCTATATAGCATACGAGAGCTCCAACGTTATCCCGATGTCCAACGCGTATGCCATTGCCTTTGTTCTCATTACCTTCGTTTTGCTGGTAAACATTGCAGCAAAAATTGTATGCTCCCGTGCCATTGGGAGTAGTCAGGGAAGTAAAAGCGATTTTACCCAATCGGTATGTGCATTAATAATGGATCCGTTCCGAAAGAAAAAACAAAAAGATCAACCCTCATATGGAGATGAAGAGATGACATCCTTGATATCACCAGTTGAATTGTCGGGAAGAGAGGATGTCCTTAATCCCGAAACTAGGACGATTGAGCCATTACCTAATCGAAACGAAGAGGATGATGCTAAAACAACCGTTCCTGTCCCGCCTGTTGTCGAATCCTCCCACCCAACCCGTACAAAAATAAAGATCCTTTTGGCTGGTACAGGCATATCAGGGATCTTTAAAGCGATCCGCCAAGTAGGTCACACGTTAGTACATGGTAATAGGGAAAAGAAAACGCCGGTAAATACGGCAACGGCTATTGGCAGCGTAGCTCACCCTGCGACCGTTCGAAGGTCTCTGCCTGTCAATCTCTGGAGTACTTTAGGATCAGTTCGTTCCTTCATTGTCACACTTGCCCCGTTCGCATTGGTTACTGTAATCCTGATAGCTCTCACTGTCATGCTGCCCGCCATGTCTCCTGTTGGATCAAATGGACCTGCCGGTTCACTAACCGTTCCCATCATGACCCTCATCATATGTGTGGTTGGCGTAGTATGTGCCCTCTTCCTGGTGCGGAATAGTACTCTTTTTCTGCTACGGCGCCAGAAAGGACGGATGGGGAACAGAGGTGCTGAGTTTGCCGCCATCGCAACAGGATTCTGCCTCGTCATCTTCGGGGCATTCCTCTTTTCTGCCCATATTTTTTCACCCATTCCGTCAACTCCGTCGCTGGTTTCAGAAGCATCAACGGGAACCGGAATATTCGGTTACTTTACTCCTTCAGGAAATGGCGTTTTCTCGCAAGTCAGTGGACTGGTTCTGAACAACAGCCTGTTTAGTTTCCTTTATAAACCGGGAAATGCGACAACCTCCAACGCTATGGATACCTCCAACCGGAGCGCCCGAATGGCGGCGTTTCTGGCATCAGAAGAAACACCAACTGAAGTTCCTCTCCAAAGTACACCTATAGCACTCCAACCCTCATCTGCTCCGTCATCCGCTTCACAAGTGTCATCGCCCGGATCCACAGTCCCAGTCAAGAACGCACTTGATGTAGGTGAATCCTATTGGTACGGTGATAACAGCCGACCGTGCCTGGCAACGATTTACAATGCAACAACTATGCCACTCTATTTCTATTGGGATGTAGACTGGAACCGCTTTGTCCAGGTTACACCGGCATCGAACGGCGACACGTTTCTTGTTATCTTCATCCGCATCGAAGACACAGGAAATATGAGCGCCATTGTTCCTCCTGCAGCCCAGTATGTCGTTTATTATAAAGGTCAGGGCTATTACAATGAACCATATTTCGATACGTCAGTCCTCGACGCGAACGAAATTAGTATTTATACGGCAAATTTCAATCTCCTTCCCTATCAGTGGATACGCGAGATCGGGCAGCAAAAGAGAGATTACGCGTTCCTGACCGGATATAACATCTTTGGTCAGAACACCACTGTCATATCAAATTATTCGGCTAATAACCAGTTCACCCCTCCCACAGCCAACACACCCAACGGTGAAGGTTGGTTTATCAAGCCCGGACGGAGCAATGCCATAGATGGGTACCTGATCTACGAAGTCCCGGGAGCTGTTGCAACGGATCTCAAAGATACCTACGTTCAGGTGCCTTTCAATAGTTTCAGCTCAACTCAATGGCGCCTCGGGAAATAAGCCTGAAAGATCTTCCCGGAAAAAAATATCTGGAGTCCTTAAAAGCAGGGGATAGAAAATGAGTTTCGGCGAATGTAAGTATATATAACTATATACTCTCAATGCCAAAAATATATTTTAATTGGACACGTAATAATTTTGATATTACGGGTTTTTCGGAAGAGCCGCACAGGAAACACGGGGATATCGCATGGCAAATCAGGGATGGCATTTTGTACAAGGGAAGATTAGGTTGTCATGCGCGAAAGTTAGTTTTTGAGGATCTCTTATGAAAATAAACATTTTAGGCAATAAGAAAAAGATCCTGGGTGACAGGAAAAAGATCCGCATCCCCCGCATCAGGAAACAGCTCCATGTACCTCTTGTCATAGGAGCAATCATTATCCTTCTTGGGCTTGGGATGTATTTCCACTTCCTGCCAAGTATTGGTAGTTTTACGCATATGTTTGAACCAGAAGTTACTGCGGGTCCGGTGCAGTCACTGGCAGACACAGGTGCGCCGCTCAGTATCCCTCTTGCAAAGCCACTTATCGCTGATTTCCTGGCTTCACCTGAAAATCAATCAGACCCGCTCTCTGTGCAGTTTTTTGATATGAGCCGGGGTGACCCGGATACTTGGAAATGGGACTTTGGTGACAACACAACATCGACCGATCAGAACCCCGTTCATGACTATACACAAGAGGGTGTCTATAATGTTACGCTTACGGTCACACGAGGAGATGGGGCCAGCAGTACCATTGCCGCGAATGATGTTATGGACACCCGGGAAAACACTGAAAATTCCGTGCTCTTCGATACCATCCGGGATGGAATAATCAAAAAAGGCTCGTTTTTATCCTTCGTAACTGCCGACAGCAGCTCATCTGTCTCCGTGAATGGTAAACAGATCCAGCTGCCGGTGGGATCCCTTGTAAAGATCCGGGCTGACTCTGACACCACCGGCACCATAACCCTTCGCAGTAGCAATATTATGTGTTGTAGTATTGCCGACGGCACCCTTTTTGTGAACGGTGCTCAGGCGGCGTTGGGCAGTTTTTCGGATTGTGTCATTCCGTCACTGAGAAATTATCATGCGAACATTACCTTTGCCATAAAACCAACATTAGGGGAGGTCAGACAGATCCTGATCAACGGTAACAAAATCCTTGCCGGGCAGGAAAACTCCTATATGGTCGTTTATGAGGATTCCCAAAATCCCGGAAACGATCTCAGCCTGATAACTCTCCCAGGGTACTATGAGGGAAGCGCCTCTAAGTACTCAATCTCACCAGCGCTGATCGCTGGTTTTGTAGTAACATCCTCCAGTGAAGGCAGCGCTCCGCTCAATGTCTCCTTTATGGATCAATCGGCCGGTTCACCGGAATCATGGTTATGGACTTTCGGTGACGGGACCAGCTCCAATGAACAGAATCCCACCCATCTCTATTCCTACCCGGGGACGTATGATGTGACTCTTACGGTGAAAAATGGGGAACAGATTGATACTGCTGCACTTGAGAACGCGGTGATCGTAACACCGCCCCGTGTCGTGGCTAACTTTACGGCACTGCCGCTCACGGGCCCGGTACCTCTCACTGTAAAGTTTACTGACCTGTCCACCGGATCCCCAACATCATGGGACTGGACTTTTCAGGAGACCTCGTGGAATCAGACCTTCTATACTTCCAGCACCACTGTTTACGCCACATCAACTGCCCAGAATCCCCAGATAACCTTCACCGATCCCGGCACATATGAGGTTTGGCTTACGGTTGGCAATGTCTATGGCAGCAGTGATATGCTTAAACCCCAGTATATTGTGGCAACCCCGTGGCCATATAGTATTCCCAATAATGATATTATATTCAAAACGGGGAAACCTGGATATCTTGAAGAGGCTTCAAGTGCACAATTTGTCGTGAGTAACACACCCGCTTCAATCACCATTAACGGGACATACCACGACCTTCCGAAGGGCGCAACCGTGCGGTTTGTGGCAGACAGCGACCAGCAGGGCGACATAAGTATTGTCCGCAACAGCATTATCAAATTTGCATTCCCGGACATGGCGGTTTATGTGAATGGCAACCTTCTCGATCAAGGCACCATTGGCGATATCTATATTCCCTCCATGAATCAGTTCCATACGAACCTCACGTATTATTTCTCGCCCAATTCATCCCAGACCTATGAAACAATCAATGGACAAAAGTACCTTTCCGATCTGGATAATGCATGGATCCGTATCTACAACCTTGGTCCGGACGAACAAGGGTCACTTTCACTTATATCCGGGGCAAATACAACATCTATAGAGGGTGCCGAGAACCAGACTGTTCAGGATTGGATTCTCCAGTGACCGTGACGTCTATGTGATATCAGTTAAAGGTATTTACAAAACTAACCTTTTTACAAATAAAACTAGTGCTCTCTTTATATGGGGATATTCTTGACCTTCCCCTCATTAGAACCTAAAAACACTATGGAGTATCACGATTCGCGACCCAACTGAAAATTACCGTGGAGCTTAAAGGTGCCAAGGTAATAAAAAAAATTACTGGCGTTCTTGGAGGAGCTTCGCCGTTGCAGTAATGTTGGAAAGCGCGTTATCGCCGTCTGCAATAGACGATAATGCCTGGGACTTGGCATCCATTGCCGCCATACGCAGGGAGTCGTCCCGGTAATCAGGATCGCTTTCGGACAAGTACCCGGCAAGATCCCGGTTATAGTCAATGAAATGCTGCTGTGCATTACTCATATCGATGGAATAGATTTTCATTTCCTGGAGCAAAAGGCCATTAAGCCAAGGGGTTTCTGTATCATTTCCATATGAAAGAGATGCAGTATCAGATGAAAATGAATCGGTAGCAGATCCTAGTGCCGTACCTGCAGTTCCCCACTGGTTAATAGCCTGCCCATCTGCAACCACATCTCCCTGAAGAGTCCCGGTGTCAGAAGATCCATCAGCAGTTTCGCGATTATATTCGTTAAGGGTGTTTCCTATCTGGGTTAGTGTGGAACTGACCTGTTTGGAGTAGGTAACCTGCTGGCCTGCCCAGGCATTATAGGACTGCATGACCATTGTTGTATTATGGGAATCACCCATCCGTGGGGTGGTGCAGCCGGCGACAAGAAGCGTACATCCTGTCAGAAGTAGGAGAAAGAAAATTACACGGGCTCGTTCCATCATTACTAACTATAGGGATAGTGTTTTCTTCAATCTTTCGTCTGTTTTTAAGAAAATATCAGGTACCATTTAAAATGATCTCATAAATAATGAGAACTGATAATAGAATGATTTAAGACTATAGTAAATGAAATAAAAATATGTATAAATGGGGAGTTCTAGCTTGTCTCTTCGTCGTGGCACTCGTTGGGGCATGCGGATGTTCCCTTGCAGCTCCTGGAGCCGGTTTCGTACCCGGGACAACCCCGACGTTGCCGGCTACTTACATTGCAGGTGAAAGGACACCCGCCCCGGTAAGTTTCGCGGTTACACCAACCCCGACGCCACCAACTGCCCCGGTAAATATTGCTGGATCCCAGACTAACGCGACACCTACGCCAACTCTTATAAACTGCGTGGGGCAGTCATGTTCGGGTTTCGTTAATGTCACGCCGGTTAATCCTGACGCTCCTTTCAGCTCTTTTTCGGCGTCTCCAATGATGGCATATGTGTCACCAAACACCCTCAATCCGAATGTTACGGTTCAGTTTACTGATACTTCGAATAATTCCCCGACATCGTGGGACTGGTCATTCGGTGACATAAATCATAGCACCAGTTCAGCAGAGAATCCGATTTTTACCTATTATGGTTACAATTACTATCATGTCAATCTAGGAGTCAGTAACATTCTTGGACAGTCTCAGAGCACTGCTACGATAGGTCTTTGTCCTCTTGTAGCCTCATTTACCACAAACCAGACCGCGGGTCTTGTGCCACTCACCGTTCAGTTTACTGATACCTCAACAAACCAGCCTACGTCCTGGTTATGGAACTTCGGTGACGGATCTACTAGCACCCTACAGAACCCGGTCCACACTTACACGACATCAGGAGTTTATACCGTCAGGTTAGATGCGACGAATACTTTTGGCTCCTGCTGGGATACGACTGAGATAACCGTTTCATCACTGACCTCATCATTTACGGCGAACCAGACAACAGGTCCTTTACCCCTTACTGTTCAGTTTAGCGACACGTCAACAGACAACCCCATTTCATGGCAATGGAATTTTGGCGATGGATCCACAAGTGTCCAGCAGAACCCGGTCCACACCTATGTCCACAATGGAACTTACCTCGTAAATATGGCCTCATCCAACGATTATGACACACCTGTGAGTGCCCCGACAATCCAGATTTTTGCATATACGCCCTATGTGGTCAGTTTCTCGTTTACAAAGAGCCCGGTACCAAATACAAACTTTACCACTGTATACTTTAACGACAAGAGCACCGGATTCTACGGTCCCACGTCATGGTCATGGACTTTTGGTGACGGATCCGCCAGCACCCAACAGAACCCGACGCACCAGTATACCAGTTACAACCAATATAATATCACCCTCTCTGCGACAAATTCTCAGGGCATCACCGGTTCCTACAATGCTACGGTCAAATTACCATGACACCCATACCACTTGCGGACAGGATTTCATCATTTTTTATCCACAAAGAGCCTGAAGGAACTGAAACAGAAAACCCTCTGGAAACACAGGATTCGCAATCAGAGCAATCCGAAGAACATTTCATTCACGACAAGACTGGGCCAGAACAGGACGAGATTCATCAGTCTTCTGACAACCGGCAACCCGTATCACGTATCCAGAAGTTCATTTTATATTTTGTTGAGCCGGAACTGGAACCGGACACAAAAACAACCGCCGTTGTCCCGGCACTTGCCAAAGTGCCCCCTGAAAAACGTCCTGCTCTCCCCATCAAAGATCGGATTCATGTACAACTGGCGTCGCTGAAATCGATTGGCCTGAAAATAGTATTGATTTTCTTCGAGCCCGGATCCCTTGAAACGGCAGAATATCCTGCCCAGGCTCTTCCTGAACCCGAACCTTCGCAAGCGATCATTGAAGCCCCGCCGGTCCAACCGGAATCCGTTCCGGCAACTACTGACTTAGTGCAGATAGATCCCGTCAAGGCCAAACCATCTTTTATGGAGACGATCCGGTCGCTGCTCGTTTCACCGGAAGCCAAAGAGATACAGACCCTTGATTTCGATCCGGGTGTTCTTGACGACCCATCCCTTGAGGGTTCGCTCCGGGATGTCAAT
>Ga0181520_10013613_pt1 | contig 10219 bp, 11 predicted proteins | sample PEATcosm2014_Bin_29_FD_132451 | JGI IMG/M metagenome (GOLD analysis project Ga0181520, IMG submission 132451) | Peatland microbial communities from MTU Mesocosm Facility, Houghton, MI, USA - PEATcosm2014_Bin02_30_metaG | ecosystem: Environmental > Terrestrial > Soil > Wetlands > Peat | place... | reverse complement strand
GAGTCCGCTCAATGAACCCCATCTGGTAGCAAATACAGATCGGCGCTAGATTCAGGTCATGGATACACGCAATCGACTGAGTCATGCGGACTGGGAAAAGATTTTGGCCGAGCAGGCAAAGAGTGGATTGAGTGGCAGCCGCTTCTGCCTTGAGCGCGGCATCAAGCGGACCAGCTATTACTCGGCAACGAAGAGGCATCGTCTGGCGCAAGCCATGACGGCTGCGGATAATTTGTCAGCGAGAAAAGCAACGCAAGTCCCGGAGCCGAAGGCGGACACAACCGACCGCCTGCCAACTCACACGGGATTTGTATCGGTTCAGATCGCCGATAAATCCGGCGCGGTGCGTCGAGAGGCCTCCGAGATCCGCGTGCAGTTACGTGGCGGGCATCAGCTCTGGGCTGGCGCCGGATTCGATGCCGCCCATCTCGGCCGTCTTGTTGCCGTTCTGGAGTCGGCATCATGATCGGGCTTCCCAGTCTCCGCGCCTTCGACCATCAGCAATCTGCGCGTATCTGGCTGGCAGCCACGCCGGTAGATATGCGCTGTGGCTTCGATCGTCTGGCAGAGTTGGCCCGTGCGGTGACTGGGCAAGATCCATTTCATGCACATCTGTTCATTTTTCGTTCGCGGCGCGGCGATCGATTAAAAGTTTTGCAATGGGATCGCGATGGGTACGTGTTGTGGTACAAACGGCTCGAAGTTGGAGTCTTCAGGTTGCCGCAAATACGAAGTGGCGCATCGTCGATTGAGCTTCGTCCGAGTGAGTTTGCGATGCTTCTGGATGGCATCGATATGTCTCGAGTAAAGCGGATGCCGCGCTATGAACGAGATACTTCCGAAGTTGAGGAAAGGTGCATGAATGCTGGATAAATGCGCAACGTAAAGCCTCCTTGAGGCGTCTATATAGATGTGAACCCCAGCACTTTAAAGCCTGCGGAATTACCCGATGATGCGGCATCGCTTAAGGCGATACTGCTGTCGTTGATGGCGGCGCATGCGCAGCAAAGGGAGCGGGCCGATGCACAGGATGCGCGTGCGAATCAACAGCAGAACCGGGCCGATAACCTGCAGAAGAAGTCGGATGATCTCTACATCGAGAATCTTCGTCTGCAGGTCCAGGTGGATCGCTTCAAGCGCTGGTACTACGGCCCCCGCGCGGATCGCTTGAGCACGGCGCTGGAACTGGGTCAGATGCTGCTGGCTTTTGGTGAGGAGTTTGACAGCAAGCCGGTCAACAAAGAGGATCTTCCTGCAAGTGAAAAGCCAGATGAATCTCCGCGTCGTATTCGCAAGTCACGCGGCCGCCGCAATCTGGAGAACTTCGGCAAACTGCCGGTTCAGGAGCATGTGTACGAACTGAGCGAAGCCGAGCGTGCCTGCCCCTGCTGTGGCAAACAGCGCAAGGAGATCGGCGCTGATGAGAGTTGGCAAGTGGAGTATTATCCTGGGCACTTCGAGCGTCTACACCATGTGCGAAAGAAGTATGCCTGTGTGGGTTGCGATGCCGAGGGCGATAATCCCCGCATCGAGAGCGCAATGAAGCCGGCAGCGGCCATCGACAAGGGACTGCCTGGTCCCGGTTTGCTCAGTTACATCACCGTCTGCAAGTTCGATATGTATCTACCGCTTTACCGGCTGGAGAATCACTTCGAGCGGCAAGGCTTCCGCATCTCGCGTTCCACGCAGTCGATCTGGTGTGGCGATGTGGCCGATCTCGTGGAGCCTGTCTATCGGCTCATGATCAAGCGGGTGCTTCAGTCGCACCTGATCGCCACTGATGATACGCACATGCCGATGCAGGCAAAAGACAAAGCAATCCGCGCCTACATGTGGGTTTACATCGGCGACGATGATCATCCCTACAACATCTACGACTTCAGCCTGGGTCGCAATCGCGAAGGGCCGATCAACTTCCTGGGCGATTACAATCAGGTGCTTTTGGCCGATGGCTATGCCGGATATAACGGCGTGGTGACGGGCAACGCACTGACACGCGCCGGCTGTTGGCTGCATCTGAAGAGAAAGTTCGTTGAAGCCGAACGCACCGCGCCGGAGATCGCCCTGGCAGTGGTGGAGAGCGTGCGCGCGCTGTACGCCGTTGAGCATGCAGCCAAGGGCATGAAGACCGCGGAACGGTTGGCACTGCGCCAGGAAAAATCTGCGCCCATCGTGGCGGAACTGCGTGACCGGCTTGATCGCTGGAAACTGGAACTGATCCCCAAACATCCCATGGCGGATGCGGTCAACTATGCGTTGAACCAGTGGCAAGCAATGACCATCTTCCTCGCTGACGCTTCTGTGCCGCTCGATAATAATCTCTCCGAGCGCGAGATGAAGCGAGTGGTGATCAACAGGAAGAACAGTCTTTTCGTGGGCAACGAGCGGGGTGGCAGGAACATGGCCATTTTATCGAGCTTCACCAGCACTTGCCGCAGACTGGGGATTGACTCCCAACTCTACCTCACGCAGTTGATCACCAACCTGCCCGTCCTCAAGCAGGATGAACTCGACCTCTGGTTGCCAGACGTCTGGAAGCTGCGCCTCGAACCTGCTCCCCTATAGTCAAGATCTTCTGCCGGACCCGACTATCCCCTGTGCTTCGTTGAGCGGACTCCAGCTTCCTCTCCAGTGAGCTTGGCGTCCCTGGGACGATGCGGCTTCCCAACCGCAAAGAGAGAACTGGCGCACGGCTAGTGTACGCTTACCGACCAATCTCGTAGATAAAGATTCGGTAACGGTATTTGTCCGTTTGGAGCGGGCCAAGGGTTCGGCGATCTGTCTGGGCATGATTCACAGTTAACGCTCGGACCGCGTTTCCGAGACCGATAAGCCTCGAAACACGCTCCGGCGATTGCGCATCAGCCGAGGACGACTTCAATAATCGATACTCCGATGTATCTGCCGCAGGTCTTACTGGGGTTGTCATCCTGTCTGAGATAGGAGAACACGAATGTCGAGTTGCCGTGCCCTTTTCGGAGTGAACCTGTGCGGCATGAACAAGAAAAAATGGGGCAGAAGAAATGCGAATTGCCCATCGATCAAAAGAGGATCGTTGATTTCTGTGAGAGATTCTTCGATGAGGTCGCACCATCTCTGTGGATGCGCCCAGCGGCGGCCATTTGTCGAACCCCTCCCATTGGACCATAGGTATGAGTCTGGCTCAAGCTCTGGAGAGAACTCGACGTAGTCGATATCCGCGATGTTGAACCAGTTCTTTCGAAGTGTGTTTGGCCAGTTACGGCGGACCAAGAACTCAACAAATTGCCTCAGCGCGAAGGAGCGTCCCGCAAATGTAACTTTATCGCCGTATACGTCCTGGCGGAGTACCTCGGACCGAACCACCTCCTCGCAATCAAAGTACGGATCAGGAATTCCAACGGCCTGTCCCCTTCGATTCTTCTCGGTGATAGCTCTAATTGCACCCATTGCAACTTCGATCCCAGCACGTTCGGCGCCGCGAGCGCACAGGCATTGCGCCGCCAAGAAGACCGCAGGTGCCGCGTATTCACCCCACAGTTTCAAGTCGGCCGCGCCTCTTCCGATTCGCGCATAGACTTCGTCTTCATCTGAAAGCTTCGCCAGACGCATGCGATGGCTGATCATGTGTGCGGACATTAACCCGACGAGAGAAGATAGCCTGTAGTGCCACACCTTCTCATCAACAATTGGGTTTCCCTCCATCCAATTGACAGACTTTATAGCTTCGGTGACAACCTTTGCGGTGCATCGATCAATGCTCTCGACCAATAGGGCAATCGAATCATGCCAGTCCTTAGTTTCACGATGTTGTTCGCAGAATCTCAGCAGATGAAAAGTCAGCAAGCACCACGCTTGGGCAGCCGCGTAGTTATTGCCGATCGCCTCATAACCAGAGATTACGTAGTCAGCAATGATAATCACGGCTGCGAAGAGACGCTGAATCTCCGCTTGAAGCATGGTCGCGTCGGGCAACACTGAGAGCAGGAACGTAGAGAATTGCGCGCAATTCAACGGCTCCCTTTTATCTGCTAGATAAAGGGTCAAGAACAATTGAAAGTCTCGGGGTTTTGCGGGCAGGAACGAAGACTGGAGAGCAAGGAATTTTTCCAAGAGCTGATCGTAAAGTATTAGATTAAGCTGGCGGCCGTACTGTTTTTCCCATATTAAGTTTCGGGCAAAAATGTCAACGCGAACCGGGTCACTGATGATCCCGTTTGTCACCAAGTGGGGCGTGAAGTTCGTGCCTAGCGAAACGTTCGGATGGATAATCGGAGAAGTGACAGTCAAGTTTAGCTGACCTTCGATTGACTCCCATTTTTTCTGCCTGATATCGCCGCCTTTTAGCTGGAAGCAGTGGTAGGTCCCATTGCTGTCGCGGGTAAAGATATCCTTGCCGAGCTCAAGCTCTCCGTGCTGCTGCCTGTGGATAATGTGGTGTCCTTCGGCGAGAAGCACGTGGGCAAACGATTCTTCGTATCCCAGTTCGTTGACGTTAGTTAACCAGTCTTCTACTACTCTCTCTAACACGCCAATCCTCCCGCTTCTTGCGAACGATCGCTTCAGCCCGGTCCCGCAACTGCGAGCTTGATCTAAACCTTTCAAACTCCCGTCTCAATGCTTCAAGCGTTGCAGGGTGCCCCGACAATATCGGCCAAATCGGAAAGCCGAAAGAGTCGAATTCAACGTCTATACGGTCAAGCGCATCGAGGTACAACTCAAGCGTGAATGGCGCGCTGTTCGCATTGATGGCATTGCCGACTTCTGCGGTAACCCGCTCAAAGTTGGAAGAAAATACCCGTTCCATATGTGTCGCCATGTCTTGAGCAAGGCTCGTCATCCGTTGATTGACTTGGCTCACGGTCTGATTGAAATCCAACTGCGCGGAAATCACGACTGGCTCTTTTATCGTAAGAAACTCCTGTGTCTCGATGACGCCATCGGTTCGCTCAAGCGAGTACGCATGGCCCTCATGGAAGCGAATTTTCTTGAATTTCGAGACGATGGGCATGCTTGCATTCATCTCTCGCTCGAAGGCAGCTACTCGCTCCTTCATCATGCTGTCTTTTAGGCTCGGGTAGTCAGGAAGCATTCCCTCGCTCCTCCAATCTGTTCAGCACTTGCGCTAGCGGTAGGTGCACGCGACACGCAATGCGAATTGTGAATCTAGGCTATCTAATTTTAGCCCGTGGTTCGCAATGGTGGGATGCGTCTGCAGTATCCGTCTAGCATTGTGGATGGGACCGCGCCTGAGTTTCTGATGTCGCCATCAGTCCAACGCGCGTTTCCAAGATCAGGTACAGCGAGCGGCTATTTGATCTGGAGAGGGTAGTAGTACGACGCCTGATCCTGCTCATGAGTTGTTGAAAGAAAATAGGCTCCCGGCTTTGATTTCCGCAAATCGAGATCGACGGATATTTCTTCCCGGTCTCCACTGCCAGTACCGGTAGCGCTGCTCTGGGCCAGTAGATCATTGCCCATCTGATCGCGCGTGACAGCGACCACATATCGACCCGGTTCGCTGTAGCGGGGAAGAATGATCGTCACCTTCACCAATGCGGCGGGCAATGTCACGGACTGCAATGGGCTTGGCTGGTCATTCCGAAGCGTTCCGGCGTTCCAAAGGTCTACAGTCTGCTGAATTGCAGCCATGTTGGCAGCCTGATGCGGCGCTTCTGCTCCGCGGCGAGCCAATACGACGAATGCAGCGACAATCAGACAAGAGCAAGCTACGGCGGCCGTGAGCATCAGCCTTCGCCGGCGCGGCTGGTATGCTGGCCGCAGAGCGAGAAGCCGCCTCATGCAAATGGGGCAGTTCGCCGCATGTCCCACTCTTGGGTCCGATAGGGAAATCTGCTTGGATTTCCCGGCAAGGCTCTTGAGAAATGCTTCGTCAGGGCATGGACCGGCAGGCGTCGTGCTTCCATCGAGCACCCGCTCCTGATGGCGCTGCGCAATCCAAGCTTCAAAGTCATCTTCCGGATGCGAAGATCCGGGCCATCTCAGTGTCATTGAGGGGCATCTCCAGGGCGGGAGAGATCGTGGAGTAGAGACTTCATCTCCCCAAAATATGCACGTCGTACAGCGGTGTGATCCATTCCGAGTTGTTCAGCGATCTTCCTCCACGAGTACCCCAGCCAGCGCCACTCTACAATCGATTGGGCAAACGGCGAAAGGCGCCCGAAAATTTCGTTCGCGTAGACGCTTTGCTCTGCCTCCGGTTGACCAATATACAACTTTTCCAGGTCAATCAACGACCCGTATTGGATCTCTCGGCTCCTCCTCGCGGATTGCTGCCGGGCGCGGCGCTTAATCACGCTCTTCAGGTGCAAAGTCAGCTTTTTGTCAGGGCAATCCGGGTGACGACCAACGTAGCTCGAGGTGTTCTGTACAGCATAATCCATCAGGTCGTGGGCCGCGTCGTGGTCGTTGAGGAATGTCCAGGCGCAAAGAATAGCGTAGGGCCAGACAAGTGCGGCGGCGGCCTCTAGCCTCTTATCAGAAGCGGGATCCCCGGTCGAATATGCCCAACTCCATGTCAGCTCTTGCCAGTTGCGACCATGTGGTGGCATATTTGAGCGCCTGCCCCGAAGGCGTTAACCACTAATCTATCTATAGAATAGACCACAAACAGCCTTGTTCGTGGGTACGAAAGTTTTACGCAGTTTGCCCCAAAGCCGCTGCGGAAGTGCCTTTAGTAGGTACAGGGAAAGGCCTGCCAGAAGGTCCCGCAGCAAACATGATGATCCTTCGACGTTGAATGGCGGTGAAGCATGATCGAGATTCTGTCAGAACAGGAGGCGGCAATTCAGACATCCATCAATCTCGGAGTTCGTTGCGGCACGTGGGCGAATGTGAGACGAAATCTGCCTGTTTTCAAATAACGACTCGCCGAGCGAGTCGGAACCTGCCTGCGCAGCCAAACCGAGAAAGATTTCCCCGCTCAATTCGCAAGCAGCTTAATCCGAGGCGAATGGAGAACGCGGATTCTGACTCCGCCACTCGCTGTTCGCTATTCGATTCTCAACAGCTCTAAATGAATAGGGGTTTTCTCCGCATCCCCCACTGCTGAGGTGTCCCCATGACTGCTGAACACAGATTGAGGTCGCCCTATGTCTGGGGCCCGGATGCCAGAGCTTTGGCACTCCAGGCCCAAGTGCTTTCAGGCCTGAAACTCGATCAACTCGTTCGTCGCTTGCAGCGGCAGACCGGCCGGACCAGGGAGGCATGTTGGCGGTTTGTCCTTCAATTTGGCCTGAAGAGCAGGGACGAGCACCGGCGCTGGACCGAGGAAGAACTTGAATCTCTGCGTGAAACGCTGTCCGCTCATTCAGTAAACGAAACTGCCAGGATGCTCGGCCGAAGCCCGAATGCCATCCGTTGTGTATTGCGCCGGAACAACCTGAAGGTCAGGGACATTCGCTGCGACTGTTTTTCGGTCGAAGCGCTGGCCAGTATCCTGCGCATAAGGAAATCCGAGATCCATGCCTGGATTGGAAAGGAGTGGCTGCAAGCCACTACGCAGCTCACCGGCAAAAGGCAGACACATGTCATCACGCCAGAGGCATTCCGCGCCCTGTATACGCATCATCTTCGCGATCTCTTGGAGCAGAAGAGGATTCCAAACGTGGCGCTCTTTGAGGCGTTCTACAACTATTGCTTCGTGCCGAAACACACCATTGGAACGCAACTTCTGACCGTTCGCAGGGACAAGCGCGAACGTGCGGCATTCGCGGCAACACAGGATGAGGGAGACTTTGAGGAGGAAGACGATGAAAGTGAGGAAGGATTCAGCGTCAGCCTTGGCGAGGATATCGATTCCGAAGAGGGCTCAACCACCGATTCGGAGTGACCGCTGTGAGCACTGTAGCGCTAACCTGAACTCGGCCCGTATATCGGTCATGGAAACGGCTGCAAATGTAATCTGCGGCAGTCTCTTACTGGCCGCGCTCACCCTTGCCGGGTATGTTTCCTATCGGTGGATGGAACGCCATGTTACTTTCAATCATCCGATCTGGCACGAGCCACTCGATGACTGGAGCCGTTGAGTGAGCATAGCGAATCGCTGCCGCACCCTATGCTTCAATAACGAAGCCTTATCGCACTTCAACGCAAAACAGATTGCCCTCATCCCTTGCATTGGAGCTCCAATGGGCCACACCTCACGCACGGCGCATATCGAAGACCTGGTTGATGAACTGATCGCTCTCTTTCTGGCTCAGGCCGCCGATCTCCGCGAGTATGCTCAGGCCGCAGCGGCAGGGGAAGGAACTGTGCATCTGGAGCGAACCCTTCGCCACGGGGAAGTTCAGCGGGCCGACCTTTATCGCAAGTTTGAGCAGGCAGCTTTCCCGGTATCCTCAGCACCAGACCGCGCAGATCAAACCTAAACTGTTCCCCAGCCTCGTCAAAATCAATCCAAGCCAGGGATGACACATTCACTCCTCTTGCGTATGAGCTTCACGAATTCAGCTCGACCGCGACTGAAGCCTTGACCGGCACCACAGTACCTGAAGTAACGAAGACAATCAGGCCATTCTCAATCCCCATCGTCCCGAGATAGTTCAGAACCTGCGCGCGACAGTGCTCGATGGACTCCGGCGCGGGATCGACATCGCTCTTCCAGTCGATGACGACCTGGGACTTTCCGTTTGCCGCGAAGCTTGTCCCCCCCATCGCATTGCTGTCGGTCTGCAGCTGGCCTTCCTGTTTAGCCTTGCCGGGTATCAAGTCCTCCGGCGGTGGAATTCACACGCTCCAGCCGCACTGCTCAGGCGAGCCGACGAGATGTCGGGGCTCAAGAGCTGGATACGGATGAGTCCCTGGCGCACCGCAGCGTGCGCAGCCTGATTTGTTCCGTAGCGCCCTCTCCGACAGACGGCGATTCTTCAAAAAACGAACTTGGCCGCCAATTGAACCTGCCGGGGAGGATCCGAGTTCACGATCTGGCCGAAACTCACACTGCTGATGTTACCGTCCACTGCCGCAGGTCCAAAGAATTGAGGGTGGTTGAAAGCATTGAAGATCTCCAGCCGGAATTGCAGGGATTTCGCTTCTGTCAGCCGCACGTCCTACTGTAGAGCCACATCGGAGTTCTCTATCCCCGGTCCGTAGAAGAATCGCCGCCGGGTGTTGCCGATTTGGCCCAACGACGGAAGGCTGAACAGGGTTGTGTTGAAGGCCGGCTTCCCGTCGCGCGGGTTGGTGTTGAGGTTCAGGTGGCCGGGCGCAACGTTCGGTGTGTCCAATCCGTTGTTGTTGATGCCGTTGGGAATCGTGCCCAGCAACGAGGTGTCGTTGTTGTTGTAGAGCGTCACGGGAAGCCCGGAACCGAAGCGCGTAACTCCCGCCAGCGACCATCCCTCCGTCCAGCGGTTCTGACGCCGGACCCATTGATCGACAGCGAGGTTGTACCTATAGTTCACAACAAAGTTGTGCCGCATATCGAAAGCCGACAGCGCCTTGGTCAGTCCAGGACCGGCCGGATTCACCGGTTCGGCCAGGCCGGATGAATCGTCAAAAGACTTGCTGTAGGTGTAGCCGGCCATGATCTCCAGCGCTTTGCTTGTATGGCGTAGGCTGATTTCGAGCGCATTGTAAGCCGCATTGCCGACAGTCTTCTGATAGGTGACGGCGTCGAACTGCGCGCCGAACGGCCCGCGTCCTTGCACTGTCTGACCATTGGCCTTCGTAAAGATGCCGCCTTCGCTGAATGGGCCGCAGGTCGGTGTTCCCTGCATGACCTCGTTGGGCTGGCTGACGCTCAAGCAGAGAGCGGCATTGCCAGGATTTGCCGAGGTAAGCACAAGAAGATGGTGGGTCTGAGAACCGACGTAACCGAGACTGAGAACTGTATTGGGCGCGAGTTCGCGCTGGGCTGCGGGTCTGAATCGCCTTTGCCTTGCTTATCGCCGGATTTTGCAGCGCCTTTTCAGACTCGGGCTCAGCAGAGTTGTGTCCGCGCACGTACTTTCGCCGTCTCCAGCACCGATCACGCTCCCCCTGGGCAGTCGCCGCCTCCCCAAAACGTCCGCTCATCGCCAATTTGCAACCCCGAATCCGCCTTCATGTGCCCAATCCTTGGCTGCTGATCGCTTAACGCCGGATTGGGGTCAGTGGGCGCACGTCGGATTTGAGGGATGAAGTCAAGCTGCAACCTTGAATTGATCTGAGCGGTCCTCCCAGAAGTTCTCAAAGCGTCCACTGAGTTTGTTGCATCGCAGGGCGATGATTGCATTAG
>Ga0181520_10013611_pt1 | contig 10220 bp, 9 predicted proteins | sample PEATcosm2014_Bin_29_FD_132451 | JGI IMG/M metagenome (GOLD analysis project Ga0181520, IMG submission 132451) | Peatland microbial communities from MTU Mesocosm Facility, Houghton, MI, USA - PEATcosm2014_Bin02_30_metaG | ecosystem: Environmental > Terrestrial > Soil > Wetlands > Peat | place... | reverse complement strand
TTATGAACGATGCAAAAGCCATTGCCCAGGCAAAAAAGACCGGCGACAAAATAGTCAGGCTGCTGCTCCCTCATCACGATTAAGTCGGTGGATTACAATCCTGATCTTTTTTAAATTCTTTAACCCGGGCATTTTTCCGGGCTTTCGACAGAGGGCCCCGAATTGTAAGATCCCAAACTTTTCAGCAGAGCTCGATTTTTGTCTGTCCATATGAGCGCTTCACGGATTTATCTATCAGATGTTAAAGAGACAGACGGATACTAATTACTTGTTTAATTCAACGCCGGTGATTTTTGTCAGCCTTTCCAAAAAACGTCGTTCGGCGGGATCGCATATCGTTGTTGATGGAGAAAATGATAAATACAATTAATCGTACAAATATGATTTGTATGAAAAATAAGAATTGTCAGAGTGATGATCTGGTCAGCGATATGATCGCCCCCCGGAAAGAGAAAACCAAACACCTCTTTGGGAGCGTCAAGGTTGGCGAGCGCGGGCAGATTGTTATTCCTAAGGAAGCCCGGGAGATCTTTGACATCAAGCAGGGGGATATCCTGCTGGTGCTCGGTGACGTAGAACGCGGGATTGCGCTGGTCAAGGCTGATGCGCTCCAGGAATTTGCGCGCCAGATACTGGATAAAGCAAGCAAACCTGATGAGTAACTGCTCAGGAGTTGTGGTAAGGAGGACAAAAATATGGAAATTGTCGTATTGAACGGAAGCCCGAAGGGTGACGTCAGTGTCACGATGCAGTATATTGCGTATATCCGTAAAAAATTCCCGGACCAGACCTATACAATACTCAATGTTGCAGCAGATATCAAAAAAATAGAGAGGGACACGGCTACCTGGAACAAAATGCTTGAAACTATCCGGTCCGCTGACCTGGTCCTCTGGGCATTTCCCCTCTATTATCTTGTCGTCAGTTCCCAGTACAAGCGGTTTATCGAACTCATCTTTGAACGAAAGGCACAGGATGCATTTGCCGGAACCTATTCCGCATCACTCTCGACATCGATCCATTTCTTTGACCAGACTGCCCATGCCTACATCCAGGCTATTAGTGACGACCTTGGGATGAAGTATCTGGGGTTTTATTCTGCGGAAATGAGGGATCTCCTCAAAGAAGAAGAACGACAGCGCCTGGAGAAATTTACCTCGCTTCTCATCTCCGCCGTCCGGGAAAAGATAGCAGTCCAGCAGGAGAACGCTCCTTTAGTATGGCCGGTACTCGCGTACGTTCCGGGCACGCAGCAAAAAACAACCAGGACAAGTACCAAAAAAGTTGTCATGCTTACTGATTCTGACGGCAGTTCTCCTAATCTTTCTGCGATGACTGACCGGCTTTTCCGGAATTTTGCCGGTTCAGTAGAGATCATCAATCTTCATGATCTGAAGGTAAAAGGCGGCTGTCTCGGCTGCTGCCAGTGCGGCTATGACAACACCTGCGTCTATACCGACGATTACATTGACTTTTACAAAAACAAACTCATGCCCGCCGATATCATTATCATGGCAGGCTCGGTGCACGACCGGTACCTATCATCGACGTGGAAACAGTTTTTCGACCGGAGTTTCTTCAAAGGTCATGTCCCCGGACTCAAAGGTAAACAAATCGGGTTTGTGATTGCAGGTCCCTTCCACCAGATCCCGAACCTGAGAGAGGCACTGGCCGCATGGGCGGATAACGGCGGGTGTTATGCGCAGTTTGTTACTGACGAGGTATCGGGTTCACAAGAACTTGATGCCCTTCTTGATACTTTGGCCGCTCGTCTCGTTGAATGTGCAGAAAAAGGGTACATCCCCCCGCACACGTTCTATGCGGTCGGCGGCCACAAAATATTCCGGGATAATATTTACGCTGGCATGAGGCTCCCGTTCCAGGCAGATTACCGGTATTTCCGGGAACACGGTATGTTTGATTTTCCCCAGGCTGATCTGAAGACCCGGTGTTTCAATGCTATACTTATCCCTTTAACGAAAATCCCCGGTTTCCGGAAAAAAGTGTTTGCTGACATTAAACACCATATGATCCGGCCGTTCGAAAGCGTGCTCCGGAATGCCTGATTATTTTAATGGAGAGAAACAATGAGAAATGCCGGCCTGTTTTTGGGTTTTGTCCCGTTGATCGTCTATGGCATCCTCGCCGGAAGCTCCGTCTCCAGCGTTTTGTATGCACTTGTTGCAGCAACTATCACTATCGTTGCAGTCGGCTGGAACGATCTCAGGAAAGGTAGAATCCTGATTTGGGCAAACCTTGTGTTGTTCGGAAGCGCTTTCATTGCAATCGGCGTACTTGAAATGGCGTGGTTCATCCCGTATATGGGCGTCCTGATTTATGCAGTGCTTGCGGTAGTCACACTTGGATCGATCCTTGCCGGGGTACCATTTACCCTGCAGTATGCCCGGGAAATGGTGGATAAAAAACTCTGGGAAAATCCCTTTTTCATCCGGATTAACGTCCTGATCACGGGCGTGTGGACGGGAGTCTTTCTGGTAAATTTCGGCCTGAACGTGATTATGCTTGTTATCGCGGGTACTCCCCGTGGCATCCTACAGGTCACCACGTATGTCGTCCTCATTGGCGGGATCATCTTTACTCTTTGGTATCCGGAACACATCAGAAAGAGAGATGCTACCATATCCATCCATAACCCGGCGTGATTCTTATGAACTATTGGCGTGAACCTAAGAAAACAATACATTGTCAGCATACTGCTTAAGTGCCCAGGGAGTATGAGGAATTATGAGAAACAACGACGAGAACCAACACACTACGGAGAACCTCGGTGCCTGGATAACAGAACGTATTCAGGAGTTCTGCCGGACATCCCCCGAGAACAGTCTGAAGAACAGAGGGAATGACCGGGCCTGGGACGAACCCCTCGTCGGGTTCTCACGTGGGGGGGATTCGTTGTTCGAGTTGATGCAAAAGGATATCGGATCTCCTTATTTGCTCCCGATAGAAATCTTCAGGAAATCTTTTCCGGATACAGACGCAAAGGCTGACGATCTCACGGTTATTTCCTGGATCCTTCCCCATATTCCGGAGACAATTGCGGATAATGCAAAGGAAACTTCACTTCCTTCTGAACGGTGGGCACGGGCGAAACATTTCGGATCCAAGTTTGATAAAATACTGTCCCGGTATGTTGTCGATCTTTTGAAGCATGCAGGATACATGGCTGTTGCACCTCAGTACACACCTTTCTGTACCATTGGAATGTCACAAAAATACGGATTTGCCTCGGTCTGGTCTGAACGGCACGCAGCGTACGTATCCGGGCTTGGAACCTTTGGACTGTGTGATGGCCTTATCACGCCGAAAGGAAAAGCCATGCGTTGTGGATCGGTCATTGCACGTGTGAAGATTCTGCCAACGCCAAGACCGTACACCAATCCTCACGCGTATTGCTTGCATTTCACGCATGACACGTGCAGAAAATGTATCACACGCTGTCCGGCAGGAGCAATCTCGGAAAAAGGCCACGATAAGAAAGTATGTAATGAATATTTGATGGGTATCACAAGTCCATACGTAAAATCCCAGTTCGGTATCGATGATTATGGGTGCGGGTTGTGCCAGACAGGTGTACCCTGCGATTCCAGGAATCCGGTACGAAACGAGAGAGCAAAAGGGAACTGAATCGTCTGCCAGATTCCGCCCAAAATTCAATATCCGTAGGATTTTCCGGTCATCTTATCCAGCAGAACCTTCACCAGACAAACCCTCTCCATCTCTTTTTCCGAAAAAGGGTGTGCCTCGCTGCTATAATGCCGCATGATGCAGTTCATCGCCGCACATTTTTCCCCGTATTCACTGAGGATCCGGGCAGTGCCGGTGCAGATAACGCTCTGGTACTGCATCTCCCATGTACAGGGATTGTCACTTTTGATCGGGCCTGATGAGCGGTCCACCTCGATGCAACAGCGCGGGTTTTTCGTGAGCATATCGATCTTCTTTCCCACCGGCGATGAATGGAAATAAATGGCATTGTCCTCGTATGCAAAACACACCGGCACGACATATGGCCTATTCTCATCTGCCAGTGCTATCCGGCATACATCGGCACTCTTAAGGATCGCTTCCATCACGCTGCGATCACTAATCTCGCGGTCTTTCCTTCGCATACTATTGATCTTTCTTCTGTTGGGCAGGGTACAATAAAAATGCCCGGGCGAACTATCAGGCCTTCTGGTAAAGGGTCGTTCTCCGGGAGAGTGTCCGTCCCAGGTCTTCTGCTACCCGCTGCATCTCGGCCGGGTCCAGGTAATCCGTGTTGGTTGCCCCTGCCCCTTTGGAGATGCTTTCCTCAAACATCGTGCCGCCAAGGTCGTTTGCACCGGCGAGAAGACCCAGCTGCGCCATCTTTATTCCTTCTTTGACCCAGGATACCTGGATATTTTTGAAATTGTCCAAAAAGAGCCTGGCAACAGCAACCATCAGGAGATCTTCGCGGCCGGTCGCTCCTGCCCGTGCCAAACCGTCCCGGAATATCGGTGTGTTCATATGGATAAACGAAAGCGGGACAAACTCCGTAAACCCTCCGGTTTCATCCTGGATCTCCCGGAGGATGGCAAGGTGCCGGACCTGGTCTGCGACGTTCTCGCAGTGACCGTACATGATGGTCGCGGTTGTGGGAATGCCCATTTCGTGAGCTTCCTGAATGATCCGCACCCATTCAGTGGTAGAAATCTTCTGGGGGCAGATCTGCTGCCGGACCGGGTCGACGAGGATCTCGGCAGCAGTCCCGCACATCGATGCAAGACCCGCTTCTTTCATCGCCCTGAGCACCGATCTTGTATTGATCCCGCTCTTTCTTGCAGCGTAGGCGACTTCCATCGGATTGCTTGCGTGGAGATGCACACCGGGTGCAGCTTCACTGATCCAGCGGTAGACGTCGATATAGGATTGCGCGGTAAATGCGGGATGCAGGCCGCTGACCGTGCAGATTTCGGTGACATTCCGGGACTTTGCGAGCGCGGCTTTCTCCCGGATCACCGTTTCATCGTGGAAATAGCTGCCTTCTTCACCGGTTTTTTTGGAAAAACCGCAGAAACCGCAGGCATTGACGCAGATGTTTGTTACGTTGATATTCTGATTGCGGACATAGGTTACAGCGTTACCAGCGACCTGTTCCCTTTTTTCGTCAGCGGCGGATGCGATCTTCCAGACGTCGCGGTTCCGGGTTGTAAAAAGGCGTATTGCATCCTTTTCACTGATCCGGTTCCCGGCTGCCGCATCAGAGAGAATTGTTGAAAGTGCCCTGGTCATGCCGTCCCCTTTCGTCTTAGTGTGTCACACTGTGTCATACTAAAAGTAAACCTATCGCATTGCTTCCTATTCACAGGATACTTATAATACCCCCGACACCAACGTCCCTTCCTGAGAGTTATGGAACAGGTCACCGTTCAGTTGTCGCGTAAGAAAGCCGAGGGATACGTCATCCCGCTGGGACCAGCGAATCTTGTCGCTGTCATTACCGATGTAGGTCTTGTTGGTTGCGGGGCATTTGATGTCGCTGCACTCGACTCGTTCAGCTACCCGGCGGCAAAAGTCCGCCCGGCAAACGGGCCGTCCATCGTAAACACCAGTGATATCCTGACCGGTATCGTAAAAGAAGTCAACCGGGGAGCGATGGGCCGCGGAATTAAAAACGGCATGACCGGCAAAGAAGCGCTGGAACTTTTGTGATCCTGACAAATATAAAAAATTATTTTCCGATTATTTCTCTGAATCTGATCGAGAACGCTGCACCTTCTTTTCCGGATACATTAACTTCCGCCCTGAGCTGGTGTCGTGCAAGGAAGTTTACCAGCTTAAGTCCAAGCGATTTCGCTGTTTTCGGATCAAAAGTCTCTGGCAATCCGATGCCATTGTCACGGACTGTCAGCGTATAGTACCCATCTTCTAAGATAAAGGTGACCCAGATTGTACACATTTTCTCCCGGGTCGATTTACAATCAAAGGATTTGGGAAATGCGTACTTGAAAGCGTTGGTAATGAGTTCATTGACGATCAGCCCGCAGGGTGTGCTGCGATTGAGATCGAGACTGACACCTTCCGCGTTGACAATCGTGTGAATATTTTTATCTGAGCGATATGTTGCACCAATCTGTTCGATGAGCGTTGAGAGGTATATTCCCATATCGACGCTTGAGAAGTTCCGGGTTTTATAGACGGTCTCATGAATAAGCGCCATGCTCCGTGCCCTGTTCTGGAGATCCCTTTTCAGGCGCTTTCCCTCAGCCGAATCTTCATAGCTCCCCTCCAGAGACAAAAGGGAGATAAATGACGCAAGGTTGTTCTTGACCCGGTGATGGATTTCAGCAAGGAGAACTTCTTTCTCTTCAAGTGATGTGGTGAGCTTCGCTTCATTTTCCCGCAGTTCTTCACCGGTAACTGTAAGCTCTTCGTTAGCTGTCTCTATCTCGTGACTCCTCCGGATCAAATCCTCTTCTGCCAGTTTGCGTGTGGTAATGTCCGAAAAAAGCGCCATGAAATGTTCTTTTGCCTGGGAAGAGACGGAAATGTGCAACCACTTATTCACCGGCCTGAAATTGATATCAAACGATTCCGACACGCCGGTTTCTGCCACCCTCCCGTAGATCTCAAACAATTCGGGGAACGTTTGTTTTATCCCGGGGAAAACCTCAGTAACGGGTCTCCCGATAACAACGGGTACGCCAATAATCTGGTAAAATGCAGGATTAACCGCAAGATAGATAAAATCAACCGGATGTCCCTGTTTATTGTATAACATGCGACAGTAGGCAAACCCCTCCATCATATTTTCAAAGAGCGTCCGGTACCGGTCCTCTGCACGTTTACGCATCATCGCTTCTGCTATCTGGCCCCCAATCAGTTCGAGTGACTGTATTATATCGAGTGTGAAACCGTCTTTTCTGAAACAGTTGATCTGAAGAGTTCCGATAATCTGCTGCACATTTTTCCGGATGGGAATAATGGCGACTGAAGCGAACCCCATGTGGATGCAGGTATTCCTTGGATGGTACCGTGGATCATCAGATTCGGGTAGTTCCAGGAGCGACGAAGAATTATTTGTCCAGAAACTTCCGCCCGGAGTAAACAGCGGGTTATTGGGATCCGTCTTTCCTGAAATAACCAGCCCGCATGTGCACTCCAAGTTGATATCCCCATTTTCGTCCCGGCAGATTTTGTCATCCTCAACTGGTGCCAGGGTGTTTTCCTTGAGAAGGAATTCTGTGGAGAATCCATCATGGACAAAATACGGGAAATCGTCGCCGGTTCTGAGCCGAATACCGATGCAATCGGCCTGTGTTGCCTGTTTTAGTAAATTCAGGACACGCCGGAGAATGTCCTGGACATCAGTCGGTTCGTTGAGAACTCCGAGGACATCGGCCGAGAGCTGGCGGAACGCCTCTGCACGTTTACGATCGGTAATATCTCTGATGATCGAGAAAAGGACAGGTTCACCATCCAGGTTCATGGAAAAAGAATTGATCTCCACCGGGAGATCCTGCCCGTCTTTTTTTCGATGAAGTGCCTCGAAGAGAACCCCTTTCGCATCGGCTTTTCTTATCTGTTGCTCAACCTTTCACCGGGGATCTGATGCACGAAGGTTAAAGAGAGTCATGCCAAGCAGCATGTCGTGGGAGAAGCCATAGACTTCGGAAGCTTTCTGGTTCGCCTCAATGATCCTCCCATCGCTCTTCCGGATGAAAAGCACGATATCCCGGGCATTCTCGGTAAATGTCTTAAAAATCTTCAGCCGCTCTTCAGCACGTTTTTGTTCAGTTATATCGGAAATAGCGATGCGGACTACCGGGTTCACGTTCGTTCGTTTCATCCGGATGCAGTCCAACCGAGCATCAAAAAAAGAGCCGTCGTGTTTGCGTATTTTCACGTCAATGGTCTGCTTTTCTTCGCTGCGAAGCACCGATATAAAAAAACGGTCCCAGCGTTCCTGATCCTCTTCAACAATAAACCTTCGGAACCGGTCTTTAATGAGACCATAGCGCTCGACACCCAGTAACCCGGCCCCGGTAAGATTGATTTCTTCGATCACCGCTTTACTGGAAATGGTCATGTACCCGACGGGAGCGAATTCATACAGGTCGATATATTTGTCCCACGATTCCTCGAGGGCGATGTGGGTCTCGCGCAGATTCTCGTTCTGCATCTCGAGTTCTATCTGGTGAACCCGGAGTTCGTGTATAACCTCGTCGGGGCTGCCGGAATCATTCAGACCAGAATCTGCCGGTTGCTTCGCGAGTTTTTTCTCCGCTTTCCTACGGAGAATATCCGGATCTATCCGCCTTTTTCTTCTTCGTGGCATTATCTTTACCAAATCGCCCACATCCGGGAATTCACTGTTTTTTCTGGGTCTGAACCCACCGTAGTTCTGGTAGTTATTATCTTCCTAGTCAATCCTTTGCTTTGATATAATGAACAGGCCTGATTGCAAAATCGAATAAAGGAGTTTTTTAAGAAATTCCATTTCGGTAATATCACTTCATGAGGGACTATGCAGTCACAATCCGTGTATTAATATCATAAATATTAATACATTGTTATGAGCCCATTGCTTCCCGCTCACGGAGTTTCCGGCACACATCAATTATTATCCTAAAAAACAATAGAGCCCATATAAACTCGTCAGGATGTATCTAAAACCGAGAAATCCGACAATTTTTCCTGATGCCGTCAATCGAACCATCGTGGGTAAACGTGATGAGAATATGGCCGTGAAAAAGAAGAATCCCGGAACAATAAAAGCCAAAGCCGCAAAGAAACTCCCCGACGGGAATAAGGATCTCGATGTAAAAACCGGATTTCCCATTATTGGTATGGGTGCATCGGCGGGCGGACTCGAAGCGTTTGAGATTTTCTTTAAGGAAATTCCTCCGAATAGCGGCATGGCGTTTATCCTTGTTTCGCATCTCGACCCCGGCCATGCAAGTATGCTTGTTGAAATCCTGCAAAGGATCACGAAAATCCCGGTGGTTGAGGCCGGGAACAACGTGATAGTCGAGCCTGACCATGTTTATATTATCCCGCCAAACCGGGAGCTGACCCTCTTCCACGGAACGATCCAACTCAACGTCCCGGGCCAGTTAAGGGGACAGCGGATGCCCATAGACACGTTCCTCCGATCCCTTGCAGAAGATGCCGGGGAAAATGCTATAGCAGTGATCTTCTCGGGGAGCGGAATGGACGGGACGCTCGGTCTTCGGGCAGTGATTGGTGCCGGCGGCGTTTCCTTTGTGCAGGATCCCGTGACCGCAAAATACGACAGTATGCCTACGAGTGCCATCCAGAGTGGTCTTGCAACCTTTATTCTCCCCGTAGAAAAGATGTACAAAGAAATTGCAGATTATGTGCATAATTACCAGATCCGGAAAATTCCCACTCCTCTGCCGGTCCCGGAAGGAAAACATCCATTTACCAAAATCCTGATGGTCCTCCGTACAAAGACCGGTCATGACTTTTCTCTCTATAAACAGACCACGATCCGCCGCCGCATAGAACGGCGTATGGATATGCATAGTATCGAAGACCCCGATGCATATGCCCGGTACCTCACTGAGAACCCGTCCGAGGTTCACCTTCTTTTCAAAGAACTGCTCATCAACGTAACCAGTTTCTTCCGTGACCCGGAAGCATTCGAGATCCTCAAATCCGAAATCCTCCCCGAGATCTTAGAAAACAAACCTGAAAACTATATTTTCAGGATATGGGTGGCCGGTTGTGCAACAGGCGAAGAAGCCTATTCTATCGCTATGATCTTCCGGGAATGCCTGGATACAGCCCGGCACCCGTTCAAAGTCCAGATCTACAGCACCGATATCAACGAAGACGCTATCGCAATTGCCCGGAGCGGGATATATCCTCCGAATATCTCAATTGATATCACCCCGGAAAGGCTCAGGCGGTTTTTTACCAAAGAGGAAACCGGATTCCGGGTAAAAAAAGAGATCCGGGAGATGGTCGTATTTGCCATACAGGATGTAATTAAGGACCCCCCGTTCACCCGGCTCGATTTGCTCAGTTGCCGTAATCTCATGATCTATTTTGAACCGGAACTTCAGAGCCGGTTGATCCCGACGTTTCACTACGCCCTGAACCCTGGCGGAATCCTTTTCCTTAGCCCATCAGAAAGTATCGGGCGGTTCACCGATCTCTTTTCTCCCATAAGCAGGAAGTGGAAATTCTACCATTCCCGACAGTTAATCAGC
>Ga0181520_10013608_pt1 | contig 10221 bp, 9 predicted proteins | sample PEATcosm2014_Bin_29_FD_132451 | JGI IMG/M metagenome (GOLD analysis project Ga0181520, IMG submission 132451) | Peatland microbial communities from MTU Mesocosm Facility, Houghton, MI, USA - PEATcosm2014_Bin02_30_metaG | ecosystem: Environmental > Terrestrial > Soil > Wetlands > Peat | place... | reverse complement strand
CGAGCCGTTGCTGCGGCCACGAACATTTCTGTCAGCCGGTCTTGTTTATATCTGCTTATCTTGTAATGACTTTTATTCATCTAGGTGTCTATTATACACCCATTACCTAGGTCAGCCCCTAATTTTATGATAATTGGTGGGTGTCAGTCGCAAGCACAATAGAGCATCAAAGAGGGGTTTCCCAGAGAGACCCGGCAGACGTACTGGAGTCGGTGTTGTTGGAGGGACAAACGCCCAAAGACTTTTTAAACAGGAATCTTTGTCAGAAAACAGGATTTACGGAAGATGTCCTGATGGCTCAAATGAAAGCCTTAAGGGCGAGGTATGGTATTGAAGAACCAGATAGAAGAGGTCTCGTAAAAATGCTTGGAAAGATTTATTCCAGGCATGACAAGCCAGCCAACGAAACATTGTTTTCCGGGTTGCTTGTCTCCACCACCGCAGGGAGCAATATGGATAAAAGAGGGACTTTAACCGATGCTCAAAAGAGACTACAAGGAATTATATTGGGGGCTAAAACGAGCAAGGAACTGTGTATTGATGGATTGGCAAATACACTAGACTGCGATTACAACCTTGTGTGTGATTATCTAAGTAAGTTGAGAAGACATTACGGAATCGAGCAACTTGGGTATGCCGGGCATTGCGAACTTATCAGAACCATCTGGAAAGAAGGCTATAGGTCTATTGATGAACTGATGCTCACCAGGATGAAATTCCATGGCAAACAGATGGACGCGACAACAGCGGAAAACTTGGTTCTTCTTGCTGTTAAGGATGGCACACTATTGGGTCACAATTTTATGACTGAAGGATTGGGGCTAGCCCTTCTCCAGGCAGAACGATTAATGGCCGCGTTCAGGAAAAAATACGATATAGTTGGACGAGGGGATGAGCTCTTGGCGACTTTAGCCCAAGCCTTACAAGCAAAGGGATCGGCAACCCCGGGAACCGATGTCACAAGCTCTCCTGACGGAACTGCGCCGTCTACTGCGTTATCTCGCGGGAATGGAAATGTTGTGCAAAGAGGGCCTTTAACTGGCACTCAAAAAAAACTATGGCAAGCCATATTAAAAGCCAGTACCAGTGAGGATCTGGGTACTGAAAGATTGATGGGGGCAATAAACTGCACTTCCGGTCAAGTGTACTATCATCTGAGTGACCTGAGGAAATATTACGGAATCAAGCAACTTGGGTATGCCGGGCATTGCGCGCTTATCAGAGCCATCTGGGAAGAAGGCTATAGGCCTATTGACGAACTGATGCTCTCCAAGGTCAAATATCATAGCAAACAGATGGATGTGACTGGCAGGGGTGATCAACTGCCAGAAGATTCAGCCCAAGCCTCACAAGCAAAGGGATCGGCAACCCTGGGAACCGATGCCACAAGCGCTCCTGACGGATCAGGAATGCCGTCTGGCGCGGAAGATCATAGGAAGGGCAATGGCCATAACGATCATCCAATAACTCCTTTTCGCAGCAGATCTGAAATGCCACAAAATGCATCTGCACAGCCTGCTGATGTATCTAGCGGAAACGGGAAGGGCAATGGCCATAACGGTCATCCGATTACACCTACAGAGGGAACCAGCCTGCAATCAAGAGAATCTTTGGGAGAATTTGACTTTGGCTGCTTCGTGGGAAAGTCACCACCCATGTTGGCTATATACGAAACGCTAAAACAGGTTGCCCCCACAAACGCAACCGTCTTACTAACCGGAGAAACAGGTACGGGCAAAGAAATGGCAGCAAGGTCAATACATATGCTTTCTTCGAGAGTCGGGAAGCCGTTTATTCCCGTCAACTGCGGGAGCTTGCCTGAAGATATACAGAAAAGCGAACTTTTCGGACATGAAAAAGGAGCTTTCACGGGTGCGCATACCAAAACGGGAGGATATTTTGGAGAAGCGAATGGAGGAACCATATTTCTGGACGAAATTGGAAATATGTCGCCTTCCGCTCAGGCAGAATTGCTGCGTGTTTTACAGGGGCGCGACGCAGGCAACCGTGAAATAACGCGTGTTGGCAGCGCCATCCCCATTAAAATCAACGTGCGTGTGATAGCCGCGACCAATAAGGACCTGGAGAAAAAGATTAAAAATGGAAGTTTTCATGAAGATCTCTTCTACCGCTTGAATGTCGTGAATGTCGAAATGCCGCCATTGAGAGATCGTCGTGGAGATATTCCTCTTCTTGTAGACCACTTTCTTTCCGAGTGCGCCACAATTCACAATAGGCCGGTGCCGTCAGTCGAAGAAAAAGTCATGAAAACATTGATGGGCCGCCCTTGGAAGGGAAATGCGCGTGAGCTCTGGAATGCTTGCGAGAGAATGGTTATCCTATGCAGGACTGGACAAATCGATATCCGCGAGTACTCCCGCCTGTTTCCGGACAAACCAGCAACGAGAAACAGTCAAGCTGACATGGAAGCTGGTGGAGGCTAGATCGCAGTGCTGTTTATTGAGCTTAGGACATATTAACGAAATACCGGAGGAAGCCACCGCGCAGAAGAGTTTTCCTATCGCCGCGGCTCAACCTCAGGGAGCGTACTTTACGACTGTCACATTGACATTAATGCTGTTCGCTGGCACATCATCCGGGTCCTCATCCGGATCGAGATACGAGGTATCCGCAAACGGCTGACCGCAAGTGAGAGTGTATTGATACAGGGTCCCATTCTTCTGGGTATACACCACCTCTGATGCGCCGGGCTCGCAAGCAAGAGGCGTGCTCATGCTGCCTCCCCCGTAAGCGGGAAACGGCAGTGTCATCATCGTCTGGCCCACCGTAAATTCCTCAGAATAGGGGTTGCCCACCAGCGTCCATCCGGTATCCAAGGCGGCCACGACAAAGGAATCGCCTGTTCCGTTAAATGAGATGAGATAGGAACCAGCCACCACGGGATTGCCCGCTGAAGAAGTGCCTGCTATCGGCGCGACAGCCTGGGAGATGGTCGTACCGTTTCCGGAAGAACTCAGCCTGATTGAGGAAGAGTTTCCGGAGTCGGAGAGACCCGCGAAGCCGTTGTGTGGGGCTATGGGTGTGGCGGGGGCTCCGCCGATGCTCGTGAGCATCTTCAGCAAATCGGCAGTCGCGGGATATCCTGAACCGGTGACGGTTCCGCCGGAGGCCTTCCAGTTGGCGTAGGTATTGTCAAGTTCGCTCTGCATCTGGGTGGCCACCGGAGCTTCCGATTTGAACTGCAGGCTCGACATGACGGGCACCAGTATGGTGGCCACTATCGAAAGGACGCAAATAGCCACCAATAGCTCTATCAGTGAGAAGCCTCTGAGCTGAGTGAGTGGGTTACGGGTCACGGAGAGATTCTAACATCAAACCAAGAGTACGGTGCCGCCGGGAGCGATTTTAACACTCTTTTAACATCTGGGCTCAATAAAACGGCCGACAGCACACCCCACGGAACTATGGATATAGGAGATCTTTTAGCGGAACCGCCAAGTGAGTGGCTTTGAATAATCTGTTGGTAGGGCCTCCTGAATTTGTATTCCCGGTTCCCAGGGACTCGCGGGCGGCTGTTGGAATACCCCCGAACGTGGATTTCCAGCCTTTCGCCCCTGCAACATAATGGACGGTCTTGAGGTGAGGATCACCACTAAATACATCGTTTCCAATTTTGGGCGTATCTCCCTCAAAAGTGACATTAGTCAGGTTTTCGCAGCCAGAGAATGCTGTATCCCCGATGCTCCTGACGCTCTCAGGTATAGTCACGCTAGGCAGATGAAAGCAATACTCAAACGCCTCGCCCTCGATATTGGTAACGCTCCTGGGAATCGTAATGCTGGCCAACTTAGAGCAGAAATTGAACGTATTCTCTCCAATGCTGGGAACACCATCGGGTATCTTAATGTCGGTAAGCTCAGAGCAAAAACCAAATGCCCAGTCCCCGATGTTGGTGACGCTACTGGGGATCGTAACATTGGTCAGGCTCCTGCAACCGTCGAATGCATTCTCTCCGATTCTGGTAACGCTCTCAGGTATGGCAAAACTGCCGCTTCTGGCTTCGGGACATTTAACGATCGTTGTTTGATCCTTGTTGAACAACACGCCATCAACGCTACTATACGCCACATTCCCCGGTTCTACCGTGATAGCGGCCAGACTATAGCAGCAGGTAAGTGTATGTCTTTCAATGCTGGCAATTCCGTTGGAGATTTTAATGCTGGTCAGGTTGGTACAGTTGTGAAACGCCCCATCCTCCATATTGGTCACGCTGTCAGGAATTATGATGTTGGTTAGGCGATGGCAGTCCTGGAACGCTCCATCTCCAATGCTCCTGACACCGTCAAACATCGTGGGACTGCCTTCCTTATCTGCTGGCCATTTGAGTATCTCTGTCCCCCCTTTGTTGAATAACACTCCTCCTTTACTACTGTATGCAGGGTTCCCCTCTTCGACTGTAATGTCGTTTAGCTTCATGCAATAATTAAACGCGCTATGTCCTATGCTCCCAACACTATGGGGTATCTTTATATTGGGCAGGCTATCGCAGCCATAGAAGGCCTCTTTTCCCAGGCTCCTGACACTGTCGGGTATCGTGATATTGGTCAGGTTAAAACAGGTGGAGAAAGCCCAGTCTCCTATGCTTGTAACCGGCAGCCCGTTAATGCTGTCAGGGATTGTCACTGCATAGGCAAAAACATCACTACGGGTAATTGTGATCGTGCCCGAATCTCTCTCCCAATACAGTCCATTGGTAACCCCTGACTGCTGTGCCTGGATGGGGTCCGCTGCCAGCACAGAAAGAGCAGCGACAGCAGTGGCCGTTCCGAGGTTTTTTGAGTGGATAGATGTTCCCATAGGCATAGAATTATAGGACAATATTGCCTTATGTCAAGCGGACTTCTCTCCCAAGGCTCAACGCTCAACGCCTGCAATATACTGTCTAAAGTGTCGGTATATCTTGCCCCCAACAGAATTGCCATCAAGTATTGTTCGGCACAGACCTGCGCAAGCTGCCCTTACTTTGGGATCTTCACGCTCTAAAGCAAATTTTGCCCTCAGAGATTGCTCCATCGGCAAGGCAGCTCTTATGGGGGAAGTGACTGACTCCAAACAGGCACCCTTTTCAACGAAGGCAGCCAGACATTCCATGCTGCAAAGGATTATTGCTGTGCTTAAAATCCTCGATCGGCGGCAAATATCATGTCGTTGTGCGTCAGACATTGGCAATTGCATTTGAGCAACGAAACCTTTCAATCCATTTTCGTTTACTTCATATTCCGCAATAGTCCACACGCGATTTTGTGCGCTGACGCCCGGCAGGCAATTATCACGGAACCATTCTGCGTCTGTCTTTACACTGGCTATTAGCAGCGTTTCTATCCTTGAGAGAGTGTAATGCGTAAAGGCCATGCGCTTCTCTGGGGGACACTGCAAACCGATGTACATATTCAGATCATCGGCAATCGGCTGGGCGCGAGGCACCCCGCAGGCTTGTAACGCAAGATTTAGGACCAAGGCTCTCTGTGGCGCGTCTATCCCGCTATAAGCAGCAAAGATCTCATCTTCACTAACCGAACCCAAACGATTGGAAATACCCAGCAAATCATCTACCAGCGGTTTATGCTCGGCCAGAGTAAATATCTTGGGAATATTCATATAGCAATTGTTATGCACTATTTACAACGCAGGGTCAACATCTCTCTAGGCCGATCGGATAAAAATACATTTTATTGTTGCCTCTTATTCAAAAATCCAACAATAATAGGCTATTCTTATGAAGAATCCATTGCATAAAACCCTGATGGCTTTGAGCGCGGCATCCATGCTCGCCGGTGCCTCCAATGCCAAAGCTCAGCAAATTAATTATTCCACGTCTGTCAACGAGAACGGGGTACTAGTGCCCGAAACAGGGTCGTTTAACCTCAATCTTCAATTTCCTCCGGCGGAATTTTTGCCGGAAGACAGCATATACGCGACTGAATTTCTGGATCCTTATGGCGTGGTGACTTGGACCGAAGGCATCGGAGATTCGGCACAGACTTATACCCATACTGGAATTTATGGTATTTGGTACGGAGGACCGAACGGCAGCAGTGATGTCGCTTTTATTAATGGCTGGGATTTTAATACAGGTACCGCGTCGGGCCCCGGACTATGGGCTATGTCTCCGACTCCCGGCTCATTTATAACTGACTTTGACAGCCCCTCTGACATCAGCGGCGTTTATGGCGCCCTCCCAAGCCAGCCAGAAGGCGGTTTTACAATGAATGGGGTGACGCAAGGTGCGCTGGGTACGATCAACGTGGTCGATAACCCCGTCATCTCTCAACAGGCTGTCGATGTCAGTTATATGGTTACGCAAGTACCGGAGCCCGGAGTGATTGGCTTGAGCGGCTTGGGAGCTGGTTTGCTGGTCATAGCCAGGCGTAGAGGCATAGGTAGCAAGATGAGTGGCGTATAGAAGTTGGAGTATCACGAAGTTTCGCGTGCAAAGGGGAAAACACAGCGGGGACGATCATCGCTCTTGACTCCTAAGACGGAATTTTATAAGGTTGGACTCTTATGTCCACTCCGAAACGCAGACACTCCAAACAGCGCTCCGCCCTGCGCAGGGGCTCCAAGCCATACAAGGCCTCCCTTCTGTGCAAAGATCCCGTTGACGGCACGCATTGCCGCCCGCACCGCGTCAATCCCAAGAACGGGATGTATCGCGGCAGGCAGGTTGTCACCGTTTCGGCCTAGCCGCCGCGTGAACATGAACGGCGCCGTTCCACGGCATCTGTTCCTGGACTGGCAGACACTCTCCTCATGAACGCTCCCAATATAGCAATCGATGCCATGAGTGGCGAACTCGGACCGGAAGAGGTCCTTGCGGCTCTGGCGATTGGCTACAAGGAAATCAGGGAATATCCCTTTGTTACTCTCGTGGGCAACCCGGACAGACTGAAGCTCCTTATGAAGCTCCACCGCCTGCCGGCAGATAAGATCAAGATTCATCCGGCGTCGGAAGTCATAGAGATGCACGAGAAGCCCACGCAGGCGCTCAAGACCAAAAAGGACGCCTCTTTGCTGGTGGCGATAGATCTCGTAAAACAGGGCCTGGCAAATGCCGCCCTAAGCTGCGGAAACACGGGGGCCCTAGTCGCCGCCGGCACATTGCGGCTGCGTCCGATGGACGGGGTGGACAGGCCCGCGCTGGCTACCGTCATGCCGACAAGAAACAATCATTTTGTGATGCTGGACCAGGGGGCCAATCCGATGAGCGACGAGAAGAACCTCGTTCACAACGCCATTCTGGGCAGCAATTTCGCGCAGGTCGCGCTGAAGATACCGAAGCCCCGCGTGGGGCTCTTGAGCATCGGCTGCGAGGAGGGCAAGGGCAACCCGACGACAAACGCCGCCCACGAGTGCCTCAAAAAGCTTCCCGATATCGTCAACTATCAGGGGCTCATCGAGGGCTTTGATGTCTTCCAAAACAAGGTGGACGTGGTGGTCTGCGACGGCTTTGTGGGAAATATTCTGTTGAAAACCTGCGAGGGGCTCTTCAAGCACCTGAAAGAGTACGCGGTTGATGAGATGAAGAAGAGCCCGATCCGTATGCTGGGCGCTTTTATGAGCATGGGAGCCTTCAATGCCATGAAAAAGCAGCTCTCCCCCGAGAGATATTCAGGGGCGCCCCTGCTGGGTCTGAAGGGAAACGTGTTCAAGACGCATGGCTCGGCCAAACGGCTGGAGATCATGCACGCCGTCCGGATTGCTTCCGAGGTCGTCAGTCAGGAGATGAGCCAGCACGCCCTGATCGATATCAAGACAGCCAATGAGAGGCTCTACCCGGCAATGCAGGGAAAATAGCCATACGTGGCTCCGCGCTGAACTGTTCCCGAAAAGACTTGCTCCAACGAGCCTACTTATCCTACGCTTTACTTCAGGCGTCTGGCCGATCATCACAATGAAGTCGTCTCTTCTTAATCGTGGTTTCACCCTGGTAGAGCTCTTGGCGGTGATTGCCATCATGGCAGTCCTTATCGTGGCCGCGCTTCCCTATACCGCCAATTACACCCTTTGGGCCCAGGCGACCGCCGAACAGCGCGACGCGCAGGTCGTTGCCTCCGCCATAGCCCGCTGGATCGCATTGGGAGCGGATACAACGGGGGGATCCTCTCTTGATCCCAACACCAACGGAGGCGTAAGCCAGTACAACTGGACAAAGCCCGTTGCGGGCGGCAGAATCAATTATCCGAGCGCCTGGACCAATGGGTCTGTCCCAGCAGGAGTCATAGAGGACCTGGTAACAGGATGGACTGTTATCACCACCAATAACGGCCCGTATGGGGAGCGCGATCCGATGATCTCGCCTTCCACCTCCTTCACCGCACTCGGCAAACGCATCAAAATAGCCTTTACGGATTCCAGGCACTGGACCGTCACGGGACGCTCAACAGCGGGTTTTGGGTATTAGAGCATTTACAAAAATCATGTAGCCGATTCTCTTGCTCGCCCCCCGTAAAGAGCACCGCAACGGGGGGCTATGCTGGGCAACCCACAAGGGGTTGGGTGGTCAGAGATAATACATATTTTATGGAAGTACTCTAGAAGCTCTCCAGGATCTGCCACACGAACGCGGCCCTTCCCCTACTCTGTCTTGACTCGTTTCTTCTTATGGAATACGATCACTTGTTTTCTCAAGCGGGCATAGTATAGAGGTAATACGTGAGCTTCCCAAGCTTGAATCGAGGGTTCGATTCCCTCTGCCCGCAAAGCCGCATAAATACAGAGAAAAGAGGCCAAGGTCATAAGAAAGTCATAAGATTCCGTAGAAATAGGAGGTTCACGAGGCTTACGCCGAGAGATACTTCTCGCTCGTAAGGGACAGCCTATTCCTCCAAAGACAAGAGCCTGTTTTTCAAAAGCCAACCTGTTATCAATACTATGATACCCTATAATTCAGCTTGTTTAAAATCGTAAAGGTGTATAATTAGAACATGCTCAGCACGCAGGAAAATCTACCAGTCGGCGATAATTTCCGACACGATGAACTCTGCACCCTTTGCCGTGAGGGAAAAGTGTTTGAGGTAGACGATTGGTTCAAGGCTGGGCATAGGCCACTTATAAAGCCGCCGCATTGGCATAAGTGGCCAATGGGAATTGCTATCGAAAATAGAAATCACAGTCTTGTAGAAGTGCTTTTGAGAAACGGAATCCCCGCCGATGAGAAAGTACTCATGAAGGCGGTGAAACACCGGCGACCGGACATGATAAAGATGATGATCAAATATGGCGCCGATATAAATTCCATCCCTTTCAGAAAAGTAGTTGAGGCTGGAAACCCTGACGTAGTGCAAATTTTTTTCGATCGCGGCGCAGATTTATTTAAAGACTACCCTTTTTACAGAGGTTTGATCTTTGAGACAAAAATATGGCTATCTTTTTACAAGCGATACCAGCCGAAACATCCAGATCTGCAAATACAATTGGATATGGCTCTGAGAAAAGGAGTGGAAAAAGAGAGTTTGAAGATAGTATCGCTATTAATGTGGGCCGGAGCCAATCCGAGGAATCCAGTGATCATTCCTGACGATAAGCTTACATACCCCATGACGGCTTTGGAAGCTGCGGCTTCTCAAGGAAATACTGAGATAATCATGATATTAAAGCCCGATCCAAAGAAGGATGATTTTAACGATTTGATGTGCCAATCAATTTCAAAGTGTGACTTTAGGCTGGTACAATTTTGGGAGGGAATGGGTGCAGACATGAACCACTCAAAGGACGGCACATACCCAGGCCATGAGGCGGTTATAGAAGCATTGTGGATGGCATCAAGTTTTTCTAAACTCTCGGAGCACTATGATGCCTTTCCGGCCTCTGATCTTGCCCGCACGTGGTTTGCTTCAGGTGCCAAATGGCCGATTCAAAACGAGGATGAGATTCGAAAGGTGCGAACGTGTCTTAATGAATTGGATTCATACCGACTTAGGGATTTTATCGAGCTTTTGTTGGACAATGAAGTCATACCCCCAAATATTCTAAAATCAGTGGCAAACACACCAACGGTTAAGAAGAAGATTCCTGACTTGGCTGTTTTTATAAAGGAATACGTTGAAAGCAAAAGACGCCGCCGTTTTGGGGGCGCACCTTATACTTACTTGCAATCTGAAATGAAGTAATATAAAATAGGCTGATATGAGGCCGCGAAGGGAGATAGGAGAAAAAGAGATGAAGGAATTACGCGAGGCGATGGAAGTGCAGAAGAATCTG
>Ga0181520_10013605_pt1 | contig 10222 bp, 9 predicted proteins | sample PEATcosm2014_Bin_29_FD_132451 | JGI IMG/M metagenome (GOLD analysis project Ga0181520, IMG submission 132451) | Peatland microbial communities from MTU Mesocosm Facility, Houghton, MI, USA - PEATcosm2014_Bin02_30_metaG | ecosystem: Environmental > Terrestrial > Soil > Wetlands > Peat | place... | reverse complement strand
TGCTTGACAGCTTTGATGAACTGCGCCAACAGAATTCGCGGTGGTTCATTGATGAGCAGATGGACGTGCTCGGGCATCAAGACGTAGGCGAAGATGAGGGCATGGTGCCGGCGGCGGGCATCTTCGAGCACCGTCTCGAACAGTGCTTTGGCGTCGGGTGGTTCGAGCAGGGGAAGACGGTGGAAGCAGCTGAATGTAATGAAGTGGAGCGATTGTGCTTGTTGAAACCTCTTCAAGCAGCTCGGCATGGCTGTACCTTCGTTCGCCACCGATCTTACGCCACGTCCCGCTCATCGCAAAGAACGCGATGAACGGGGCACAGTTGCCTTCTTTGTTCGCACAGCTGCCTGGGATTTCTTGGCTATGTCTGCCCCGTAAACGCGATGCGTCCCTCGGAGATGGTCCAGCGGACCTTGCCGAGCATCGGCCAGCCGTCGAAGGGTGTGTTCTTTGACTTCGAGCAGGTCTCGGACACCTTGTAGGTCCACTCCGCCTTGGGGTCGAAGATCACAACGTCGGCAAAGCTGCCCACGGCCAGTGTTCCGCGGCCCTTCATGCCCAGTAGGGCGGCAGGCTGGGCGCTGAGCAGACTCAGGACGCGGCCCAGAGGCAGCTTGGCCTCCTTGTGCAGCCAGCGCAGGGAGAGGCCCAGAGCCGTCTCCAGCCCCAGGATGCCGTTGGGCGCGCTCTGGAACTCCACTTCCTTCTCGTACTGCGCATGGGGCGCGTGGTCGGTGGCAATGGCGTCCACCACCCCGTCCAGAATGCCCTCGATCAGGGCGTCGCGGTCGGCCGCGGAGCGCAGCGGCGGACACATTTTAGCGTTGGTGTTGTAAAAGCCCACATGCTCGTCGGTAAGCAGGAAGTGGTGCGGAGCCACTTCGCAGGTCACGCGCAAGCCGTTGCGGCGGGCCTGGCGAACGGCGGCCAGAGCGCCAGCGGTGGAGAGGTGCGCCACGTGCAGGTGGACGCGGGCATCGCGGAGCTCGCTGACCAGGCGGATATCGCGCTCCACAATGGAGGTCTCCGCCTCGGCCGGCATGCCGCGCAGTCCCAGACGGAAGCTGGCCGGGCCCTGATTCATGGAGCCGCCAGCGGTCATGCGGGTGTCTTCAGCATGTTGGATGACGCACAGGCCCACGCGGGCGGCGGCGGCCAGAGCCTCGCGCATGATGCCGTCCTTCAGGATCGGCAGACCGTCGTCGGAGACGGCAATGGCGCCGGCCGACTTGAGCGCGGCGTAGTCGTTGATGGCTTCGCCCTTGGAGCCGCGGGTGGCGGCGGCAATGGGGAAGACGCGGACCAGCGCGCCACGGTCGGGCGAGAGCATCCAGCGGGTGGTCTCCACCGAGTCGTTCACCGGCTTGGTGTTGGGCATGGCGGCCACGCAGGTAAAGCCTCCGGCAGCGGCGCAGGCCGTGCCCGAGACGATGGTCTCCTTGTGGGCAAAGCCGGGCTCGCGCAGGTGCACGTGCATGTCAATGAGGCCAGGGGCAACGGTAAGGCCCGCGGCGTCAATCGTCTCAGCGCCGTTGGTGCCCTTCAGCTTGCCGGGAGCGGCAATGTCGGCCACGCGGCCAGCCTTGAGGAAGATGTCTTTGGGAGCGTCAACGCCAGCAGCCGGATCCAGCAGATGGCCTCCACGGATTACCAGATCGCTCATGCGGGGGTTCCCTTCTTGGCAGCGTTGAGTGCCCGTTCCACAACCGCCATACGGATGGCGACTCCGTTGTGAACCTGATCGAGGATCGCCGACTGGAAGCCGTCGGCGACGCCTGCGGTAATCTCCAGGCCGCGGATGACGGGGCCCGGATGAAGGACGATGGCGTCGGGCGCAAAGCTAGCCAAACGGGGTCCGGTGAGCTGGTAGCTCTCGCGGTAGTCGTCTATGTCGAGCTGCAGACCGGCCAGCCTCTCGGCTTGCAGGCGGAGCATCATCACGGCCTGGGAACGGCGCAGAGCGCTGGCAAAGTCGCGTTCAATCTCAATGCCGGGGCCGGTTTTGGCAGCCAGATCCGGCAGCAGCTCGCGGGGGCCGCAGAGGACGACGGTCGCGCCCAGGCGGGGCAGCAGGAACATGTTGGAGCGGGCCACGCGGCTGTGGAAGATGTCGCCTACGATGGTGATGGTGACGCCTTCGAGCGTCTGCTGGTCCACCGTGGTGACGCCGGGGCGAAGCTTTTGCAGCAGGGTGCGCAGGTCCAGCAGCGCCTGGGTGGGATGCTCGTGCATGCCGTCGCCGGCATTCAGCACTGGCAGCCGGGTAGCCTCTTCCAGCAGCCAGGCAGCTCCGGAGGAGTTGTGGCGCAGGATGATGGCCTCAGCTCCCAGCGCGCGCAGGGTGAGCCCGGTGTCCTTGAGCGACTCCCCTTTGTCGATGCTGGAGCTGAGGTTCGATACCAGCGTGGTATCGGCTCCGAGCCCCTTGGCGGCCAGCTCAAAGCTGGTGCGGGTGCGGGTGGAGGGCTCGTAGAAGAGCAGAGCAATGCGGCGCTTGAAGAGGATGCGGTCGCGTTCAATCGGGTCCATGGTCTCCAGTTCCGTGGCTCGCGCCAGGAGCCGATTAATCTGGTCCAGAGAAAGATCCTGGACTGAGAGCAGGGAGCCCTGGTGGTAAGGGAATGGAGATGGAGGCGCTTGCGGCAGGGAGAGCTGACGGCGGAGAGTGGGCGCAGCTGTAGTCATGGGGAGACTCGATCCGGGAGCAGGCTCCCGGTCCGGTTTGTGGTGGTTGCCCAGGCCTGGCGGCGGAGGGCAGGAGAAAGCGCGCCAAACCAAGGCGCGCGTCCGGGATCAGGGCTATGGGTTGACACGCTCCACGAGCAGAACCTGCTCGTCGCTGTCGACCTCTTGGAACTTAACTTCGATAATCTCGCGGCTTGACGTGGGTACATGCCTGCCGACGTAGGTGGCCTCAATTGGCAGCTCACGATGACCGCGGTCAATGAGTACGCAAAGTTGTACGCGACGGGGGCGGCCGTGGTCAAACAGCGCGTCCAGGGCGGCGCGGACGGTGCGGCCGGTGTAGAGCACGTCGTCGCAGAGCACCACGTCGCGGCCGGTCACATCCAGGCCGATGGCGCCGGGGGTGACAACGGGACGGATGCCTGCCGTGGTCAGGTCGTCGCGGTAGAACTGGATGTCGAGCGTGCCGGACTCAACCGGACGCTTTTCGATGGTGGAGATGAGCTTGCCGAGCCGTTCGGCCAGCGGAACGCCGCGGCGCTTGATGCCCACCAGGACAAGGTCCTCACTGCCGTTGCTCTTCTCCACAATCTCGTGGGCCAGACGCACCAGGGTGCGCTCGATCTCCGAGGCGGACATCAGACGGCCCTTCAAACGTAAACCAGGATTCAATTCGGATGTGCTCATGGGCTGCTTTCGCCTCGATTCTCTCGTGGCTTGATCTCTGTTGGCCTGATCTCTTGTGGCCCGATCTCTTGTGGGATGATACGAGCGATGGAGGGTTGGGGGCAAGTCTTGGGGAATCCGGCGGAATGCCGCGAACCGGACCTGCCAGATGCTTTCAGGTTAAGGACATACTAAAGCGAAGAGCGGCGGACACGCACCACCAACCGCGCGCCAATAGCTCCGCCGGCAACTGCAAACGGCAGCAGCACGGCAGCAAATACCAGCTGGATGGCGACCATCCATCCTGCTTGCCCATCGGGTGTGAGCATTGAGGCGTGCTGCGCCGCGATCCGCTGCACATCATACCCGAGAGAAATCATCATCGTCGCTTGCTGATCGGCTTGCGCGACCCACTGATCGTCAAGAACCTTGCCCTGATGCAGCCAAAAGCGGTTGGCAAACAGGTCGAGTCCTTTGACGGCAAGAAGCGACCATCCACAGAGCAGGCCGGTCACCAGCCCGATGCGAGCGCCCGCGCCGACGGTGATCCAAGCCGGCTGGCGGTTGCGCATATAGCGCAGCACGACCAGGATGGCAGCGAAAGCAATCAGGAAAGCGCCGAAGAGGCCCAGCATGTTGGAGATGATCCCGGTGGGCACAGCCAGCAGCGCGGAGACGCGCAGGGCGTGCTTCCAATCGACGGTGCCAGCATCCGGCATCCCAGCCGAGCAGGAATCATCCGGCAGCTGACCGGGTGCCTCGACCGCGTCGTAGACAAGCTGGGGCAATCCGCAGGACGGACAAAAGCTGCTGTCCGAAGGAACAGCCCGATGGCAACGATGGCAGACGATTTCCACGTACTCAGACTAACGCATCCACTCGGTCTGGTGCAGTTCACAATGGGAGGAGCAAGGAGCAAAGCTCGAACGCCGTGGGGCCATTGGGGGTTTGTGGCAAAAAGCTAAGACCTGGCGCGCCCATCCACAGAGTGGCCATGTACTCTGTGCTTGCGCAACTTGGCTCTAAGCGCAACAGTTTTGACAAGAAAGAAATAACATCTCATGCCACAAAGGCGGCAACGAACGGGAGCGAAGAGAAAAAGAAGGACCGGAAGATCAAACAACCTCACTCTGGAAGGACGCATATCGGTCCCGAAACAACGAGGGCACACAAAAGTCATAGATTCTCCTTTTCGAGCTAGTGAGAACCGGAGTCACAGGAGGCCTTGACTCAACGGAAGATGAAACCTCACATGAATTTAAAAATGGCCGAATTAGGTAGTTTGCCGGGGTACGAAAAAACCTTCCTGGACATGCTTCACAGCAGGGAGACGCACCGGATAGCCTTTGCCAAGGACTTCGCATAGCTACAAAATGCTGTTCGGCAGGCACTTCCCGAAGAAGCTCGGGGTGGCTGCCAAAACCACACTTCAGAACCAAAACTAGAAAATCTTCACTGGAACAGTGAAAGCTCAAGCGCAATCCCGGTCCCAGTGTTTATACGCAATTCTGTTCCAGCGGCGGCGAATTTACAAGCGAAAATGGCCGCCGCTGGCCGCGGATGAATATTTTTATCGAATCTTGTTTTGCACAATTGCCTCAGCTGCACGAACCGTTTCCTCCAGAGTAAGCTCCGAGGAATTGAGCAGGATGGCGTCAGCAGCCGGTTTCAGGGGCGAGTCAAGACGGTTGCGGTCGCGCTCATCACGCTCGCGCAGATCGCGAATCACCTCTTCAGGGTCAACCGTCGGGGCTGGACCCAGTTGGTCAAAGCGGCGCAGGCCGCGGATGGCAGCGTCGGCATCCAAAAAAATTTTTACGTCCGCGTCAGGAAAGACGACGGTGCCAATGTCGCGGCCTTCCATCACCACTCCACCCTCTTCACCGAGCTTCTGTTGCAGCGAAACCATCCAGGCACGGATGGGGGGGAAGACGCTGACCTTGGAGGCGGCCTGGCTCACCTGGGGGTCGCGGAGATCGGAGGTGACGTCAGCACCGTCCAGCAGTACGCGGTTGCCGTCCACGCCCTGCACCAGCGCGATGCGGGTAGTGAGGGAGAGGTCTACCAGAGCGGCCTGATCGTCGAGCGCCACCTGGGAGCGCAAAGCCTTGAGGGCAAAGGCGCGATACATGGCCCCGCTCTCCAGATTGAGGAGGCCGAAGCGCAGCGCAATCTGGCGGGCGATGGTGCTTTTCCCTGCTCCCGCCGGGCCGTCAATGGCAACGACCGGGCGGCGCAGGGGCGTGCCGGAGTTGGGTACAGGGCTGCTCATCCGCGCTTCTTGGCCGAGGACCTGGAGGCATCGGCGTAGCTGAAGCGCTTGCCGGAGCTGGCCTTGGCGCCACCGCCTGCCATGGCGGGCTTGCGGGTGCTGCGTACAGCGGCACCGCTGCGGGGAGCGGAGCTTTTGCGCGCCGGAGCAGCTGCCTTGGAGACGGGGCGAGCAGCGCTGCGCTGGGGCTTGGCGGGGCCGGAAGCCGTACGAGCGCCTCCGGAGGGCTTGGCCGGGTGCTCAGCCAGCTTGCCGCTGGAACCCTTGGTGGCTGAGCTGGAGTGCGCAGAGGTATGTCCGGTTGTGGCCTTGCCGTTTCCGTTGGAGCCCTTGGTGGCGTCCGCGGCCCAGCGGCTGGGAGCAGCGGTGCGGCCGTGTGCGGAAGCGGGGCGAGCCGAGCTGCGAGCGTCGTCGCCGCGATGGGCGGGGCGGCTGCCGGACGCGGCCGGTTTGTGATCACGGCTGTGCGCAGCGGGACGGCTGAAGCGGGGGCGCTCCGTCACCTTTTCAGGGGCTGCCAGAGTTTCCGGAGCCTCCTCTGCCGCAAGAGTTTCTGTAACCAGCTCGGCAACAGGCTCAGCAACAGGCTCGGTTACGGTTTCCACGGTTTCCGCAACAGCCAGCACGTCCACAACTTCAGGCTCAGGGCTGACAGGCACTTCAAAGGCAGGCTCTTCGGGCTCCACTTCGCGACCACCGGCGTGGAGGAAGTAAGAGGAAGAGGCAGCCATGGAGGAGCTGGCGTAGAAGGTGGGGGTGACGCTGAACTCGGGCAGGGTTCCAGCCACGTAGAAGTGGGGGGCGTGACCGAGGGCGATGGTGTGCACCTGGCGGGTGGCAACCAGACCGCGAAGCACCTCGCGCACCTTGCTGCGCGCCGTGAGCGAGGAGAGGAAGACTTCAACGTCTTCCATGGTGGTGGCAATCACCGCCTGCAGGTAGATGGAAGCCAGCACGGAGATGGCCGTAACCTGGGAGGTGGATGCGCCCTCCGCAATGGCCTTCTGGAAGCGGATACGCAGGAGCTGCCACTTGGCCGATTCGCCCGGAGCGTCGATCATGGGGATGATGCGCAACTGCTGCCAGAGTTCGGTAATGGCGCGGATCACGGCAGCTTCGGTCACTTCGCGACCTAGCTCATGGCGCAGGTCGGAGACGTTGGTCTCCTTCGTTTCCAGCAACTTATAGGCTTGAACGGCAAGCTGGGAGACCTGCCGCGACCCTGTGAGCTGGGGGCTGCGACGCCAGTCGCGATCTCCGCGCAATGCATAGACGTAAGGGAGAACCCAGGCCGCTACGATAAAGTCAGGCTGTTCACCGGGCAGGCCGTGGAGGTTGAGCCGGACGACAACGCCATCCTTCTCCAGCCGGACAAGCAGGTCTTCCGCAAGAGCAATCTGCTTGGGGTCAGGGGTCGCGTTGCGCTGGCCAGCTACCGCCTCAACAAAGGACGGGGCAACGGATGAGGCGAACTGCCGGCGGGGCAGGAAGAGACACAAACCGGTCTCCTCAATCCAGGTACGGGCATCCTCAAAGGTGATGGTCCCGTTTCCGTTCTGGCGCATCCTTTCGGAGCGCGATGCTTCCAATTGCTCTGCTGTCAAAGAAAAACCCTCACTTCCAGGCTGGCAGAATGTTCCCCGCCTGGCGGCCTTCAGCTCCTGAGAGCGCGAAAAACCACCGCCTTTGACATTCTAGACGCGAATTAGATGCGATGGAAAGCCCGAAGTATCTCCTTCCAAGAGTACAAAAGGGCAATCGGGCGGCCGTGCGGGCAACTGGTGGGGTGTTGGGTACGAGAAAGTTCCTTAAGTAACCACTCCATACGGGCCATATCGAGGGGCATATTGACCCGGACGGCGGAGTGGCAGGCAAGGGAGGCGGCGATGCGCGCGCGCAAGGCGTCAAGGTCCTCATTCTGTGAGGGTTCTAAGCAGTCTCCCGCGGACTGTTCAATGACTTCCCCGAGCATCCGGTCCAGTTCAGCCCCTTCCAGGCCCACGGGGGCGGCCTTGACGGCAAGTGTTTGCGGGCCAAAGGGTTCCACCTCAAAGCCGTTGCGTTCCAGCTCCTCGGCAATGCGCGCGAAGATCACCATCTGGTCGGGCTTGAGTTCCACCAGCAGGGGCATGAGGAGGCGCTGGCGCTGAGCGCCCTCCACCTGACGTTCGCGAAGAATTTTCTCAAAGAGAATTCGTTCGTGTGCCACATGCTGGTCAATAATCCACAGGCCGTCCTCGTTGGTGGCCAGGATAAAGGACTCGCGGAGCTGTCCCATGGGCTTGAGAGAGGCTAGGCGGCTGAGGTTGACGGTGGACTGCTCAATCTCAATTTGGGCGGTGCGGGAGGCGACTCCAGAGAACGGTTCAGCAGCCTCCGGCGGCAGACCGGCCGGAGCGCCGACGGCGGAAGGCGAGAAGAGCGCGGAGGCGGCAGCGCCCCAGCTTTGAAGGTCGAAGCCCTGGGGTGAGGCGTCTGGAGAGGGCGCAAAAGAGAGGCGTCCAGGCTCAGCTGGGGGAACGCGTGGGTAGAGGTGGAAGGGCTCGGCCTGGCTGCTGGCCTGGTGGGCGGTGATGGGATCGGAGTCCGGGAGGGGCGAGGTGGGCGGCGGCATCAGCGAGGGGCTGGCGGTGGGCTGGCCGTCAATAGCTGCCAAAAAGCCCGCGGCAGGCCGGGCATTGATCAGAGCCATGCGCAGACGGTCACGCACAAAATCATGAATATACGACTGTTGGCGGAAGCGGACCTCGGTCTTGGCGGGATGGACGTTGACGTCCACCTCCTCCGGAGGCATCTCCAGGAAGAGCAGAACCACCGGGAAGCTGGTGGGGGGAATGACGTTCCGGTAGGCCTCGGTGATGGCGTGCAGGAGCAGGCGGTCGCGGATGAGCCGCTTGTTCACGAAGATGTAGATGGAGTTGCGATTGAGCTTCTGCAGCTCTGGCTTGGAGTAGAAGCCGGTGATGCGCAGGGCGCCGGGCTGGCGCTTGGGCTGGTCGGGGTCCTGCTTCCAGGGGGGCGGCTCGGGCAGGCCGACGCGCTCCAGCTGCATCTCCGCGGCCACAGGCAGGAGCTGGCCGAGGGTTTCCTTGCCAAAGATCTGGTAAATGCGCTCGGCGGTGCGCTGCACCGGCGGGGCCAAGACGATGGTGTGCGAGCTGGAGACCAGCTCAAAGTGCTTGTCCGGATGAACCAGCGCGTAGTGGGTGACCAGCGCCGTAATGTGCGAGAGCTCGGTGGACTCAGCGCGGAGAAATTTTCTTCTGGCCGGGGTGTTGAAGAAGAGGTCGGCAATGGCAATGGTGGTGCCACGGGGAAGGGCCACGTCTTCAACCGAGAGAATGCGGCCCCCGGCGATCTCCATGCGGGTGCCGCTGGACTCGTCGCCGGTGGCGGTCTCCAGCGTGACGCGGGAGACGCTGGCGATCGAGGGCAGTGCCTCGCCCCGGAAGCCGAGCGTGCTGATGGCCAAAAGGTCGTCGGCGGTGCGTAGCTTGCTGGTGGCGTGGCGCTCAAAGGCCAGCAAAGAGTCGTCGCGGTTCATGCCGCAGCCGTCGTCGGCAATGCGGATGAGCTTGCGGCCCCCGCCTTCCACCTCGATGCGGATGCGGTTGGCGCCAGCGTCCAGCGAGTTCTCCAGCAGTTCCTTGACGACGGACGCAGGGCGCTCCACCACCTCGCCGGCGGCGATCTGGTTAGCAACGTGGTCGGGAAGTACGCGAATGCGGCCCATCAGTGTTCTAGGTTACGGGGCTGGGACGGTTCCGACAACCGTGGAGTTTGAGGGGCACAGGGCCACAGGCGGAAAGGGGGCACCTGCGGTGCGGCAGAAGCCGCTTTGCGGCAACAGAATATCGAGCGTTTTCGATCCAAGCCGTTCGGTTGCCGGCAACTACGAAGACAAGGCTGCCTGCCGGAATGCTCTGCCAACTCCGGATGCCCTTAATAACCCAAGCTGGTAATGCCTTGCAAATGAGGGAAAACAGCTCCGCACCCGGTTGTGCGGGCGGGCGCGGTTAATCCTCGCCGCCTTCGCGCTTGCGCATCGCCAGCCTGGCGCCGATGGAGTATCCAACGAGGGCCGCGGCGGGCCAGGTGGCAAAGAAGGGGCCGTCATTGTCAATAAGGCCGCCCGGCGAGGGGTAACTGAAGAAGGTGCGGGTGATCTTGTCGGTGGCGTCGCACTGCAGGCAGGCGTTGGGGCCGGTGGGCATGTCGAGGACCCAGAGCGCAATGCACAGGAACCAGATAAGCCCGATCAGCCAGACCGATGTGGCTAGGGAATCCTGGCGAAAGTAGTTGAATGCGTAGCCTACGACGAGCGGCACAACGAGAGACAGCGCCAGGATCAGCTGCTGCGAGATCTCAGGGCGATTCATGGCGTATCCACAGGCCATCAGCCCAACCCAGGCAAGGAAGGCAACCAGGGTATGCAAAAATACCTGGCCAGCCTGATTGGCGAGTGTCGAGGAGATTCGATCCTCTTCGCCATCCCTCTGAATGAGTGGTTCCATCTGTTGGACTCCAAATCAGATCATTCTGATGCGTGTTTAGTTTGTAGCACACCCTGAACCAGAAGTGATGAGAGGTTTGCATGAC
>Ga0181520_10013603_pt1 | contig 10222 bp, 5 predicted proteins | sample PEATcosm2014_Bin_29_FD_132451 | JGI IMG/M metagenome (GOLD analysis project Ga0181520, IMG submission 132451) | Peatland microbial communities from MTU Mesocosm Facility, Houghton, MI, USA - PEATcosm2014_Bin02_30_metaG | ecosystem: Environmental > Terrestrial > Soil > Wetlands > Peat | place... | reverse complement strand
CTCCAGATCTGTGCTACCTTCAGCATGCTTTCGCCCCTTGGTTGGTTTTGATTGCTCGCACAACCAAGATTCAGCCCTGGGGCGAAATGCACCTACATCGCGACTTTTGCAACTGGCTCTATATATACTGGATTTGCCTTTGTCTGTCTCGCGGGCACAACCGGAAGGCGAGGCGACGGGCTGCGCTCTGGAGATGCTGCGCTCGTTGTTGCCGTCAATACGCCCCAGGAGAGAAGCCCATGACCCGGTTTGTGTTCGTCGGCGTGCTGCTGCTCGCTTGCGTATCATTCCTCTATGCTGACACCTTGGTTACGAGCATCACCAACTCTTCCACATGGGGGACCAACGCACTGAACGTCTACAACAACACATACACCGGTTCAAACGAGGCGGGGATGCCATTTGAGACCGGCACCACCGATTGGACTCTCACCCAGGTGGACACGGTGATGTATCAGCATACCAGCGGGTTGCTCAACGTTGACCTGTATGCGGCTGACAGTAGTTGGTATCCGGAGAATTCCTCGCTGGGCAGCTTCACAATCTCGCCGTCTACCCCTCTCGGCAGCAGCTACTCGGTGGTAAGTTTCATGCCCGACAACGCGTCCAAGTCTATCGATCTGACGGCGAACACGAAGTATGTCTTCGTATTGTCGGGGCCGAACACCGGGGCAGGGGACTACTACTGGCTCGCGCACGACAGCTACTACGGCGACATGCCATCGTCCACCGGTTCCGGCACGCTCCCATCCTTTTCCGAGCAGAACATGTACAGCACAGGGTATCCCCCGTTCATCCCGCCCTACAGCACAGGATGGCTAGGCGGCCCGGGTGGGTCCCCCGAGGTGCAGTTGTATGGCGCAATCGACGGGTACGCGGACACCGGCGCTTCCACCCCTGAACTCCCCGCCAATGCCCTGCTCGGCATCACCATGCTGCCGCTGGGCCTCGTATGGCTGCGACGACGGAAGGCGTAAGCCGCTGGACGCGTCGCGCCCCACGAATGCAACAAACGCCGCCTCGGTCTCCGGGGCGGCGTTTGCGCGCTGTAGGGCGGTCGACGGCACTTGGCCTACCGCCCGGGGCCGTCGTCCTTGACCTGTTTCGACAACCTGCCGATCAGCTCCGCCAGTTGGCGACGAGCCGACAACAGATTGGCGGAGTCCGTGGGATAGGCGAAGTTCGGCGAGCCGTCGGTGATGCGCAGCACCCGGTCGTCCACGCCGAGTAGCTTGCGAGCCTGGAGGACCAGATCGGGCGCTTTGTGCGCCGCCTCGGCCTTGTCGGCCAGCCGCTTGAGCATCGCGAAGTACTCATAGTCCTCGATCCCGTCGCGGATGGCGTCGAGCCTCACCGACGGGTACAGCGTCATGTCGGGTCCCCAGTAGCACAATGTCCCGTCACCGTTGCCCATGTTGGCGGGGCCGAGTTCGTAGCGTTCGGTCGGGCCGTCGGGGGTCATGTCCTTGGGATCGCCGTGATATTCCACGCCCCAGTAGAGGAATCCCGTCTTGTTGTATTTCCAGGTAAGCCAGAAGACCATGCGGTTGTCGATGGTGGGGTAATCGACGAAGAAGTTCGGGTACGGGTGCGTCGGCCCACAACAGATGTACCACCACATCTCTGCGTTGTGCGCGCGCCATCCGGCGATCCGGGCCTGTGCGTCGGCGTCCTTGGGGTGCGCGTCGGGCATACCGCCGGGGACCCAGATTTGCGCGCGGCCCATGAGCGAAGGGTCTCGCGGGGCGGTCATCAGGCGCTTGATCCTCGGCGCGACGCGGTCCATGAGGGCCGCGATCTTGACGTTGGCATCGACGGCATCCTTCCCCCAGGCTTCATCCACCATGTAGAAGACCGCGTCATCGAGCCAGCCCTTCTGCTCCAGGTGCGGCTGCAAGGCCTTGAGGTAGGCCTCCAGGAACTCCATGTACTCGGCCTCGCGCTCGCGGCCACTGGTGAACTGCCCCAGAGGCGAGAACCCAACATAGAGCGTGCGCATACCCGCCTCTCTTTGGTGCGCGAGGAAGCGGTCGGTCTCGGTGAAGTCGAACTTCCAGCCCTGCGGCGTCTTGTCTTCGCGAAGATACGGCATTGCCGCGCAGGGATGGCTGGCCCCCTCATTGCCGAAGACCTGCACGCCGACGCGGCGCTTGAGGCACACGTCCATCATCTGCAATACTTTGTCCGGGGGCACCGTCTTGAGATAAGCATCGCCGTCGCCGCCGAGGTATTTCTGGGCAACGAGGTACGAGCGGAATACGAAGACCTGACGCAGAGAATGCGCCACCGGGAGTGCGAAGTCGTAGACGGTCAGTTCCACCGGCACCCGTTCGGTGCGACCGCCCGCTTCAACGGTGATGCCGCCCGAATACGCGCCCGAGGCCGCGTCGCGAGGGACGAACACGTCGAGCCAGATCGGCTGGCAGACACGATCGACCTTGAATGGTCGGTCCGCCGGGAGGAGCGGATCGGGCCACCACGAGTGGTCGGCGGGCGCTCCCGAACTGGGAGCCTGCACGTGAACGTAGCCGACGCGGTGCAGTTCGACCGCCGCCGGGCCGATGACGGAGCCGTTGGGGCCGCGCAACGGCTCGAACCGCACGCGAACGCCCTCCAGGTCGCCCTTGCCCAAGGGCACAATGCCGATCTGGACGCTCTCGCCCTCGCCCCGCGCCGCCTGCAGCCACACAGGCCCGCTCCAGGTTCCGGCGGGCTTCTCGTCACGGTGCAGCTTGGCAAGGGGCTCGGAGCGAACGATCGCGAAGGGCCGGCCTGCGCCCCCTGGAGTCTCCCGCACGAGGGCGGCGACTACCGCGGCGCGGCCCGCGAGTATCGTGGCCTCGGCCTGGGCGGCGTTCAGGGCAGCCACGATGCCGTCCCAGCGCTTCTGGTTGTCGGGGCCAGCCTGTGCCGACAGGGCTTCATTCGTCGCGATCTCGGCCTGCCGCAGTTGGGCCGACAGGGCCGCGTGCCACTGCCGCAAACCGCTGTCCTGAAGCTGGCTCGCCAGGTCCCCGGACGCGGCGTCGAGCGCGGCCTGGAGCCGCCCCGCCATCGCCGGCAGATCGGCGTTGGCGCACGTGAACGACGACCACCACACCGGCTGCCCGGCCGACTTCAGCGTCACCCGCACCTCCGTCTTCCCCGCGCCTGCTCGATACTGAAGCGCCGCTGCGCCTGCCGCCAGCGGCGTCTGGCGCTGCTCCCAGTCCTCGCCCTGCCGCCTGGTCTCACAGACAACCGTCGCGTCGCCTGGCAACGCATCTGCGGCGGCATGAACCGCCACAGAGTTGACGCCGACGCCCCGAAGGCCGGCGTTCAGATCAACCTTCAGGCGAGCGTCCATCACCCGGGGCCACTGGCTGGCCCAGACCTTCGTGAGATACTCGGCATTCGGGAAGCCACGGTCGATGTGGTAGTTGGAGGCGATCAGCACGCCTTTGCCGATGTCCGCGCGCAGGCAGATGGCGTGGCCGTCATCGCACTTACCGAGAATCTTCCAGCCGGGGCCCTGCGAATCGAAATGCGCCCAGGGCAACTGCATCCCAGGAAGCGGAGCAAAGGGGTCGTCAGGCGCGGCGACAGTCACCTTACGGTTGGTTCCGTCGGCATTGCCGATGTCGCACTGCCGCGGACTGAGCGCGAGGCCCTCACCAAGCTTCGTCAGCCACGCGAACTGCTGGCCGTAGTTGGCGTCAAGCCCGATGATGATGCCGCCGCGCTGCAGGAAGCGCGTCCACTGCTCGGTATACTGCTCGAAAGCCTGCGGATTGGTGTAGTTATACACGTCCACCGGGCAGAAGATGTCGAAGCGGTCAAGATCGGAGACCAGGTCCGCCACGTGCGTGTTCTCGATGCAGGTGTACGACCAGCCGAGACCTTTGAACAGGTCATCCAGCTCGGTTTTGAAGCGATATCCGCCGTCCGGCCATGCACTGTAGGTGCCACAGACACGGGGTGCCGGGACGGTCTGCCCGAGGGCGGTGGCGCAGGCGACAGCGAGAGAAACCGCAACGACGAGGGTGCGAGAGAGTGTCGGTGTGACCATGGTCGGCCTCCGTAGCGTTCGACGGCGACAAGCGAACACCAAAGCTGCAGCCGGATACGAAACAAGCGCGAATCCGTGGTGGACTCGCGCTTGTCATGGCTCATATAGGCATCCGTTCCCGGGGGGAACGCCCAGTCCGGCTTGGCCGGAACAGGGGGAGGAATTGACCACGAAAGCACCAAGACACTAAACGGCTGAACCGCTCCCGGCGGGACTTACGTGGTCGTTTCGTGTCTTTGCGTCTTTGTGGCTAAAATCGTTGTTCCGTCCTACTCGTCGTCGTCTTCGCCGTCGCCGCGACCACGGCCACGGCGGCGGGGCTCGTCCTCATCCACGTGGGCCGGACGAAGCATCGTCTCTTCCTCTTCGCCGGGGACGCGGTACGGGTCTTCGACGCTGCGACCGAGCATCTCTTCCACGGTGGTGCCGCGCGCCTCTGCGACCTTGCGCGGGTCGCGGATGAGGGTGAGGGCCTTGAAGCAGGCCATCGCGCGGTTGAAGACGTTACCGCTGCCCAGCGACTTGGTGAGCACATCGCGGATGCCGCTGACTTCGATGATCTGGCGGGTTGCGCCGCCGGCGATGATGCCGGTTCCGCGCGAAGCCGGGCGCAGGAGGATGACTGCGCCACCGACCTGAGCCTGCACCTGGTGGGCGATGCTGAAGTTCTCCATCGGCACGCGGATCAGGGTCTTCTTGGCGCGCGCGACGGCTTTGGCAATGGCCTCGGGAGCGTTGCGGGCCTTGCCTACACCAATGCCGACATGCCCCTTGCCGTCGCCCACTACCACGACGACACGGGAGCTAGAAATGCGCCCGCCCTTAACGGTCTTGCGGGTGCGATCTATACGAATCACGCGCTCCTCGAATTCGCTCTTCTCTTCCTGCTGCCTGGGTCTTGACGATCTCGGGGATCTCGGCGGTCTCACAGTGGCCTCCAAACACGGACGTACATATTCGCCATCGGGCTATACCGACGATGGGCGAGACGATAGGATAGCATAACGGAGGAGGGGTGTCAACGAAGGGGGCGATGGTTTCTTGAAACCAACGCAGCGTGGGCGACAACGAGCCGCTCCGTGGGCCGGGATCACGCAGCACGAACACCGGCAAGAGGCCGACTATGAGGGCTCCACCAGATCGTGGCTGCGGGGGGGACGCCCGGCTTACGCACCGCCAGCGGCTCGTTGAGGCCATCAACGACTGCATCGTCGGCCACAGCGAACAGCCGGATGCACTACAAGCACATCGGCGCGCGAAACGGATTCGTCCGCGCGCCGACATGCCAGTTGCCGATTCCACCGTCTATCCCGCGGGTTCAGCCCTTCGGATTCTGCGTCCCGTTGCCGTCCTGCTGCGCCCTCGCTTTGATCTCCAGAGCGGGGTCGGGAGCGAGCAGCGTTATGTTCGTCTTCGGGTTGTCTCCGACTGCGATGTCATATAAGGCGACCGCGAACTGCACCAGCCTGGCCTTGTCCGTGACCGGCGAGTTGAGGAGTAGCGAATACTTGCCCGGTACGGCGGAGCCAGTGTCATCCAACTGCGACAGACACGTGATAGGGGCGCCGTTGAACGTTACGCTCGAGATCGCGAGCGGTACCGGCTTACCGTCCTTGCCCAGGCCCTTGCCCTTCCTGTTGACCTGGACCGCGACGTAGACGGAATCATTCTGCGAGATGCCTGAGGCGGGGGACGTTACCTGGACGTCCGCCGGTGGCGCATCCTGTTTCGGCATGTCGCAGGTTACCGGGTAGCCGTTGTCGTTGAAGATGGTGACCGTCTTGGCTGCACTTGCATCGTCCTTGGACAGTGACACCTCGAGCATGGTGTCTAAGGCCTTCGTGGGGTCCGAGCCCTTGACCGCAGTGGCGTCGTACCGGGTTCCGTTCACGCTCGCGTGGAATTTGCCCTCCGCGAAACCGCTGCCGGCGATCCCAAGGCACCGGGGGTTGTCGTACCTACTCTCCCAAAAGACCTGATCGACGGAGAAGACGTCTGTCCATTTGCTTTGGAGTGGGATGGAGAAGCATCTCCTCCCTATCCTGCCCAAGAGCGTATGCCGCAGCTCTATGACCGAGTTGGCCCGAAGCGCTTGGGTGTCGGCCAGAAACCGCAGCGTCCTTGTGAAGAGAGTGTTTGAAAGCACCGGGGACTCGACGGTCTCCGCGATCGCGCCATTGCCGATCACAGTCGTTCCGATGATGGCGGCCACCGGAAACCGTTGCCATAGGAGATTCTCTCTCGCGTCGCAATTAAGAACCGCAGTGACCAAGCACTGTGACGCACTATGCCGCTGGATCGTTGGGGGTTTCCCCGAGGAGGGCGGCATGTCGACTTCGATCTGTGGCCTGTCCGCAGCGGTGAGATACATAGGGATCGCCCCTGAGTTCGGCGCTGAAGACGACCGCATATCCGCTGCCAAAGTCGGGGTGAGCGTGGGCGCCAACGCCATAGCCGTGAGGCATGTAGAGGCCGACCCTGAATCGAGCATGGAAGTCGGCCGCGAATCCGGCGCTGAAGTCGCCCTCGGCGTCAGATCCTGCTCACGGAGAAACTCTTCGGGTCCGCTGCTCCTCCCGTAGCGGTCTACTATGAGGAGGTCGGCCAAGACGAGTTCGGAGATGGGGGCTACGAAGCTCATCCTATCGTCTCCAAGCCGCGTGAGGCCGCTCGTCTCGGTGAACTGGTCACTGCCGAGGACAACCTTGGTGCCTGGCCAGAAGTTCGTCCCTGAGACCGTGACCTTGGCGTTGCCGTTTCCGATGTCAAGCCAGCGAACATCCTTGATCGAGGGGCCCAGGATACACCCCACACTCGCCTCGGACGGAATGGACAGATCATAGGTCACCGGTTGCCATCCATGACAGGTTCCGGCGATCTCGTCTCCGACAATCCGGTTCTTTTTGCAGTAGCTCCGCCAGCAGGTGCGGACGTGTATAGTCAACTGCTGGTCGGCATCGACAGCGTTGGGGAGCTGGAGCACTGCGTAGACCCAGCGAGTCCCGGGCGCCACGGTGGGTCTGCCAAGCACGGGGCGGAATTGCCAACCGAAGATGACGGAGCGGGGGTCGGCCGTACGTCGCCTGTGTTCCGATGTTTGCTGGAAATGCGCGCTGTCGTCGGGCGGCGTCTCGACAGAACTGAGCAGAGCGACGGTGTCCGTGTCCTGCAGGAGGTACAGGTTCTGGGAGGCTTTGCCCCCACTCGCCCCGATGCCGAAATACTTCACGGCAGCGGCCAGTGAGAACTGACTGGCATCACTCGTCAGCATCGAAACGTTATATGTCTCTTCATCAGGCAGCAGGGCCAGTATACTGGGGGCCGGGCCTGACTTGCAGTTCACCCTAATCTGGACCTCAGCTACGGCATCCCGGCGGTCTGAGTTGACACTGATCGGGAAGGCGACGACTGCTCGGCCCGCCCGGTTGGGATTGTCCTTGGTTACCTGGGACGAGATCAGTCTTTCGAGTTGCATCCGCCTGTTCATGACCTCGCAGCTCGTCTGGATCTGCTCGGCAAGGAGGTCGAGTGGTCCTTCGTTGACGTTGCTCGGCGGGCTGGATGATATCTGCGTCGGGGCCGCCGGGGCGGTGGCGGCAGGCGAGGACGGCATCGGCACCTGCAAGCTGCCGCTGAAGGATCGGAACGATTGGTAGACATTCGAGCCCTGCACATTGCCCACAGCATTGGCGACATTCTGCAGGTTCACGATCGGCGTGTTTGCCTCCAGCGCCTGAATGAGACTCTGGAGAGCCGCCTCGAGAGCCAGCGGATCCAACGGGGAAGGCGCCCCCACATAGATGCTGTCGATCTGCTTGTCCCATCGGCCATCGGCGCGGAGCGGGAAGCACGCTGATGACACGGCTACAATAAGCACTAGCGATCTCAATGCCACCCTGGCAGTCATGGTTCAGGCCTCCTCCTAAGCTTGCGGGCATGTTGGGGGTCAACGACCATCGACTCCGCGCAGCTCTCTTCGAGGACCGCGCGGACCGTCAGCGTATCCCTGCACTGACAACCGCATCGTACGAATCGTGTCCGTGCGCCGGCGAAACCCTGCTCGGAGTGTGGAGGACCGCGTCCGTCCCTGACTGCCGCCGGGTTCCTCGCCGTCCCGGAACAGTCGAGACGCGCGAAAGCCGCCCGCTTCGTGCCAAATGGCGCCGATGCAAGGGGTGTTGGGACGTGAGATGGCGAGCCTGACAGACGGAAAGACACTAAGCCCACGGGCGCGACTCCCTCGATGCCGCGTTCCTGTCTTCCGATCAGACCAACTCAATGCTTCAACGATGCCTGGGGGTAGGATGATTCAGAGGCGCCAGGTAATGCCCCCCCGCAGGGCGAACCTAGTCTATCAATTGGCGATACTATATACAAAGATGACGCAAATGGCAATAGCCAGGGGGAAAATCATACGCGGCTACACAATGCACCCGCACAGGGGGATTTCCATCACGTTCGGCGGCGCTCCTGACACTGGGGGCAGTAGTACGTGCTGCGGCCTGCCTGGACGGTTCGTTGCACGGTTCCCCGGCAGCCCTCGCGCACACACGCCTCCCCCGCGCGCCGATACACACGCAGGCGATACTGGAAGTCGCCGACCCTGCCCCAGCCGGTCACGTAATCCGAGATTGTCGTGCCGCGCTCCCCGATGGCCTCGGACAAGACATCCTGCATCGTGCCGATGAGACAGCGAACGTCGGCGCGCGTGAGGTTCAGACACGGCTCCTCGGGGTGAATGCCGCACCGGTGCAGTATCTCCGAGGCGTAGATGTTCCCGACGCCGGTGATATGCCGCTGATCCAGCAGGAACACCTTGATCGCGGTGCGCCGCTTGCCCAGCAGTGCCGCAAGCTCGTCCTCGCTGGGGCTGTCCTCCAAAGCATCGCGCCCGAGATTACGCAAAATCACGGACTGCGCCCGGTCGCCGACGACCTCGAGCCGCCCGAGGCGGCGGGCGTCGCGGTACACGAGAGTGCGGCCGTCATCAAGCGTGAACGCCGCCCGGGTATGGGACGGCAGCGGCTCCTCGCCCACCGGATAGAGTTGGCCGGTCATGCGGAAGTGGCAGACAAGAATCACCGCGCCGTCGAGGCAGATGATGAGTGCCTTCCCGAGACGGTCGATGCGTATGATGGTGCGCCCGGCGAGGGCCGAGGCGAACGCATCGGCATCGCCTTCGACGATCTGCGGGGCGAGGACTTCGACACGGACGATCTTCCGGCCAAGGATGCGGTCGGTCAGGTCACGGCGGACAGTCTCGATCTCGGGTAGCTCAGGCATGGGAGGTATAACGACGATCCGGCGGGGTTTGTCCCCGGCGCAGGACATTGTCGATGCTGTTCTACCCGGCGGACGCAAAACGCTGAACACAAAACGCTGAACGCTGAACGCAAAATCAAAGGCGAAGGACGGCAGCAATGGCAAGAGCCGACAAGCGTTGGCGTAACAGCAGCCCGGGCAAGCTGGGAGGCCGTTGCGAGCGAGCTCGCCGCCTTTTCCGTTCTTCGCCGTTCTTTGTCGTTCTTAGCCGTTCTTCGCCGTTCTTTGCCGTTCTTCGCCGTTGATTCTGCGTTCAGCGTTCCGCGTTCAGCGTTTCCCTTTGCGGAGTAGGAAGTCTTTGACCCCGACTTCGGTTTCGCTTATCATGGGCCGCCGAATACCTATCAATGAGAACGTGGGGAAACCGATGACCAACAAAGCCCTCCGCAACCGGCAGTTTTTGGCCGACTTGTTCGCCGGCCCTTTCCGCGGACACGCAATCACGATGGACGCCCCCGCCGAGTACGCGGTGTCTCAGCCCCCGGAGTTCCGTGGCGACCTGTCATGCTCCGACCGGCCCGTCAGCGAATGGGTCGAATGGGGTATGCGGGACTTCGAGGCCAAAGCCCGGTGGGACAGCGAGATCGACGACGACAACGTGCTCTCGATCCGGGTGGGGACGGGCACGCAGCTCTTCGCCGAGGCGTTCGGATCGCCGGTCGCTTACGCGCCGGGGTCGAACGCCTTCGCGCTGCCTTGCGTGGATACGCCCGAGGCGGCGGACGCACTGCCGGAGCCGAGCCTGGACGCGAGGCCGCTGGCGCGGGTCTTCGAGTACGCGGAGGCCATGAGCGAGAGAGTCGGGCCAGGCGTGCCGGTGTCCGTGCCCGACATCCAAAGTCCCTTCGACAT
>Ga0181520_10013602_pt1 | contig 10223 bp, 9 predicted proteins | sample PEATcosm2014_Bin_29_FD_132451 | JGI IMG/M metagenome (GOLD analysis project Ga0181520, IMG submission 132451) | Peatland microbial communities from MTU Mesocosm Facility, Houghton, MI, USA - PEATcosm2014_Bin02_30_metaG | ecosystem: Environmental > Terrestrial > Soil > Wetlands > Peat | place... | reverse complement strand
CTCATGATCTACAACGCCATGTGGAGGCGCTTGAGATCAGAGAGGCGCTGGCTCGGCACTTCCACGCCAAGGGCGTGCCGCACATCGACCTGATGTTGGACATGTGGCTGCATGGCCAAGAGTGGAACGAAATAGCCGACCACATTGGGAAGAGACCCAAGGCCGCAACGCAAGACTTTTGGCGGTGGTTCAATAGGGCGCTGCGGAAATTGGATCTGCTGTGATCGAAGTGGCTCATGATTCTCGGGAGACCCCACTTTCTTAATGCTCCGCGACCATTGGCGTTCTCGTGGAACTCGTTCGCGTCAACGCGGCTTCCTTGATCGGCCTGTTACAGGAGGAATCCCGGAGCCTCCGGACCGGGCCAATACGGCTTGTGTCCGAGCATTTTCCGGTTAGCGCGTGATCCGACCGTCGCTGGGATCACCCAGGAGTGAAGGCTGCTTCTCGGCCCGCGGACTCGAGAAATACAGTGACGACCCGCAATGGTGGCGGCGAAACGTGAAGAAGGAAGCTCGGTCGGGAGCGGTATAATCAATGTGACGTTCGGCCGTCGATCAGGAGGTCTTAATGCTCGATTTTCTGGAGGCGAACCCAAAGAGAAAAACCGTTCGTACCACTCTGTATGGCGATCAGGAGTTCACGCTCTGGGAGATGGAGATCCTCCACACACCGATCGTTCAGAGGCTCTATCACTTAAAGCAGCTGGGATTTGCGGACAAAGTCTTTCCCGATGCCGTACATTCGCGGTTCAACCACATATTGGGAGTGGCGGAGATGGCAGAGCGAATGGTTGGCAGAGTAGAGAAGTGGCTGCGATCTCAGCGGGATCGGATGTTAACGTTTTCCATTGATCGCACCTCCATGCCCATCGGGCCAGCCGAGAATGCGCAGATTTCGGGCGATCATTTAGCGGACCTCCTTCATCAACGGTGTGCGTCCATACGATTGATGGGCCTTCTCCACGACGTGACGCATGCCGCGTTCGGCCACACGTTGGAAGATGAGGTTAGAATTTTCACGGAGAAGCACGACGATACACAGCGGCAACTCCGCTTCTTTGACGCGCTAACCGCCCAGCTCTTTTACATATGGTTGACCGAGACGAGGGTCGAGACTCCATCCGCTGAAATCTTTCGGCAGCTGTCCGCCCTTTCGATTGACCGAAAGCAGTTCCGGGCTTGGGCGGAGGAATTGAACGAGTACTTGCCCGAAAGCGCACGACTTATTCTCCGAGATCATCTGAGGGAATTGGAGATCGCTTTCAGACTACTGCTTCGCTTGGAGTTCGTCCACGACTCCGAAGTCCGGCCCGTTCCGGAGGCTGAGGCGTTGTTCGTCGCTGACGCCATTGCCATCATTGATCCGAATTCGCAGCCCGCGGACGTCGTGCTGCATCGCGACGTGTTTATGATCGATATGGTCGGCAATACGATTTGTGCCGATCTCCTAGACTACGGAAGACGCGACGCCTCGAATGCGGGCCTCAAGGTTCAGTTTGATGAGCGTCTGATCCGCTATCTCACTGTCGTTACCGTCGATGGTGATCTATCGCCGACCCACAGCCAGTGCCTCCGCCTCGCCATTCAGTTTTTTACAGATAAGATGCGCCATGACGTTCTGTCGGAGATGAGTAATGTTCTGAAGGCACGTTATGTTATCAATGAGCGTGTTCTATATCATCCGACTAAGTGTGCCGCCGGGGCAATACTAGGCTCGGCTGCGCAATTGCTAGGCATCGCCGAAGTGCCGAGTTGGGTTCAGGTCTTGGGCGATGCGGAATTCATGGCGGAACTCACTAGAACTGCCGAGCATCTTCGATCATTCTGCGGTTACTATCAAACCGGTGACGACTACGTTATCGCTCTTTCGGCGGCGTTCGGAACCGCAGACTATATCGCCGATTTTCTTCACAAGTGCCTGCGTGCGATTGTCGGTCGCGATTCCCACGTCCTCAGTTCCGCTGACCTCGCCTCGATTGCGAATCGAGCATCCGCCGCCCGGCGTCTGTGCTGGAACTTGGCTGCGCGTCGATTCCCGAAGCTTGCGTTTCGCCTTCGGAGCGGACTTCAACACTCCGGTGGCGCTACTGACGAGACACTCGCGAAGAAGTATTCCGACCCAATCGCTCGTTACCAGCTAGAACGGCGCGTCGAGGAACGGGCGAACCTTCCAGCCGGGTCCATCGCGATTCACTGTCCGCGACCCCGTACAGCCATGAAACTCGCGGAGGTGCTCGTAGTCGGAGCCGATATGTCTCGAGTAGCCAAGCTACGTGATGTCAGCAACGTTAGCCACGACGGCCTGAAGCCCTATGAACGGGAGATTCGGGCCATTGAGGATATGTACCTATCTATATGGCAAATGCATGTTTTCATTGAAAGTTCGTGGTTTGACAAGCAACCTGTAGTCTCATGGATTTTGGAGCGAGAACTGGGTTTTCCGAACGATCAGCTGTTGACAGAAGAGCTGTCTCACCAGCCGGGCTCCGTTTATCGGATTTTAGCGTGTGACCTAAGAGACGAATTCGCGGCTAACGTGATGCCGCAAATTGTCGAACGTATCGATAAGGCCGGAAGTGCTGTACGAATGAGGCACGGGGCGGATCCTCAGCGCGCGGCGTCATGGGTGCGCAATATCATTAGGGAGGTCAGCTCCCAGCAGACAGGTCAACAGCGGCTAATTCCCGACGATAACCAGAGCGATAGGGCCTAGTCTTTCATGTGCGGAGCGCTGGACGCGTTGCTAGACCGGGTACTCCAGTCCTCTGGAGCCAACGCCATGGACCTTCCCCTGGCGATTCGCCGCTTGATCGCCGAGACCTGCGCCGATTCTCCGCAGGAAGCGATCGAGCGTGCAACGGCGAGATCGCTTCAGAATTACTACAAGATCGCGACATCCGCGAGTCGCATCAGCGTCGGAATCCTCTGCAGGAGTCTTGGGGTGCAGTTGCAGGGCGTGCCGACCCGAGCCACGATGCGACGTTCCTTAGAAGCCTCTCCGGGCGACGGACCCGCTCCTTCGCACAGCGGACTGCTGGATTTCAGTGCTCCGCAGCCGATCATTTCAATCCCGACTGGACTGGACTACCTGAAGGCTCGCGTTTCAGTGGGACATGAGCTGGGGCACGTGCTAATTCATAAGAGGACATACGGCTATGACCAGGCGACGATCCGATTAGGCTCAAGCCCGGTCGAGGAAGCGCTCGCCGAGTACGCTGCTCGCTTGCTTCTCATGCCGAAGACACTTGCAGACTCATCAACCTTTCAACTAACGGGTAACCTTGCGGCGAGGTGCGTCGAGTTGGCTCATGATGCCGAGGTGACCATCCACGCAGCGATGGCCCGCGTCGGAGACCCGGACATGCCAAAGATTGGCATCCGAGGGGCGATCCTGTGGCGAACTCTCCACCCAACGGGAGACAGTAGTGCCGCCTCCCTAGCCCCTTATTGGCACCTCTGCGGAGATACATTTGTTCCACTTAAGCGAGGCGGGGTACGCCAGAATTCGCTTGTAGCGCGTCTATTCTTGGAATCCGAGGGAGGGAGGATTACCGATTCGGCTCGCGAGGATGTACGTATAGGCCGCCTCTGTGGCTCGTTCCGGGTCGACGGAATGGCTTGGGGCTCACGGAAATACAATAGCAGGGTTGTCCTATCCGTGTTTCGTGCCGCGTAATCAGCGCTGAATCCAGTTTGTATTCTGGGTTGAAAGGGGTTCTTGCTTGTGCTCACCGAAACCATTGAGCCAACTCGTCACGCGCCGAGACGCTGAGTTGCTGTGCAATGAACTCGTTCAAGGACTCCGGATCGGGTTCGAATCGTGTCGCGCGAAGCCTCAGGTCCCAAGACGAGTAGTCGGCCGGCTCAGCCCCAACGATCATCCCGACACCATGTCGCGAGGACTCCTCCTCTATTCGTTTCAGGAGAGCGATTAGCTCGACGTTGGTTTCTTCACCTGCGGGAACGTGCAGCCAGACGTAGGCCTGCGTCGCTGCACGACGATGTGAGAGCGCCTCAAACACGGCGGTCACGTCGATCCCGTCGAACGGCTTGTCAGTGCCGGCATAAAATACCCGCAGTATTGCCGGTTTTGTCGTCAAGAAAGCCTCTGGGCGGGAGCGCGAGACACACGAATGCGGCGGCGCGGAACGTTGGCGAACGTGGGCGCGTCTGGAACTGCGCGATGACGGACAGGCCGAGCTGGTTAGCCGATACCCGACCCTCCCGCGCCGTCAGCAGGAACAAGAGCCTTAGAAGACCGAGAGTGCTTGGTGTCGAGTCGGACCGATTCAATCACGAGGTAGAGTTTGTCGGCGCTGTTGACCTTGCCTGCTACCGAGTAGGCCGCTCCGGGCCGGAGGAGCAGGGCTTTGGTGAAGTCATAGAGCCGGTAAACGCGCTGCGTGTCGAGGTCCCGCAACAAGAACACCGCACACTTCTGGTATTCCGTCCGTGAGAGCAGGAACAGATGATTGGCGCTGAAGTTGAACATGTGACGAGGTGAAGCGGACGAGCGGGAGCCGAAGCCCCCGCCCGCCTGGGCAGCGCCGTTGAGGGGTTACCCGGCGGACTCCTCCGGCCCGGGATATCGCCACAGCGCGGCGCTTGCTCGGAGCCAGCGCAACTACTCGGCTGGCGGATTCGGATTCTTGTTTGCTTTGCGGAGGCTGTCGCCCCCGAACAAGAAGATCTCGGAGTTCTCGACGAGGCGGTCGGCGATCGCCGTGGCGATGGTCGTATTGAAGAGGATGTTGCCCCAGTCGGAGAACGGTGTGTTGGTGGTGATAATTGAGGAACGCTTCTGGCTGTGGCGGGTGGAGATGACCTGATAGAAGAGATTCGACGACTGTTGGTCGAGGGCCAGATACCCAAGTTCGTCACAGATGAGCAGTGCGGGCTCGGTATACGCCTTGAGTTTCCGGACGAGGGAGTGATCGACCTGGGAGGCGAGCAAGTGATTGAGCATGTCCATGGCGGTGGTGAACAGGACGCGCTGATTCGACTGGCAGGCGCGCCAGCCCACGATCTTGGACAAGAACGTTTTCCCGACCCCAGGATTTCCGATGAGAACCAGGTTGGTGCCGTTGGCGATAAAGCTCAGGTCGAGCAGGCGCAGGATGCGATTCTTGTTCTGCGAACGGCTCTTGTGATGAGCGAAGTGAAACGCGTCGATGCTGGGCTGGGCCTGTAGTTTCGAACATTTGAAACGGCGCTCGATGGCTCGGCCGCGACGCGCTTCCAACTCCATGTCGGCGAGCCATTCCAGAGTTGCCGCCGCGCTGAGATTCTTGCCGGCTGACTCAGAAAGGGTCGTCTCCAGACGGTGGCTCATGACCGTCAGATTCAGATCGAGAAGTTTCTGTTCCAGGGGTGTCATCGGTTTCCTTTTCGGATTGCAGAATGAAGGCGTCGTAAGCCAGCAGCGATAGCGGGTCGGTGGCGAGTTCATTCAACCGCGGATCGCGGAGGTGAAGCGGTGGCTGTTCGCGGCGTGGGCACTGCTGCTGCCGCAGAATGTTGGCGACGTAATCGGCGCCGAAAGCGCGAGCCGTGGCGGCCTTCTCGATGGCGCCGGCCACAGCGTCGGAACCGTACTGGCGAACGAGTTCAAGCAGTTCCGTGATCTGACGCGACAGGGAGCGATCGCTATCGGCAATGTCGCGGAGATACGCTTCCAGCGCCACTTTCGAACAGAGTCCATCGAGAAAAGCGAACAGCCGGTCTTGGGCGCGCGACCGCCGGGCGGCGGGCCGGAACTCGGCCAGTTCGGCTTCGAATCGTTCGGCTCCAAAGGTCTGGCCCCGGCGCCACGAACGCGCATAGCTGACGATCTCGTGCACCCGATCGTAGATGGTGACCGAACTGGAGTCGGCCTTCAGCGTGAGACGGCGGCCGGCGAAGCGATGCGGCACGCAGTAGCGATTGCCGTCGAACTGCAATCGCATGTCTTTGTGGACCAGCGCCTCGACGGTGTCGCGATAATCCGGCGTGATGACCGGCAAACATCGGAGGGCATCGGGTTGGAAACGATCGATCGGGCGCTCTCGCGTTTCGCTGTGCAATCGCCGATTGGCGATCTGATCGAGCCACTCACGCGCCTGGCGGTTCACGTCGTGGAGGTCGAGGAAATCGCGCAGCGGCCAGAAGTTCTGACGGACGTAACCGACGCCGCCACGTTCCACTTTTCCTTTTTCCCATCCACTCGCCTGATTGCAGGCGCGCGGGTAAAAGTTGAACTCACGGGCAAAGGCGAGGAAACGCGGGTTGAAGCGCACTAATCGTCCATCGTGTTCGGCGACGGCGGTGGCCAGGTTGTCATACCAGATCTCCCGGGCGATGCCGTTCAAGTTCTGAAACGCGTGAATGTGACAACGAACAAAAGTCTCGAAACTCTGGCTGTGCGTGAATTCCAGATACTGCATCCGGCTGTGCCCGTCAACGAGGGCGAAGGCGTAGAGCTTCCGCTGATCGCCTTGGTAATCGAGCGATTCGAAGTGCCCCCAGTCGGCCTCGAAGCGTTCGCCCGGCTTTGGCTCCATGCGCACAAAGGCTCGTTGCGGCTTCAACTGCGGGCGAACTTCGTGCACGTACTGGCGCAGAATGCTGCCGCCACCGGTGTAGCCCAACGGGCGGAGCCGCTGCCCGATCACGGCGGCGCTGGCGGAAGGATCCTTTTCGAGCAACTCGGCGATGGTGGCTTTATACGGATCGAGTTTGCTGGAGCGGGGCCGCCCCGCAGGAGTTTGGGCCGGCATGTCCAGATACTTCTTGATCGTCTCCCAGCCCATGTGCAGATGGCGTTCAATCTTGCGGATCGGCCAGTGATCGGACCAGTACAGGCGATGCAAGTCGTTGATCTGTTCGGTCGTAAGCATGGGCTCGATCCTCATTTATACGCGCAGAGCGTCGTCGGAACCAGAAGGATGTTCTTTACAAGATTCCGGCGGGAGGGAGATAACCCGTTGAAATACCATGACTTCGGAGAAAGCTGCGTTGTTCTTTACAAGATCGGCCGCATCCGGCCCAACCAGCCAAACCTCCGCTGCGGAATGCTTTAGGTCCAGAGCTACGTTGTCCTTTACAAGCGAAGTGACGCGGCGCTGCCGATGGAGCTGCCGTTGTCGCTGACGGTTGCGCTCGGCGGCTTCGGGATGCGTGCGCCAGTAGGTCTTCTGATAATCGGCGTGCTCGGCGCGCCACTGCTTGCGGCTGTCCAACACCACCTGGGCATACACCGGATCGGCTCGAATCTTGCGCCGGTGGTAATCGGCCCGGCGATGCCGTTGGCACTCTGGCTGGCTGCAAACGCGCTGCTGGAGTCGAAACGGGGATGGATGAAAGCTTCGCTGGCAGTACGGACAGCAGCGGGTTTCGGTCAATGCGTCTCCTCAGAAGTCGAAAGGGATTCCAACCTCTGAGCAAAGCAGACAACGCAGTGTGAAACGGAAAGATGTAGAAACTACTGTAGAGTACCTACCGCGTCCCCACCCAGGCTGACGGCGGAGCGAATCGGCAAAGTCGGCAAAATTGCGGGTGTTTTATCCCGGCACTGACAAACGGCTTCACCTCGAACGTAATGAGATCAAAGAACTTGCCTGGGACGTGTGGAAACACTCGGAGTGCCGCCGCAACGATGTCCGGCCTAGTCCATGTACCTCCTGTATCTCGTCGCCCTTGCCGAGCCGTAACTTCAACGACTAGACTTCGAAAGCGCAGGTCTTTGGCCCATTGTCTCTTCAGTACTTCTGCAAGCGGATCGTATAGATCAGCTTCCGACACTCGCAGCGGTGAAGCGACAGGTAAAGACTCGATGGCGGGCTCGAAGGTGTCGGACTGGAGAGGCGCCGCCTGGATCACCAAGCTGACGCTGCCGCCCCTTCCACGCCCCAGTTCCAGTAGGCCAGCATCGACCAAGCGATCCCTAATGGGCCAATAGCTGTCTTCCGACCAGCCGAGTTCTCTCTGCAAAGTGACGTTCCCCGCGTGCCCACCCTTTTCCTTGATTTTCGCAATCAACCGCTCTTGCTTTTCCGAAACATCATGGTCGGCTAACGGCAACTCTGGCACGGAATGTCCTCCGATGAATTTCGCTTGCTGCAATATCGACCATCACAGTTTAAGCCGCCGCGAACTGGTCGACCTGCAACTACAGTACCACCCGATTGGTTGAACGGCCACGATAGCGCAATGGACTGGGTTGTGTCGTCGTCGCGGACTCTGCCAATCGCGCCTCCCAAACGGCGTTTGCGGAAGCGTCGTTCGCGCCATGAGCGCAGGGTCGGCGACTCGGAGAGAGCCTGGGCGGAGCTTGCTGGCGATAGATCCCGATATGTCCCGTGACGTCAAGTTGCCGCGACGTCCGAAACCCCGAAGTGAATCGGCGCGGTGGCGTCGCCGACAAGGACATTTCGATGCCATAATGGCTTGAGCCGATGCCCGAATCGCCGGAACAGATTTCGAACGAAATCCAGGACTTGCTCCAACAGGCGGTTCTCAACGATTACCCCAATCCGGAGCGGAAGGGCTGTATTGGCGAGCAGGTGGTCCGGGAGGTCGCGGCGCGGCAGATGCCTGTTCGAGATTCCGCATGGGAACACATCACGCATTGTTCGCCGTGCTATCGTGAGTTCCTTGGTTTTCGGGCCGAATTTGCCGGCGTTCGGCGACGACTCGTTCGCCGCAACAGGATTGTGCTGGCAACAGCGCTCGCAGCAGCGGGCATTGCCGGCATCCTGATTTGGACCCACGGCTCTCACGGTGCGCAGAAGCCGCCGGTGGTCGCTCGAACGATTCAGACTCCGGGCATCAACGCGATGGTTGCGAAGGTGGACCTTCAGCCGTTCAGCCCGGCTCGCAATGGGGGCAATGCCGCAGCCCAAAGTGCGCAAGTCGCTGCCACGCTAGACCGCCAAGTGGTTCGCTTGGATCTCTCGCTACCAATCGGCTCGGACGAGGGGACATACGAGGTCCGAATCATGGACGGCCAACGGCGTTCGCTGATGTCGCATACCGCGTCGACCACGTTTACCGATCATGTCACCAAGCTGTCTGTGACCTTTGATCTATCGACCTTGGCGCCGGGTTCGTACGTGCTCGGCCTAAAGGGGCCGGAGAGCGGTTGGCGCACCTATCCGATCGCTGTGCGCTGATCGACCCGGTTCGAGAGCGCAGCAACGGCCCCCGTTAGTTGCGGGTCTTCTCCGCTTCGGAACGCTTCAGGATCGAATGGCACGGACACTTGCGGTTCGACGCCCTTCCCCTCCAGGCGCGTGTCACGCCAAGTTCGATACTCGACAATAGGAAGCGCCAGCCGATACCCATAGCCAACACTGAAGGACTCGCTCCCCAGCAACCTACCTGCGGTGCGACTGCCCACGACCGTGGCGAGGCCATTTTCGGCGGCAAACGCCGTGACCATCTCGCTCGAACTCGCGGTGTGCTCGTTCACCAGCATCACGACTCGTGCGTGGAATCGCTGTGGACCTTTCCGCTCCGTAAACACCGCTGTGGATCGGCCGCGGATCGCGAACCGAACGAATAGGGGAAACAGACCGATCTTGAGGTCAGGGATGCGGTCGAACCGCGGCAAGCGCGTCTTGTCGAAATCCGGCCGATCCAGGTCTTTTCGGGTCACGCTATAGCCCACCGGAAGTCGGCCTGGCGTCAAATAGCTCATCAGGCGGAGACTGCCCATGCCGCCCCCGGCGTTCCCGCGTAGATCGACAACGAGCCGGTCGCAGTTAAGGTCGCGAACCGCTCTATCGATATCGTGTGCCACGTCGATGCCCACAACGCCAGGAAACAGAGCAATTTTGAGATAGCCGATGCCGTCGGGCATCCGGGTCCAACTGGGAGGATCGAAATGGACAATCGGGTGATCCTTCTTTTTCGACACCGGAATGAGGATGTGGACGCGTTCTCGGGTCCGGTCACGGCGCTCTACATCAACCGCCACGGACTCGCCGAACGCGAACGACGGCATCTCGGGCGGAGTGGACTCCTTGCCCGCCACGGCGAGGAGCGTGTCACCAGGCTGGAGTCCGGCCGCGTGCGCCGGCCCGCCCGCGTGCACGTCCTGGAACACCCAGCGGCCGTCGGTCGCATGAAACGTCGCGCCGATGGCGATCTTCGCGGCGGCGCGCGGCTGACGCTCGAAGAAGAAGCCGGTGTGGCTCACGTGCAGTTCTCGGAGCAACTCATTCATGCGGGCTTCGAAATCGG
>Ga0181520_10013600_pt1 | contig 10223 bp, 7 predicted proteins | sample PEATcosm2014_Bin_29_FD_132451 | JGI IMG/M metagenome (GOLD analysis project Ga0181520, IMG submission 132451) | Peatland microbial communities from MTU Mesocosm Facility, Houghton, MI, USA - PEATcosm2014_Bin02_30_metaG | ecosystem: Environmental > Terrestrial > Soil > Wetlands > Peat | place... | reverse complement strand
GGCCCCGGGGGTGTGATCGAGGGCGCCACTCCCGGCAGCACGGTCATCGATATGAGTTCCATCTCGCCGGCGGTGGCGCGGGAGATGGGCCAGATTCTGTCGGGAAAGGGCCTCAAGTTCCTCGATGCTCCGGTCAGCGGGGGCGAGCCCGGCGCCATCAACGGCACCCTGTCGATCATGGCCGGCGGCTCCGAGCAAGTGTTTAACGAGTGCAAGGACTTGCTTCTGGTCATGGGCAAATCGGCCGTCCGGGTGGGAGACGTTGGCAGCGGGAATGTGACAAAGCTGGCCAATCAAATCATGGTCGCCCTGCACATCGCGGCGATGTCGGAGGCCTTCGTGTTGGGCGCCAAAGCCGGAGTGGAGCCGGCCCTGATCTTCAATGCCATCCGCGGTGGCCTGGCCGGCAGCAACGTCATGGAGGCCAAGGCGCTGCGAGTGCTGGACGGCAACTTTGAACCCGGCTTCAAGATCGATCTGCACCTCAAAGACCTCGCAAACGCCCTGGACGCGGGACGCCAGATGGGCGTCCCGTTGTTCCTCACCGCGCAGGTCTTCGAAATCTTGAAAAGCTTGAAAGTCGAGGGTCTCGGGCAAAAAGACCACTCGGCCATTCTCAAGTTTTACGAAAAACTGGCCGGCATCGAGGTCGGCCATAGACTCGTCCCCTCGGTGACACCATGAAGGCGCTTGTCAAATTCGCAAAAGGTCCCGGCAACGTCGAAATTCGCGAGGTGCAAGAACCTCAATGCGGCGTCGATCAGGTCAAACTTCAAGTCGCCTGGTGCGGCATCTGCGGCACCGACTTGCATGTTTACCACGACCGCTTCCGCAGTTTCCCACCGGTGATTCTCGGGCACGAGACAGCCGGCACGATCGTCGAGGTTGGCAAGAATGTGCGCGGCCTGGCCCTGGGGGAACGGTTCTGCGTTCTCGGGGCCTCGGCGGTCACATGCGGCCGCTGCCTCTACTGCCGCCAGGGCCAATTCATGTTCTGCCAGGAGCGGCGTGGCATGGGCCACGGGGTCAATGGCGCCTTCACTCGCTTTATCGTGGTTCGCCCCGACCAGCTTTTCCGGCTCCCGTCCAATCTGGGACTCGATGAGGGGGCGGTTTGCGAACCGTTTGCCGCCGCGGTCCACGCCGTGTGCGATCTCACCCCGTTGCGGGCCGGCGACGTGGCCCTCATATCAGGCCCGGGTCCCATCGGGCTATTGTGCCTGAAGCTCCTCGCGGCCGAAGGGATCAAAACTATCGTGGCGGGAACGGACGCGGACCGGTCCCGGCTCGAGTTGGCCACCGGGATTGGCGCCTGCGCGGTGGTTGACGTGAGCCGGCAGGACCTCCTGGAGGTTGTGCGGGCGCAAACCGAGGGCCTGGGCGCCGACGTCGTGCTGGAATGCGCCGGCGCCGCGGCGTCGGTCAAGGGTTGCCTTGAGGCCATTCGCCCGCTCGGGCACTACACGCAGGTCGGCCACTTTGGCAAAGACGTGACCGTCCCCCTAGACCACCTCGCGTTCAAGCAAATCCGTGTCGCGGGTTCTGTGGGCTACACCGTGGCGACCTGGATGCGGATGTTGAAGATTCTCGAACAGGGCAAGGTCCGCTTGGGGGACCTCATCACTCACAAACTGGCGCTGGACGATTGGAAAACGGGCTTCGCCGCGTGCGAAGGCAAGTCCGCCTTGAAGGTCCTGCTCCAACCCTAGCACCCTATGCGCCTCAAAGAGAAAATCGTTCTAATCACCGGCGCCAGCAAAGGTATCGGGAGCGCCCTCGCCGTGGGAATGGCGCGGGAAGGCGCCGACCTGATCCTGAACTATAAGTCCGACCGGGAAGGGGCCGAAGCTGTGGCCGGGCAAATCCGCCAACTGGGCCGGCGCGCCCTGGTGGTGAGGGCCGACATTGCCAAGGTCGCCCAGATTCGCCAAATGTTCGAGAGGGCGCGGAAGGCCTTCCCCAGGCTCGATGTCTTGGTCAACAACGCCGGCATCACCGGTTGGTCGGAGTTGTTCGAGACCACCGAGGCGAAATGGGATGTCGTGATGGACACCAACCTGAAGGGCACGTTCTTCTGCTCGCTGGCCGCGGCTCGCTGGATGAAAGAGACCGGCGGCGGGAGCATCGTCAATATCTCGACGAACTGCGCCGCGCTGGGCGTGAAGAACCTCGTCGCCTACGCTGCCAGCAAGGCTGGAATCCATGGTCTGACCAAACAACTTGCGGTCGAATTGGCTCCCCTCAGGATTCGCGTCAACACCTTCGCCCCCGGTCCGACCCAGGTCGAGCGCAACCTCAAGGACGACCCCGGCTACGATCGCAGTTGGGGGAGCATGGTGCCCATGAACCGCACCGCGATGCCCGATGAAATGGTCGGCCCGGCGGTGTTCCTGGCCTCCGAGGAGTCCAGCTTCATGACAGGCCAGGTGTTCTTCGTGGACGGCGGCTGGACCGTGCAAGGGAAGATCCCCGTTCAGAACATGGACCAAGCAATGCGAAGGAACAAGTGAGAGGAACACGCGCGCCCGCCCAGGACATCCCGTCAGCATTATGAAACCGATTCGTTATGGCATCGTTGGCGTGGGCTTTGTCGGCCCGCATCATGTGGAAGCGGTTCGCCGCCTCGGCTTCGTCGACATCGTGGCAGTGGCCGACGCCAGCCTGGAAATCGCCCGCCGGAAAGCCGACCAACTTCGCGTGCCCCGGGCCTACGCGAGTTTCCAAGAATTAGTGGCCGACCCGGAAATCGACGTCGTCGATATCGCCACCCCCACGTGGCTGCACCATCCTGTGGCCATGGCGGCCATCGCCAAGGGCAAGCACGTCATCGTCGATAAGCCCATGGCGGTCACTTCGGCGCAGGCGCGCGAGATGCGCGATGCCGCCCTCGCCGCGGGCGTGGTCAACGCGGTGACGTTCAATTACCGGTATCACCCCATGGTCCAACAAGCGCGCGTGATGATCGCGCGGGGTGACATCGGCGCCGTCCGCTTTATTCACGGCCAATACCTGCAGGAGTGGCTGCTCTATGAGACCGATTTTTCCTGGCGCCTTGAACCGGACAAGGCGGGCGCTGCCTGCGTCATCGGCGATGCGGGCGCGCACTGGTTTGACCTCGCCCAGCACCTGACCGGGCAGCGTATCGCCAGCGTCCTCGCCGACCTCCACACCGCGATCAAAGTGCGCAAGAAGCCCCTGGGCCAGTGGCGCGAGGCCTTCTCGGCGGACACCGGCGGCAAGACGGAGGATTTTCCGGTTCGCGTCGACGACCTGAGCAACCTCCTGGTCCGTTTCGACAATGGCGCGGTGGGCAATTTCTTCGCCAGCCAGGTCTGCGCGGGGCACAAGAACGATCTCCGCATCGAAATCAACGGCTCCAAGGAGTCAATTGCCTGGGTTCAGGAGCGGCCGGAGGAGTTGTGGCTCGGCCGTCGCGGCGCGCCCAACTGCACCTTGTTAAAGGAGCCGGAGACATTGGCCCCTGAAGCCCGCCAATATGCCGCACTGCCGGGCGGCCACGGCGAGGGCTGGCCGGATGCCTTCAAGAACCTGATGCGCAACGTGCTCACATTCATCGCCGAGGGGCGCGACCCCGCCACGGCGGACGGAGTCCAATTCGCCAGGTTCGAGGAAGGCTACCGTGTGGCTTGCATTGTGGATGCAATCCTCAAGAGCCAGCGGGCCGGGAGCCGGTGGGTGGATGTGGATTACGAAACCAAGACATAGAACCGGGGGAAAATCGCCATGAAACTTGGAGTCTTCACCGTTTTGTTCGGCAAGTTGCCCTTTGAAGCGATGCTGCGGAAGGTGGCGGGCTTCGGGCTGGACTGCGTTGAACTTGGCACCGGGGCCTATCCGGGCAGCGCCCATTGCGACGTTGAGAGGCTGCTGGAAAGCAAGAGCGCGGCTCGGGAGTACCTGAAGCGAATCCGGGATGCCGGCCTGTTCATCAGCGCGTTGTCCTGTCCGGGCAATCCCATTCATCCAGACAAGAAGATCGCGCGCCAACACCATGAGGCCTTCGAGCGGACGGTTCGCCTGGCGCGCCAGTTGGAGGTGCCGGTCATCAACGTCCTGTCAGGGTGCCCGGGTGATTCGCCCAGAGCAAAGTGTCCCAATTGGATTACGTGTGCCTGGCCGCCCGAGTATCCGGAATGCCTGGAATGGCAATGGAGCCAGGTCGTCGTCCCCTACTGGAAGGCGGCGGCGGCATTCGCCAATCGCCATGGGATCAAGAGAATCGCCGTCGAGATGCACCCGGGCTTTGTGGTCTATAACCCCGAAACGGCCCTCGAACTGCGCGAACGGGTCGGCGACACGATCGGGGTCAATCTGGACCCCAGCCATCTGTTCTGGCTCGGAGTGGACATCCCCACCGCCATCCGCGCTTTCGGGCCGGCGGTCTTTCATCTCCACGCCAAGGACACCTTCGTTGACCGTCAGAATGTCGCCCGAAACGGGTGTCTGGACGGCAAGCCGTACGGGCAGATCGCACGGCGCGCGTGGACGTTCCGCAGCGTGGGCTGGGGACACGACCTCGCCTGCTGGCGCGAAATAACCAGCGCCCTCCGGTTGGTCGGCTACGATTATGTGCTGAGCATCGAACACGAAGACGCCCTGGCCTCCGTGGACGAGGGCTTGCGGCATGCCGTCGAGACCCTGCGCGCCGCAACGCTCAGAGAGCCGGCCGCCGAAATGTGGTGGGCTTAATCCCCTGGAAGATGAAGAATCTCACCGCAGTCGTCGCCCTCTTGGCCGTGTTCACCCTGGCTATTTGTTTCATTCTCATTGGCGCCATCTCCGAGGAGATCAAAGGCCGCCTTGGAATCGACAACTCCCAGGTGGGCAGCCTGGCTTCGGCCTTGTTCTTCACGAGTCTGATCGTCCAGTTGTTTGTGGGACCTCTGGTGGACAAGCTGGGACACAAGGCGCTGGCGCTGGCGGGGTTTGCGGCCACAAGCGCCGCCATCTTCCTGCTCGCCTTCGCAGCCAGCTTCCAGACCGCCCTTATGGCCTGCAGCCTGCTGGGTCTGGGCGCGATGTGCGCCAACACGGTCGGCAACACTCTGATCCCCATCGTGCTGTTCGGGGGGAAGGAGCCCGCTCGAGCCAGCAACTTCGGCAACGGGTTCGTCGGCCTTGCGTTCGTGCTGACGCCGCTGGCGCTGGCCTATTTGATCCAGAGCCTCAAGGTCCAGTACACCGTCGCCCTGTCTTCGATCGCCGTTCTCGTCCTCCTGTTCGGGGTCCTGGCGCTGTTTGCGACGTACCCGAATGTGTCCACCGGCTACAATTTCTCCCGGGCGGTTCGACTCCTGGGTGAACCGCCCGTGCTGGCCGCCGCCCTGGCGCTGCTGTGTTACATCGCCCTCGAAATCTCCATGAACACCTGGATCAAACCGCTGATGACCGAGCTCTACGGCGGAGCCCAAAGCCCGAATGCGGCCAAATACGCGACCTGGGTCCTGAGCTTGTTCGGATTGGCCATGGCGATTGGGCGCTTCGGGACCTCGATGGTCAGGAACCTCACCGCCGTCGGGACGCGGCTCATCGGGGCAATGGCCCTGGTGACCGTCGCGGCTATCCTCGCTCTGGTGTTCACCCACAGCCCCGCTTGGGCGATCATCGCGGTCCTGGTTGTCGGCCTTGCGCTGGCCCCGATCTTCCCGACCATCGTCGGCGTGACGTTCTCCCAATATGAACCCGGCCTTTACGGCAGCATCTTCGGCATCATCTTCGCCATCGGCCTGATCGGCCCCACGACCGTCCCCAAGCTCATCGGCAATTTGAGCGTTGGCGGCACAGTGCAACGGAGCCTGCCGATCGCGGCGGTCATCGCTGGTGTCTTGTGCGCGCTCTCATTGCTCATGCGCAAAGTGGCTCGAAAGAAGCCAAAGCCGGCCGCGGCCCAACCGGAGAACGAAGCGGCAGAGGTCCGTTGAATCCCGGCTGAAGGCACAGTGCGGCGGGATTGCCTCCGACCGGCGGAGAAGGTATCTTCACCGTCGCATGACAGCCTTTGGGTGTGACCCATCCGTTGTATCCATCCGTTGCCTGGTGGCCGAGCCGGGCGCGATTTACGACTGGCATCAGCACGCCTTCGAGGAGTTCACCCTCGTCACCGACGATGACGCCCTCATCGGTTATGCCGGAGAGAAGCATTTGCTGAAGCCCAACACCCTCTGCATGTATCGCCGCGCGGAGCGCCATGGCGGGTGGTCTCCTCCCGGCCACGCCCACCGGTCCTGGGTGCTTCACTTCTCGGCGAGCGACGCTCTTTACGAGCGGGTGGATCAGCTAACACTCCCCGACCCCCGGCAACGAATCTGGCGCCTCTCCGCGGACCAGGCCAGGGACTTCCGATGGTTCTTCATGCGCATCCTCAATGAGCGCACCAAGCGCCAGGAGCAGAGCTTCGCCGCCGAATCCGCCTGGCTTCACCTCCTGCTCATCCTGGTCCATCGTTGGGCCAAGGGCGAAACCAACGGCAGTTTGATGCCCCCGGAAATCCCGCCGGACCTCGAGCGCCTCTGGCAGTTGGTGAACTTTTCCGTCGGCACGCCCGGGGAGTTCCTCAAGCAGATTCACTCCATCCCGAACTATGACTCGCTCCGCCACTCGTTTCGGAAGGCCTTTGGCTCTTCGCCCCGCGAGATGATGCAGAGTTTGCGCATCCAACAGGCAAAGAGCCTGCTGCTTGAAACCACGTTGAGCATCAAAGAGGTCTCGCTCCGGGTCGGCTACTTCCGGCAACACGAGTTCACTCGCGCTTTCCACCAGCAGGTCGGCGTGGCCCCGAGGGCCTGGCGGGCGGACCCGCTCCGGTCCACCGTGAGTCTCTGAGCCGCGCCGGGCTTCCGTGGGTGCGAAATGAATTTCCGCCCGCGCTAAATACTTCTTTTTGAATTCCGCTATGCTTATGGCCGTAGCATGAAATCCTAGTCCAACCAAGAACAACCCTCCGAGTCACTCGTCCCCAATGAAAACCACGAATATAGCTTTGGCCCTTGCACTGGGCCTAATGGGCGCCTGCGCCGCGCGCAGCGCCCGCGCCCAAATCGTCTCCGACGATTTCGATAAGCCCACCCTTAACACCAAGCTCTGGACTTGGTTCGATCCGCAAGGCGATGATAGCTACTCGATCAACGGGTATGGAACCAGCGACGTAGTCCTGTCCCTGAACGTGAGCGCGAACGAAAACCACGACGCCTGGGTGCCTCCCAATCAGTTCAACGTCGCGGGAATATTGCAAAACGCCCCCGACCAGGACTTTGAGGTGACGGCCAAATTCGAGACGATCCCAGGAGCGGACGCCGGCGAGTACGGGTTCCTGGTCTATGATCCCACCGGAACCAATTTCCTTCGCTTCAATGTCCAGGGGGACGCTCAAACCGGGCTTCTCGCCTACCTCCTCATCATCCAGGGCGGGAACGGCAACACGATGGCCGGCGGCACTTGGGGGCTCGGCGTCAGCAGCCTGGTCCCGCCCTCCGACGGCACCGATAACGGGACGGCTTACATGAGGCTCAAACGGCAGGGCAACCAGTGGACCTATCTTCTCTCCGCCGATGGCATCAGTTGGGAGACCGTCTATCAGCCCGTCACTCAGGCTTGGACAGTGGCCCAGGTCGGCCCGTTTGTTGGCGGCCAGGGGATCACCTACGCCCTCGATTATTTCTTCAACGACGCCTCGCCGATCCTGAACGAAGACGGCCAGGCCGCCCTTCCCACGGTGGTCCTCACCGCCCCCGCGGACGCGACCACATTTGCCGCGCCGACGAACGTCGTCTTCACCGCGGCCGTTACGGACAGCGACAGCACCGTGACCAACGTCGCGTTCTATGCCAACGGCGGCCTCATCGGCAACGCAACCGCCAGCCCGTTTAGCATCACGTGGACCAACCCAGGCGTCGGTCTCTATGCCGTCACCGCCCAGGCCACCGATAAACTGCTCGCCGCAGGGTCTTCCCTCCCGATCACAGTTCTTGTGAGCGGACCGGGCACACAGCCGATTTCGGATGACTTCAACAAGCCCGCGCTCAACACCGCTTTGTGGACCACGGTGGACCCGCAATCGGACGGGGTTTTCCGGACCGTTGGCGCTGGTTCAGGCAACGCCGATCTGGAGATCGTCGTCGCCGCCGGAGCCAACCATGATCCCTGGCTTCCAAACCTGGGGTTGAGCGTCATCCAGCCGGCACCCGACACGAATTTCGAAATATCAGCCAAATTTGATACCCTGCCCAACACCGAGAGCCAGGAGGAGGGGCTGATCGTTGAGGACAGCTTTGGTGACTTCTTGAGATTCGACGTCCTGGACGATGGCTCTTCGCCACTCAAAGCGTTCGTAGGCGCCATCATCAACGGCGCCGCCAACCAGGTGTCCCGCACCCCAATCTCAGACGTGTCGTCCCCCATCCTCGGCAACATCGGGACGGTGTACCTTCGAGTCAGACGGCTCGAGGACCGCTGGACCTACAGCACTTCGCCCGACGGAGTGATCTGGACGGTGCAGTCCTCGTTCGTGCAGACGCTGCCTGTGTCCGCGGTGGGCCTGCTCGCCGGCAATGACGACCCCACGGGCAACAGCAACCCTCCCGCCTTCCCCGTGCTGGTGGATTACTTCTTTAACGACCTCGCCCCGATCGCCCTGGAGGACGGCCAGGGCCCGAACGTGCCTCCCACCGTTGCGATGACCGGTCCTGTCGGCGGCACGCTCTTTACGGCCCCGGCCTCGGTTACCCTCACGGCCACCGCCGCCGATAGTGACGGGTCTGTGGCCAAAGTCGATTTTTACTCCGGCACCAATGTTGTCGGCACCGCCACCAACCAGCCCTACAGCTTCGCATGGAACCTCACGAAGACCGGCATCTATACCGTAACCGCCGCCGCCACGGATAACCGTGGAGCGATCACGATCGCTACCAATCCGATCACATTCCTGGTGGGCGGGTCAGGCCTGCTCCCTGTGTCCGATGACTTCAACCGCCCCGTCCTCAACACAAATCTCTGGACCTGGATCAACCCGCTCGGGGATTGCACGAATTACATTAGCGGCTACGGGAGCACGGATGTGGTCCTCGTCGTGAACTGTCCCCCCAGCGCCAGCGGTCACGATCCATGGACGGACAACACTGCCGCCCAGATCATGCAGAACACTCCAGACCAGGACTTCGAGGTCACCGCGAAATTCGAGTCGATCCCCGCCCAACTGAATCAGGAAGAAGGCATCCTGGTTGTGGACCCCACAGGACTCAATTTTCTTCGATTCAACATCCAGGTCCAACCCGCGGGCGGCCCGCTCATCGCCTTCATGCTCATAATCAACAATGGCGCCGGCAGCAGCTACTACCCCAATTGGCAAATCCCCATCACCAGCCTCGCAATCCCCGCTAACGGAAGCAACAACGGCACCGCCTTCCTGAAGCTCAGGCGGCAGGGCGATACCTGGACGTTTTTCATCTCCCCGGACGGTGTGGCCTGGGAAACCGTCTATCAACCCATGCAACAGCCGTGGACTGTGGCCCAGGTTGGCCTCTATGTGGGCGATGGCGGCACCGGCTACACCGCGGCCATAGATTATTTCTTCAACGACCTCGCGCCCATCGTCGATGAAGACGGCCAGGCCCCGATACCTCCGACCCGCCCCACCCTGACTCTCACCCGCTCGGCCAACAACATCGTCCTCTCGTGGCCCACCTCGGCGGTCGGCTACGGCCTCGTCTATGCGGCCCGCTTGAGCGGTTCGATTTCCTGGTCGCCCGAACCCACCCCCATCGTAGTCGTCGGCGGGCAAAACACGGTGACGGTTCCGGCCGCCAACGGAGCGAGGTTCTACCGGCTGACGAAATGAGGTGACCAGCCTTGAGCCGGCCTTGGCGATGCCTTCTCTTGTCCGAGTTGGGTTGAGCGGGGTCGGGCTAAGGCGTCACGAAAAAATCACATGAACAATTATGGCGCAGGAGTTTTGGCCGCTGGCAAGGCGCGAACGAGGCGCATATCCAACGCGATCTGCAACGAGCGAGCAACGCCGCCAGCGGCCAAAGGAACCAGCCAGAATTGTTCATGTTGTTCTTTCGTGACGCCTGATCGGCCCGATCCCGCTCTTTACCCCGCTCATCTCCACCTCCCGCCTCCGCCCAAATAGCACCGCTATGAACTCCAACTCGCGCTCTCGCCCCGCCGGGGGCCGACACCTGCCAGCAGCCGCCGCCTTCCCGCCT
>Ga0181520_10013599_pt1 | contig 10224 bp, 7 predicted proteins | sample PEATcosm2014_Bin_29_FD_132451 | JGI IMG/M metagenome (GOLD analysis project Ga0181520, IMG submission 132451) | Peatland microbial communities from MTU Mesocosm Facility, Houghton, MI, USA - PEATcosm2014_Bin02_30_metaG | ecosystem: Environmental > Terrestrial > Soil > Wetlands > Peat | place... | reverse complement strand
TTCTCGAGAAGCGGGGGCATACCGTGACGGTGGCTGCCAACGGGAACGAGGCGCTGGCCTTGCTCGAAGAATCCCGATTCGACTTGGTTCTGATGGATGTTCAAATGCCCAAAATGAATGGCCTTCAGGTCACCTCCGCCATTCGACGAGAGGAGCAGTCCACCGCGAAGCATCTCCCGATCATTGCCATGACCGCTCATGCGATGCAAGGTGACCGCGAGCGCTGCCTCGCTGCCGGCATGGACGGCTATCTTGCCAAACCGATCAATGCCGAAGAATTGGACGAGGCCGTGGAGAACCTCGATGGGCGGCCTGGCGCGGCCCCAGCGGCGATAACGGCAAACCCGGAACCCCTCGACATTGCATCGGCTCTAGAGCGATTGGAAGGGGACGCGGAACTGCTTCAGGAGGCCGGCAACTTGTTTCTAGAGCAACTTCCGGACCTGCGGATGACCCTCCGAGCGGCCATCAACGCGGGAGATGCAAAGGCAATCGAATGCGCCGCGCACAGGCTTCGCGGATCTGTGGCCAGCTTCTCGGCTCAGCCGGCCTCGGAGGCTGCTTGGAAGCTGGAAACCTTGGGGCGGGACGGCATCCTCTCCGAAACCGAGCGAGCTCATGCGGAATTGGAAAAGGAAATCGATCGTCTGAAATCGGCGATGGCCGATTTAGTCGGGTCGGTGGCGCTTCCATCAGCGCGTTGACGTGAGCCACCGCCTTGACTTGGGCAAGATGACGACGCTACATATATAACCGTTAGCATATTTCGCAAAAACCAGCATGTGGTGATGGAAACGCTCATGGGGGAAATGATTCGTTGGGGGAAGAAAATGTCATGAAAATTCTCGTTGCCGAGGATGATTCGGTCACCCGCCGTCTTCTTCGGGTTGCACTTGAAAGATGGAATTACGAGGTCATTGCGGTCGGTGATGGCGCCCAGGCCCGAGAGGCCCTGTTCCAAGAGGGTGCTCCCAAACTGGCAATTCTCGATTGGGTGATGCCAGGAGCAGACGGCATTGAAATCTGCCGTGAACTCCGCCAACGCAAGGCGGGGACATATATTTATACGTTGGTCTTGACCGCCAAAAGGGAAAAAGGCGATCTCCTGGAGGGCCTCGATGCCGGCGCAGATGACTTTCTGATTAAACCGTTCGATCCTTTGGAACTCCACGCACGACTCCGAAGTGGCTGCCGGATCATTGAGCTTCAGGACCAGCTTATTGCCGCTCGGGAAGCGATGAGAGACCAGGCGACGCGTGACGCTCTGACGACGGTGTGGAACCGCGCGGCCGTTATGGAGATCCTTCAGCGCGAGCTCGCCCGGAGCAGCCGCGAGGAATTGCCCATGAGCTTGATGATGGCGGATCTGGACCATTTCAAGAGAATTAATGACAGTATGGGACATCAAACCGGCGACGCCGTTCTGCAAGAGGTGGCCAGGAGGATCCAATCCGTTTTGCGGCCCTATGATGTCGTCGGGCGGTATGGGGGAGAGGAGTTCTTGTTGGTCGCTCCGGGGTGTGACGGCTCAGCGGCGTTGAGTCTCGCGGAAAAAATTCGAGCGAGAGTTCTCTCGACCCCTGTCCTCACGTTGGCTGGTCCCGTCCCGGTGACCTTGACTCTGGGAGTCGCGAGTTATACCGAAGATTCGAGTCTCGAATCGCTACTTCGTTCCGCCGATGACGCCCTCTACCGCGGCAAAGAAGCCGGCAGAAACCGTTCGGAATTGGCAGCGCCCTTACGGTTCGGGTCAATTCCGCCGCAGAGTTCACGTCCGCGTATAACCCTCGGGGCCTAATAATCTGCGATGAAGACCAGAATCTCCATGAGGCCCAAGATGCCAAGCGCAACGAGCACCCATCCCATTAATTTCAGTTTAGGGTTAACCCGAACTTCCCATCCGACCAAGAGGAGGGTCGTCGACAACAAAATCCCAATCGCGACTCTGAGTGCGTCATTTGGCATTTTATGGTCCAATAGCGAGGATATCGACTGACTACCCTTAGGCCCTCGCACGCAGGAGCGGAATCAACGATAGTCCATTAACTACCATGCGCCGGAAAGCGAGGTCAAGAAAAATTGTAAAGTTTGTAAAGAGTTATTGTATCTGCTTGCCACTGTATGCTTTGGGACCACTGGTTTAGCACTAAGATTGTGTTGGTCGCTCATTTTGACAAGCTGGCGACCTTCGGACTTGTCGCACGAGCAAGGGAGGCCAAGTTCGTAGCGCGACCTCAACGGCGGAGGTCCCCGCCACTCTCGCTCACACAAGCGACTGATCGAGACAAAAAGGCCCCAGTTCCCACCGGGGCCTTATTACCTAAGACCAAGGCCTGACCTGCCTTGCCACGCCACACCATGCCTCACTGGGCCGTACCTTGTACCGGCCTGATGAACTCTTACGCCTATCGTCCGGTTATTCGAGAAACGGCGGGCACAGAGACTCAAGCCCATTGACGAACTCATCCCCGGCGTTCGTGACCGCATCGGCAAGCAATCTTAGGCCCACGCCGAAAAATCCAAATGCGGGTCTGTAAGCTGTATGTTCCGAGAATTTCAAACCGAGGCGCTACCGACAGACGGGCATGGTTAACTTTGGATAAACTTGCTTAACCAAACCCATGTATCGAATCGCATCAGTACTTGCCTTTCGGACATCTCCGCGCAAGTACCGTGCGAAAAGACTGGTTGTTTAATTCACGTCTAATCTACTCATTTTAAAATAGATATTGTAATGTCGAGGAGACTCGGAAGACTGGCATCTCGCTTGCCCTATAGGGAAGCCGGGAACGAAGAGAACGTTCACGGGCGGCTTGGTCGAGGCTTCGCTGCTTGAGTCATTCTCCGAGAGGATGTTCAGATGTTGGATAGACCAAAGTCCGAGGGAGGGAAGTTACCTGCCGTCCCCCTTCGGGTGCTCATGACAGAGGATAACCCGCGCGACGCGAAGCTGGTGGCGAGGCTCCTTGAGGGCGGGGGCTTCGCGGTCCAATATGAGATGACGGACTCACTGGAATTCTTCCGGAAAAGGCTGGAAGAAGTTGATTTCGACGTGATCCTGGCCGACTTTAATCTCCGCAATTGGACCGCCCTCGATGCACTGGAAACACTGAAGGAATCACAGAAGGACATCCCTCTCATTGTAGTGACGGGGAGCCTCGGTGACGAAGCCGCGGCGGAATGCATCAAGCACGGCGCAGCGGACTTTGTTCTTAAGGACCGGCAGGCGCGACTTCCGGCGGCAGTCCGGCGGGCACTCGAAGAGAGACGGCTACGCAACGAAAACAAACGGGCTTTCGAAGCCGTCTCCCGGCTGGGTGCGATTGTAGGGTCGTCAAGTGACGCGATCATTGGCATGACCTTGGCAGGCACCATCACAAGTTGGAACAATGGCGCAGAGCAGATCTATGGCTATTCGGTGGCGGAAGTCTTGGGCCGGCACATTTCCGTCCTGGCTCCACCCGACCGAACCGAGGAGGTGACGCAAATCCTTGCCCGGCTCACCCGCGTCGACCGCATTGACCCCTTTGAAACCGTACGAGTGCGGAAGGATGGGAGCCTCGTTGACGTATCGTTGAGCGTCTTCCCGATCACCGACTCCCAGGGAGCACTGACCGGCGCCGCCTCCATTGCCCGCGACATCACCCGGCGCAAGCGAGTGGAGCGAGAATTACGCGAGGCCAAAGAGGCCGCCGAAGCTGCCAGCCAGATGAAGAGCGGGTTTCTGGCCGTCATGAGCCACGAGATCCGGACCCCGATGAACGGCATCATTGGCATGACGCAATTGGCGCTCGAGACGCCCCTGTCGCTCGAGCAGCGAGAATACCTTGACATGGTTAAGGAGTCCTCAGACGCGTTGCTGACCTTGGTCAATGACATCCTGGATTTCTCCAAGATTGAGGCCGGACGGCTTTCGCTGGAAGTCGATGAATTCGACCTGCAAGATACGCTCAACAATACAATGCGCACACTTGCTCCCCGGGCCGATGAAAAGGGGCTTGAGTTGACGTGGGAGACCCCGCCCGACGTTCCTGCCCGCTTAATCGGGGACCCTGGACGGCTGCGGCAAATCCTGGTGAATCTGGTGGGGAACGCCATCAAGTTCACCGAGCTCGGAGAGGTGGCCTTGAGCGCCGAAATCGAGGCGCAACGAGATAATTGGGCTACCCTCCATTTCTGCGTCAGTGATACGGGCATTGGCATCGCGCAGGAAAAGCATCAGCGTATCTTTGAGGCCTTCATGCAGGCGGATAGCTCAACCACCCGCAAATATGGCGGGACAGGATTGGGCTTGGCGATCTCGACCCTCCTGGTAAAAATGATGGAAGGACGCATATGGTTGGAGAGCGTGCCGAACGAAGGAAGCAGGTTCCATTTCACCGCGAAGTTTGGCTTGGTGAAGGACATTCATCCGCAGCCCGTCCCCATGGAGATGGTCAATCTGGAAGGTACACCCATCCTCGTCATTGAGGATAATGCCACCAACCGGCGTATTTTGAAGGTGATGCTCAACAGTTGGTCGATGCAGGCCACGTCAGTGCCGACGGTGCACGAGGGTCTGGAAGCGATGCGGCACGCTAAGGAGTTGGGCAGACCTTTTCCGTTGATTCTGCTCGACGCCCAAATGCCGGGCAAGGACGGTTTCACCGTCATCGAGAAGCTCAGGGAAGATTCCACCCTCGCAGGAACCGCGATCATTTTGATGACCGCGCGGGGACAGCGTGGCGACGCGGCGCGATGCCGCGATCTAGGCATCTCGGCCTACCTCGTCAAACCTATCTGCCAGTCGGACCTCCTAGAGACAATTCTGCTGGTTCTCGGCCAGCCCTCCCAGGCGAATGACCGGCCAGCGCTTGTCACCCGTCATACGATTCGCGAAGCGCGTCGCAAGCTCCGCATCCTTGTGGCGGAGGATAACGCCATCAACCGGGAGTTGGTCACGCGCCTGCTCCAGAAGTGCGGACACACTGTATTGGCAGTCGCCAACGGCCTGGAAGCTGTCGAGCTCTTAGAGAATGAGGCGGGGCACTGGAACCTCATACTGATGGATGTGGAGATGCCGAAGATGGACGGCTTCCAGGCCACGGCCGTCATTCGTGGGAAGGAGAAGATCAGCGGCAAGCACATCCCGATCATTGCCATGACCGCTAACGCCATGAAGGGTGACCGAGAGCGTTGCTTGGCGGCAGGCATGGACGCCTATATACCCAAACCCATCCAGCACCAAGACCTTACGGCAGCAATTCAGGCGCTCGCCGCGGAGGTACCCAACAATCCCATCGAATCGCCAAGCAAGAGGCCCCCCGCGGAAGTCTTCGATGAAGCGGCGTTTGTGTCTCATGTCGACGGCGACCCTCAATTGCTCAGGGATCTTGTGGATATGTTCTTTGAGGAATGCCCGCTCCTGGTAAACAAGATCAGAGCCGGGCTTGACCGGAGCGATGCGAAGGCCGTGCAGAAAGCCGCGCATAGCCTTCGAGGCTCAACCAGCAACCTTGGTGCACAGATGGCCTCAGGGGTTGCACTGAAGCTCGAAGACCTGGCGCGCGCCGGGGACTTGCCCAACGCTGAAAGTGTGCTCCAGGCATTGGAATGGCAACTCAATACCTTAAGGCCGGCTCTCATCGCTGTCCGGGCCGAGACGGAGAGTTGGCCGGCTTGACTGGCGCGAGGACAGAATAGGACATCGCCCGTGGATGCCTTGTTATGCCATTGCGCTGGAAGTCTGCAACCCCCAGGTTTGACCTTGTCAAAAGCTGTCTGAACATCAGAGCGAGGTAGCGCAAGAAAATGTGCAAAACGAAAATCTTGATTGCGGAAGATCAATCCAATTTCCGTCATATGCTCAAGTCATTTCTTACCAACTGGGGCTACGAGTTTGTCACGGCAAGCGATGGCCGGGAAGCGTGGAGGGTACTTCAGGGAGAAGATAGGCCTCGCCTCGCCCTGCTGGATTGGATGATGCCGGACATGGACGGATTGGAGATCTGCCGCACGGTCCGGGAGGTGAAACCCGATCCGTACACGTACCTCCTTCTCTTGACAAGCCGCGACGGAAAACAGGACGTCGTGGATGGTATCGAGGCTGGCGCTGACAACTATCTCGTCAAGCCATTCGATCCGCAGGAGTTAAGGGCTCGGATCCGTGTGGGAGAGCGCATCATCTCATTGGAGGACCGGCTGATTCGCACCCAGGAGGAGCTTCGGCAATTGGCCACGCATGATTTCTTGACAGGTCTGTTGAATCGCAGGGCATGTGTCGATTCCCTGGTGGTTGAATTAGATCGGGGATGTCGCACGGGAGATCCTGTGTGCGTCGTGATGGCGGACATCGATCACTTCAAGGCGATAAACGACACCTATGGACACCAGACCGGCGATGAAATCCTTTGCGAAGTGGCTCATAGAATGCAAAAGTCGCTCCGACCTTACGACATTGCCGGGCGATTTGGCGGGGAAGAGTTCATCATGATTCTCCCTGAATGCAATCTGACAGAGGGTGTGAAACTGGCACAGCGAATATGCCGCTTGGTTCGATCTGAGCCAGTGATTATTAAAGATGTGCCGATCAAGATCTCAATGAGCCTGGGGGTGGCAGTCGCCAACCAAGTTGCTCCAGCGGACCTCGAGGAATTGCTGGGATCGGCAGATGCCGCCCTTTATCGAGCGAAGGAGGCAGGGCGCAATCGAGTTGAATTCTCTTCCGATCTTATCCCACCCACAGGCTTCCTGGCGGAAAGAGAAGCCGTGGGCGCCTTACTTTGACCCCATGCCTCAAATCGTAACACTTCCACCTCATTGGACATGTCCATGCAGATAAATTCGATGAAAACGGGCCTCTTTGTTTAACCCGAACTTTTTCAATTCAATGGGGTTACAAGAAATTCCAGCGGTGAGGCGAGACTGGTATTCCCCGTGCGTAATGTCCAACGTGTGAAATGAAGGAGTGTCACTGCGAGGTTGAAATGCGGACATTAAATGGTGCAGCCGCTCACTTGAGCGAACAAGCCGATGTCTTAGGCCAACCCGATCGGACTGGATATGATTACCGAGGCCACGCGCATCTCCAGACATCCTCCAGGCATTGGTATGCGCTGCAAACCTATTCTCGACATGAAAAACGCGTCCATAAGGAGTTGGGGTTACGTGATTTTGAGTCCTTCCTTCCACTATATGGCGCCGCACACCGGTGGAAGAATGGCTGCCCGGTGAGGGTTGAGCTGCCTTTATTTCCCGGCTACCTCTTCGTCAGAATCGCTCCTCGCGACCGTTTCGGGATTTTGGGGTTCCCCGGAGCGATATCTGTCGTGGGCTCGGCGAGTGGTCCATGGCCAATACCGAACGCAGAAATAGCGGGTCTACGCGCCAGCTTGCAGTCGTGCAATGTAGGACCTTACCCCTATCCCGCCGTCGGCCAGAAGGTGCGGATCAAATCCGGTCCACTCGCAAATCTGACCGGGATTCTCGTGCGTCATTCCGGCGGCTTTCGCGTGGTGCTCTCCGTGGAGTTGATCCGGCGGGCGGCCGCGGTCGAAGTGAAAGCCGATGAGGTGGAACCTTTCACCGGGAATGAGGGTCGATAAAATGACAGTCACCGATTCACTCTCAGCGCAAACAAGCTCCAATCCCAAGGGCAGAGTTTTGATTGTGGACGACGAGCCGAGCATGGTGAAGCTTCTGGGTGAGATTCTGCGGCGTGATGGATACATCCGCGTCGGGTGTCACAGCGGTCAAGAAGCGCTGCACCTAATGGACACTCACAGTTTTGACGCGGTTCTCTGCGATATTCACATGCCCGGAATGAGCGGCCTGGAGGTTTTGCGCCGGGTCCGAGAGAAACACCCCCGCCTGGCCTTCTTGATGGTATCCGGCGAGGGCGATATCCGGGTGGGGATTCAGGCGATGAAAGCAGGGGCCGACGATTACCTGCTCAAGCCCTTGAACGCTGAGGCCGTCCTGCTCAGTGTTAACCAGACACTGGAAAAAAAGGAGCTGGATGCGGGTCTGGAGAAATATCGATTGAACCTCGAGAAAATGGTCGAAGAGGGGACCGGCAAGCTTCGTGCAGCGATGTGGCGAGTGGAGCAGAATTTTGATGAGACTCTGCAGGTGCTCGCTGCAGCTTTGGATTTTAGGGACCGCGAGACAGCCGGGCATTCAGGGCGCGTGATGGCCTACAGTATGGAAATTGCGAAAGTGATGGGATGCAGCAAGGAGCAATTAAATACGATCGCCCAGGGTGCGCTGCTGCACGATATAGGAAAAATCGGTGTGCCGGACGCGATCCTGATGAAGCCAGGCCCCCTCAAAGAGGAGGAATGGCCCATGATGAAAGCACATGTGGGGATCGGGTATAGCCTGCTGAGCCGCATCGCCTTTCTGTCGGATGCTGCCCAGATTGTCCTGGCGCACCACGAGCGATTTGACGGGAAAGGCTACCCTCAAGAGTTGGGCGGGACGGAAATCACGCTAGGCGCCAGGATTTTCAGTGTGGCTGACACCCTGGACGCCATGACATCTGATCGGCCATATCGTTGGGCATTGCCTTTTGCTGCGGCTCACGATGAAGTCATCTGGCAGTCCGGAAAACAGTTCGATCCGGAGGTGGTCTCCGCCTTCCTGGAAATTAAAGAGGAAACCTGGCATGAACTCCGAGCCCGAACGGGAGTTGTAAGGTCGCCGCTGGGTGAGGAAAAGCTACGCATGCCACTCGCCCTTCCGGTCCATAGCCATTTGCCACTCGAGGCGAGGGCATAACCTGGTCCACCTTGAAGTTACGTAAGCCGCGCGCAGTGGCGCCCATTCTAGGAATACGAGGTGAAGAATTCAATGCGACTTCTGATTGTCGACGACGAAAAGGATATCCTCAAAGCGATGGAGCGCTTCCTGGACCACTCGGATTTTGAAGTCATGCCCGTGGCGGATGGTATGCAAGCAGCTCCGCAAATTACCACCCGGCCGTTCGATGCAATGATCTTCGACATTCATATGCCGTCACCGGATGGATTGGAGCTCACGCGCCTGGCTCGCAGGTCATTTATGAATCGGCGAACTCCCATTGCGCTGATCACGGGCTACGACGACCTTGAAACCCGGCGCAAGGGAACGGATGCGGGCGCCACATGTTTCGCCGGAAAGCCTGTCACGCCAGAAAAACTCCGGAGCATTGCACAACTTATGCTGGGATCTGTTTCTTCAAGCCGCAGAACCCGGGTCCGGTTGCCTTTCCGCACCCAAGTGAACTGCCGGTGGAATTGCTCTGGCGACCAGAGCCTGCTTGCGGAGAGCCTTGACCTTGGGCAAGGGGGGATGTTGATGAAACCGCCGGGCGGTCTAACCCTGGGCCAGGAAATGGAACTGGAGTTTCGGATGCCCACTCAAGGCCGCCCACTTTTGATTCGCGCCAAGGCTGTGCGGCTCGAAGAACCCGATCGAATTGCCGTCCAATTTCTCGACTCTACCGACCAGGACTACAAAGCGGTCCAAACGTACTTCACCCAACAGACGCAGAAGTGAGAGGTGACATTCTCGGCACGCAATGACGATCCGCTACTCTCCGCCGGCCTCGGTGGACCCTTCCTCGGCGGAAGGATCATCGGCCAAGCCATGCTTCTCCATCAGGCGATAGAGCCGCGCACGACTGATTCCCAGCTTGCGAGCCGCCAGGGCTTTATTCCTTTCTTCGCCGAGAGCTTGAATGACCGCTTGCCTTTCCGCATCCCCCATGGTCGAGAACGCCGAGGCCGCCGGGATATATTGCTTTCCCAATTCCTCCGGTAGGTCTTCCAGATCGAGCATCCTCGTCCGGGTTAACATGCAACCGCGGCCGATGACGTTTTCCAATTCCCGTACATTGCCGGGCCAGGAATAAGCCAGCAGGGCAGACTCGGCCCGTCGTGAGATTTTATGAATCTCCTTGCGATACTGGGAAGTAAAACTCAGGAGAAAGTGGCGGGCCAAGAGCAGGATGTCTTCCCGGCGCTCCCGCAGAGGGGGGAGGCGAATCTGGACCATATTCAGGCGGTACCACAGATCGGGCCGGAACCGGTTGGATCTCATTTCCACGTTCAAATCCCGGCTTGTCGCCGCAATCACTTGCACGTCAACTCGAATCGCTTGCGGAAGGCCCAGTTTTTGCGCTTCGCCGTTTTCCAGTACCCGCAGGAGCTTTGATTGCGCCGCCGGGCTTAAGTCACCCACCTCATCGAGAAAGACCGTGCCCCC
>Ga0181520_10013598_pt1 | contig 10224 bp, 6 predicted proteins | sample PEATcosm2014_Bin_29_FD_132451 | JGI IMG/M metagenome (GOLD analysis project Ga0181520, IMG submission 132451) | Peatland microbial communities from MTU Mesocosm Facility, Houghton, MI, USA - PEATcosm2014_Bin02_30_metaG | ecosystem: Environmental > Terrestrial > Soil > Wetlands > Peat | place... | reverse complement strand
TCCAACTGCCCACCGACGAAGACCTGCAGACAAGCTCTCAGGAATACGCGGCGGACCGGCAACGCCGCCTGGCTCACGATGAGCAATTTCCCAACGAGCCCCGGCAACTCGAGCCCGGGCAGTTGTCGGTGGAAGGAATCAAAGCCCGGTTGACGAAAACCATTTTCGACCGGAACCCCGACCGCGAATTTTACCTCGAGGAAAGCTTCCCGCTCGACTGGATGTATCCGCATCTGGAACCGCACGGCTTGATCCTGAAACTCAACCGGGAGCCGCTGCCGGAAATATCCGATGAAATCGTTCAGCGCGACCGCGATTACTGGACAAAATATCTGGCGCCGATGATTGGCGACTGGCTGAAACCGGACACGACGATTGAAGAAGTCGCCTCGTTTGCGGAAAAAATCCATGTGAAAAAAGATTTGAGCGGATTTGCCGGCGACCCGCAGTTTGTCCAAACTGAATACTGGTCCAAAAATTTTTCCAAATTGCGCAGTGCCATCGGCGGGCTTTACGAATGGCGCGCCCGGAATTCGCACGACGACGCGGAGAAAAAGCGCATGAACGACGCGGCTGATTTTGCCTTTCGTCAGGCTTGGGCATTGTGCCCCTATTCGCCCGAAACCGTTGTCCGTTATGTGAATCTTCTGATGAGCCAGAACCGCCGGGCTGACGCGCTTCTGGTTGCGGAAACGGCGGCGAAAATGCCTGAAATGAAAGGCAACGATCAATTGCGCGCGCTCGTGACTGAATTGGGGAATCCCAACACCAAGTTTAAATAATTTTTGCGTCACTTCCGAAACACGCTCACGCGGGCGGGCGGGAGATTGAGCCAGACGATTTTGGAGGCGTGCAGCCGGAAACTGGCCGCGCCGCGCGGGCGCAGCTTGTCAATCCGGTAGCTGAATTGCACCCAGTTGCCCCGCGGCTCGAGCACGGCGCGGATTTTTTGCGCGAGTGACTCGGCCTTTTCCACCGAAAAATTCAGGAGCGGCAGGCTGGAGATGACCGCGCCGACGGATTCAATCGGCTCGCGGCGGTTGCGCAGCAATTCGTCCAGATGCCACGCGTCGCCGGTGAGAATGTGGGCGCGGGGAAAGCGTTCCTCGAGCAGGCGGGCCAGCTTGGGATTGTGTTCGATGGCCACGAGTTTTTCCTCGCGCAGGCCGTGTTTGAGGAGCGCCTCGGTGACGATGCCGGTGCCGGGACCGAGTTCGAGCACGAAACTTTCCGGGTTGGCCGGCAGCCAGTGCGCCATGGCCGCGGCGAGCTGCCGGGAACTCGGCACGACCGAGCCGGTTCGCCGGGGATTGGCAAACCATTCCTGCAGGAACAGCGTCGCGTCGCTCACGGTCGCCAGCAATCGTTTGGCCATGATGTCTGAATATAAGGTGCCCGGCTTCTTTTTCATCCGCAGGGTAGTTGACCGGCGCGCCGGCGGCCAAGTTAATTTCAGGTTAATTCAGCGGCCGCTTTTTGGCGGTTTCACCGGCATGGAAACTTGCTCCAGGCGTTTGCGCGCGGCGTCGCGGCGCGCGGCCCAATCGTCCCAGCTTCGCTCCCACGCCTCGCCGGTGAAATTCGTCTGCGCGTCCGGCCAGAGCGCGTCGAGCGTTTTTAATTCGTCTTTTGCGCTGTCGCTTTCATGCCATTGCAAAAACGATTCGGCAAGGTTCAGGCGGTTTTCGGGATCATCCGGGGCAAGTGTCACGGCCTGTTCCAGCCATTCGCGGGCCTTGCGGCGGCTGCCGATGCTGAACGGCCAGCCGGGCGCGTCACGATACAGCAAACCAAGGCAGCGCTCCGGGCCGGCATGATCAAAGGACTTGTCCAGATCCGCCGCCGTCTTGAATTCATGTTCCATCTGCTTGACGAGCCGGTAGGCGGCGGGGGACGGGGCCTCGGCCCGGGCAAGTTGTCCGTAATTCATGGCCAGATAATAATGCCCCGGCGCGGAGTTGGTTTCGCGCGCCAGCAATTCCTGGCAGGCGGCGATGCCTTGTCTGGCAGTCGCGGCGCGTCCGGTGTCGTTGGTGGCGAAGTCGGCAAAATCATAACAGGCGCGCGCAAACAGCCAGGCGGCGGCGGAGCCGTTCGTGCCGGACTGCCACTGGATCCGGGCGCGCTGGAATTCATCCCCGGCGCGGGCGGCGAAAATCTTGTCGCGCGCCTCGTCGGCGGGAGCCAGTCCGGCGGCGGCCAGAAGAAAAATCGCGGCCAATCCGCCGCGTCTTGTCCGCCGCCGCGCCCGGCTGTCAATGTTTGCCATGATTGGAATTATCAGTTGCCATCGTGCCGGAGTGTTTTATACTGGGCAAGTGAGATTAAATTGGAGATTTCTCCGGCTGGCAATCCCGGCGGCGCTTGCGCTCCTTGGCGCGGGCTGCGCCGGCATCAATTCCAGCCAGAGCATCTCGCCCCTGGATTTTTTATTGCCGGGAGCGGGGCATTTCTTGAAGGCGGAACCGCCGGCGACAAATGCGCCGGCTTCATTTCCTGAAATCTCCACCGAAGTTGCCCTGGACAAATAGTTATGCGATTTCCATTTGCGCTGACGAAAAAAATCGCCAGTCACATCATCAGGCACAAGCTGCGCAAGACGCCCAGGTTTGCGATGGTCTTGCAGCTCGAACCGCTGCACACCTGCAATCTCACCTGCACCGGCTGCGGGCGCATCCGCGAATACTCCACGTCGCTGAAGGACATGGTGCCGCTGGAGCAATGTCTTGAGGCCGCCATTGAATGCGATGCGCCGATGGTCAGCATTTGCGGCGGCGAACCGCTGATTTATCCGAAGATCGAGGAACTGGTGAACGGACTGCTTGCACAGAAGCGCGTCATTTACATCTGCACAAACGGCGTGTTCATGCGCAAAAAAATGCGCGACTATCTCGCGGCGATTTATTCGCCCGCCGTCGAGCCGAAGCTGGAAAAACTGCTCGACCGGAAGTTGATTTCCGACAAGGACGCCGAAACGATCCGCAAGTCCGACGACGCGGCAGGGAAAAAAGTTGTGATCCGCCCGACGCAATGGATGTATTGGAATGTCCATGTGGACGGCCTGGAGTTCACGCACGATTTGATTGTCGAACGGGAAGGCGTGTTCAAGGAATGCGTCGAGGCCATCAAAATGGCAAAGATTCTCGGTTTTCAAGTCGCGACGAACACGACGGTCTATCGGGAAACCGACGTGGCGGAAATCGAGGACATGTTCAAGTTCCTCTCGTCGCTCGAAGTGGACGGCCACACGATTTCGCCAGGCTACGATTACGATGCGGCCAAGAAGGACATGGTCAAGCGCCTGGGCCGCGACCCGAAGGAATTTTTCCTCACGCGCGACATGACGCGGCAGAAATTTGCGAAGATTCAGGACTGGGGCAGGGCTTTCACGATTTTTGGCACGCCGGTCTATCAGGAATTTCTCGCCGGCAAACGGGAATTGACCTGCACCGCCTGGGCCATCCCGACGTTCAACATCAAAGGCTGGAAGGCGCCGTGCTACCTGATGACTGACGGCCATTACGGCGGCTATCAGGAAATGCTCGCGAAGGTGCAGTGGGAAAAATACGGCGTCGTGAACGGCGTCGCGCGCGACCCGCGCTGCGAGCACTGCATGGTGCATTGCGGCTACGACCCCAGCGGCGCTCTCGGCACGAATTACCAGCGCGGCGACAACTGGAAAAATTTCAAATACAACTTCGGCGCGAAACCAAAGCCGTTCCCGGCGTCGCCGGAACTGGCGAAGCGCGCCTACAACGGCGTCACCATCGGCAAAGGCCACCTGGCCGAGGCAAAGGCCGCCATCAATTCGCCCGCCGCCGGCGCGCGGGGCGCGTTCTCGCGCAAGGAGGAAGAGCACGGCCGGAACGGAAACGGCCAGCCGGCGCACGTCGGCACCTTTTGCGGCGATGGCGGCGGCAGCGGACGCGATGATCTGCCGGCGAAAATCGGAGACGCAAAAAAGTCCGGATAAATTTCGGCGGCGGATTTTTATGAGCAGGACCCTTTATCTTTCACCGCCGAGTTTTGACGGTTTTGACGGCGGCGCCGGCGCGCGCTATCAGGCGCGGCGCGAAGTCACCAGCTATTGGTATCCCACCTGGCTCGCGCAGCCCGCCGCGCTTACGCCTGATTCGCGCCTGCTCGATTGCCCGCCGCATGATGTTGACCTTGCTGAATGTCTCGCCATCGCAAAGGATTTCGATCACGTCATCATCAACACCTCGACGCCGTCGCTGAAAAACGATTGCAAGGTGGCCGAGGCCATCAAGGCGCAAAGGCTGTCCACCCGGATTGGCTTTGTTGGCGCGCACACGATGGTGTTGCCGACGGAAACGCTCAAGGCATCGCCCGCGATTGACTGGGTGGGCCGCAAGGAATTTGATTTCACCTGCAAGGAAGTCGCCGAAGGCCGCGACTTTTCCACCATTGCCGGACTTTCCTACAAGGACAGGGACGGCAAAATCAAACACAATCCTGAACGCGAAATGATCGCCGACATGGACACGTTGCCGTGGGTGGCGGATGTCTATAAACGCGATTTGCAGATTGAGAAGTATTTCATCGGCTACCTGCTGCATCCGTATATTTCGATGTATACCGGCCGCGGCTGCCCGGCGCAATGCACCTTCTGCCTCTGGCCGCAGACCATCGGCGGACACAAATACCGCGTCCGCTCGCCGCAAAATGTCGCCGACGAAATGGCCTACATGAAGAAAATCTTCCCGCAGGCGCGTGAATTTTTCTTCGACGATGACACATTCACCGCGAACCTCCCGCGCGCCCGCGAAATCGCGAAGAAGCTCGCGCCGCTCGGCGTCCACTGGAGCTGCAACAGCCGCGCGAACCTCGATTACGACACGATAAAATCCTTCAAGGACAACGGACTTCGTTTGTTCCTCGTCGGCTATGAAAGCGGCAACGACGACATCCTCACCCGCATCAAGAAAGGCGTGACGATGGACGAGATGCGCCGCTTCACGAAGGACTGCCATCGCGCCGGTGTGGTGATTCACGGCACGTTCATCCTCGGCCTGCCGATTGAGACGCGGCAGTCCATCGAGAACACGATCAATTTCGCCAAGGAACTGGATGTTTTCAGCCTGCAAGTTTCGCTCGCCGCGCCGTATCCGGGCACGGAGCTATATGAGATGGCGAAGCAGAACGGCTGGTTTGTCAAGAAGGACAAGACCGACCTTGTGGAGAGCGACGGTTTGCAACAAAGCACGCTGGAATATCCCGGCTTGAGCAGGGAGAGGATTTTCGAGGAAGTGGAGCGTTTCTACCGCGCTTATTTTCTGCGTCCAAAACCGATTCTACGCATCATCAAGACAATGCTTGAAGACAAGAGTGTTTTTGTCCGGCGCTGCCGCGAAGGCTACGAATTCGGCAGGAGCATGCTGGATCGCCGCAAGGACCTCGCGGCGTCCAAAGCCGCCGCTGCCTGACCCAATTATGACCGGACGCGCCCGATGGGGCAAAACCGCCGACTGAAAGGAACAAACATGGAACCGGCCGGGGAACAAAAGTGTTGTGAAACCAAAAACCGCTGCTGCTTCCGCCGGAAGATGCCCGGCGTTTTCATCATTCTGGCCGGCGTCACGCTGCTGTTGGTTAACAGGGACATGTTAAGCGAGGAAAACGGCATGCTTGTTTTTTCAATCATCGTGATTCTGTTCGGAGTGAGCAAACTCTGCGGCGGTTTTTGCAGGTGCTGCGACAAGTCGTAGGCATTTTGTCCGAAGCACCGGTGCCCCGCCTTTCATTATTTCAGACCGGCAGCGCTTGATTTGTAAATTTCCGCTTTTGTTTCAGTTCGTCTCACGGCTTCACGGGTTCGTTTGACTTGCCTTTCAGTTCCAGGGCCTGCGCCAGATTGCTTTGCGCCTCGGCGTAATCCGGTTTGAGGCGGAGGGCTGCTTGGAATTCGCTTACGGCCTCGTCAATCCGGCCTTTCCCATAGAGGGCGCCGCCAAGATTGTTGTGGGCCTCGGCATAATCCGGTTTGAGGCGGATGGCTTCCTGGAATTCGCTTATGGCCTCGTCAATCCGGCCGCTTCCATAGAGGACGCCGCCAAGATTGTAATGGGCGTTGGCGTCATCCGGTTTAAGACGGATGGCTGCCTGGTATTGGCTGATGGCTTCGCCGGTCTGGCCGCTCTTGAGGAGGGCGTTGCCGAGGTTGTTGCAGGCTTCGGCATAATCCGGTTTGATGCGGACGGCTTCCCGGAACTGGCTGACCGCCTCGTCGGTCCGGCCTTTGTTGAGGAGGACACTGCCGAGATTGTAGTGGGCGATGGCGTTGTCCGGGTTGAGGCGGATGGCTTCCTGGAATTCGCCGATGGCCTCATCAATCCGGCCTCGCTTGAGAAGAACATTGCCAAGGTTGTTGCAGGCTTCAGCGTAACCCGGCTTGAGGCGGATGGCTTCCTGATATTGGCCGATGGCCTCATCAGTCTGGCCCTTGCTGTCGAGGGCGGTGCCGAAGTTGTAATGGGCCTCGGCATAATCCGGTTTGAGTTGGATGGCTTCCTGGAATTGCCTGATGGCCTCGTCAGTTTGGCCTTCGTTGAGAAATGCTGCGCCAAGATTGTTGCGGGTCTCGGCGTCGTCCGGTTTGAGTTGGATGGCTTCCTGGAATTGTCTGATGGCTTCGTCGGTCCGGCCTTCGTTGTCGAGGGTGATGCCGAGGCTGATGCGGGCCAGCCAGCAGGCGGGATTTTTGGCAAGCGTATCCCGCCACAAGGTTTCCTGATCCGCGTAGATGCGCGACTGATTCCAGGTCAAAACCGCCAGGCCCAGCGGCAGCGCGGCCGCCACGAACGGGATCGGCCGCAATATTTTCACCAGCCCGGCCGCCGCCAGCGCCATCAATCCCGCGCCGGCGAGATACTGAAAATGATCCGCGACAAATGAATAACGCATCGGATAAACATTCGTGAAGCCCAGCGCCGGGAAGAGTGTGCCGCCGAAAAACAGCGCCGCCACCAGCGGTCCGCGACCGATGCGACGGCGCAGCCGCCACAGCCCCGCCACCACCGCCAGCGCCGCCGCCGGAAATATCCATTGCCACCATTCGTCCGCATTGATCTGCCAGCGCGGATAACTGAACGTGAGGTTCGCGGGCCAGAACAATTTGCCCGCGTAAAACCACAGCGCCCGGCCGGCGATCAGGCACCGCTCAAAAAAGCTGAAGGCCCATTCCGGCCCCTGGGCGCCGACCTGGGTGCGCTCCAGCCACGATGTCACCCAGCCCATCCCCGCGCCCGCGGCGAAGAACGGCAACAGCGGCCAGACATCCCGCCCGGCGATGCGCCCTCGCTTCCACCAGATTGCCAGCAGCAGCGCCGCCGGCAGCGAACAGGTGACCGTCTTGCTCAAGATCGCGGCCAGGAACAGGGCGAATGCAAAAAAATACCAGCGAAGCGGATTGCGGATTGTCCCGTCCGGTTTTTTGCCCGCCGTCAATAATGGTTCATCCCAGCGCCAGTAAGCCAGCGCCGCCGCAAAATAAAAGACGGCGGACAGGACATTTTTCCGCTCTGTCACCCACGCGACGGATTCCACCGCGACGGGGTGCAGGGCAAAGATTCCCGCCGCCAGCCATGCGCCCGGCAGTTGCAGCCTCGCCAGCACGCGCCATAGCAAAATCGCCGCCAGCGCGTGCAGCAGCACGTTGACGACATGGTAACCCATCGGATTAAGCGCCCACAGATGATACTCCAGCCAGAACGACGTGTGGACGAGCGGGTAATACTGCACCGTGGCGGTGGGATCGCGCCAGATTAGCGCCAGCCCGCCAAGACTGCGCAACATGGGATTCGCCGTCACATACACGTCATCGTCCCAGATGAACCCGGCGTGCCACACTGGCTGGTAGGCCAGGATCGTCATCAGCGCCAGCAATGCAGCAACCAGCCACGCCGGCCAGCGTGGCTGAACCGGCACGGTCACGGGTTTGGACTTCTTCGCGGGTTTGCCCATGAAACTTCCCCCCAATAAACAACAGGCCGGAAACTTTGGCACGCCCATTCTGCATTCAACCTGTTAGAAACGCCACAGCGCGGCGTCCATGCCAAAAAAGGTAGGGTCATCGCGCTGCGATGACCGGACGCCGCAGCGCGGCATCCCCACCATCTGACAGCGCAGCGCGCTGTCCCTCTTGGGATCCGTGGTTGAATAACAAAAACTGAAATTGGGAAAGCAGAAATCAGAAATCAAAAGGCGAAAGCTGAAGCGCTGAAAACTGAAATTCCAAGATCCGTGTGCATCCGTTTCCATCTGTGGCTGAAATCCTTTGTTCCTTTATTGTTCAACTGTCCACTCCGCACTCAGCACTCCGCTTGTCCATCTCACGGTTTCACCTGTTCGTTTGATTTGCCTTTCAATTCCAAAGCCTTTGCCAGGTTATTTTTCGCGTCCGCATAATCCGGCTTGATGCGGACGGCTTCCCGGAACTGGCTGATCGCCTCGTCAATCCGGCCTTTTCCATACAGGACGCCGCCAAGATTGTTGTGGGCCTCGGCATAATCCGGGTTGAGGCGGATGGCTTCCTCGAATTGGCTGATGGCCTCGTCAGTCCGGCCCTTGTTGTAGAGGGCGACGCCGAAATTGTAGCGGGCATCGGGGTAATCCGGCTTGAGGCGGATGGCTTCCTGGAACAGGCTGATGGCCCCGTCAATCTGGCCTTTGTTCAGGAGTGCGTTGCCGAGGTTGTTGATGGCGTTGGCGTAATCCGGCTTGAGGCGGATGGCTTCCTGAAACTGGCCGATGGCCTCATCGCCCCGGCCTTTCCTTGCGAGAGAGACACCGAGGTCGTAGTGGGCGGTGGCGTCATCCGGGTTGAGGCGGAGGGCTTCCTGATATAGACTGAATGCCTTGTCGGTCTGGCCCATCTTGTCGAGCGCGTTGCCAAGATTGTAGTGGGCGGGGACATCATGCGGGTTGAGACGGAGGGCTGTCTGGAATTCGCTGACGGCCTCGTCAATCCGGCCTTTCTTGAGGAGCGCAGCGCCGAGGTTGTTATGGGCCTCGGTGTCATCCGGGTTGAGGCGGAGGGCTTCCTGAAATTCGCCGATTGCCTCGCCCGTCCGGCCCTTGTCGTCGAGGTCGCTGCCGAGGTTGTTGTGGGCCAGCCAGGAAACCGGGTTGAGGCGGAGGGTTGCCCGCCAGAGTTTTTCATCGTCCTGATAATTCCGCGCCTGCAGCCACGTCAATGTCCCCAGCTCCAGCAACAACCCGGCGCAGACCATTGTTTCCAGCCAGCGCATTCTCGGCTTAAAACCGCCGGCAAGCTTTGCAAGCCCCGCCGAAAACAGCGCCATCGGCCCGATGCACGCCGCATACTGATAATGATCGGCCACGAACGTGTAGCGAAACGTATAGAGCATGATGAACCCCAGCATCGGCCCAAGCGTCACCACAAAAAAAAGAACCGCAACCTCCACGCCCCGCCCCGCATGACGCCTCACGCGCCAGATGGCCGCACCCAACCCAGCCGCCGCCAGCAGCCACCCATAGGCGGCGGGACTGGCCGTTGAGATCGTCCAGCGCGGATAACTGAATGTCAGGTTCACCGGCCAGAGCAGCTTGCCGGCGTAAAACCAGACCGCCCGGCTGGCCACAAGAACCCGCTCCATCAAACCCAGCGCAAACAGTTTTCCCTGTGTGCCTTGATGGTATCGCTCCCACCACACCGTCAGCAGTCCCATGCCGATCCCCAGCGCGACAAACGGCGTCACCTCCGCCAGCCGCCGGCGTGTGACCGGCATCTTTTTAAGCCATAAAATCAAAAGCAGCGCCGCCGGCAGCGTGCAGGCGGTCGTCTTGGCGCAGAGGGCCGCCGCGTAACAAACCAGCGCCAGCGCGTAAAATTTCCAACCCGGTCCGGTTTTCACGTCAATGAATTCCACCCACGCCAGCAGCGTCAGCAAAAAAAAGAAAAGCATCAGCACGTTTTTCAACTCCGTGATCCACGCGACCGATTCCACCTGCACGGGATGCAGCGCAAAGATGGCCGCCGCCAGCCACGACCCCGGCGCGCCCAGACGCGCAAGCAGCCGCCACAACAGCAGCGCGTTGGCAACGTGGAGCAGGAGGTTCACACAATGGTAACCCGCCGGATTCAATCCCAAGAGCAGATGCTCCAGGCGGAAGACCGTATAGACCAGCGGGAAGTATTGCGACGGCGAATCGAACGAGAACCAGATGCGCCACAGGCCGTCC
>Ga0181520_10013597_pt1 | contig 10226 bp, 8 predicted proteins | sample PEATcosm2014_Bin_29_FD_132451 | JGI IMG/M metagenome (GOLD analysis project Ga0181520, IMG submission 132451) | Peatland microbial communities from MTU Mesocosm Facility, Houghton, MI, USA - PEATcosm2014_Bin02_30_metaG | ecosystem: Environmental > Terrestrial > Soil > Wetlands > Peat | place... | reverse complement strand
GCATCCCCCTCAAGAGCGGCGATGTTCTGCTGCTGTGCACGGACGGCCTGCACGGTTTGGTTAACGACGCCGAACTGCTCGACGCGGCGACGCGCCTCGATCCCCGCCAGGCTTGCATCGAGTTGGTGCGGCTGGCCCGGGAGCGCGGCGGCCCGGACAACATCACCTTGCAGATTGCGCGCCTGACCGGCGTGTTAGAAGAGGCCCCGGCGTGTTTGAAAAAAACACGGCCGGAGTTCTCAGAGGCCCAGCCATGATTGGAACAACGATCGCAGGCTATCGGATCATCGAGAAACTCGGCGAGGGCGGCATGGGGGTGGTCTACAAGGCCGTCGATCTCTCGCTCGATCGCGTAGTGGCCCTCAAGGCGCTCAACGCAGAGCTGGCCAAGAACCCGGAGCTGGAGCAGCGCTTTCGCGCCGAAGCCAAGGCGCAGGCCAGCCTGAACCACGTGAATCTCGCCACGCTCTACGCCTTCCTGGTGGAAAGCGGCATGGCCTGGATGGTAATGGAGTTCATCGAGGGCGAAAGCTTTGCCGGCATGATTCAGCGGCGCGGCCCCATTCCCAGCGAGGAGACGCTGCCGCTTTTCCGCCAGGCGCTGCTGGGACTCGGCTATGCGCACCGCATGGGTATCGTGCATCGCGACATCAAGCCCGGCAACATCATGCTGAACCGCCAGGGCATCGTCAAGGTGATGGATTTCGGCATTGCCAAGGTGCTGGGCGGGCGCAGCATGACGCGCACGGGCACGCAGATGGGCACGGCCTGGTACATGGCTCCCGAGCAGGTCGTGAACCGGGGAGTGGACATCCGCTCGGACATTTACGCGCTGGGCGTGACACTCTACGAAATGCTCTCGGGCCGCGTCCCCTTCGACAGCGATAGCGATTACCAGGTAATGTCGGACCACGTGAACACGCCGCCTCCGCCGCCCACGCAGTTCTATCCGTACATTCCCCGGGGCGTCGTGAATGCAGTTCTCAAAGCGCTGGCCAAAGATCCGAACGAGCGCTTTCAGACCACCGAGGATTTCGGCGCGGCGCTGGAGAATCCCGAGTCGTTCGCCTGGGCTCCGGCTGCCGCCATGGCCGCGGGTGCCGGCGCGGCTGCCACGGCGCAGATGAGCCAACCGATGCCCCCGGCGCCCCAGCCATCCGCCGTGGTGCCGCCATCCCCCCCACCCAAAGCGGGCTTCGCGTGGACCCTGCCGCGGCTGGCGGCCATCGGCCTGGCGGTCGTGGTTCTGGCGGGGGCCGGGGTGTATCTGAAGCTGCACCCTCCGTTCCATCCGAAGCCGGCTATCGGCAAGCTGCTGCCTCGCCCCATCTCTCCGGGGGACAACGGTTCCGGCGGCGGCAACCGCAACGATATCCAAATCGTGATTCCACCCGCGCAACCGCCGGCGCCATCCCCGGATTCGAACCAGGAGAGCCAGAACGGGGGCACCGGGGAGCGAAAACCGGGCGTTCAGAAACCATCCCCCCAGCGGCAGCAGCAACAACAGCCTGGCCAACAGCAACAGCAACAGGAGCAGCAGCAAGGGCAGCAACAGCAGAGGCAGGATCAGCAGCAGCCATCGCCGGCGCCCATCCGGTCCGCGCAGGCGATTCCCGCCGGCACCACCATTGCCATACGCACTACAACCGCGATCGACTCCGGTAGCAGTTATGCCGGCCAGAAGTTTGCCGCCAGCGTGGATGCGCCCGTGGTGGTCCTCGGAAGCGTGGTGGTTCCGCGCGGCGCCAACGCGCAGTTGGAAGTAGTGGTGGCGGCCGATTCCGGGCACCTCCGGGGACGCCCTGTACTGGAGCTGCGCATGGTGGCGCTGGCGGTGCACGGGCAGCTCGTGACCGTGGAGACCGACTCGTTCCTGCGGGAGGGCACCTCGCGCACCGGTACGACCGGCGCGGTCGTCGGCGGGGCGGCCGCGGTTGGAGGCGTTATCGGCGGGGTCTTCCATCGCAAGCGGGGCGCGGCGGAAGGCGCGGCCGCGGGGGCGGGCGCTGGCACGGTCGTCGAGGAGGGCGGCCGCAACCGCGTGCAGATCCCCTCGGAATCGCGCATCGAGTTTCACTTGCGCGCGCCCGTGCCGGTGTTGTGACCGCGGCTCGCGCCCTCGCTCTCTATGGCAGCGCGCATGCCGCCGTGGACGGGGCCTGTGCCGCGCTGGTCTTCGGGTTGTTCGCCTCTGGGCATTACGATCCGCGTCTCTTCACCGCTTTGACGGCAGCCTATAACCTTCTCGCCTTCGGTTTGCAGCCTCTCCTGGCGCTTGCGATAGACGGCCGGCGGGATTACCGGCACGCGGCGGCAGCGGGATGCGCATTGACCGCGGCGGCCATGTTTCTCCCGGGTTCCCTCGCTATTCCGGCTGTGTGCCTCGCGGGCGTCGGCAACGCGCTTTTCCATCTAGGAGCCGGAAGCCTCGCGCTCCGCATGAGGCCCGGATGCGCCACGCCCGCCGGCATCTTCGTCGCGCCGGGAGCCATAGGCCTGTTCCTGGGGACCGCGCTGGGCCAAAGAGGATTTTCCGCGCTCTGGATGACGGCGCCAGTCTTGGGTGCGTTCGCGGTGCTGTTGCTGAGGCACGAGGCGCCCGCTCTTCAGCGCCGGGATGCGCCGGCACAACCGATAGGTCCGGGGCGGCTCATGCTGCTGTTGCTGCTGTCGTCCGTCGCAATGCGCTCTCTGCTCAGCCTGCCGCTCGGCTTCGCGCGGGCGCCTGGCCCGGCGCTGGTCCCGCTCATGGTGCTGGCCGCCGCGCTGGGCAAGGCCTTCGGCGGTGTGTTGGCCGACCGCTTCGGCTGGATGCGGATGGCGCTCTGGGCGCCCCTGCTCTCCGTGCCGCTGCTGATTTTCGGCAGCGCCTCCCAGGCGGAGACGGTCGCGGCGATGTTTCTGGTATCCGCGACCATGCCGGTGGCGCTGGCGGCGGTCGCGGAGGCCTTCCCCCGAGAACCCGCTTTTGCCTTTGGCCTCACCGCGGCGGCCTTGCTGGTGGGCGCTTTGCCCGCCCTCACTCCCACGCCGGCGTTCCTCGGAATTCGCTCGGCCATGGCGGCCGCGGCGCTCGTCTGCGCGCTGGCGCTCTGTGGCGGATTGCGCCTGGGCCGCCTATCGTATGCCGCCCAGCCGCAGTACGCCAAATAGCAGTTCGCCGCACGCGAAGGAGGCCAGATTGGCGGCCACGATAGCCGCCATATCGCGGCGGTTGCGCCCTTCGGGAAACAAGCCGGCAAACAGCAGGCACTCGAACAGCGGCGCAAACGTCTCGGCTATCCATACGTACCCGACGCCCGTCCAGGCGGGAAGCACCAACACCACGATGGGATAGGAACATCCGTTCAGCCACCACGCCGCGAACCATTTGCGCCACAGCGGGTGCGCCGGAGAGAGCCCCAGAAAAAGGACCGGCGCCTCCACCAGGACGGTGAGGCCGTAGCCGAGGATCGAAACCAGCCAGATATTCAAGCGCACTTCCGCCGCCGGCGCACCCACCAGATGCCCGTAACGATTACCGTCAGAGCCAGGAGCAGGCCGATCAGCACTGCGATATCGCTGGGGATATGGGGGCCGGCGACGGGGATACTTGCGGGAGGCGTGCTGGTGATTGGCACGCTCGGAGTGCGTGGCGGTGGATGAGGGACGGTCGGGCGCGGTCCAGGACCGCGCGGCAGCATGTCGGCCAGAAGGAGCGGCGCCATCAGGATCGCGAGCACGCCGCCCAAAAGCGCGTTGCGTATCGTGCACCAGGCCATATCTGGGACGATCATACCCCCAAACCCGAATATGGAAGCCAAAAAATTTCCCCGCACCCGTCGCTTGCGCTCCGCCAGGCCGGCGACCCACAATGGGAAGCTTGAACAGCGCCATCCGAAAACTGAGCCTGGGAGTCCTGCTGGTTCTCGGGGTTATCGATCTCGCCCGGGGTGGTTTCCATTGGCTGGCTCCCGACAGCGGGGCCGGCTCCGTCGCGGGAATGAATTTGTCGTATCCCAACGGCCGCGACGTGATCTTTCTGTTAGCCACCGATGGCATTTCACAGATCGTCTGGGGAATTGCCTATTTGTTCTTCGTGTTTCGCGCCCCGCAACTGGTGCCGTTCGCGCTTCTGACCGAGGTCCTGCGTGGGCTGATGCTGCTGGCCACCGAGTACTGGCTGAAGCCGCCTGGGGCGCCGGTTCCGGGCCGCTTCATGCACATGGCGACGACCGCCGTCTGCGCGGCAATCCTGCTGCTTTGGGCCGCGGCGCGGCTGCGGTCGCCGGCTAGCGCTCCGGCGCCGCCGTCTCCGGCGAAACGATAGTCCGCTCGGACACGTTGGGGCGATTGGGCGAGTGGATTTCGCAATCCACCACCGGCTCGGTGCCGTCGATAAAGACATCGAAGCGGGTGCGCGGACAATAGGAAGTCGCGAGCTGCCCGCTATCGGCGCACAGGTCCACCGCAACCACTCCCGCCGGCGGCTGGAATGGCCGGGCATCCCGGTAGGCGCGCATGCGCGCGGCGCGCTTCATGAATTCGGTCCAGATGGGCAGCGCCGAGTGCGCGCCTTCCAGGTTGAGATCGCGATTGTCGTCGAACCCCACCCACACGACGCAGAGCAGTTCCGAGGTGAAGCCGGCGAACCAGCCGTCGCGCGAGGTCCCGGTCTTGCCGGCGGCGGGGAGGGTGAAGCCGCGCGCGCGCACGCCGGCGCCCGTGCCGCTACGCAGCACTTCCTGCATCATGCTCACCATCAAATAGGCCACCCGCGGATCGAGCGCCGGAGTCGGCTCCGGCCCCCCCTCGTAGAGCGGCGCGCCGCTCGGCCCGCGCACTTTCGAGATGGCCCAGGGCGCCAGTCGCACGCCCCGGTTGGCGAAGATGGTATAGGCGCCCGCGATATCGACGGGAGTAGCCTCATAAGCGCCCAGCGCCAGGGACGGAGTGGGATGGACGCCGTCGAGGCCGGCGCGGCGAGCCATGGAAGCCACACGCCCGTAACCCACCTCCTCGGCGAGCTGCACCGTGGCGACGTTGAGCGAATGCGCCAGGGCCGTGCGCAGCGTCACGTCGCCCATATACTCGTGGCCGAAATTGTCGGGCTGGTAAACGCGGTTGCCGAAAAGAAAAGTGGTGGGCTGGTCGTTCAGCAGGCTGGCGGCGGTGAAGATCTGGTTGCCGCCCTGCACCGCGGTATCGAGCGCGGCGGCGTACACGAACGGCTTGAACACCGAGCCCGGCTGGCGCGAGGCCAAAGCGTGATTCAACTGGCTGGTGCCATAGTTGCGCCCTCCCACCAGAGCCTTGATGGCGCCCGTGCGCGGGTCCAGCGCCACCAGCGCCACTTGCGGCTGGCCGCGCGGAATGGCTTCATGGCCCGCTCGCGCGCGCAGCCTGCGGTCGACCAGTTCCATGCCTTCGCGCACGGCCTGCTGGGCGGCCTGCTGCAGCTCCGGATCGAGCGTGGTGTAGACGGCGCGCGCCTGCTGCTCATGGTCGTCCAGGCGGCTTTGCAGCTCGTCGTCCATGAAATCGAGAAAGTACTGTGCTTCCATCTCGTCGCTTTGCGCGGGCGCCAGTTTCACGGGAGCCTGCAGCGCCGCGCGGTATTGTGGGTCGGAGAGATAAAGGTTTTGCCGCATCAGACCGAGCACCACGTTGCGGCGCTCCAGGGCGCGGCCGGGATAGAGGTACGGATTGTAGAAACTGGGGCGCTGCACCAGGCCCGCCAGCAAGGCCGCCTCGGCTTCGGTCAACTGCGAGAGATCCTTCCCGAAGTAGGTGCGCGCGCCTTCGCCGAAGCCTTTGATGTTGAACGGGCCGCGCCGGCCCAGGTAGACCTCGTTGCAGTAATCTTCGAAAATTTGCTGCTTCGAGAGCTTCTGCTCCAGGTGCACGGTAATGAGCAGCTCTTCGAGCTTGCGTTTCCAGCGCTTGTCCGGCGCGAGCCACACGTTGCGCGCCAGTTGCATGGTGAGGGTGGAGGCGCCCTGCTCCTTGCGGCCCTCTTTCACGTCCACGTATGCGGCTTTGAGAATGCGGAAGAGATCGAAACCGGAATGATGGAAGAAGTGCTTGTCTTCGGTGGAAAGGACGGCACCCACGAGCGAGGCCGGAATATCCGCGAAGCGCACCATGCGGCGGTGGTCGCGGAGCTCGGAAAGGTTGGTGACGAGCTGCGGGGGAAACGTGTGCTCGGGGCGGTCGGTGTTGTCGGCCTGAGAGACGATGCGCGAGATCTTGCTCTCCGCCAGGTAGAGCACCCATTCATCCTCGCCGGGATTGTTGCGAGCCGGGAAAATCTCCAGGCAGTCCGGGCGCAGGTTGTACGATCCGATGGGATTGCCGCGCGCGGTGCTGTAGCCGGCGTGGCGCAGAAGAGCTACGGCATCTTCGCGGGTTAGGGGGTCGCCCACGGCGACAATCGGCGGCGCGCCGAAGATGTTGATGGCGTCTGAAAACGGCCCGGTGGCCAAGCGTGCATCGACGCGGCGCGCCAGCGTGTTGTAGCGGTAGCCGGCAATGCCCACGACGATGACGGCGATTCCGGCTGCCGCTGCCGCGATTATTCGGCGACGGCGAACCCAGATGGACCAGGCACTCGCAATACTCCGGCCACCGTGCGCGTCAGCCTCACGGCGCCCGTCGCTGGCCGGATGACAAGTTGATATTTCCTCTTCCTCGGACATCGAGGGACCCCGAGAGGAGAGAGCACGTGCATAGCCAGCGGCGAGATGTATGGATCAGTCCCACCGGCCAGGCACTGGCGGCGGGATAGCGGCTTCGGCGGCCTTAGGCGGCTTTCTGGATCTTGCCGGAACGGATGCAGGAGGTGCAAACGCGCATACGGCGGGTAACACCGTTGATCAGAGCGCGCACCGGTTGCAGATTCAAGTTCCAGCGCCGATTCGTGATGTTGTGGGCGTGGCTCACGCGATGTCCGAACCTGGGACCGCGGCCGCAGACTTCACATACCTGTGACATGAGACGGAAATCTCCCTCGACTTGCGAAGAAACGATTATACCAGGAGGCCCCGAGGGCGGGCAACCCTGGATCGCGGTCGATCAATCCGAAATCCGAAGGGTAGAATTCCCCCAGCAGCGCCCGCCTCGGGCACTTGTTAGAATTGAAAGGACTCGCTATGGCGCCCGATTCCACCGAGGGTTCGCTCAAACAACGCGGGGTGCGCCTCACGCGGCAGCGCCAGATCCTGCTCGAACTCATCGACCGGACCGGCGCCCACCTGGATGCCGAGCGCCTGTATCGCCTGGCCAAGGAGCGCGATCCCAAGCTCAACCGCGTCACCGTCTACCGCACCCTCAAGATGCTGAAATCCGGCGGCCTTGTGGATGAGCTCGACCTGATGCACTACGGCGGCGACCAGCACTACTACGAGACCCGCCTGAAACAGGAGCACGCCCACATCATCTGCCTGCGTTGCGGCAAGGTGGAGGAGTTTTACGGGGAGCCACTGCAGCGCTTGCGGCGGCAGGTCGAGAGCCACTTCGGATTTCAAGTGCTGCTGGCCCGTACCGAGGTGGGAGGCTATTGCGCGCACTGCCAGACGCTGCGCGCGCATGAGGTGGAGGAGCTGCGAAAACGCATGGGCGAGGGCCAGGCCGAAGCCGCCAAGCCGGTTCCTCCCAACCCGGCGCCCGCGCGAGCGCCGTCTAAAGCGCGCCGCCAGCGGGCCGGGCGCGAGTAGATGGAGATGAGCGCCGCGCCGGATTCCGCTCCTGCCGTGCGGGCGGCTTCGCTGGTGGTGATCGACCCTTCCGGGCACCGCACGCGCGTGCCCATAGATCCGCTGCCGCTTTCGATCGGACGGGCGCCCGAAAGCCACGTCATCATCCGCGATAGCCGCGTCTCCCGTTCGCACGCGCGCATCGTGGCGGAGAACGGCGAGTACGTGATCGAGGATGCCAACAGCCGCCACGGGACCTTCGTGAACGGCCGCCGCATCTCGCGCCACGTGCTGCGCGATTCCGACACCATCGATTTCAACGCGCCGGATTCCTACAAGCTGGTCTTCGCCACCGATGGCGCCGAGCTGAAGCGCCTGATGGAGCAGATGACCGCCTCGGAGAAGACCCTGCCGCCGCCCGGAGTGGGCAGCAACCTGGCCAAGCTGCGCGCCATTCTGGACCTGGCGCGCACCATGCAGAGTTCCTTCTCGGTGGATGACGTGCTCGCCTCGGTGGTGGATGCCGCTCTGGCCGTCACCGGCGCGGAGCGTGGGTTTCTGCTCTTGCGCGGGGCCCACGGCCTCGATATCCGCGTATCCCGGCACCGCAGCGGGCAGCATCTGAGCGATAGCGACCTGCGCGTGCCGCGCGAGGTCCTGCACCGCGCGCTCGAGCATCGCCGCGAGCTGCTCTACATGAATTTCGATCCGCTGGGCGGGGACGAGACGCGGCCGCGCGGCAGCATCGCCGATCTGGAGCTGCGCAGCGTCATCTGCGTCCCGCTGGTCCGCATTCGCACGACTTTCGGCGATACCACCAGCGTGCTTTCGACGGGCAGCGAGACCGTGGGACTGCTGTACATGGATTCGCGCCTCTCGGCGGCCGATATGGCGGGCGGCAATCGCGAGCTGCTGCAGACGCTGGCCATCGAGGCCTCCACGGTTCTCGAAAACGCCCGCCTGCTCGAGGAGGAGCGCAGCAAGCAGCAGATGGAGCAGGAACTGCACCTGGCGCGCACCATCCAGCAAAGCCTGCTGCCCGGCAAGCTGCCGGACCAGGGATGGCTGCGAGCCGCCGGCAGCAGCGTGGCCTCGCACCAGGTGGGCGGCGACTATTACGACGTGATCCAGGTGAATGCGCGCTGCTGGTCGGCGGTGGTGGCGGACGTTTCCGGTAAGGGTGTCGGCTCGGCGCTGTTGGCTTCCCTGCTGCAGGGCGCGCTGATCACGGTCACCGACGATCCCCAGGCTCTGAGCCGCCGCATGACGCGGTTGAACCGCTTCCTGCTCGAACGCACGGGCGGCGAGAAGTACGCCACCGCGTTCTATTGCCTGCTCTGTTCCGATGGGCGCTTCAGCTTCGTGAACGCGGCGCACTGCCCGCCGCTGATCGCCGGCGCCGCGGGCGGCCTGCGCGCGCTGGAGGCCACCGGCATGCCTGTGGGGCTGCTCGACGACGCGGAATTCCCGGTGGTAGCGGATCGCCTGGCGCCCGGCGATAAGGTGGTGATTTACACCGATGGCGTCACCGAGGCGCAGAACGCCGCCGGCGAATTCTACGGCCGCAAGCGCCTGCGCGAGATCGTGACGGCGCGCGCCGCCGAATCCTGCGCGGCTATCCACGATGCGATTCAATCCGGCGTAGCGGCCTTCACCGAGGGAAATGCGCAATCGGACGACATCACCGTGGTGGTGCTGGAGTTCGCCGGCGAATAGGCCGGGGCTCGGTCTGAGCCGCGACCGTCAGGGAGCGGTCGTCTACAGCTTCATGCGCTCGAGTTTGCGATACAGCGTCTTGCGCTCGATGCCCAGAAGCTGCGCGGCCTTGCTCTTGTTGCCGCCGGTGGCCGCCAGCACGCGCCGGATCTGATCCTCTTCGGCGTCCGCCAGCGTCTCCACCGGCCGCTCGCGCGATTCCATGGCGGTGAGCGCCTGGTGGACGGTTTCGCCATCGATGCGGTCGGCCAGAATCGTCAGCCGCTCGACCAGGTGCTGCAACTGGCGCACGTTGCCCGGCCAGGTGTAATCCTGCATCGCGCGCACGCCGGAATCCATCAGCTTCACTTCGCGGCTGTAGCGCCCGTTGTACTTATTCAGATAGAAGCGCGCCAGCAGCGGAATATCCGTGCGGCGGTCGCGCAGGGGCGGCAGGGCAATACGCACGGTATTCAAGCGGTACCACAGGTCCTCGCGAAACTTCTTCTCTTCCACCATTTGCTGCAGGTCGCGATTGGTGGCGGCGATCACGCGCACATCCACCGGTTTGGAGCGCGAAGCGCCCACCGGCCGGATCTCGTGGCCCTCCAGAAAGCGCAGCAGGGCTAACTGGAAATTCGCCTCGATGTCGCCGATCTCGTCCAGAAACACGGTACCGCGGTTGGCCGCTTCGAAGACTCCCACGCGGTCGCGGTCGGCGCCAGTAAACGCGCCCCGCACCGCGCCAAACAGCTCGCTTTCGAGCTGCGAGGGCGTGATAGAACCGCAATCCACGGGGACGATTTCCTGCGTGGCGCGGCGGCTGAAACGGTGGAGCATGCGCGCCACCTACTCCTT
>Ga0181520_10013595_pt1 | contig 10227 bp, 6 predicted proteins | sample PEATcosm2014_Bin_29_FD_132451 | JGI IMG/M metagenome (GOLD analysis project Ga0181520, IMG submission 132451) | Peatland microbial communities from MTU Mesocosm Facility, Houghton, MI, USA - PEATcosm2014_Bin02_30_metaG | ecosystem: Environmental > Terrestrial > Soil > Wetlands > Peat | place... | reverse complement strand
GCGGTCGAGAAGCCCGGCTCGAAGATCAGCTGGTAGAGGTCCTGATCCCCCACCTCCTGCGTCGGCGAGATGAGGCCGCGCTCTATCGCCTTGGAGCGGATCGCGTCGCGGTCGAGCCCCTTCCCGTCGTCGGACACCTGGATGAGGACATAGGCGCCTGAATGGCGCGCGCTGAGCTTGATCGCGCCGGCCCTGGGCTTGCCTCCGCGTTCGCGGACCTCGGGCTTCTCGATGCCGTGATCCACCGAATTGCGGATGATGTGGACCAGGGGGTCGCCGAGCCTCTCGATGACCGTCTTGTCGAGCTCGGTCTCGGCGCCCTCGGTGAGGAGCTCGGCCTCCTTGCCGAGCTCGATGGAGAGGTCGCGGACGACGCGCCTGAACTTGTTGAAGGTGCTCCCGATCGGCAGCATGCGAATGCTCATCGTGTTGTCGCGGAGCTGGGAGATCAGGCGCTCGAACTGCTCGGAGACCGAGGCGAGGCCTCCGTCCTTCATGTCGAGCGAGGTCTGGGCGAGCCTGGCCTGGAGGGTGACGAGCTCGCCGACCAGATCCACGAGCGCGTCGAGCTTATCGCTCGCGACGCGGATCGATCCGGCCGTCTCGTTCCGCTGCTGGACCTTCTTCAGGTGCTCCTGCTCGACGAGGGCCGACTCCACCTGGGGCTTCGAGACGATGCGATTCTCGACGAGGACCTCGCCCAGCCTCTTCTGCGATCCGAGCGCGTCTCGCAGCGCCCCGGCCGATACCGCGCCTCGGTCCACGAGGATGTCGCCCAGGCGCCTGACCTCTCCCTCGTCGCCCCCGGCCACCGCCGCGACACGCAGCTCCGACTGGTCCTCCACGAAGATGAATATATCCCGGATCGCGTTCTCGTCGACCGGGGCAGTCAGCAGGATTTCCCACCACGCGTAGCAGGCCTCGGGATCCATCTCGCGAAGGCGGGGCACTCCTTCCATATGCGGGAAGACGTCGGCCTGGCCGAGGCCGGAGAGCTCCTCGATGAGGTTGAGGACCTTGGTACCGTTCTTGAAGACGTCGCTCGCGGGCTTGAAGGTTATTCGATAGGTCCTGGCCTGGAGACTCTCGGCAGCGGACCCGGCCGGCGCGCCCGCCGGTCCTTTGTCCGGATGGGCCGTCGTGACGGAGCCGGTGGCCTTCCCGGAGAATTCCTTGAACCGTCGCAGGAGGGACTCGCTCTCCTCCGCTATGTCCGCGGGGAGGCCATCCTCGAATTCCATGAGCTGGCGAAGCTGGTCGCGGCCTTTGAGGGCGAGGCCGATGAACTCCTTGGTTATCGAGAGCGCTCCGCCGCGGCAGAGGTCCAGGACGGTCTCCATCTCGTGGGCGAATCCGGAGACGGCGTCGAAGCCGAACATCGCCGCGGATCCCTTGACGGTATGTATCGCCCGGAAGGCGGCATTGATCAGCTCGCCGTTGAGGGGCTGCGACTCCAGCTCGAGGAGCTTGTCCTCGAGCTGGGCCAGGAGCTCGAAGGCCTCCTCGCGGAAGGTGGCCTTGAATCTATCCAACGATTGCGCCATCGCCACCTCCGCCTAGAAGCCGACGAGCGCCGATTCGAATCCTTCGGCATGCTCGGACGGGCCGCGCAGGAATCCGCATGCCGTCAGGCGGTTTGTGACCCTGGAGGGCACCGAGCCGAGGAAATGCAATTCCTTTCCCAGGGCCGCGGCTTCGGCCTTGGCCGCGTAGAGGACCTGCAGGCAGGCCAGGTCAAGCTCTTCCACCAGCGAGATGCTGAGGAGGACGTTGTCATGGCCTTCCAGCGCCTCGGCGATCTCTGCCTTGAGCGCCGACGAGCGTTCGATCGTGAGAGGCCCATGGAGGTTGATGATCTTGGGCGACTGGCCTGTTTGCATATTCTTATCTCCCGGCTTCTTTACTATAGATCGCCATCGCAAAAATGCAAGGCCGGCGAGTCGAGTACCCCGGATTGTCGCTCTTAGATGAAATCGGGGATGTCGAGGCTGGCCGGGATCTGGATTATGCTCTCCAGAAAGCCGGCCTTTCGCTTCTTCACGTAGAGCTGGGCATAGGCCACGCGCTGGTCGCGGTCGACGAAGAAGCGCTTCAGGGAAATCGGATCGTTCTCCGAGAGCCCCGATTCGTCGGCGATGGAGCCTGGCCATACTTTAGAGACGCTGAAATTGGCGGACTCGAATATATTCCCAGGCATGGGGCTCAGGGCCATGCCGTAGAGCGCGGGGAAGAGCCTATCCTGCCTGTCCAGCCTCGACGCCGACTCGAGCGGAGAGAAGGGACGCTCGGCGAGGTATCGCAGCTCGACCTTCTCCTTCCCATCGCTCGACACGCGCATAAGGACAAGGCTTCCGGGTTCGTGGCGGAGCATCATCGACTGCGCGTCGGGAATGTCCTTCGGCTTCTCGCCGTCGATGTCGATGAGGCGATCTCCTTCCTCCACTCCGGCCGCCGCGGACGGATGCCGATAGGTCACCTCTATGCCGCCGATCGCTGGGCCGGACTCCTTCTCCGCGAGGGAGATCCCCAGCCACGCGCGCTTCAGCTCCCCGCCCCTGAAGAGATCAGGGAGGACCTTCAGGATCCAGAACGAAGGTATGGCGAAATTGAGATTCTGGAATTGCGGCATGCCGGCGAAGACGACGCCGACCGCCTCGCCCGATTCGTCGAGGAGAGGTCCTCCGGAGTTGCCGGGATTCAAGGAGGCGTCGACCTGCATCGCGTCTCCGATCTGCAGGATCTTGCGCCCGACCGCGCTCACTATGCCGGAGGTTACCGTGTCCTCGAGCCCGGCCGGGGAGCCTATCGCGAAGATCTTCTGGCCGGGGAGGAGGTCCGAGCCGTCGGAAAGCGAGAATACGTAGTCGGGAACGGCGTCTACCTTTACGATCGCCAGGTCGAGAAGCCGGTCGTAGCCGACTACCTTCGCCCCGATCCTCTCTTCCGGGGCGTTGGCGGGCCTGACCGACATGTGCGAATAGCCTTTGTACTTCGGATCGACCTCGCTCGCTATGACGTGATAATTGGTGAGAGCGTAGCCGGCGCGATCGATATAGAATCCCGTGCCGAGGACGCGATCCGGCATGCCGAGCCCCTGCTCGACCTTGATGCCCTTGTCCACCCAGATCGTGACTACGCCAGATCGCATTTTCGCCATAGTATCCCGCGAGGCGAGGAACTCCTGGGCGCCCGGCGGCAGCGGAAGGGACCGGGAAGCCAGCTCCGCGCATAGGAGCCGCAAGGTCCGCCTATCGCGGGCGCCCAGGGCCCTGCCGGCCCAGAGCGTCAGCTCGTTCGCGGAAAACGAGGGACTCCTGGCCCTGCCCGCGTCCAAGGCCGCGAGATATATTAGGAAGGCGGGCGTCTCCTGCGATTTCGAGTAGAAATCCTCCGCCTCGGCCGCCATTAGGGAGCTTCGATTCTCGCTCCAGGCCGCCGCCAAGGCTCGAGCATCTTCGGGCAACAGCTTTGCGAAGCCGTCGATCGAGTTCAAAGCCTTAAAGGAGTCGAGCCGGGCGAGGGCGGTAGGATAGTCCTTGGACGCCAGGGCGGAACGATACTCGGCCACGATTTTCGCCTCGGCATCGGTGGCGAGCGAGGCGAGCTCTGCGTCGGAGGGACCTTCCGCCGGCCTTTGCGAGGAATCCTCGCCGAGAATTGATCCGATTGCCTCGAGGGCGTGGGAGGCGTCGGCATGGGAAAGGCTCTTCAGCTCTTCGATCTTAAGCTTCGAATAGGAAGGGGCCGACTCGCCGGTCTCGGCGCGCGGGGCCGACGAGCATGCGAGCGCCGCAGCCGAGGCTGCCAGTAATCCGAGCCATTTTGCCCGCCTCATCATGGAATTATCTCCCCGAACGCGAGATCGCCGATTCGCGTCAATCTATACCTCGTTCCCTGGTAATGGAAAAAGCCCTCTCCCTCCGGAAGGTTACGCCCGAGGTCGAAGCTCTTCCTGCCGATCCACGTAAGCTTCGCGTTGGTATCCGGCAGCAAGGCCAATGAGACCCCGTCCCTGGAGAGGGCGACTATCTTTCCGGACTTGACTATCAGCGATTCGTCGAGCCGGCCGTCGAGACGAGAGGAGAACTCCTGCTCGATCGAGCCGTCGGGCAGCTGGAACTGCACGGCGTCGACGCTCCCGTTGCGATCGAAGTCCCATTCCTTCCGGAAGGGAAAGACCGTCTGCTCATAGTAGTCGAACACTCCGTCGCCTTGGGAGGCGGTGCGGATCCAGGCGACGTCCGATGATCCGTCCGGCTTCAGGTAAAAGCCGCGCTCGGTCCTGAAGCGACCGTCGCCGTCGACATCCGCCTTCTCGAGGACGGGCTGCCCCCGCTCGTACGAGGTCGTCGAGTACAGCCTGCCGTTCTCGTAGCCGGTCGAGGACAGGGGCAGGCCGTGATCGAGCTGGGTCACTCTGCGGGACGAACCCGAATCGACCGCTACGCTCAGCGCGGCGGCGACGCACGATCGTTCGCTGATGTCGGCGGAAGGATTCGCGTAAGGGAAGGAGATGGACGACCTACCGTCGCCGACGAAGCGCCGCATCGCGAGAGGGGCGAAGCTGAAGGCCTCCGGGCCGAAGAAGTAGCTGCGCCTTTCGGACTTTTCCTTGAACTCGACGGAGGCTACCGCGGGATACGCGGAATAGGAGATGTCGATCTCCACCCCCGCGCGATCGAGCGCGAGCGAGACGGGAAGCCCGTCGGCGAACAGGGCCCGCGTGTCCTTGCGTCCTTCGTGCTTCGAATCGAGCGCCCAGTCGCCGACGAGTCCTTTGGATATCGAGAAGCCCGACTCGGCCGTTCCGTCACGGTCCGACACGATCTCTCCCGACCAGGCGGAAAGGGCCGTGGCTACCGCTTCCCTGCCCGCCGGGCTGCCGGCGAGGGCGAGGAGCGATCGTATGTCGCCCAATTCGACGGGGCCCGAGCCGGAAAGCAGCTCGGCCGAGGCCGCCGACTCGTCGATGAGGCCGTACTCCAGGGCCCGCAGGGTAGCGGCCGGGCTCGAGCCGCCGGCGGCCCTGAAGGCGAGGACAGCATCCCTCCTCGCCCCGATGTCCGCCATGAGAGGCGCGGCGAGCACGGGAAGCTCGGGATCGACGGCCGCGTAAATCGTCAGGCGGCTCAAGATAGTCTCTCCCAGCTCCCGCGCGGTTTCCGACGAAGGGATGCTTCCCGCGTGGGCCAGGAACAGCCTTGCGAAGGCCGGATCGTCGGGAAACCTTTCGAGGGCCTCGCGCAACTCGGCGGCGAAGGCTTCCTCATCCCCCGCTCCGGCGTACGCACGCGCCCGTATGCGCCGATAGGACCGATCGACGGAAGCGGCCGACGACGGCGATCCGAGGGCGTCCAGGGCTTCCTTCCAGCGGCGCTCGCGAACGAGGAGCTCGGCCTTGAGGGTGGATGCGTCCCGTGCCGTATAATACGAGAAACGATCGGCCGCGAGCGCGGCATTCAGGCTGCCGAGCGCCTCTCCAAGAGGCAGCTCCCTCTTCACCGCGGCGAGGGCGACGAGGTACAGGACATCCGAGTCTCCGGGGTCCTGCGCCGCCGCCTCCCCGATGTAGGCGGCAGCTCCCGCCCAGTCTCCGATTCCCGCCGACTGCCGAGCGGCGTCGAGGAGGGTTCGGGCGGCGCCGCTCGACGCGCTCAACCAGGCGCCCGCGTCTTGCGCGGAGGCGCGCAATTCCGGCAGCGCCAAGGCCGTGGCGGCAAGGGCCAGTATGGCCGCCGCGCGCCCGGCCCTCATGCCTATGCCCTCGCCTCGCGTGGGGCGAAGCCGAGGAGGAGCCTCACCTCGGAGTCCTCGAGGGTCTCGCGCGCCACGAGGGCATCGGCCAGCTTCTCGAGCTGGTCGCGATGCTCGGTCAATATCGCGGTGACCCGGGCGAGGGCCGACTCGAGTATCTTCTTGATCGCCTCGTCGATGCGCATCGCCGTGTCCTCGGAATAGTCCTTATGCTGGGCGATTTCCTTGCCGATGAAGATCGGCTCCTCCTCCTGGCCGTAGGCCACGGGCCCCATCAGTTCCGCCATCCCCCACTCGCAGACCATCTTGCGGGCAAAATCCGTCGCCTGGCGAATATCCTGCGCGGTGCCGGTAGTGGTCTCGCCGTAGACGATCCGCTCGGCCGAGTAGCCGCCGTACATTATGGCGATCCTGTCCTCGAGCCAGGACTTCGAGCGCGAGTACACGTCCTTCTCCGGGAGGGATATCGACAGGCCGAGGGCCCGTCCCCTGGGAACTACCGTCACCTTGTGCAGCGGGTCGGAGTGGGCGAGGTGGTAGTGGAGGAGGGCATGCCCCGCCTCGTGGACGGCCGTTGCGCGCTTCTCCTCGTCGGTGATGACCAGGCTGTGGCGGGCGACGCCCATGAGGAGCTTGTCGCGGGCATCCTCGAAATCCTCCATGAAAACCGTGGCCTTGTTCTTCCGGATCGCGAACAGCGCGGCCTCGTTGACGAGGTTGGCGAGATCGGCGCCGGACGTGCCCGGAGTGGCGCGGGCGAGGCGCCTGACGTCAACGTCGGCGTCCACGGGGATCCGCTTCATATGGATGGCGAGAATGTCCTCCCGCTCCCGGACGTCGGGCATCGCGACCACGACCTGCCGATCGAAGCGTCCGGGTCTCAACAGCGCCGGATCGAGGACATCGGGCCTGTTCGTCGCCGCCAGGATGATGACGCCGTCCTTGGTATCGAAGCCGTCCATCTCCACGAGCATCTGGTTGAGCGTCTGCTCGCGCTCGTCGTGGCCGCCGCCGTATCCGGCGCCGCGAGTGCGGCCGACGGCGTCGAGCTCGTCTATGAAGATTATGCAGGGAGCGCTTCGCCTCCCCTGCTCGAAAAGGTCCCGAACGCGGCTGGCGCCGACCCCGACGAACATCTCGACGAAATCCGACCCCGACATGTGGAAGAAGGGCACATTGGCCTCGCCGGCGACGGCCTTCGCGAGGAGGGTCTTGCCGGTGCCCGGCATGCCGACGAGAAGGGCGCCCTTCGGGATGCGCGCTCCCATCTTCACGAACTTCTGCGGGTTCTTGAGGTAGTCGACCACCTCGAGGAGCTCGTATTTCGCCTCCTTCTGGCCGGCGACATCCTCGAAAGTCGTCTTTTTCGTCGGTTCGACGTAGCGCTTGGCCCGGCTCTTGCCGAAGCTGAAGGCCTTGTTGTTCCCCTGCACCTGCCTCAGCATCAACCAGATAATGAAGAACCCGAACAGCCAAGGAGCGAACTCGATGATGATCTGCCAGGGGCTCGCGCCCTTGAACCCTCCGGAAACCCGAACTTCCTTCGCGCGCAGGCGGGCGAGGAGGTCGGGATCGGCGTACGGGATCGTGGTCTTGAATATGGCCTGCGCGCCAGTCTTGCCCTTGAGAGTTCCCTGTATCTCGGATTGATCGAGTATCTTGACAGTGTCTACCTCTCCCTGATCGAGGCTGTTGAGAAAGGACGAATAAGTGATCTCGCTGGCTGCCCCGCGGTCGTTGAAAAGGAACAATGCCGAGAACAGGATGCCCAAGGACAGGAAGAGGGCGAGCGCGGCTCTGCTGCCGCGCGCCGGTCCCTCGGGTCCCTGTCCGTTCTTTCGCTGCGGGGGAGGATTCTGATCGTCGAAATCCATCAGGACTCAGGCTCCTTTCACGATGACCGAGAGACGGCGCGCGCCTTCCCCTTCTGGGCCTTCGCCCAAGGGGCGCTCGCCCAAGGGGCGCTCGCGAAACCTATCCCTGCCCCCGAGCCCGGCACCCAGCACCGCCACTATGCCGTCGCGGTCCTCGATCACCGGAGCGGCTCCTCGAGCATCTTCCGGCATGGCCCATTCGGAGAATAGGGCATCGAGGCGCTTCGTCCCGTCCCTGACTGCGATAGCATCGCCCGGCCTTCGCGAACGTACGACGATAGGGAAGCTAAAGGTGTCGGCCCGGATCCCGGAGGAAGCGTCCGAGCTCCACGCGGCGCTTACGACCAGAGAGCCGACGCGAACCCGGCGGGGTCGGTCAATTAGTACAAAATAGCCGCCGCGACGGGGAAAATCAAGGCCACGGCGCAGCAGAATGTGATCGCCACGTGATCGGATCAAGAGCCCCGCGCCACTATAGGCGGCACTTTCGCCCCGTCCGAGGACGGCGAGGGCCGCGGCCGCCATCCCGGAGGAAAAGCGTCCCTTCGCGAGGAGCCTACCGGCGGCGCGGACTATCGCCCTTGACGAAACCGCGCGCGGCGCGGCGAGGAGCGGGGCCCTGGGCGCGGCGAGCTCGCCGGGCGTGAAAGGCGAAGGCGAGAAAGCCAGAGCGTCGGCCTCGGGAGCCAGAGCCTCTTCGTCCATCGCGGCCTTGAGCGCGGCCCGGGCAAGACCTCTTCGCCAACCCGGAAAGCTGGAGTCTAGCATAGGCACGAGTTCGCGGCGTATCCGGTTTCTCGTGAACCTATCCGATGAGTTCGTCGAATCCGCGGAGTAGGCGATCCGCCTTTCCTCCAGGTAGGACAGCAAGGTCGCCTTCTCGACGCCGAGGAAAGGACGGAGGAAGGGGCCTGATGCCTCGGGGATGCCTTTGAGCCCTCCGGCTCCCGACCCTCCGAGGAGTCGCATCAGGATCGTTTCGAGCTGATCGTCCATCGTATGGGCGAGGAGGATGGCTTCCGCTCCTGTCAGCTTCATGGCCGAGCGAAAAGCGGCATACCGGAACCGTCTGGCCGCGGCCTCCACTCCCTCGTCGCCGATCCTCGATCGCTCGAGCACGGCTCCCTGGCGAACGTGCGCCACGAGAAGCCGCGCATGGAGGGAAGTGCAGGTCGCATCGACCAAGGCCAGCTCTTCCTCCAGTTCTTCCCTTCCCCTGATCCCGTGATCGACGTGTACGGCGATCGGCCTTCGCGGCGCGATGGCCGACAATGCGGCAAGAAGAGCGGTCGAATCGGGGCCGCCCGAATAGGCCACGGCGATCTCGGCGCTCGGACTCAGGCCACGCTTGATCAAGAACTCGAGGAGGACGGCTTCGATGCGGCAACGAGCTCGAGCCATGGCTAGACCCGGGAGGCCAGCCTCGCTGGCCGGGCGTTCCCGCTCCGGCCCGAGGCTGGCCCCCGGCGCAACATCACTTCTTCTCGTCCTTTTTCGCGGGAGCCGCGCCTGCAGCCGGAGCCGCGCCCGGCGCGGGAGCCGCACCGGCGGCGGGAGCCGCGCCCGGAACGGCGGCGACTGCCCCCTCGACGGGAGCGGCCGCGACGACGGGTGCCGCGACGACCTCTTCCTTGACGAACTTGACGACGGCGACGACGAGCTCGGGGCTGCTGAGGACCTTCACCTTGTCCAGCGCGGGCAGTTCCCGGACGTGGATCGAGTGGTTGGCATGAAGCTCCGAGACGTCGACGTCGATCCTCTCGGGAAGAAAATCGGGATCGCACTGGACCTCGATCTCGTGCGCGGGATTCTCCAGGATGCCGCCCTCGCGGACGCCGGCGGGCGTGCCGACGAGCCGGAGCGGGACCCGTGCGTGGATCAGGCGGCCGGAAAAGACCTCGAGGAAATCGACATGTATGATCTTATTGGTCAGGCTGTCCCTTTGGCGAGCCTTGACGAAGGCGCGTCTCTTGGTGCCCGCGACATCTATGCCGAGGATGGTGCTCTCGGAGATGCCCGACGCGACTTTCATGAACTCCTTCTCGTCGAGAAGGATATGGGTCGCGCTTTCGCCGCCCCCGTAGATGACTGCGGGTATCTGACCTCCGGCGCGAAGCTGATTCAGCTCGCCTTTCGTGGTCGGCTCGCGCGCGACGGCCTTTAATACGGACTGATCCATTCTGAAGTCTCCTTGAAAACGCGTTTATACGCAAATATTGGGACGGCAGGATTCGAACCTGCGAATATCGGAGCCAAAGTCCGATGGCTTACCGCTTGCCGACGTCCCAGTACGATCGCAGTGTGCCGCGAGAACCGATACTAGTCGAAGTCGGCGGATGTCGCGTCCGCCAGCGGCGCGGCCTCGTATGCCTCCAGGATGCGGCTTTGGAGACGGCTCCGAAAATCGGGGTGGATAGGATGGGCTATGTCCTTGTACTCTCCGTTCCTCGTCTTCCGGCTCGGCATGGCGATGAAGACGCCGCTCTTGCCCTCTATGATCTTGACGTTGTGCACGACGAAGCAATCGTCGAATGTCACCGTCACGTACGCCTTGAGCTTGCCTTCGGTCGTGACCCTTCGGATGCGGATATCCGTGATC
>Ga0181520_10013594_pt1 | contig 10230 bp, 16 predicted proteins | sample PEATcosm2014_Bin_29_FD_132451 | JGI IMG/M metagenome (GOLD analysis project Ga0181520, IMG submission 132451) | Peatland microbial communities from MTU Mesocosm Facility, Houghton, MI, USA - PEATcosm2014_Bin02_30_metaG | ecosystem: Environmental > Terrestrial > Soil > Wetlands > Peat | place... | reverse complement strand
TACGGGCACTGGGGGCGGTTCGCCTATCTCGCCTACAAGTTTGAGCGGGTGTTCTCGAAAGAGAATTATGTGGACTGCGAGTAGGTCTGCGTGTTTGGAGAGAATTGCAATGGGGTTTCACGCTACTTCGGATGATGCTGGACGATCACGCCTTCTGGTAACGGACGAGCCTGATTACATTGTCCCACTCCAAATTGCACCATCTTCTCTTGAGGACTGCCTAAAGCAAGGAAGGTGGCTTGTTGTAAGCATGTCAGTGTGGAGCGTTCACGATTTCAGAGCGGGGCTTCATGCGATCAAGTTAGTCAAGGAGCAAGGAGGAGTTGTCAAACTCGGACTTAGGCCATTTAATTATCCGAAGGAGAACGCAACTTGGGTTCCTGGCCTTGGAGCCGAGCGGATGACCGATCAGGTTGAGATTTCGGTTGCCGAACATGACGGCAGGCGTGAGGTCACAATTCAAGGGAAGGCAGATTCTAGTCCGGTCTGGCTTGTCATCGCAGAAGGCAATGTTGTTGGCGTTCGGTTCGGTCAGTTATCCACCGCTGAAATCGAAGATCTCATTTCCCAACTGCTGTCAACCGACCATTGAGTTGCCATTCCTGGGCGGCTCATGGCGGCGACGAGTTCACAGGACGAAGAACAGATGATGTGCCTTCCCCAACTCACCGGAATCACGCAGCTTACCGACGACGAACTTCTTCTGTTCGACTTCATGTTCGACAAGCGGCTTGAGCAACGGCACTTGGAACGGGACGACTATTCCTTCCACATGAATGTCCGCTACTGTCACTCGCTCGATAGCGAACAACTTCGGGAAGCACTTATCCGACTGGCGACTCAAGGGCTGGTCGTTGCCACAACAGACGGTAGCGTTACTCGTTGGTCCTTGACGCCGCTGGGTGGAAGCCAGTGGGAACTTGAACGAAAGCCTCGGTGGGATGCCTACTGTGGTGAATTGGAGAAACCACTTCGATCTGGCAAGCCGGTAATGATGGTATTGTCGCCAAGCAAAGCAACCGCCGAGAAGTTCTGGGACATGGGAGTGAATGCACGACTTTGGAAAATGGGGAACGAGCCGCGCCGATACTGGCGAATCCAAAATCACCGGCTGATTCCCTGGCGGGACTTCTCCGCGATTCATGTCCTGGCAGCACGCAACGCAGCATATACTCATGAACCGGAATGGGAGGCGTATGAGGCCAATCGAACTTGGTGGCGCACGATATCGGAACTGGATAGCCTTTTGAAGAAGCTGGCCTGAAGGCGCTAGGGCGGCTCGGTGGCTGCTCGATGGAGAACAAGGCAATTTCAGCAACCGACGCGCAAAGCAAACCCTCCGCAGGCAAGCCTGCGGAGGGTTTATCGTACTGACATGACTCTTACTTCTCTTTGATCGGACTCAGGCTGCGGCTTTCTTGTCGGTTTCTGCCAAACTGACCGTCTTGAGCAACACGCCCGCTTGGTCGTAAAACTCAACCACACCGCTGCCCGCCAGTAATACCGCCTGGAAGCCGTCACATCGGAACTTCTGCCCGACAAAGTAACGGTCCTTGAGCAACATGCTGCGGATGATCGGACCAGTCGCCCCCAAGTCCGCGAAGGTTTTCGACAGGATTTGATTCATCAAATCCGGCGTTGCGCCCAGGTCCATAATGCCGTCCTTGAAGATAGGTAAGGAATCGACATCGGTGGCGGTTTCGTATTGAAGCAAGACTGAAGGCGATAAACTCGCATCATCTTGACTATCTTAATGCGAGCAATCTCGTAATTGAAGACAGGATCACCGTTGTCGAGATCCGGGGCGAGCAGATTCACCTGGGCACCGAAGAAGATCCCGGTGTGGCGAGAGGAAGTGGCGGTCAGGGAGTCGGTGGCGGCTTAGATGGTCACGACAAGGATTAAGCACCAAGATCTCTGAACACCGTCTCGGCAAAGGCAGGAAGCGAGCATCCGTGGACGATCCGTTGCTTCTTGAGCCATCTGCTCTGAAGTGCCACGACATGATAGGACCATCTGCCTTCATCGTTGCGACGGAACCCGAATATCGGTCCCCCGCTCATGCCCTCGATGCTCGGAATATCGATCCGAGGGTCGATCCTCCCCTCGAACCATGCGGACGCTGCCTCTCCACCCACTTCTTGCTGCTCAATACGATCTATCGCCAGCAAAACCGGCTGCATTGTTCCCGGTTGCAAGACTCCTTTCTCGTCATGCTCCGGCTCCGTGACAAGATGCGTGGGAAACCCGAGCATCCGGTAAAGCGAGAACTCCAACGTGTCCTGATACACCCAGTTCTTCCGAATGATTGGAATCACGCCGTTGTGTTCCAAGTTCCTTCTCAGCAGATCAGGAAGTCGTACCAAGGCGAAGTCAAGCCCCAATTCGGGCTTCTGCACATAGAAGCCATCCCCGATCTGATAAGTGAACGGAATAATGCTTTGGCTTCTTGCGTCGGGACCGAAGTAATCCGCAAAGCCCGAACCGAGGATTTTCATTACACCATTGCGAACAGGAGTCTCCAGATAATCTTCCAAACAGTGCCCCGCCGTTGTCCAGAACCAATTGTCGTGCAATTCGATCACAAAGCCGGAGAAGACGAACATGCCTCGATGCAGAAGTTCCCCGCTCTGCTGATAGGATTCATAGTCGCCCACCATTGCTACCAAGTGGCGACTCATGAACTGAACGAAGCCTCGTTCTTTCTGCCCCTGGTCTCCGTCGAAGTTCTTATCCATGCCGTAGTACCTCAGTCCGCAATTCCTGCCTCGGCTTCCGCCGCGCGCTCTTCATCGCCCGATTCCTGTTTGTTGACGGCTGAATCTCGTATTATACTTCTCATGCGGAAACTATGGAATCACCGAGCCGGGATTGCGCCATGATGACCGAACACCAGCAAGAACTTTACGAAATGCTGCTCACGTACCCACGGACGCCAGCAGCGAGGAAGGCGCAGAAGCGGTCGCCAATGGAATTCGTCATCCAGCATGGGTGGTGGTACGAACCCGGTGGAGCGATGAAGGATATTGAGCAAGGAACGGTACAAGAGTGCCACAAGAACGCCCAGCTTCTCGCCAATGACTACGATTCGCTCACCTACTGTGAAGGATTTGCCCTCGACAAGAGCGGATCTCTGATCGTCGTTCACGCATGGGTTACGGACGGCACCGGAAGAGCCATCGACAATACATGGGACCAGCCCGGTATTGCCTACGCGGGCGTCCCGTTCAAAATCTCCTTCATTCGGCTGACGTGCTTGAAGAACAAGGCCCATTTGAGCGTCATAGACGATTGGATTAACGATTTCCCCCTGCTCAATGGCCTGGGCGAGAAGCCGGAAATCTGGCTCGATGAGCGAGGGAAGGGAATCGGCAGGCTGAACGATTCCGCCGATTGAAGCTTACCTTGATGCACCTGAACGAGCCTTGTCGTGCCAAGAACGATCTGCTATGCTTGGGGAATAGAGCAGGGTTACGAACGTTACACTGCTCACAGCCCACGGAAGACAGCCGCTTCCGTGGGCTTTTGTCATTGCGCCCTTCCGAGATGGATTGTCATGGACGTGGTGCTATCCCAACATCTCCTTGATAAACTTCCCCTTGATTTGGCAATACTCCAGCGAATCGGTGACGCCGCTGGCGATCTCTCGTTTCCTGGCGACGTAAGCCTGGAGCAATTCCTGGTCAGCACGCAGGCAAGTGCGAAAGAACCGCATGTCGTCCACTTCCGGCGAACTGGCGGGGATGACGTGGACGTGGAGCAAGAATGTCTCATGGTCGTGGACGAATGATCCCACCCGCATTGGGCGCGTCTCAGGGAACGGATCTCGCCCGATCTGGCCCTGGAACCCCAGCCGGTCAAGAACCGCCTTCACCTTCTCCAATTCGCCGTCCGCGACGGCAATCATCAGGTCCACGTTCCCTTTCCCGTCGCAGCCGGGCACCGAGGTGCTGCCGACATGTTCGACGCGGGCCTGGGGGAGATGTTCGTAGACCAGGGCGGCGACGAGCCGGGCGACATCAGTGGCTCGGGGATCGTAGTCCCGGCACGCCGCTGAGCGGCTGAAGTACGGACCAATGACGGGTTGGGGTTGATCGGGCATGCTCTCTGTTCCTGGCAACCGGCATTATACCAGCACACGGTCTAATGCCCTACACGCTCACCGTCTCGGCATTCTGAGCAAGCCGAGTGTATTTCTCCGCATCTGGCCCCAGAATATAGGTCGCGCCATGTTTCTCCAGTACGCCGTGTGTCACCATGCAGGCCAAGACATCATGCAATCGCGTGGGATGCGGCGAAGCCGGGTTCCTCGGCTTGCGCTCGTACCATCTGGCCCTCTTTTTACCGAGAACGGCAGACGACGCGGCACCGCCCGCCGCCTGGATGACCTGAAGAATGCTGATGTAGTCCCGCGTATCGGGCGGCAACTGGGCCAGTGGACTCACTTGCTTCTCTCGGTGGCGACTGCGTTTCGCGTTCGGGTCTGGTGCGTGGTCACGGCACTTCTGAAGCAGGGACCGCAGGGCCAGATTGCCGGTCTTCTCGGCATAGCCGTCGATGACCTGATAGATCACCTTCCTGGCCCGATCCGCTGTGCTGTGCCCAAATCGCTGACGCTGGACCCGCGTTCCCTCACCGCGAAGGATCGATAGGAAAAGGTCCGCAAGTGGAAGGTCATCGGTTGACTGCTTTTGCAACAGGCTCATGATGTCTCGGAGCAGGGCCTTGTATTCTTCCGTGTCGGATGGGTCGGGGATCTCGCCCGCGCTCACGGTGCCCGGCTCCTGGCCCTTGGCAGACGGCATGATCGTCACCGTGGGCACGCGATTCGGATTCAGCATCAGGCGACGGACTTTGCCCCCGCAGATGCTCTTTAGATCATGCATTAGGAACGTCTTGAAACGAGCGGCGAGCGGATTTCCGACATCGACGTTATATTCGCGGTTTGGGTCCATGTCGAACAGCGGTTGCCGGGGTTGGCCTCGCTCGCCCACGGGCGACAACATCCTGAACGCAACGTAGCTCAGGCTTGCGTCCAGATCGACGGTTTGAGAGCAGTGCCTTAACAACCCGCCGACAATATAGTCGGTCCAGCCGGTACAACCACTCGCCGTCTTGATCGGGCATTGCCGCATAGTTTCGAGCGTCTTCTTCAGCGGCGCATTGTTGGCACTGCGCTGGATCAAGCCCTCCAATCCATCTCGAAACGCACGCTCGTAGGACTGGACGACGGCGGGGTCGATTGTTTGTCGGGCCTCAGTGAAGAGTAGCCATTCGCGGAAACCATTCATTCAAGTATTTAGACGACTGGGCCACGGTTCTTGCTGGGAAAAATAGTCGTCGGATGATTCAGCATTGCAGCGCCGCGACCGCAAGTGCCGGTGATTACGGCTTTTTGCAGGAGGGAACAGTTTCCTTGCCGCGAGAATCGCCCACCGACCGCACTACATACTTCATGCACCGAACCCCGTTTCCCAGATGGCTCACCGCCCGCGAGCAAATTGAAGTCCCAGACGCCACACTGGTGATCCAGTTGATCTCCCAGGCGGGAGCGGCTGGCATCACCCACCACGATCTTCGCCATGCCGTTCCGGGCCTTGAACCCGACACGCTCGATGGCCTTTTAGATGCCTTGGATGGCGTCGGGCAGATCACGGTGGCCCTGGTGGATGGGCGGCGGGTTTACCGGACGGGGGTATGAGCCGGATGGCGGCAGAAGCCAAAATCCGCAAAGGTCAAGGCAGTCGAGTGGTTAAGCAACTGGTCGAAAAGCTTGGGGCGTTGAAGAAGCGAAGAAGAAGCTTGCGACAGCCAAGGAAGTCTTTGGGTAAAGCGTTGTACCCCACCTATGCATAGGCCCCCGGTTGCCGTGGCAATCGGGGGCCTTTTCTTTTGCGACTATGCGGCAAATATTGGGAACTAGCGGCAACTCCTCGTAACACAACGACTTACGACGCAAGAAATCCATGTTTTTAATCGCGTCACAGTATAATCTCTATAGGAGCGAATTGAACGAAACAAGGGCGGACCCGTCCTTAAACAATGTACGGCGGGACGCGCAACCCATTGGGGTTTCGCGTCCCTTTTCATTTCCTGGTTAGAAAGGGAGCATTATGAATCTCTTGCAAGTAATTGGACCTGCACGCGTGAACGAGTTGAAGAAGGTCTTGCGGGAGCATTGGAACCACGACCCTGCATATAACGAAGAAGAGGAAGCCTATCAGAAAAAGGCGAATCGCCCCGCCGCTTTCAACGCCTTCTTCATGGATTTAGTTGACCTAGCAGCAAGGCGATTGCGAATGGGCAACGCAAAGCGATGCGGGATCATTCGTGTACGAATGGAAGCACGCCCCCCTATGCCGTATGAAACCCGCGTTGGCGGGAAGATCATTTCGGAAGGGGTGGCCCCCGGATTCGTCGGGATCGTCGGAACGTTTGTTGTCAACGGTCGGAATGTTCGGTTGTCATCCCGGCAGATCGCCAAGCCGTTCTATCAATACGTCCCAGTTGTGGAAAGGGAACGACCGTGAACCTTCAGGAGTGGAAGCAATGACTGCTTCGGGAAGTTGAACACACGGAAACCATAATCTAACAATTGCAGACTGACTTGACCCGCCAGCGGCGGCGGGAGTCTGTTGAAGATCTGTTTGAATTGGACAACAAAGAAGAAAAGGAAGAGGACCAATGAGTGATTGGGAAGAGGAAGAGGAAGAAGAGGACGAAGAGGAATACCGCGTTACCTTTTCAACAGCGTACACGATTACATCGGGTTCCCCGGAAGACGCGATTGACGAAGCGTTGGACGAGTTGGTTGACGATTTGGCAGACGCCCTTGGGATTGCGCCATATCCCGACAGTTGGAAACGGGCATTGCGTTTGGTGTTTGATTGTAATGCGGAGTAACACAGACCAGGACCAGATAGATGTGATCACAGCCAAAAGATACAACGGAAAGACCATCCGACAATGGGCATCCGAGGAGGAGACTACGTATGCGGCAATTCTTGCCCGCATACGTAGAAATGGACATCCTTTAGCTAGGCGGACTGAATATAAGTCATCTCAATTACTCGGACAGACATTTACATGGCTCAAGGTAGTTGCCAAGATCAGTTCCGAAGAGAAAAAGCGATTGGGACTGATAGGTCGCGGGCAATTTTGGAAGTGTAAGTGTATATGCGGCAATGTTGTTTATACTACCACCCATCGATTAACGCATTGCACGCACGGTAAAAAATCTTGTGGTTGTTATCCGAAAGGAGCCGCTGCCGGTGGCGGTATTCAAAGATCAGAACCATTAAATCTAAAGGATCGATCATTCGGGTATTTGTTCGTCCTTGAATATGTTGGATATAGACGATATTGCGGGCACTATTGGTTGGTCGAATGTCGGGCGTGCGGCAAGCACAAAGCAGTTTTGCAAAGAGATTTACTTAGAGAACATTCTTGCGGTTGTATGAATGGAGAAAACCGCCGACTCCGTAACCGTCAAGATTTTTACAAGGCGGCAGAAGCGTTTTTAGAAAGGGTATCGCATGATTAGCGATAAGTTGGCAGAACGGTTTGTAGAATGGGGGCAGAACTTAAAGTCTGCCCAGGAACAACTGATCTCATTACTCCGTGAAGGGGTTGTCGAGATTGGCGGTAAGCAATGGATTAAGAAGCCATTGCAACCGATGTTTGACCAGTTGGAGGCAGACCTGTTGCAGATTCTTTGCGTTTCTGCGGATGGTCCGCGAATCCGCAAGGGCCTCTTCCGCAGTTACTTTCGTGGCGGACGGAATGCCTTGATCTTTGGGATTCCGTTTTATCTCGGTATGAATATCGCCAATGGCGATTTGGACCGGGTGTTGCAACTCGTAATGGAGGACAAGTCAGACCGGACCCGAGAACAGAAGTTTAGGACCGCTGTGGCGGTAATCAGGGAGGAGAAGAGACCGGCAATTGAAATCAAACCCAGCATCCGTATCCCGCTGCTCGGTCCCAAAGAAGATGTTGGGGAATGGCTCAAGGTGTTTCGGTCGTTAATGGCGGAGTTGTTCACCGACAAAGAAATCAAACGCCACAGGCGCGGCGAATATGCGTTTGAAATCCGACGTCTGGAACTGGCCCTGATCGGTGAACAAGAGGAAGAACAAGTGCGCCGCATTGTTCGTCGTGCCCAGTCGGCAAGACCTGCCTAGATGTGGAAGACGTTGAACTAAAAAGCCCTCCCGCGTTGCGGGAGGGCTTTTTCATTGGTCTTCAATCATCCGCCGCCATGCCCAGGCGGTCAACTGCGATCAAGCTGGCGGCTGGCAATCGTAGGCCAAGGCCCGGCAGGCGCATTCGTGCCATGCCCCCACGCCCAAGATCGCCGGTCTGGGCGGCGAATATGCTCAGTTCGACGGCGGCGATGGGAAGATCGTCGTGCGCCGGGCAGCGCAGTGGCATTTAGAATGGAGATAAGGCCCGGCTGAAACAGAATTCATACAAGACCACAGCGCCGGGGCCTCCAATGCCGGGAATTTCGATGTTCTTCGGCTTCTTGGCAGGGGGATCACGGACTTGGCTATTAAGCCCCTGCACCACATGCCCTGCGGGCATGTGGTGCCTTTTCCCACTGCCTAATAACTACTTGCAACGACTTTGATACGCCGATCCCGCTGAGGCCAGAATCTCAGACATTTTCGCATGGGGAACGGTGCCGGGCAGCACCGCCTAATAGCTGGCGGCATGTGCCTTTCTCCACCGCCTAATAGCGATTTGCAACGACGTTGATACGCCAATCACGCCGACGCCAGAATCCAGGCATTCCCGCCTGGGGGAGACCGCCCGACAGCACCGCCTAATAGCTGGCGGCATGTGCCTTTCCCCTCGTCTTAATAACAAACCCCAACAATGTTGATACAACGCGGCACCCGCCCCCGGCATCCCGAGTATTTCCGCCAGGGGGAGACCGCCCACCGCCCGCCTTAATAGCGACTCCAACGGCGCTTCCCAGGACGCCGCCAGTCATTTATTTATTGAACAGGACCAATGAGCCATCGTATTGAAACGAATTGTACAGCGTGCATCCTACGCATCCACAAGGCCATCTGAAGGCCAGCAGGACGGCGGCGGCGCAGGCCAGGGGCGGGAGCCGCTTAATAGCTGGGGCCAGGGGCTAATAAGGCTCTTGGCGGACGCCCCCAATCGCATCCTTCATCCACCCCGCCCGGCATCTGTCTCGCTCCTCGGCATCCCGCTGTGCCTCATCGTACACCGCCCGAGACCTGCGAAACCTTCTGAGGAATTGTTCTCGGCTCAAGCCGAAGTTGCGCCGCAGCCAGTCCACGACCTGGGGGAATGCGAGGTGGGGCTGGCACATGACGCCTGTTTCCATCTCAGCGTAGACCATCTGTGCCGTGTACCGGACACCGCCCTCCCGATAGTCCTTTATCTGCTCGCGGAGCAGGCCAGCGATACCACCGAGATCCATTTTATCAGCGTCCACTGCCGCCTTTTCCATCCGTGCCAACCATCGCCGCCCATGATCGATACGGGCAACAGCATGGGCTACTTCGTGGATTATTAGCGAGGTCAGTTCGTCGCCTTCCATGTACGTAGCAAGCTGGATCTGCTTGGCTTCCGGCTCACATCGCCCCTGTGCCCCGTCAAGGTCGTCCACGATGACGACGGACCATTCCTTCTTTCGGTCCCAGCGGGGAAAGAAGGTCTGGCGGATGTTTTCAAACAAGTCAACGACTTCCTCTGGTGTCGGCATATTCCTTCCCTGCCTCCACAACCGCCCTGGCGGGCGGTTGTGGAGGCCAGTCCTTCGTGATGTCGCCATGATCCCTTTTCGGGCGTGTTCTGCCTTGCCTCTTGATAGTACCGATTGGGCCTAACCGCATCGCTCTGTTCAATGTCCCGCATGATTGTGGTCCACCACTGGTCGTGCTTGGAACATTGGTCCGCCAAAGTCAACACGACAACCTTCGTTTCCTCATCTTATTAAACCCAGGCTGATGCCTCTGCCCACACGTCATCGCCTAGCAGCAACTTCGCTCCTTCTTCGCTATTAGCCTCGTCAGTTACGGCGTCTTTGATGGTGTCTTCAAGAAAATGATACTCAAATAGTATAGACCCGGTATATGGTAACTCTTGGGTTCTCTCTGTCTTCTTATCAACTTGCAGGTACTTCTTCATTCTTTGGTCCACTTCGTAGATCTCTGCTTGCCTGCGAGCCTTGGAGGAACAGCACCATGT
>Ga0181520_10013592_pt1 | contig 10231 bp, 8 predicted proteins | sample PEATcosm2014_Bin_29_FD_132451 | JGI IMG/M metagenome (GOLD analysis project Ga0181520, IMG submission 132451) | Peatland microbial communities from MTU Mesocosm Facility, Houghton, MI, USA - PEATcosm2014_Bin02_30_metaG | ecosystem: Environmental > Terrestrial > Soil > Wetlands > Peat | place... | reverse complement strand
ACCTCTGGCAACCCGTATAAGCACGCAAACTGCAGATGGCCGATGTCCTTATCCTTATTCCCGCCCGCATGGCCGCGACCAGGCTGCCGGGCAAGCCGCTTGCCGACATCGCAGGTGCGCCCATGATCGTCCACGTGCTGCGCTGCGCCGAGGCCGCCGCCGTCGGTCCGGTGGTGGTCGCGACCGATTCGCCGGAAATCGAGGCGGCGGTACGCGCCGCCGGCGGGCGCGCCGTCATGACGCGCGCCGATCACGCTTCCGGCTCCGACCGCGTCTACGAGGCGCTCGGTAAGGTCGATCCGGGCGGCCGGTCGCAGATCGTCGTCAACGTGCAAGGCGATCTGCCGACATTGCAGCCCGCCGCCATCACCGCCGCCGTGGCGCTGCTTGCCGACGAAGCGGTCGACATCGGCACGCCCGCGGCGGAAATCACCCGGGCGGAGGAGCGCGACAGCGCCGGTGTGGTCAAGATTGTCGGGAGCCCGATCGCACCCTCGCGATTGCGGGCGCTTTATTTTACCCGCGCCACCGCCCCCTATGGCGACGGGCCGCTTTATCATCACATCGGGCTCTATGCCTTCCGGCGCGCCGCGCTCGAGCGCTTTGTCAAGCTGCCGCCGTCGCCGCTGGAACAGCGCGAAAAGCTCGAGCAGCTGCGCGCGCTCGAGGCGGGCATGCGGATCGACGTGGCTATCGTGGAGACGGCCCCGCTCGGCGTCGATACGCCGGAGGATTTGGCGCGCGCCCGCGCCATGCTATCGGGACGGGCATGAGCAAACGCAAGAGAATCGCATTCCAGGGTGAGGCGGGCGCGAATTCGCACATCGCCTGCCGCGAAGCTTACCGCAACTATCTGCCGATGCCGTGCCCGACTTTCGAAGACGCTTTCGCCGCGGTCCGCAGTGGGCGGGCGGACCTTGCCATGATCCCGATCGACAATTCGATCGCCGGCCGCGTAGCCGACATCCATCACCTGATGCCTAAGTCGGGGCTCAACATCATCGGGGAATGGTTCCTGCCGGTGCAGCATCAGTTGATGGCGCCGGAAGGCGCAACCTTGCGCACGATCAAGACCGTCGAGAGCCACGTGCACGCGCTCGGCCAGTGCCGCAACATCATCCGCAAGCTCCGCGTCGCCGCGGTGGTCGCCGCCGATACCGCGGGCGCCGCCCGGGAAGTAGCGGAGGCGGACGATATCTCGCGCGCGGCGCTGGCGACCAAGCTAGCGGCGAAAATCTATGGCCTGCAAATCCTCAAGAAGAACGTGGCAGACTCGGCCCACAACAGCACGCGCCGTGTCGTGCTGGCACGCAAGCCGAAATGGGCAAGCCGCAGGGAAAAGCGAGTGATCACCACGTTCGTATTCCAGGTGCGCAACATTCCGGCCGCGCTTTACAAGGCGCTCGGCGGCCTCGCCACCAACGGGGTCAACATGACCAAGCTCGAAAGCTATATGGTCGAAGGCAGCTTTGCCGCCACGCAATTCTATGCCGATGTGCAGGGCCATCCGAAGGATCGCGCGCTGCAACTTGCGCTCGAGGAGCTGGAATTTGTCTCGCAGCCGAGGACGTTGAAAATCCTCGGGGTCTATCCGGCGCATTCGTTTCGCGAGACGTTCAAAGTCAAATAATGTGCGGAGAGCGGTCGCGGGGGCGCGACTCAGCGGTCTTTTGAGGGATGCACGCGATGGCAAACGACGAACCAAAGGTAAAACGCACGCTGCATTTGGGGTTCACCATGCCGGGCGCCGACCCGGAACAGCTTTCGGCGATGATGCGGGCCTCCGCGCCGTTCTATCAGGCGTTTGGCAACGCCCAACTCAGGCTCCTGCGCAATGCCGATGATCCGGCGAAATTCATCCAGGTGATCGAGTACGAGACGCCGGAGAGCTTTGAGCTCAACCGGCAGTCGATCGCCAGCGATATTCGGTTTCAAACCTATTTGACAGCCTGGCGTACCATGTTGCCCGGCGGGGTCGAGATCGACGTTTATCAGGAAGTTTAAGCCGCCGCTTAAATCGTCTGATTGTATTCGCCGACTTCCTTGTAGGTGCGCAGCACGGTGTCGAGCGCCTTGAACATTTGGTGCATGCGCGCGTCCGACACCGGGCTTTCGACCACGACCACGAGTTCCGGCTTGTTCGATGAGGCGCGCACTAGGCCCCAGGTGCCGTCCTCGACCGTGACGCGCACGCCGTTGACGGTGACGAGATCGCGAATCGGCTGGCCGGCGACCTTGCCGCCCTTTTTCTTCTCGTCTTCAAAATGCTTCACCACGGCGTCGACCACGCCGTACTTCTGCTCATCCGCGCAATGCGGTGACATGGTGGGCGACGACCAGGTTTTCGGCAGCGCATTTTTGAGGTCGGCCATGCCCTTTCCTGGATTGCGGTCGAGCAAGTCGCAGACGGCGAGCGCGAAGATCAACCCGTCGTCATAGCCGCGGCCGAACGGCTTGTTGAAGAAAAAGTGGCCGGATTTCTCGAAGCCGGCGATGGCGCCGATCTCGTTGACCCGGCGCTTCATGTATGAGTGTCCGGTCTTCCAGTAATCCGTCTTGGCGCCGTTTTTGATCAGCAGCGGATCGGTCATGAACAGGCCGGTCGATTTCACATCGGCGACGAACAGAGCGTTCCTGTGCGAAGCGGAAATATCGCGCGCGAGCATGACGCCGACCTTGTCGGCGAATATCTCTTCGCCCTCATTGTCGACGACGCCGCAGCGGTCGCCGTCGCCGTCGAAGCCCAACGCCACGTCGGCTTTGCTGGCCAGCGCGGCGTCGCGCATGGCGTGCAGCATTTTCATGTCTTCGGTGTTCGGATTGTAGCGCGGAAAGGTGTGGTCGAGTTCGCAATCGAGCGGCACGACCTCGCAGCCGACTTTTTCCAGCACCTGCGGTGCGAATGCGCCGGCGGTGCCGTTGCCGCACGCGCAGACGACTTTGAGCTTTCGTTTAAGCTTCGGCCGGTTGGTCAAGTCGGCGATATAGCGCGCCGGAAAATTCTCGACGTAAGCGTAAGCGCCGCCGCCCTTCATCTTGTAGCGGCCGTTGAGCACGATGTCTTTCAATCGCGATATCTCATCCGGCCCGAAAGTGAGCGGGCGGTTGGCGCCCATCTTCACGCCGGTCCAGCCGTTGTCGTTGTGCGAGGCCGTGACCATGGCGACGCAGGGCAAATCGAGCTCGAACTGCGCGAAATAGGCCATCGGCGTCAGCGCAAGCCCGATATCGTGCACCTTGCAGCCGGCGGCGATGAGGCCGTTGGTGAGCGCCATCTTGATCGAGGCGGAGTAGGAGCGGAAATCGTGGCCGGTGACGATTTCGGGCTTCACGCCGAGTTCGTGAATGAGCGTGCCGAGGCCCAAACCGAGCGCCTCGACGCCCATCAGGTTGATTTCGCTGCCGAACAGCCAGCGCGCGTCGTATTCGCGAAAGCCGGTCGCCTTCACCATCGGCTCGGATTCGTAAGCGTAGGTGTTGGGCTTTAGCAAAGGCTTGGGCTTGGGGAACATCTATGCCTCGGGAATCAGCGTCCAATATAAGAGCGGATCGCGGTTGCAGCCAATTCGCCGCTTCGTGCCGGCTATTTCGCCGCCCGCTTCATGCGCCGGCGGGGTCGTCTCGCGGACCGCGGCTTCGTTGGCTGGCGGGGATTTGAGCGTGCGAGTTGTGTCAGGTCCGTGATGGCGCGCTTCAAAAAAGCGCGGTCCGGCTTGTTCGGCGAAAGCACGAACCCAAGATAGGACCAGTAGATGATGCCGGCGCGCGTTCCGGCCAGATTCGCGTGAAGGCCGACTTCTATCAGTAATTTCCGTAGATAGCGCAACCGCTCTGCATCGACCGCTTCGACCGCCGCTTTCGCCCGCGGATCCGCGGTGGCCCAGGCGCGCACGGCCCCTTCGATGTCCGAACCGGCCGCCGAAAATGCGCGGTAAAGCAGCGTCTCCAGGCGATCGTCGGCGGCGGCGTCGATCTCCTCGATGATGTTCTCCAGCGCGATCTCGCGCCAGCGCCGCAGGATCGCCGCATGGAACGCGGATACGTCCACGAAGTGCCAATAGAAGCTGCCCCGGGTGATGCCGAGCGTTTTGGCAAGCGCGTCGGCCTTGAGGATGGCAAATCCGGATTTTGCGAGTCTTTTCAGTCCCGCATTCACCCACTCCGCCGGACCCAGTCGGTGGCCGCGCATGTTCCATACACTACTGTATTGACACTGTATTGACGTTGCCGAATTGCGATGATATTCCGTCCATACATTACTGTATGGAGTTTCGCAATGCGCGATCTCCTTGTCCAGTCGGCCGGGATATTGGCTCTCGCCGTATCTGTCGTGCACGGGATAATCGGCGAGACGAAGATTTTCGCCCGCGTGCGCGTTGAGCCGGAGCGGATCCGCCTGTTGCTGCGGCTGGTGTGGCAATGCGGCACGGTAGCGTGGATAAGTCTCGCAATTCTCCTCGTCGCAGCGCCGAAGCTCGGCAATGAAGCCGCGCGCAACTGGATTATCGCGGCCAGCATTTTCACATTCGGGTGCGCCGCCGTCGGCAACGCCTGGGCGACGCGGGGACGGCATTTTGGCTGGGCCCTGATGGCCGTCGTGGTGGCCCTTGCCGCAACCGGGCTTTAAGGCCGGCCGCTAAGCCTTGCGCGGCTTGGCGCGACGCGTGGCGGTAGCGGCCAACGGATCGTCCGGCCAAGGGTGTTTCGGATAGCGGCCGCGCATTTCGGCGCGCACGGCGGCGTAGCTGCCGCGCCAGAAGCCGGGCAGATCGCGCGTCGTCTGCACCGGCCGGTGCGCCGGCGACAGCAATTCGACCAGCAGCGGGACCTTTCCGCCGGCGATCGCCGGGTGGCGGCCAAGGCCGAAAAGCTCCTGCACACGGATAGAGATTTTCGGTCCGGCCTCCGCCTCGTAGTCGATCGGCACTTGCGAACCGGTCGGTGCGCTGAAGTGGGTCGGTGCTTCGGCCTCAAGCCGCTGCCGCAACGGGTAGGGCAGGCGCGCCGCGAGCGCGGCGGCAAATTCATCGGTCGACAATTCGGCGAGCGAAGTTTTGCCGGCAAACACGGACGCAAGCCAATCTAGGTCGGCAACAAGCGCGTCGTCGGACAAGTCCGGCCATGAATGTTCGGCGTGTTGGCCTTCGGCGCCGCGCAGGAACATAACCCGGTCGCGCCATTGCCGCAGCGCTTTGCTCCACGGCAGCCGGCCGATACCGAGCCGCACCACGCCTTCCGCCAGCATGCGCGCCGCCGCTTCGCTCGGTGCGACCGGCAGCGGCTGATCGGCAAGCGCAATCGCGCCCAACCGCCGCTGTCGGCGCGTGCGGAGACTGGCGGCGGCCGGATCGAAAGCGATCTCCTCGCGCGCGATGATGCGGTCGGCAAAGCGCGCTTCGATCTCGGCAAGCGCGATCGGTGCCGCGAGCAAGATGCGGCCGGCGGCGGCGCTGCCGGTCAGCTCAGCGACGGCGAGATAGGCTTCGCGTGCGAGCGCAGAGGCGGGGTCGACTTGCGCGCCGCGCCCGTTGACGAGGATGAACGCGCCACCCCCGCCGCCCCGATTCTTGGCAATGCGTTCGGGATAGGCCAGCGCTAGCAGGGCGCCCGCGCTGACGTGGCCATTCCCTTTGCCGGATGGCGCCGCGTTTGCAATCTCGGCCCATCTTGCCGCCAGCGCGCGGGCATCGCGGGCGCGCGGCGAGCGGTCGCGGCACAGCGCGTCGAGGCGCACCGTTAGATCCGCGCCGTCGCCGCCGAGGCCGCGCTCACCGATCAGCACGGCGATTTCGGCGGCCGGCAGCGCGGCGCCTTCGACTGCCGCGTCGACCACCATACGCGCGAGCCGCGGCGGCAGCGGCAGGCGCCGCAGCATGCGGCCTTCCTCGGTGATGCGGCCGCCAATGTCGACGGCGCCGAGGTCGTGCAGTAGGGCACTGGCTTCGGCGAGCGCCGGGCGCGGCGGCGGATCGAGGAAAGCGAGTTGATCCGGTCCGCTGCCCCAGGCGGCGAGGTCGAGCACGAAGGAAGACAAATCGGCGGACAGGATTTCCGGCCGGGCGTAAGGTTCGAGCGCGGCGGTCTGCGGCTCGTCCCACAGCCGGTAGCAGACTCCGGGCTCGGTACGGCCGGCGCGGCCACGGCGCTGATCGGCGGCCGCGCGCGACACCCGCACCGTCTCGAGCCGCGTCACCCCGACATCGGGCTCGTAGCGCGGCACGCGCGCTAGCCCGCTGTCGACCACCATGCGTACGCCCTCGATAGTGATCGATGTCTCGGCAAGCGAGGTCGCGAGCACGATTTTGCGCCGGCCGGGTTGAGCCGGCTCGATGGCACGGACCTGTTCGTCGCCGGCCAGCGCGCCGTAGAGCGGCACGATGTCCGTCGCCGGATCGGGCCGTCCGTCTAGGAGTGACGCGGTGCGGCGAATTTCGGCGGCGCCGGGCAGAAAGGCCAGCAGCGAGCCGCTATCGGCGCGCAGTGCCCGCACGATAGCGTCGGCCATTTGCGGCTCGATCGGCCGCGCATCGCGGCCGAGATAGCGCGTCTCGACCGGAAAGATGCGGCCTTCGGCGGCAATTACAGGCGCGTCACCGAGAAGCTTCGCCACCCGCGCACCGTCGATGGTCGCCGACATGACGAGGAGGCGCAGGTCTTCGCGCAGGCCCTGCTGCGCGTCGCGTGCCAAGGCGAGGCCGAGATCGGCGTCGAGCGATCGCTCGTGGAACTCGTCGAACAGGACGGCGGCCACACCTTCCAGCATCGGGTCGTCGAGGATCAGCCGGGTGAAAATCCCCTCAGTGACGATCTCGATGCGGGTTTTGCGGGAAAGCTTCGAGCCGAAACGCACCCGCAGGCCGACGGTATCGCCGACGCGCTCGCCCAGCGTTTTCGCCATTCGCTCGGCGGCGGCGCGGGCGGCAAGCCGGCGCGGCTCCAGCACCAGGATGCGGCGGCCTTCGGCCCACGGCTCGGCGGCCAGCGCCAGCGGCACGCGGGTCGTTTTGCCGGCGCCCGGCGGGGCGACCAGAACGGCCGCGTTCCGGTCGCGCAGTGCCCCCGTCAGGTCCGGGAGCGCGGCGTCGATCGGCAGCGGCGAATAATTTGCGGCGTTATCCACAGTGATAATTCCGGCCAAACTCTTATATTACCGGTGATCATGCCTGCCGCACAAAAGACCAAGCCCGCCGCGGCGGCGCCCGCCGCCAGGCCGCTGAAGAAAGGCGATCACGTCTTTCTGGTCGACGGCTCGGGCTACGTGTTCCGCGCCTATCACGCGCTACCGCCGATCAGCCGCAAGTCGGACGGGCTCCAGCTCAATGCCGTGTTCGGCTTCTGCAACATGCTGTGGAAGCTTTTGCGCGACATGAAGCCGGACGAAAAGCCGACCCATCTCGCCGTCGTATTCGACAAGTCGGAAAAGACGTTCCGCACCGTGATGTATGCCGACTACAAGGCGCACCGGCCCGATCCGCCCGACGACCTCAAGCCGCAATTCAAATACATCCGTGAGGCGGTCGCCGCCTTCGATCTGCCCAGCCTCGAGCAGGACGGTTTCGAGGCCGACGACCTGATCGCGACCTACGTGCGCGAGGCGCGCGAGGCCGGTGCCACCGCCACCATCGTGTCCTCGGACAAGGATCTGATGCAGCTCGTCGGCGACGGCGTGGTCATGTTCGACACCATGAAGGACAAGAGGATCGGCCGCGCCGAGGTGGTGGAAAAGTTCGGCGTGCCGCCGGAGAAAGTCATCGAGGTGCAGGCGCTGATCGGCGATTCGACCGACAACGTGCCGGGCGTGCCCGGCATCGGCGTCAAGACCGCGGCGCAATTGATCGGCGAATACGGCGACCTGGAAACGCTGCTCAAGCGCGCGAACGAGATCAAGCAGGAAAAGCGCCGGCAATCGCTCATCGAGCACGCCGAGGCGGCGCGGATGTCGAAAAAGCTCGTCACGCTGGACGACCGCGTCAAGCTCGACGTGCCGATCGGCGATCTCGCGGTGCACGAGCCCGACTACAAAAGGCTGATCGCTTTTCTCAAGGCGATGGAATTCAATGCGCTGATGCGGCGCGTCGCCGAATTTTCCAGCATCGAGGCCGGCGAGATCGAGGCTGATAAAAAGCTGGCTGGGGGCAGCGGCCAAAGAGCCGAGCCGGTGCAAAGCGGCGCCGCTCTGCAACTTCCGCTTGGCCGCCCGGCACAGCCGGGTGATTCTTCCCGCACCGGCAGGCCGGAAGCTCCGGTTTACGTCCCGCTCACGCCGCAGGCGCTCGCCGCCGCGCGCGTCGAGGCCGCCCGCAACGCCAAATTCGACAGCTCGAAATACCAGACATTGCGCAGCATCGATGAGCTTAATGGCTGGATCGCGCGCGCACGCGAAGCGGGCTTCGTCGCCGTCGATGAAATGATGGGAAGCCACGATCCGATGCAGGCGGAGCTGTGCGGCTTTTCGCTTGCGCTTGCGCCGAACGAGGCCTGCTATGTGCCGCTCTCGCACCGGCAAGGCGGCGAGGGGGGTGTTGACGGCCTTTTCCGTGGCGACGTCGCGCCCGGCCAGATACCCGAGGCCGCCGCGCTCGAGGCGCTTAAGCCGCTCCTCACCGACATGGGCGTGCTCAAGATCGGTCATGATCTGAAATCCGGCTGGCAGATGTTCGCGCTGCGGGGCATCGAGATCGCCCCTTACGACGACACCATGCTGATGTCGTATGCGCTCGACGCCGGCCGGCAAAACCACGCGCTCGACGCGCTCGCCGAAAGCACGTTCACGCACGCCGCGGTCGCGATCGACAAGTTGCTCAAGCCCGGCAAGACCAAAATCACTTTCGATTTGCTCGGGATCGAGCAGGCGACCGAATACGCCGCCGAGAGGGCCGATATCGTTTTGCGGCTGTGGCAGGCGCTCAAGCCGCGGCTCCCTGCCGGCCAAGTGCTCGCCGTGTACGAGACGCTGGAGCGGCCGCTGCTCGCGGTGCTGGCGCATATGGAGCGGCGCGGCATCTCGATCGACCGGCTAATCCTCTCGCGGCTCTCCGGCGAGTTCGCGCAGGAGGCGGCCGCGCTCGAGGCCGAGATCAATGCGATCGCCGGCGAAACCGTCAATCCCGGTAGCCCGAAGCAGCTCGGCGACATCTTGTTCGGCAAGCTCAGGCTGGAAGGCGGCACCAAGACCAAGACCGGCCAGTGGGCGACCGGCGCGCGCGCTCTCGAAGAGCTGGCGGAGCAGGGCCACAAGCTGCCGCAGAGAATTCTCGACTGGCGGCAGGTCTCCAAGCTGAAATCGACCTACACCGACGCGCTGCCCGACTTCGTCAACCCAACGACGCATCGCGTGCATACCAATTACGCGCTCGCCTCCACCACCACCGGACGGCTGTCATCGTCCGATCCGAATTTGCAGAACATCCCGGTGCGCACGGAGGACGGCCGCAAAATCCGCCGCGCTTTCATCGCGGCACCGGGAACGAAGCTCGTGTCCGCCGATTACTCGCAGATCGAGCTGCGGCTTCTCGCCGAGATTGCCGGCATCGAACCGCTGCAAAAGGCTTTCCGCGAGGGCCTCGACATTCACGCCATGACCGCGAGCGAGATGTTCGGCGTGCCGGTAAAGGGCATGCCAGCCGAGATCCGCCGCCGCGCCAAGGCGATCAATTTCGGCATCGTCTACGGCATTTCCGCCTTCGGGCTGGCCAACCAGCTCGGCATCGCGCGCGAGGAGGCCGCCGCCTACATCAAGAAATATTTCGAGCGCTTCCCCGGCATCCGCGACTACATCGAAACCACCAAGGAATTCGCCAAGAAGAATGGCTACGTCAAGACGTTATTCGGCCGCAAATGCCACTACCCCGAGATCAAGGCTTCCAATGCCTCGGTCCGCTCCTTCAACGAGCGAGCCGCGATCAATGCACGGCTGCAGGGCAGCGCCGCCGATATCATCCGCCGCGCCATGATCTGCATGGAGGGGGCGCTCGCCAGGCACAGGCTTGCGGCGCAGATGCTGTTACAGGTGCACGACGAGTTGGTGTTCGAAGTGCCGAACGCGGAAGTGGAAAAATCGCTGCCGGTGATCAAGAAGGTGATGGTGGACGCCCCTTTGCCGGCGGTATCGCTGTCGGTACCGCTCCAGGTCGAAGCTCATGCGGCGGACAATTGGGACGCCGCGCATTGACTGGAAAATGAATCCGCTGCTGACGCTGATCGGCATCGTTCTTTTGCTCGCAGGACTGGT
>Ga0181520_10013591_pt1 | contig 10231 bp, 8 predicted proteins | sample PEATcosm2014_Bin_29_FD_132451 | JGI IMG/M metagenome (GOLD analysis project Ga0181520, IMG submission 132451) | Peatland microbial communities from MTU Mesocosm Facility, Houghton, MI, USA - PEATcosm2014_Bin02_30_metaG | ecosystem: Environmental > Terrestrial > Soil > Wetlands > Peat | place... | reverse complement strand
CGCGTTTCGCGTTTACCGGCCATTCACGCGGTTTTTCGGAGGTGTCCATAGGTCATCCCGCGGGATTTTTGATTTTCACCGCGCCGCCCGCCGGTAGCGTCGCTCGCTACGGACGGATTACGGACGGTTGGCCCACTCCTCGGCTTCTGTAACGTGCCAGATTAGAAGGATCTCGTCAATCGCCAGCGCGATCGGAGTGGTTCTCGGAACCAGGATGAGACCGGGAGACTCGCTTTTGGCAATGAACTCTCCGAAGTGCCGGGGCATCGTGCGCACGTCGTGCGTTACCAGAATACGTTCCAACGACGCTGCGACGGCGAGGACTTCCGGATCCTCCATTCCCTCCGGGATGATGCCCTGAGGCAATTCGAAGTCAACCTCGGGTTCGCGGCGAAGAATACCCGCTACGATATCCTGATCAAGATTAGCGTCGGCCAGGAAACGGACCCACAACGCTACCTCGAGAGAGCTTCTTCCCGTGCCCGGTGCAGCCTCTTCGCGAGACTGTCGGCAAGCGGGGGTTGTGTGGCCGCCAACTCCTGAGACAACCGTTCTTGTTCGCGGAGGTAAGCGTCCACGTCTTCCCTATGCGCCAAGTAGAACGTGATGGCTCCGTAGACTTTTTCCAAAGATCCGATCAGGGGAAACGAGCGCAAGATACTTTCGGGAGATGCGCCGTTCTTGAAGGGATGCACAACGCTATCGAGTGAGATCCGCGTACCTGCGACGTAGTAGCCACCATCTCGCTCCCGGACGTATTGCTCCATATTCGTATCCATTTCCAGTTTACGCCACCGAGAGATCGACGGCAAACGGATGCTATGGGATCTCGCCGTTTTTGGGGGGGCCACGTTGGATACAATGCGTAGATTGGGCGCATCGCGCGAGGAGCCATGAAAGCCGTAGCCGTCTATCCCGCCAAACACGCAGTCAACATTATCGACATCGCCGAGCCGCGCATCGCCGCACCCACCGAGGTGAAGCTGCGCATGCTGGAAGTCGGCGTGTGCGGCACCGACAAGGATATCTGCGCTTTTGAGTACGGCACGCCGCCGGCCGGGTCGGACCGTTTCGTGCTGGGCCACGAGTCGCTGGGCGAAGTGCTCGAAGCCGGGGCGGGCGTCGCGGATCTGCGCCCGGGCGACCTGGTGGTGAGCACCGTGCGCCTGCCCTGCGCCGACGCGCACTGCGCCCCCTGCCGCGCCGGCCACTACGATTTTTGCGCCACGGGCCACTACCGCGAGCACGGCATCATGCGGCTGGACGGCTTCATGACCGAGTTGGTGGTCGCCGACCGGCAAAACCTGCATCCGGTGGCGCGCGAACTGCGCGATGTGGCCGTGCTGGTGGAGCCGCTGACCATCGCGGAGAAGGCGCTGATCGAGGTGCGCGAAATCCAGCAACGGCTTCACTGGGACGGCGGGCGGCACCGCGCGGTGGTGCTGGGTTCCGGTCCGGTGGGATTGCTGGGCGCAATGGTGCTGGTGAATGCGGGCTTCGAGACGTACGTCTACTCGCGGTCGCCGAAGCCGAATGCCAAGGCCGATGTGGCAGAAGCGGTGGGCGCGCGGTATATTTCGTCCCAGGAGACGCCCATCGAACAGATGGCCGAGCAGGTGGGCAACATCGACCTGATTTACGAAGCCGTGGGCGCTCCGCAGTTCGCATTCGAGGTATTGAAATACCTGGGATCGAACGGCATCTATGTTTTCACCGGCGTGCCGCGCGGCGAAGCGCCGGTGGAGTTCGACACGCAGCGCATCATGTACAACCTGGTGCTGAAGAACCAGGTGGTGCTGGGGGTGGTGAATGCAGGTCCGCAGGCGTTCGACAACGCCGTGCGGGATATCGGCGTCTTCGCGGCGCGCTGGCCACAAGCGCTGAGCGCCATGATCACCGGCCGCTATCCCATGGAGGCTTTCCACGATCCGGTGATGGGCACGGCGGGCGGCATCAAGAACGTGATCGAGATCGCGCAGGCGGGCCGGCCGTGAACCGCAAAGACACGGCCTGGATGGCTTTCTATTATCATGTGGGTATGCGCGTCACGATTTGTCGAGGCGCCGATCCTAAATGGAAAATTGGCCGAAACATCCGGTAGTTTGTGAACTCAATACCTGGGTATGGTTAAATCAGCTAACCCAAGAAGCGCAGCAGCCGGTCACGCTGGCGAACGTTCCCGAGGCGGAGTTGCAGCGGCTGAGCGGGCTTGGTTTCGACGGGCTGTGGCTGATGGGGGTCTGGCGCCGCAGCCCCGCGGCGCGGAGGATCGCCCAGGACGCCGAGTTCCAGGGTGGCCATCGCCACGCGCTGCCCGACTATACCCCCGAAGACATCGTCGGTTCAGCTTACGCCATCTTCGGCTACCAGGTGGATGCCGCCCTAGGTGGCGACGATGGGCTGGCGGCCTTCCGGCAGCGGCTGCACGCCTGCGGACTCCACTTGATTCTCGATTTTGTTCCCAATCACCTGTCTCGAGACCATGCCTGGACAGTGGAGCATCCCGAACGTTTTGTCCAAGGGACCGAGGCCGACTTGGCGCGGGATCCAGGCAGTTTCTTTCGCGGTGAAAGCCGATGGGGGCCGCGCGTGCTGGCACACGGCCGCGACCCCTATTTCCCGGCGTGGACCGACACGGTCCAACTGGACTACCGCCGCTCCGACACGCAGCAAGCTATGACAGACGAGTTGGTGGACATAGCCGCCCGTTGCGATGGCGTCCGCTGCGACATGGCGATGCTGGAGAATCAGGACACCTTCCTGAAGACGTGGGGCGGCTCTTTCGAATCCTCGCAGCCGGAGTTCTGGCTCAAGGCGATCCCGGCGGTAAGAGAAAAGTATCCCGGCTTCCTATTTATGGCGGAGGTCTACTGGGGGCTGGATCAGGAGGAGAAGCTGCAGCGCTTCGGCTTCGACTATACCTACGACAAACGGCTGTACGACCTGCTGCTGCATGGCGATGCCGGGGCAGTGCGGAACCGGCTGCGGGAGTCCGATGCCGCCTACCAGAGCGGTCTCGTCCGTTTCATCGAGAATCACGATGAGGAGAGAGCGCGAACGGCATTTGGATTGGCGCGCAGCCGCGCCGCTGCCGCAGTGGCATTGGCGCTGCCGGGTATGCGGTTGGTGCATGACGGCCAGATCGAAGGCTACCAACTGCATCTGCCGGTGCGATTAGGGCGCCGCCAGATGGAGCCCCCCGAACCGGACCTCGTAAGCTTTTACCATCGACTGCTCCTGGCCCTCCGCCACCCCGTCTTTCACGACGGAGCCTGGCGGTTGCTAGAGCCACAGCAGGCCGGGTGGGACAACGCCTCGTCCCAGAGCTTTGTCGCTTATCGCTGGGTGTTGGATGGCCAGTACCGTCTGGCGGCCGTCAATCTCGGTGGCGACCGGGCGCAGTGCTCTCTGTACTTCGATTGGCCCTCCCTGGCGGGAAAGAACTGGTGGCTGCAGGACTTGCTGAGTGATGCCCGCTACCTCGAAGACGGCAGCCAGTTGTTGAGCTCAGGTCTGTATCTCGACATGCCCGGCTACGGTTATCACATCTTCGAGGTTATCCCCGGCCCGCCATCTGGTGCGACCGTGGGATGACTATGCGTCCTCCGGAACACCCTCACCCCGCTTTAGTTCAGAGCAGGTCGATTGGTACTTGACGCCCAGGCCCATGGCCTTCTCCCACTCCTCCCAACTGAGGTTGCGCGACACCTTGCTGCAAACCCGATCAGCCAACGCCTCGAGCTCCAGAGTCCAGATACGCACCGTGTTGTCGGTACTCCCGGAGGCGAGGAGCTTGCCGTCGGGGCTGAAAGCCACCGAGGTTACGCTTTGTTGGTGGCCACGCAAGACCAACGGATCGTCGTCGAATTCGTCCTGTTCCGATAGCTTGTCCAAGTCCCACAACCTGATGGTCCGGTCATATCCCCCCGTAGCCAGGAGTTTCCCGGACGGGCTGAAGGCAACCGAGCCGACCCAGAACTCGTGACCAAAGAGAGTCCGCATGGGCTTGCTGGGGTCTTCAATTCTCCAGAGCTGCACTGTGTGATCGTCGCCGCCCGAAGCCAGATGCCGTCCATCCGGGCTGAACGCCACCGACCAGACGCGTCCATCGTGGCCCTTCAAGGTCGCGATCAACTTGGGCCGATCTGGGGACTCCAGAGTCCAGAGCTTGACTTCGGCATCGTCGCTGCCAGACGCCAGCAGCGTTCCATCATTGTTGAACGCTACCGACGTGACGGACTGGCCGCCGTGGGTGAACTCTGCCAGGCGCGGGTCGCCCGATTGGAGATTCCACAGCCGTACGGTCCCATTGTGGCTGCCGGAAGCCAGTATCGCGCCCCCCGTTCCGAAAGCGATTGAGCTCACCGGGGCGCCATGAGAAAGCTCACGAGGGGGACTTCCCTCCGGATCGTGCTGGGCGAGATTCCACAGCCGCACGAAACCATCCAGCCAGCCCGAGGCCAGGGTGCGGACCTGCATATCCGGGCTGGAATACAAGGCTACGGCATAGACTTGGGCTCCGTGCCGTGAAAACGTTTGGCAGGCGTCCGGCCGGTTCGCATCCCATAGCCGGACCGTCTTATCCCAGCTTCCCGACGCCACGGTGTTCCCGGCGCCAAATGCCACCGACTGGACACTGTCCCGATGGCCCTCGAGAACCCTTGGCTCCACGGGGTAGATATCCCAAACCCGCACCGTCCGGTCCCAACAAGACGAAAAGAGCGTCCGCCCGCATTGCGGCCGGAACGCAACCGAACCGACACCGTAAAAATGGAGCAACTCCATGGGCGGCGCACTGGGGGCCCCCTGAGGATCCCACAACCGCACCGTCTCGTCTTCACTGGCCGATGCCAGGATCTGGCCATCCGCGCTGAACGCCACGCCTCTCACGGGCTTCTTGTGCTGGCCGATTTGGCGGCCTGTAGCTCGGTGCCATTCGCGACCCGGGTCCTTGGTCCAGATCCGCACGGTTCTATCCCCGCCCGCTGAGGCAAGGTGTTCTCCATCGGGAGCGAATGCCAGGGAGATGACTTCACCCTGATGGCCCTGGAGGGAAGCGACTAACATGTCGGGCCGGTCCCAATCCCACAGCCGCACCACGCTGTCGCGCCCCGCGGACGCGAATCTGGTGCCATCCGGACTGAACCCTACCGACCAAACCCCGCCCTGGTGCCCATGCCACTCGCGAAGCATGTAAGGCCCGTCGACATTCCACAACCGGAGAAACCCGTCCCAACTTCCCGAGGCCAGGGTTCTTCCCTCGCCCCTGAAAGCCAACGAACGAATGTACTCCTCGTGCGGATCGCGGAGCACAACGGGGTTCAACCGATCATACGGAATGTCACGACTCTTGAAATCAGGCAATTCTTGGGCGAGCACGCCAAGATCCACCAGCTTCAGGGTCTTATCCTGACCAGCGGTGGCCAGCATGCGCTCATCGTGACTGAAAGCGACCGAGTAGACCTCCGACCCCTGCCAGTGCAGCCGCAGGCTCCATGGAGGCAGGCGACGATGCAGATCCCACAAGTAAACATAGCCATCCTTGCCGCCTGCAGCCAGCCAGTTCCCTTTGGCACTGAACGCAATAGCGGGGAAATCGAACTCTGGGTTGCGGTGCCAGACGTAAGTGAAGGGATTGGCGCTGAGTACCTCTCGTAAGGCGGCGTCCACCTGGGGCAACACCTCGGGCACGTCTTTGTTGAACAGATATGCCTGGCGGGCGAGCAGGGCCGCGCGTTCGCACTCTCCATGCCTGAGGTGGTAGAGCGCCTGCGGCGCCAGGATTCTGCGCTTGCTCTCCGCCTCCCGGAGATACTTGAGCCGCCACGCCAACACCGGCCGGGCCAGCATGTCGTGGAAAACCTCGTAGCGCGGGTCGGCTCCGCCGGGCGCATGGCGCTCCCCGGCTGGGCGTAGAATCCTTCGCTCTACCAGTTCTCTTAGCAGCCCTTCATATTCTTCCAGTTTTTCCACTATGACGCACGATTTATCCTGCTCCGCCAGCGCCATCAGGTCAGGGGCGCTGTAGGCGACCTTGGCTCCGGAAGGCGTCACCAAGTAGCGGAACACGACGGCGGCAACCCGCTGCCGCCGTTGCGTCAGACTCTCCATGACCGAGTTGACGTATTGCAGAACGATCTCTTTGGCCCCGCCCAGCACACCGTTCAGGGTATCCTTGCGAAGGGACGACGATCCGAGTTCCGCCTCCTTCTCCCACAGGCGCCGCATGACCAACTGCAAATACGGCGCTTCATACTCCTGGGCTTCGTCGGGTCTGGCCTCCCCGCCGCCCTGTCCGGCGAGATCGGGGGCGATCTGGCCGCGCGCAATGTCTTTGAGCACTGCGTCCACCAGTCCCTCCCCAAGCTCGACCGCCGCTCCCCCGGCTTTCTTAATTCCTTCGTTATACCGCGCGACGGGCCTCTCAATGGCATCGCGCGCCGCGCTTTCGTCGAGCCGCTTGATTTCGAGGCGGTTATCGAAGAGGCGAGGTATGCGGGTTTTGAAGAAATCCATCCGGCCCAGCCACTCCTCACGGATCGAGATCAGGAAGTTGACGCGCAGACTACGGTCGTTGACCGCCTCGGGGAACTCGTGTGCGAAGGGCCCCCCCCCATCCTTTCCCGCATGGCGCTCGAAATACTGCTCGAACTGATCGAGGACGATGAGCAGAGCACCGTCAACACACTCCGTCCAGCTATTGAGTGCGTCCAGGAAGCACGACGTCTTCGGTTGGGGCCCTTGGCCGCCTGGATCATGGCTGGACTTCGGCAGGCTGCGCTCGATGGAAGCCTGAATACTTCCGGTCAGCGCGGCCATGGGATCGTCGTCCTTCCAGGAGTCGAAGACCACCGGGAAGAATCTGGGCCTCTGGCCGCCGGCGAATTCGTCGCGGGCTTCAGCGAGGAGTCCCGCGGCAACGCCCGCACGCAGCAGCGAAGTCTTGCCCACTCCACTATCGGCGTGCAGCAAAGTGAGCCGGGAAGCGATCAGGTTGGAGGTGACAATCCTTATTTCGCGAGCACGGCCAAAGAAGTAGTCCGAGTCATTCTCACTGTAAGCGTCAAAACCCATGAAAGGGATGCGCGGTGCGGTGACCTGGGTGGGGGTGGACGCGGTGGCCGCGGAAGCCATCAGAATTTACCTCCTGTCGCCGCGCTGGCCAGCGGAAGGCCACGGAGCTGGCTCCCGAGTTGCTCGGTGAATTCTTCCAGTTTCATAACGAGGAAGGTCACCCCCCGGTTCGCCCAGGCTATCTCTTCCAGATCGTCGGCTTGGTCCAGCACCGCCCATGCACGCCCAGGCAGCCGCCGGTCCCCCCAGGCCTGCCTCAGAATCACCCGCATGTTCCAATCGCGCAGACTGTACCCCAGGAACAACATATTCTTTATTTGGATCTGAGAAACGAGGCCTGCGGGCAACTGGTGGGTGAACGCCATATAGTCGATGTAGTCATCCTCTGCGATCACATAGCTGTCGCGTTTCAGGGGATCCCTAGGTTGTGCCCAGCGCCACACCTCACCGTGCACCTTGAATATCACGGAGCGCTGCTCGAAATCGATTTCTTCCACAAAGTGAGTCGGATCCTCGATTTTCTTTACATAGTCGTCGATTAGCCCGGCGTGTTCCGCATCCGGCGGATACTGCAATGGGGCGGTTACGCACAGGTGCCAAAACCCGCGGGTCTTTTCATTCACGTCGTACCAAACCACATCAAAGGGCTCCTGCCTGGACGCAAAGGCGCGCTCCATGACATCGTCGTAGTTGGTGGTCACGACGTACTGGTGATGATCGCAGAGACCGGGAAGTTCAGCGATGAGTTTGTGCAAGGGAGTAGGATCGAAGTTGCCATCGAAAACCTTGTGGAGTTCGTCATAGACGGCGAGACGCTCAGACTTGAGGATGGCGTAGCCCGATGCGCGCGCAAGATCGCTTTTGTAGTCGTCCTTAATGGGGAGGTCAAGCTTTTGAAGGAGGTATTCAGCCAACTCGCCGCCCCTGGGCAGGTTCTGGTGCAGGCAAAAGTCCTTGGGGCGTCCGCACATGTTGACGCCCGCTCCAAGGAACAACGCCAGGCGGCCGGCTTTCAGTTCGCGAGCAATCGCCTTGATGGCCGCTTCATTAATGCTCAAGGCACTTGGATCCGGCATGATTCACCTCGGCACATATGCCCGCTTTCTACTACGGTTATTGTACATCCAAAGAGAAGACAGAAGGCAGAAGGCAGAAGACAGAAGACAGAAGGCTGAGGCGCGGCGGCGGGACGTGCGGGCGAATTCTGCCGAACAATGCCAATTGCCAAAATTGGAAGCATAATTAGCTTATTTCGTTATAATTGCGTAGATTAGCTGAAGTATTGCTTGCCATTTACATGGCCGGGGAAATTGGATTCGCTCCGCGTTTCGTTGCGTTCTTACGACGCGGTTCCAGCCGGGTTGGCCTGCCAGAATCGCCGCCGGCTGCGGTGGGAATTGTCAAAGAACGAGGCGGTTCCCGGCAGAACACCTTGCGGCGAGTGCGGAGAGCCTTTTTCGGAGGGCTGGATATTCTTTGTCCGACATCAGAGTAGCACGGGAATTTATTGAAATCGCGGGGAGTGGCTGTGATTTACTTGCGTTTTCAACGGGTTAGGGAAAGACGGACTTGAGTGACTCACGCGGCGCTGTGGCACTCATTTCCTCGCGAATGATGCGCCGTAGGGTCTCTTCCCACTTTGGGGTTTTCCCCTCGACGTATTCGCGAAGTGCCGAGTTGATTAGGGTTTGGTATCCGACCTTGCCGCCAGACCGATCGGCGATGGCGCCAAAATAGTCGATCAGGTCTTCATCCAGCCGGATGGTGATCCTCACTTTTTCGGGTTCCGAAGGTGGCTCGGCCAGGACGCGGCCCCGCTTACCCTTGCTGAAGTCGTACGTATCCTTCATCGTTGTGCCTCATACTGTTCGCGTTCGGGCCGCCCCGCCGTGCGAGCTGAGATGATTCGAATATTTTCGCCCCTGTAGCAGTAGACAACCACCAGGATGCGCCCCTTGATTCCCGCGCCGAGTGTGGCAAACCGCTGCTCATCCGGATCGCTTTCATCGTCGCGAATCGTGATTGCATAGTCGTCGCCGAATACGCCGGACGCTTCCGAGAACTGCACCCCATGCTTTCGAACATTCGCCGCGGCCTTGTGCGGGTCCCATTCGAATGGCACGACTCCAGTGTACATATGATTATATGCACCGTCAACAGGAGCTTCGGCCACGCGTTGCGGGACAACCGGCTCGGAAGGACATACAATCGTAGAGACCGATCCACGATTATGGCCAAGAAGCAGAAGTCGACACCCGCGCCTCCGGATGACGCACTGAAAAACGTCAGCGACTACCGTTTTCCCGAGGCGACACGGAAGAATAATCCGCCCGCCAAGATCGCAGCCGAAGGGTACGTTCCGCTGATCCCGAAGGCCGAGTACTTGTACAGTCCGCGCCGCCCGCCGGAACTCCGGTTCGATCCAACCGGCAGTGCCGACGAGTTGCCCGAGCTGCTGCCCAGGACCGGCGGCGGCGCGTGCTGGCGCTGCAATCGCGGCATCAGCTCTTCCCGCAGGTGTTCCGATACGTGGACGAATATGTGCGCCGGAAGGTGAACTTCCAGAACTGCGACCCGTGCGAATTGGGCCTGGAGAAGTACGTGCAGCGGGTTGTGGAACGGCTGCGGGACGGCATCGTGCCGGATGATTCCGAAGGCGAACCGCCGCTGAGGCCCATCGCGAACCGCTACAAGCCGATCGGCTCCACGGCTGAGGTCGATTTCAAGACCACGCGCCCTTGCTATGCGACCATGAAGAGCCACATCGACCAGGTCGTGCCGGATAACCTGGTGTGGGAATCGAGCTCGGCCTTCCGGTTGGAATCGAGCGATGCGGTGCAGTTCTATGCCCGCAACGACCACATGGGCCTGACCATCCCGTACGAATACATGGGCATCGACCACTCCTACGAACCCGATTTCGTGGTGCGGCTGAGTAACGGCGTGACCGTGGTCCTGGAGATCAAGGGTTTCGAGGATGACCAGACAAAAGCGAAGCACACGGCGGCGAAGCGCTGGGTGGAGGCGGTGAACAACTGGGGCCAATTGGGCGCCTGGGCCTTCCACGTCTGCCGGAACCCGCAGTTGCTGGACAAAGAGATGGAGCACCTGGCGCGGGCAGAATCCGTGTGGTCCAATCTGGACCGCGACCACGGCT
>Ga0181520_10013589_pt1 | contig 10231 bp, 11 predicted proteins | sample PEATcosm2014_Bin_29_FD_132451 | JGI IMG/M metagenome (GOLD analysis project Ga0181520, IMG submission 132451) | Peatland microbial communities from MTU Mesocosm Facility, Houghton, MI, USA - PEATcosm2014_Bin02_30_metaG | ecosystem: Environmental > Terrestrial > Soil > Wetlands > Peat | place... | reverse complement strand
CTACAGCCTGGCCCCGGCCAATTGGATTCCAGTGGTGACGAATTCCGCCGACAGCTTTGGGGCGCTGATATTGACCAACACGATCAGCACAAGCGGCAATAATTTCTGGCGCGTTCGCTCCCTGCCATAGACCGGGGAAATCCCTTGAAGTCCAGAGGGCATCGCCCTTTGGCGCGGGCCTGGGCCGGCGTGAGGTCCAGCCGGAAAAGCAAGCCCGCGTTCCGGTGGGTTCGCGGGCTTTACCGGTGGGGGAGGGCGGTTTTGATTTCAGCGGTTGAGCACTTCGCAATCTGCGTTGGACGAAATGCGGAAAGTCGCGGGCGGCGGCTGAAAACGGACGGGCTTGTCAAAGCGGGTCTTGAAGTCCCGGACGGGCCGGTTCATCAGGACCACCGCTGCGCACTCATTTACGCGCAAGACACGGCAAAGCCGGTTTTCGCACCGGATGACATCTCCGGCACGGAGCCGGAACGGATATGCCAGCGGTTGCCAGATTAAGCCGACAAGTTCGGCCTGCTTCGGGTCGGTGATATTGTGTTTTGAGTGTTTCATAAAAATCCTCCGGGGTGGAAAGTTTCAAGCGGTGACTGCCTCCTTTGGCTCGGCGGCTGGCTCTTCAAACTTGGTGCCAAGAATGAAATCCGCCGCTTTCTGCGCCTGTGCCGCCGCCTGCACAATCAGGGTTTTGTCGTTCTGCAACGCTTTCAGCCAGTTCTGCAAATAGGCGGCGGAATTGTTCAAGGTGCGTTCAACAATGCCCGCCTGTCCGCAAAGTAAGGCCGCGCCCATTTCGGCAATCAATTCCTCCTTGCTGTAGTCTTCCGAGCCAAAGGAATTAGCTTCGGTTATCGTGGTCCGGTTCAAACGCGAGGCCGCGCCGGTCGAGTGGGTCAATTCATGGTAAAGGGCCGAAAAATAATCCGCCTCGCTGGTGAACCGTTCGCGGTTGGGCATTCCGACAACATCCTCAAGCGGGGAATAGTAGGCTTGGGCCATGCCGTGCTTGATGCCGGGCCGCTGCGGCATGTTGGCGACGATCTCGGCGGGCTTGGCCGGGGCTGTCACCGTGGCAGGGTCGGGGAGTTCGTTGATTCCCTCGCACTGCGCCACGTTGAACACATAATAAAACCGGAGCAGCGGAATCTTGATTTTCTCCCCGGTGTGCTTGTCCTCGGTTTCGTGATGTTTCCAGAAAACCACCGGGCAAGCCTTCTCGCCCTTGCGGACATTTGCGCCAAGCTGCTGCGCCTGATGAAAGGTCAGCCAAAAGGGACTTTCGTAGTTCATCGCATGGAGCAAAAAGACATTGATTCCGCGATAGGCTTTTTTGCTGACCACGTTGCGGGGAAAACCGCGTTGGACGTTCCATGGCTTGTGCCACGGAATGGTGCCTTGCATTAACAGTTCAATGACCCGTTCGGTGATGCGGTCATACACGCTGCTGTGTTTGGTGTTTCCGCTCAACTGCTCGGGATGGCTCAAGAGTCCTGAACCGTTTTCGTGTTTGCTTTTTGGGGATGTATTCATGGTCTTTTTTTTTACAGCTCGCGCTGCTCGGTCTGGTCTGTCGTCCTTCACTAAACAGGCCCGCGAAAACCGGGCGGCCAGCGGGAGTGGTCTTCAGAGGGCACCGCGCCCGGCCCCCGGTTGAAGTCGGGCCAGTGAGGACGGCGGAGCAGAACCGGAAGCCGGAAGCAAAAAAGACCTGAATGCAACCGCCCCCAAAAATGGAACGAGCACGTTCCACCGGCTACGCGGAGCGACGGCGGAGCGTGCGCTTGGGGGTCGAAAGGGACGCGAAAGCGCAACCTACAACATTCAAGACCCCATTCCCGCGCCAGCGGTCGCGGTTGGCGTGGCTCATGGCTTCTGCATGAGGCATGACGACGGCGCTAAAGGGTTTCCGGCTCGCTTGGGGATTTCCGAAGACGTGAGCGCAGCGGAGCGTTTGGGCTGGACGCCCGCGTAGGGGAAAGGGCCGGGGAGCGGCCAGAACAAAAAGCGGAGTGGAGCGGCGGCTTGGGAAATTCACAAGGGAGCATTCCCTGGGCGAGCGCAAGTCTGCGGGTTTTCAAAGGGGAAGGGGTGAAAAGCCCGCTGTCTTGCGCGAAGGGGAAATTTGAAAGTGTGGATTCCAAAGGACACGTCCTTTGGCGCGGGTTTGGGCCGGCGTGAGGCCCAAAGTCAGAATCGTCGGAATCAGAGTCATGGCGTTTGAGATTGTGCTGGACAGACATTGGATTCCGTTCAGAATTAACTTTGCTTAACAAAGAGCGTTCTGCCTCGTTATGGCACTACTTAAAATCTACGCCGCTCAAGCGGCAGATGTAAGCCAAGGCTGGGTCTGGCTTGGTGGCCATGGTCGTCTCAACCGAAGCGTCGTGAAACTTTCTATCCGCGGCACCGGGAAGAGTGTTCATTGTGAGGCCCTCTCGATTGACGGGAATTTTCTCCGCGAATACAACCAACCGTGGCGAATACAAATTGACGATCCTGCCGTGGCGTTGGTAGCCGCCGAGTGGTATCGCCGAAGGCTGGGATTGGAGACGCAGACTGACGCCGAGATTGACGTTAAGCTCGCCAAAGGCTATTGGGCAAAAGTCCGCGCATGTTTAGATCACCCACAAGTTGTTGTCCGGCTTCCGACCATCCTCGGTTTATGGAGCGTCGTTCTCGCTGCCATGGGTGTCGCGCTAGGCATCATTGCCCTGTTCAAACACTAATGGCAAAGGACTGTCGGGTTTAGTGCCCGCAGAGTTTTGAGAAAAGACATGAATAATAGCCGATTATTTCAAGGGCCATGCGCTACATCGTGGGCTGCTGTGCAATCCACCGTAACGCCTCGGTGGCGACGAATCCCATGGTCAGGAGGTCGTCGCGTCCAAACGCATTGGACGATTTCCATTCCTCACCGTCCCGGTAGTAGCGTTCAAACGTGGTGTTGAAACGCGGTCCCTTGTCGGTGTCATTTTTCCAAATGGTGGCACGAACTCCGCTCAGGCGGATTTCATGCGCGGGTTTGTTGGGGGCGGGCGGGTTGGGATTGTTTTTCATAGTGTGGGTGCCGGACCGGCAAGGTCGCGGTTGAAGATCTTCTGCAAAGCCCCGGAAATATTCTCGCTGGTCAAAACCCATTCCGCGTCCTGCAAACCCGCGACGACTTCAAACTTGAAGGCGTGGTAGTTTGCCAGCGCCAGTTGGTCATTCCCGAAATGGTCGGCGAGGATCGCCAACGACAACTGCGCCGGGCCGCTGCCGCAATACCCCCATTCAAAACCGTCGGGACTGTGGCTGAAAAGGTCATGGCGTGGGGGAAGCGGCCTGCCGTCAACGGTTACAATGGCACCATCATCCGTGCGCCGTCCCCGATATTCCTTCTGCATGGACTGGTTCTCAACCGGGACGGCGCAGGATGGCAAGCCTTAAAAAATGGAACAAAAGTTTCCCGGTGGCGTTGGCACCCATCAGCGGAGAATGATATGCTGGCTGCACCGGAATTTATGCGCCTGCAAATTTTAAGTGACCTGCATTTGGAATACGGCGATTGCCAGCCGTGGCCGACGCGGGCCGACGTGGTGATTCTGGCCGGTGACATTCGCGGGGGCTGTGCGGGCGTCCAATGGGCCAAACAACAATTTCCAAGCAAGCCGGTGATTTATGTCCTGGGCAACCATGAATTTTACAGCCACACGGTTGCGGGCCTGCTCAAGGCGGTGGCAGCGGAGACACAAGACGGCAATGTTCATCTGCTGGAAAACCAGTCGGTTCAAATCGGGGATTTCACTTTTCTTGGCTGTTGCCTGTGGACCGACTTCAAGCTTTGGCTGGATTCTGCCGCCGCCATGCTCGCGGCGGGCCAGTCCGTTCCTGACTTTCGCTTCATCAAAACCGAGACGGGCCGGTTCCAACCGGAAGACGCCGCGAGACTACACCAGACATCGCTCCACTGGCTCAAAGAGCAATTGGGCAAATGCAACCGGCATAAGACGGTGATTGTCACGCATCATGCGCCAAGCGGGAAGTCCCTTCCGCCGCACCATGCCCGCAGCGTCACCGATGCGGCTTTCGCTTCGGCCTTGGACGATTTAATTGCCGAAAGCGGCGTGCCGCTGTGGGTGCATGGGCATACCCATTGCAGCGTGGATTACAAAATCGGCAATACGCGCATTTTCAGCAACCAGCGGGGCTACCCACAACATGCTGACGCGGGGTTTGCGCCTGATGCCATGATTGAAATTTAGTCCGGGCGCGATTTCTGGCGATGCCGCGATTGAACGTGAGCGCGAATTTTGGCAACACACGCAACACTCTCGCGGGGCTGGCCGGGGTAGGCCACCCTGGCTTTTTCCGATTTGTCACAAAACGGACAATAGGCGATAAGATACAGCCCGTCTTGGTTGACTTCTGCCAGCGTCGGAATGGCGGGCGGCGTGCCTGCGTCATTCACCGGCCTGGCTTTGGAAAGTGTGGCCATAAAAACTTCTTCGCAAAAATCCGCCTTTCCGCCTCCTGGGCGACTGTGACCATTACATAATAGTTCCACCGTCCGCATAATCAAGTGCCGGGAGGTTAAAATTGGGTGGCGAAATTGTCACAATACCTTATGGGCGACCGGGCTGTTATTTGTTATCATTTCGGGGATCGGAACATTTACCTATGATTTCAAACGAACGTCCTTCCCCCTATGGTCGGCAGCCTTACGATTCGCGCCAATACCGGGATTTTATTGACCCCAAGCCGCGAATTATCGAAACCACCCTCGACCAAAGCGAACTGATAATTGAACGGAAAACGTTCACGCTCGTTTTGAAAGAAAATCCACGCGGCAGGTTTTTACGCATTGTCGAGAACGGCGGTTCAAAGTATTGCTCCGTAATCGTGCCGTTCGCTGGCATGAAGGACTTTCAAAAAATACTTGCGGACATGGTGAAGGCCGCTGCGACAATACCGGCGAGGAAAGAAGCCGCACCGCTGGCCTGAGGCGATATTTATCGCCTTTCCCAATGGGAAATACATTAGTTGGGAACCATTAAAGGGGAGAAGAAAAACGGTGCCGGATATTGTTTGCTGGTCAAGGAGTTACAAAACTGCCGTTCTCCCGTTGTCCAAACAAATTGGGGGTTTTCTCCCGTTGTCCAAACCCCCGAACGAGGGTTTTCTCCTGTTGTCCAAACGTCAGGCCGTCCGCTTTTGCTCCCGTTGCCCAAACAACGGCGGGTTTGCGACACTGGCTTTTTGCGGTTGGGCAACCGCCTCTTTGACGCGCCAAATCAATCTTGCCGTGGGGTTCTTCCGGGCCTTCCGACCCTCTAATTCGTCGCCCTTCGCCTCGGCCAACAAGCCGACAAATCGCGGCGGCGACAACATTGCCTTTGCCAGTTCAAAGAATCTTTCACTGCCCGCCAGCCGGACCCCGGCCTTTTCAAGCAAATCCCTTTCATAGCCGGTCAATGGTTTAAGGCTGGCAAGCCGTTGGTCCAAACTTTCGCGTGACCGCCCGCTGTCCAGCCACGCGGCCACCAAAACCGAATTGGACGGCTTCCGGGGTTGCTTTCTCTCTGGCTTTTCAATCCATGCCTGAATTTTCCAATCGGTCTGGTCGCACGTCTCGACCAGCCGGACGCGGAAGACACCGGAGAGCGTTTTACGGCCGTCAAGCTGCTGGATGACGGCCCGGCCTTCGGCCTGGTGTTTCATCAAAAGCTCCTTGCGCTTGGATTTGTGCATTGGGACGGGAAACGAAATTTGCTCAAGCAACTTGGAAACCGTGATTTCAAAAGGGCTGCCCTCGTCGTGATGGTGGGCGCGACTGGGAATGTAAAGGTAGATCGCCTGCGCCAATGGCGAACGAATGGAGGTAAAAACGTCCAGCCGCAAATGTTGAAGCTCGGTGATTCGTCCAAGCAGGCCGAAAAATTCCGGCGAAAGGCTGCAACCGTTGAACCATAGTTCGGACTGGTTGGATTGGGCGAGCTTGGAATCCCGGCGGCGCGGTGGGCGGCTCTCAATGTCCAGGCGCTCAATCAACCGGTATTGATGACCGACACCGGTTTTCAAATCGGTCACGCGGATGTAGGACTCAATCAGGTCGGCGACAATCTCCGAAATTGCGCGGGCGTAGCGCCCTCCGTTGGTCCGCGCATAACGCTGGCAAAATTCGTTGAACGAAAACCGAATCAAACGAGAGTCCGCAAACGGGTCCCGGAAACTCAACAGCGCAAAAATGGCGCGGGCGTGCCGGACATCGAGGGCAGGCTTCTGACCATTCCGCCGCATGGGATTGCTGCCGCCGATTTGATAACGGCGTTCGCCGATGGTGACTTCACGCGGGCCGGTCTGCTTGGTGGCGGCGAAAACCGGGCCAAGAAAATAATCCTTCGGAGCCAGGACAAGATTTGCCTCGTGTGTTCGACTGCTCCCGTGGCCGCCCATGGGAACCGTTCTAAAACAATTGGCAGCCTATTGGCAACGTTGAAAACACCGGCGTTGACAGACTGCAAGCTTTCTGTTTGAAACAGGCTAGGCGCATGAGCGGGCTTGGGTCAGTCCCGGAACCTTCAATTCCCAAATTTCCTTTGGGTGAAATCGTCATAACCTCGGGCGCATTAGCGAAGATCAAACGCGGCGACATCCAAGCCGCTTTGCGCCGGTATCAACGCGGCGATTGGGGCGAAGCGGAACCGGAATCTCGACGGCAGAATAACGAGCGGGTTGAAAAAGGCGGAACGCTCGTCTCCATCTACCAAGATTCCTACGGCGTCAAATTTTACATCATCACTGAGGCGGACCGCTCCGTAACAACGATTTTATTGCCAGCGGAATATTGAAACCGGGGAAGCGGGCGCATAGAAACTCAGCACATTAAACATAACATGGGTTGTGCGGGGTTGGTAAACTAACGTTTTCAACTTCACGGCCTATAATGATCTTAGAACCGACTAGACTCAAAACAGGTCATCTATCACAATGAAGTTTTGAAGTCTATAAAGTAACCCAACGTAGCAAATCCGATAATAAATAGCGTGTAAAAGAATAAAAACAATCTGCAATAGTGAGGACTCCGAATCCAAGAAAACACAACAAAAATAAGCGCAATAACAGCTAAAGGAGCTAATACCGGCCACCCAAACATACATGCCATGGCCACATAAGTTATTAGCTTTTCACTATGATACATCAAGGCCGTCGCGTAAAGACCCAGCCCCAAGGTGAAAGGCAACGTGCATATAGTTGCTAGAATAAAAAAAATTAGTTTCACGATTATGTCAATCAGCAGCTAACGCAAAATGCGCGAGCCGGATGGATTGATTACATAAGAAAGCCGAATCAAGCCAGGAGTTTGGTCATTGAATGGAGCGTAAAGACCGATAGACATTCGACCGTATTCCTGTCCGTTTTTCAAAATAAGATAAAATTGACGCTCCCCGATGTCCCCGCGTTGACCGCCTTTAATTTGCTGCTGAATTTCAAATGACGGAACATAGCCCTCGGTTGGCGCTTCATACATCGCCGAACCTAGTGATTCTTCCAAAAGTCCGCCGTTGATCACTTCAATTGCGGCTGACCAATCGTAGGTCTGACCGGGTACAGCTTGATTTGTATATTTAATCCAGACCTTTAAGTCTCCCCCAAAGGATTCGGAAATTGTGTCATCGGTTAAATCTATAAAATATAGTCTGCCGTCCGGCACAATGTTAAATGATTTTTCGCCACCAATTAAGTGTTCGTGAATATTCGTACTCCACATTTTGAAAACCACTGGCTGGTCAAAGCTGCCACTGGCTGGACCAAAGCCGCGTTTTAGTGGTTCTACTTCATAGCCGCTCTTTTGAAGGGACTCCAAATCAAGCGATTCGCCATTTAATCCACTGATTTCAAAACGTCCATCCGGCCCCGTCGTCCTATCAAAAGGAACTTGATTTGCCCCAAGTTCCATCGCCGCAGAGTTGGGGGCGGTCAATTGTTGAACGGTAAGTTTCACATCCACGCCTGCGAGCGCGTTGCTGTCTTGGTCAATGACCAGTCCGTAAAACTGGACGGGAACATTTTTCACTTCAACAAATTTCATCGTCTCCTCCGCGATTCCTATGTTGTTTGCCGCCGAGGGCTTCGGATTGGCTGGAGAAGGAACCGGCAGGGATGCGCCGGGAGGACTTTGGCTGGCAACGCTGGCAGCGCTTGCCGGAGTTGCCGAAACATTAGTCGCCGGTTGAACCGTTGCAATTGTCTCCGGGTTGGCCGGGCGTCGAACTGGCCGGCGCCAAAACCCAATAGCCAGTATCATCACAATTGCAACCAAAAGAAAAATAACGAAACGTGGCCTCATAAACTGGTTTTAAGTCCCATTTGAAATAGTACTTCATCCCAAAACTGCCAGCGTTGCGGATTGTCGGAACGAAATTCGCCGCTGTGATAGATGTGTTGAGTCCCGAAATTATAAGGTGGAACGTCCAACTCAAGCTGATGATACGTTATTCCCGTTTTGAAAGTTCCTCCAACATTCGGCTGCATACCAATGGCATAACTATGAGTTTGGATAAGACAGTTAAACAATTCATAGGTGTTCGTCGGGAAAAACAGTTCCGTAAAACCAAAGTTTTTGTAGAATAGGTTTGGTGATTGATATGAATAACTAGGATAAAGATCTGGCTTTGCGTTTTGAAATAATATCCACGCGTTGTTAAGAGCCCAGTCATTTGTGTTGTAAAAGTTAACATACGCTCCCGCCCCTGCGCTGGCGCTAAAATAGCAGGGAGCGCCGCTAGTCCAATAATTGGCATAATAGTCAGGGATTCCTTCGTTATGGACCAAATTGTAAATAATGGTAGTGGGATCATAGGCGTGGGCCGTTACCGCACCTTGCATGGCTACATAGGTATTCGCAATATGTGTTGACCCGGCTAACCGCAAAGCTTCGCCGGCTGCAATATTTCCCAGGCTGTGCGCCGTCAGATATACCTGGCCGGGATAGATTGCATTCAAACCATTCAGCTTGTTTAACAACCCTTGAGCCGAATTCCACGCCTGTCCTTCGCTTGAGCCGAATTGCAGGGCGTGTTCTGCCGTAGGCCAGTTGAAAGCGCCAAACCGCCCCTGATATCCTTGCCAGTAAAGCCGTTTATAAGCGGTCTCGGCAAAGCTGTCTTTCTCCCATGGTTGCATATTGTAGCCATGCACATGAAGAATATAAGGCACGTTGGCAACCGTGTTTGTCGGGTATTTGAAAGGGGATTCGCCTGCCGCCAAACCTTCCGTCGTCAAAACGGCATTGGTCAATGGCGCAACGCTCGGCTTGTCGCCCACTGTCCACCGTTCATATAACTGCTTGATGTCCACAATTTGAATGTAACTGGTGGCCTGTGCTAAAGTGTTGCCGCTGCCATCGGCAATCGTCAACGTCAGCCCCCCGCTGCCATTGTTCACGCCACACCAGATAAAGTAATTGCCCGCCCAATTGTTGGCAAATTGGTTTGCATTAAGCTGAATGCTCTGCCCCGGTCCGAGCCGCCCAATATAGGGAGATGTAATGGAATTGGTCTGCTGCGCCGCCACGGTCTCATTGGTCTGGTAGCCGATGCCACCATTGGGGTCCGCTGCTGTGAACAGGTCAATGGTCGGATTGGCGGAATTTGGACTGCCAACATCGCCCCAGCTTAACGTAACCGTGCTGCCCGCGGGCAACGCTGCCAGCAAATTGGTCGTGACGCCGCAAACCCAAAGCCTGGCAAAGTCTTCGAGATCACGCGTACATGGGATGGCCCGGTAGGCGTAACCGTTGGCAAGAACGTTTGAATAATTGCAGTCCGGCGTGATGGTCTTTGGGGAAGCTGGACTGAATGCAATTTGCAAGTCGTCTTGTTCATACATCAATGATAACGTGTCGTAATTCCACCGATCAAAGTTATTATTCGCCCAAAACACAAATGGCGAACCGGACGACGTGGTATCTGGTCCGTTGAAAGACAAATCCATTTTCCCGTCATGATTGGCGTCGAGTTGCAACGACACAGAATACACCATGCAAGTACCGCGTGCGCCAGTATCAACATCTGGCATTGTCACCAACGCCGCTTGCCCCGCCTGCGTAGAAAAGAAATTGCCGTATGGAGACAGAACGCCCGTGGTATTTGTAGTGACATTTCCGTTAGCGTCAACTTGGTATGCCTGGGAAAAGTACTGGCCTAGATACGCAAACCGATTACCAAAGACGCTATTATTCACCGCTAGCTTT
>Ga0181520_10013586_pt1 | contig 10235 bp, 6 predicted proteins | sample PEATcosm2014_Bin_29_FD_132451 | JGI IMG/M metagenome (GOLD analysis project Ga0181520, IMG submission 132451) | Peatland microbial communities from MTU Mesocosm Facility, Houghton, MI, USA - PEATcosm2014_Bin02_30_metaG | ecosystem: Environmental > Terrestrial > Soil > Wetlands > Peat | place... | reverse complement strand
GCGCGAAGTGGTTTTCAATATGGATCGAGAGGGCGTGAAGGGGCTCGCCGTCGAAGGTGCGAAGATGCTCCAGGATCAAGCCGCACGCTACCCTGAGACGGACTGGATCTTCGAATACTCGCCGGAGAGTTTCACCGGGACTGAGCTCGACTACGCGCTTGAGGTCTGCGAGGCGGTGCTTGCCGTCTGGCACCCCACACCGGACCACAAAGCCATCATCAATCTTCCGGCGACGGTCGAGAACTCGACGCCAAACGTCTATGCGGATCAAATCGAGTGGATGGGCCGTAACTTCAAGAACCGTGAAACGATTGTCCTGAGCGTTCATCCGCACAATGACCGTGGCACTGGAGTGGCCGCGGCGGAGTTGGCGATGATGGCAGGCGCCGACCGCGTCGAGGGCACGCTCTTCGGGAACGGAGAACGCACGGGCAATGTCGATATTGTGACTCTGGCCCTGAATTTGTACACGCAGGGCATCGACCCTGGATTGGATTTTTCTGACATGCCGGCCGTGATCCAGTGCGCCGAAGCTTGTACCCAGCTCGCCGTGCATCAGCGGCAGCCGTATGCGGGCGAACTGGTGTTCACCGCGTTCTCGGGCTCACATCAGGATGCAATCAAGAAGGGATTCGCTGTTCAGGCTCGTAAGACTCTATGGCAAGTTCCCTATCTGCCTCTGGATCCGAATGACATTGGCCGGACTTACGAGGAAGTTGTGCGAGTCAACAGCCAGTCGGGCAAGGGCGGCGTCGCCTTTCTTCTGGAGCGCGACTATAACGTCCGTTTGCCGCGCAAATTGCAGATTGAGTTCAGCCGGATCATCCAGCAGATCAGCGACAAGACAAGCCGTGAGATTCGTTCCGCGGAGATATGGAACACGTTCCAGTCGGAATACCTCAATCGGCAAAGCCCGTTTTCCTGCGTCCATTACTTCGAGAACTTGAGTGAGGAGACAGCGAGTATCTCGGCGAAGGTCAGAGAAGGCGAGGTGGAGCACGCTATCGGCGGAAATGGAAATGGCCCCATCGATGCGTTCGTCGATGCGATGAACCGGGAATTCGGCTTCGCTGTGAAGGTCGTCGACTACCAGGAGCAATCGATCAGCGAAGGCGCCTCAGGAACCGCAATGGCTTACATCGAAGTGCAATTTGGGAATTCGGAATCGGTATTTGGTGTGGGAATGAATCCCAATATTGTCAAGGCGTCACTTGATGCCATTCTGTGCGCCGTCAATCGCGCCATCAGAGACCACGTCATCCCACCCCGATAACGCACTGAGTCAAGTGCTTGGAATGGCCCGGTCTCGTGTAGCAAGGGAAAGGGAAGTCCCCCTCATGAAGAAGGCCCTTTCAGGGAGAGCGATGAACACCGCATTGGCCATGCAAGATGAAGCGGAGCATGAATGAGTACTGAGCCGAAGAAGAGCAATACGGAGCGGGGCATTTATCTAATCGGATTCAGTGGCGCCGGCAAGTCCACGATCGCAAGAATGGTCGGCGATAAACTGCATTGGCCCGCTTGCGATCTTGACGACTTGATCGTGGAGCGCTCCGGCATGACGATCCCCGTCATCTTTCAGCAGGAAGGTGAGCCGGGATTCCGTTTGCGCGAGGCAGAAGCTCTTCATGCGGTGTCCAGTCAAGGCCGCTTCGTTGTGGCGACCGGTGGGGGAACTCCGGTGCGAGCGGAAAACCGGAGCTACATGGCAGGCAAAGGGTGGGTCATTTGTCTCGAGGCACGGCCGGAGACGATTCTCGCCAGAGTGCAGCGCCAACAGCAGGAGTCCGACCCCAGGGCCATTCGCCCCATGCTCGACGACGTGGATCCACTCGAGAGAATTCGTGCGCTCAAACATACGAGACAACCGGCGTATGCAAGTGCGGACTGGACTGTGCATACGGATCGCTTGACGGCGGAGCAAATCGTCGCGGAAGTGATTCGGGCCGTTGGAATTCTCGAACAAACTGAGGAGCCGTCCTGAAGCTGCTCGTCTCCGCGCATGGCTACTGGAGAATCTTTGGAGTGACGCAAATCGCGATACGTTTTCAACGTCGCAAGAAGTCCCATGAGCAGCCGGGCGCCCCCGAATGGTGTCAGGGAAACGATTCAGAGCAATGCGGTATCTCGTTGTTTCGGCTGATAGGCGGTCACCTTCAGGTTTCGGCGAAGCGCCTGATTCTTCGGATGAGCAGCGAACGGTATATAGGAGGTAGACACTCTTCGTCCATGGCAGTAGAATCTCTACATCCAGATGACCGAAGCCGCGACAAATCGGGACCGTATTGTGCTGTTGCAGGGAACGCTGGACATGCTCGTCCTGCAGGCGCTTCTGCGCGAACCTATGCACGGTTACGCCATTGCACAAGTGATTCGCAGCCGGTCCGGCGAAGCATTCACGGTGGAGACCGGATGTCTATACCCAGCTCTGCATCGTCTTGAACGGCAGAAATGCGTAGAGTCCAAATGGAAACTGACCGAAAGCAAACAACGCGCAAGATTCTGCCAACTCACGGCTCTCGGGAAGAAGCAACTGGCAACTGACCAGCGACGCCCGCTCCAATTGGTGCGCGCCGTTGGTGCTGTTTTGCAGCCGGAGGCGCAGTTGTGATCCGCTGGCCATGGGAACGAGCAAAGGAAAGACTATCCGAAGAGCTTGAAGCTCATCTGCAAATGGCGATCGCTGAGCGTGTTGCCGATGGTGAGGATCCGGCAAAGGCCCGCGCAGCCGCACTGCGTGAACTCGGCAACGTGCCGCTCATCGAGGACGTTACGCGTGAACGCTGGGGATGGATGTGGCTGGAGAATCTCCTCCGCGATACTCGGTATGCGCTGCGCCAGCTTGGCCGCACTCCCGCGTTTACGGCAACGGCGCTGCTCACGCTGGCTTTTGGCATAGGCGTGAATCTTGGTGTGTTTCAGCTGCTCTATGCTGTGATTCTGGCCGAGTTGCCCGTTCCTCATCCGGAAGAAGTTGTCAGAATCCACGTTGCGCGCACCCCCTTCGATCAGAGTTGGACGGTTTCTTATCCCGCTTACCAGCGTCTGCGCGCCTCCACTCCCGATGTTCCCCTGATGGCGACCGCTTATGCCGAGGATGCAAGGCTTGAGCTGCCCAACCGCGCATCGATAAAGGCCTCCTGCGCACCTGTTTCGGACAATTACTTCAGCGGACTTGGCGTTGGTCCGGCGGCAGGGCGGCTATTCGTGCAAGCCGATGAACGCTTGGGGCAGGGCGAGTGGCCTGTTGTGCTTCGCTACGATTTTGCACGCAACACCTTCGACTCTCCGCAGCAAGCCGTGGGACAGCACATTTTTCTCAACGGCCGAGCATTTGTTGTGATCGGCGTGGCGCACCGGAGATTCCTCGGCGATATAGCGGGACGCGCACCCGACATCTGGCTGCCTCTTGCGCTGCAAAGCACCGGCGCATTTGCTTTCTCATGGGATTCGCTTGGGCCGGGCCACGATGTATCTCTCGCCAAGCCTTGGTATAACCAGCCCACGATCTTCTGGCTTGCGCTCACAGCGCGCATTCCGCCAGAACGCCGCGCCGCTGTGCTTGCACATTGGGATCAGGTGTTTCGCAACGATCGTGAGGTGATGACGGAAGCGACTGCTGATCCAGCTTTGAAAGCCGCGCTTCTGCACGTGAAAACCGGAGTAGCGCCGCTCAGCGAGAACGGCATGAGGAAGAGATTTACGGTTCCTCTGACGCTGCTCATGGCGCTATCAGCCTCCATCTTTCTGGTGGGCTGTCTGAATCTCGCGAACCTTCAGCTTGCGCGGCTCAATGCGCGTGCGCATGATCTCAGCGTGCGTATGGCGCTCGGAGCAAGCAGCGGCAGACTTATCCGCCAGATTGTTCTTGAGGACGCACTGCTAGTTGCAAGTGGCTCTGCGTGCGCGTTTGTGCTGGGCCGTGCGGCCAGCAGCATTCTCGTTCGCTGGGCTTCGAATCGCAATGCTCTCTTCACGTTCGACCTGCATCCGAACTTGCCTCTCGCGGCGCTTGGCGTAGGCCTTATGCTGCTGTCGCTGCTGTGCTTCAGCATTCTTCCGGCGGTCATCTCCATTCGTAACGGCGTTGCGCGCGCGGCAGGATCGCGCGCTAAAGTTGCCGGCATTTCGCAAACCGGACGTCAACGCTTTCGTTCCAATGTGCTGCTTGGCACGCAGATCGGTCTCTCGCTTTTGCTTTCCACCATGTCGGGATGTTTCGCTGCGACGCTGGTGCACTGGGAAACTGTGGATGTTGGCATGGACCGTGAGCATGTACTGATTGTGCGGCCGGATCTGCATCAGCCAAGGTACACAGATCATAGCGAAACGCTGCCCGCGCTTTATAGCCAGATACGGGTGCGCCTGCAAGCACTTCCAGGCGTGCGCAGCGCAGCCGTAGAAATGTGCGGCGGCATTCACTGCGGCTGGATTACCGCGCTCTACGTGCATGGGCGCAACGATCTTACAGACAAGCAGGTGCATGGGCAGGAAGATCATGTAGGCCTCGGCTTCTTTTCCACGCTTGGGATTCCAATTCTGCGCGGTCGCGATTTCTCTTCGAGCGATACGGAAAAGACGCAGCCTGTGGCGATCGTCAGCCGTGCGTATGCGCGCCAATTGTTTGGAGATGCAGACCCGATTGGGCAGCGGGTTGGTTATGAGCCAGCACCGGATGATCGCAAATTCCTCATCGTGGGTGAAGTTGCCGATGCGCGCGTGAATGGTGCAGAGCGCGAGGCTCCGCCGGTGGTTTACATGAGCATCAACCAGAATCCGGCACCGGTAAACAGCATCCGAGTGCGGGCTGTGGGTGATCCGGGCCGGTTGTCGGAAAGTGTGCGTCACGCGCTGTATGAAGTCGATCCCGCTCTACCTGTCGGCGAAATCGTGCCTTTAGCCACGGAGCTGAATGGCGATCTTGGCACGGAAAAGCTCCTTGCCCGCCTCGCCGGAGTCTACGCAAGCCTCACGTTGTTGCTCGTTTTCATCGGCTTCTACGGTGTCATGTCATCCCGTACAGCGCGCCGCAAGAACGAGTTTGGCATACGCCTTGCACTCGGCGCCACTCGGGGCAACATTCAGATGCTCATCGTGGGCCAGACCGCGCGCATCCTGCTCGCCGGCACTCTGCCCGGGGTCATTCTATCCGTTCTCGCTGTGCGCGCTGCGAGTCACCTCTTGTACGGATCTGTCAGCGCAAATTCACTCGTAATTATCGCGGCAAGTCTCGGGCTCGCATTTGCCGGTTCTATCGCCACGCTGATTCCCGCTCGCCGTGCGGCGTTTGCGGATCCGTTGGAAACGCTCCGCAGTGAATGATCGTGGCCTTTCACAGACTGGGATGGCCCGTCCAATGAGGAGGCAAATCACTCACCAAACTTTGGTCGCGCGCGAATCTCAGGAGTACTCCAGAAAACGCCGATTGCGCCTGGCATGATCGACAAGGCGACCAGTGATCGCCGGACGAGCTTGGCTGACCCAATGCGCGATTGCCGCAGGGCATCGCTCGCAGGCTTTCATGAGTGGCTCCTGCGGCACCCCGAGCCGCTCTGGAGGCGCGTCTGATTTGGAGCGCGGCGCAACTGGCGTCTTCCCATGCCGTTTCTGGCTGATGGATGAGAGATTGACGGGTCGTGGCCTGCCGGGACACATGACACTCTTCCGACCGTACCCCGGTAGACACGCTACATGGTATGGGTATAGAGTGTCTACATCATGATGGGACGGAATGGCTATCGCAACCGGGTGGAGCTGCTGCAAGGCACGCTCGACATGCTGATTCTGCGAACGCTGCAGTGGGGGCCAGCGCATGGTTACGGAATCGTGCAGGCCTTGCGAACGCAAAGTGGCGAAGCGCTGCAGGTGGAAACGGGATCCCTGTACCCGGCGCTGCACAGGCTGGAGCGGCAGGGATGGGTAAAGTCGAAGTGGAAGCAGTCGGAGGCCAATCAGCGGGCGCGCTATTACAGCATCACGGCGGCCGGCAAGAAGCAGTTGGCGGAGGACCTGAGCCGCTGGGAGCAGATGGTGGCGGTCATGGGCGGGATCTTGAAAGCGACGCCAGCAGAATGAGGATGTGAATCCATCTCAGGGTGGCGGAGGCGTGAGAGTGGGCTGGTTATTTGAAAAGCGCAAGAACGAGCTGGACGAAGAAATCCGTGCCCACATGGCTTTGGACGTTGCGGACCGTATGAGTCGCGGAGAGTCGCGGGCGCAGGCCGAAGCCGGTGCGGCCAGCGATTTTGGGAACGCCGCGCTGGTGCAAGATGTGACGCACGAATCCTGGCGTTGGAGGAGGCTGGAGCGGTTTGCCAATGACCTTCGCTACGCGCTGCGCTCACTGCGGCGCTCGGCCGGGTTTTCCATTACCGTGATCGCGACTCTGGCCGTTGGAGTGGGCGGCACCTGCGCGATGTTTTCCGTGGTCGATGGAGTCTTGCTGCGGCCGCTTCCGTTCAAGGCCCCGGGAAGCCTGGTGGAGATTCGCGAATCGGGCAAGAAGGGACCGCTGGGCTACGGAAGCCCCTATCTCGATATCGACCAATGGCGCCAGCGAAGCCGCGCCTTCAGCCAGATCGCGTTCTATGGCAACGACACACGCAGAGCGTCCTTTCTGGAGGGGAGCGCGGGGACCATGCACGTGAGCAGCGCCGCGGTGAGCGCCAATCTGTTTGACCTGCTGGGCGTGCATCCCGCGCTGGGACGGGGCTTCTCGGCGCGCGATGCGGGCGGATCGGTCAAGGCAGACGACGAACATTCCCTGCTGCTGAGCGATGCGGTGTGGCGCGCCAACTACGGCGCAGATCCGGCAATCGTGGGCAAGACCGTGGTGATGAACGGGGAGAGTTTCAGGGTCATCGGTGTGATGCCGCGGAGTTTTACATTTCCATTCACCGGGGCGAACACCAATGGCATGCCGCTGGTATGGAAGGCCCTGGTGCTGAAAGGCGAGGATGCTCTGCGCACTCATAACGGGGCTCCGCGCTACGACGCCCTGGGACGGCTGCGCGATGGCGTCACGTTGGCTACGGCTGAGGCGGAGTTGAAGGTCTTCCAGCCGGACGTGGTCAAGTCATATTCCGAGGCGCGCGATCGCGAAATCGCGAATTCCATCAGCCTTCGCAGATATACCGATTCGCTTGTCGATGGCGATGTGCGCAAGGCGCTTTTTGCGCTGATGGGCGCGTCGGCTCTGTTGTGGCTCATTGCCTGTCTGAATGCGGCCAGCCTGATGTGGGCACGAGCGCTGGTGCGCAGGCGGGAACTTGCGGTGCGCAGTGCGCTGGGCGCTAGCCGCTGGCAGATTGTTGAATATTTGCTGATGGAAGGGGTGCTACTAAGCGGATGCGCGTCGCTGCTCGGATTGGGGCTGGCGGCAGGAATCCTGAAGCTCTTTGAGCATGGGCTGGAAGCGCAATACAAGATCCATGAAAGTCTGATGCTCAATCTGCCCGTGCTGGGAGCGTTGCTGGCGCTCACCGTGGTAGGGGCTCTGCTCATCTCCGCGTGGCCGACTCTTGCCGCAACACGGGCGTCCATCGATACAGCGCTCCGCCAAGGTTCTCCGCAGCAGGGCATGGGCAAGGCACAGCATCGCATGCGCGCCGTGCTGGTTGTGGCCGAGATCGCGCTTTCGCTGACTCTCCTGGTTGGATGCGGCCTGCTGCTGCGGACAATCTATGCGCTCAAGCATGTGCCGCTCGGCTTCCGCACCGAACACATTGTCGTGGCGAACATGACCATTCCGTCCTACAGGTTTGCCGGGCGCGATATGACAACGGCGCTCTATCAGCCGCTGGTGGAGCGCGTGAAGCGCCTGCCCGGAGTGGAGAACGCCACGCTGCTCACCGAGGTACCGCTGGGCAAGACCTTCCGGATGATATTCACGTTCGCCCCACAGGGCAACAGCGCGGACGCGGTTCGCCGCGGCGCTATGGAGGCACAGTTCCGCGCGGTTGGACCGGAGATGCAGCAGGTCTTCGGATTCCAGATGTTGCGCGGACGCTTTTTCAACTCCGGCGACACCGCCACCTCACAGGCTGTTGTGGTGGTCAATCGCGCTTTTGTCAGGGCTTACTTCGGCGACGATCGCGACCCCGGAAAGATTCTGGGCGAAGATCTGGTCGGCTTTGGAAAGGACCGGCGCTCAGTGGTGGTCGGCGTGCTGGACGACGAGAGGCAGGTCTCCGTGGCGGAATCGTCGCAGCCTGAGATGGAGGTCTGCATTCCGCAGATCACGCCGGAGAGCATGTTTTACAAGGCCGCGGAAGGGATGTCCATGGATCTTGCGGTGCGCTCGGCGCGCAGCCTGACGCTGGTCACTCCGGAGTTGCGGGAGGCGCTACGCGCGGCAAGCCCCGATTTTTCCGCGAGCACGTTTTCCACCATGGACCAGGTAGTGGAGGATTCCTTTGGCAACCAGAATCTGGCCGCGCACCTGCTGGAGATCTTCGGCGGATCGGCCTTGCTGCTTTGCCTGGCGGGAATCTACGGCCTGCTGTCCTACTTGGTGGCGCAACGCAGACAGGAGATCGGAGTGCGCATCGCGCTGGGAGCGCAGCAGTGGAATGTGATGAGCCTGATTCTGCGGCAGGCGGGATGGATGCTGGCGGCTGGCCTTGGTATTGGACTGGGACTAGCGTATCTCGGAACCAGTGCTCTGCGGACGCTGTTGTATGGAGTGAAAGCCGGCGATCCCTGGACCGTATGCATCGTTTCCCTTGTGTTACTGGTTGGCGGTATTGCAGCATCGCTGGTACCCGCGCGCCGCGCCGCACTAGTAGACCCGACGGAGGCATTGCGGGCCGAGTGATTTCATCCTGCGTTCAATAGAATCCAGGTTCTGTCCAGCGGGAAAGAGGAAGACCCGAATCCGGGAGACGATTGCGGCTCTCTCGTCTCCCAAAAAAGGCTACAACGAAGAGTTCTCAGTTCCTTCAGATCATTTGGTCGGAAATCCGCCGGTTGGGCCACCACACAAGAGTTGGCCAGCGCAAAGGCCGATCAAGAAGGGCACGGCGCCAGGTGAACGGTCGGCTCCCAGCCGATGGAATCTGTTTGGACACCGATTTCAAACGGATGAAAATGTAAGATTCCGATTAAGGTCTGGTGTTCCCAAGCGTCATCATATTTGGGTGCGGAAGGCTGTTCAGGAGGTCAGTAGGGACATCGTGAAATGCATTCTCTGGGTTTTGTTTGCTCTGCTGCCCTTTTCTTCGCAACCGTGCTCCGATGCTTCTCCACTTCACTGGATAACGCGGCTCGGACATACAAACTGTGACAATCATCCGGTTGCGCAAACTCATGTGCCGGGACTCATCCAGCGGTCAGAGCAGAAAGACGTGGATGCTCCTTTGCAGTTTGAAGTAGAACGGCCTTTCGCGAGCCATTCGACGCTCACGCTGGTTGTCTGCAACGGCGAAGTTCATGTCCTTCCGAATCCCCATCCTGGCCAGTTGAAAGTGGAAGTGCATCTGGGCGCATCGCTTCCGCACGAGCTCACACCCAAACGATTTCTTGAAGAGTTTGCTGTCGGCCAGAATGATGCGGATATGGAGTGGAAGTTGCCGGCAAGCTCTCTTCCGGTCTTTGACATATATGTGCCCGAACAATCTGCCCTCGATTTGCAGCTTGGACAGACGAACCTGCTGGTGAAGGGCGTGCGCGGCGACAAAACCATTAGTGCAGGTAAGGGAACGGTGAGACTGGACGTGAGTGATGGCGATTCCGAATACCACTCCATCATTGTCGATGTTGCAATGGGTTCGTTTACAGATTTGCGCACGGAGGGCAACCCAAGCAATCACGTTCCGTTCCATCGTGAGTTGCCGGGACACGGCGTTGCAACGGCCCATCTACAGATGGCAATGGGCAGGATTGAGATCGCCAAAGAGAACTGAAAATCGGTTCCGATCAGTCTTTTAGACTGATCGGAACATTGCCGCTTGCCGAAAACTCACCTTCGAAAGCCCCGAGTGGCCCTCGCCCGTCGACTCGGAAGCAAGGGCGGCAAGCAAGCGGCACTCTGCGCCGCAAAAAAACCGCCAACGGCTATATCGCCTCGAGCACCGCGCAGAGGTAATGCCAGAAGGGCTCAACCGACGATATCTGCACGCGCTCATTTGGGCTGTGCGGGTTCTCGATCTGCGGGCCGAAGCTCACCATCTGCATGCCGGGATATTTCTCGCCGATCACGCCGCACTCCAGGCCGGCGTGCATGATCACCAGCTTCG
>Ga0181520_10013585_pt1 | contig 10235 bp, 8 predicted proteins | sample PEATcosm2014_Bin_29_FD_132451 | JGI IMG/M metagenome (GOLD analysis project Ga0181520, IMG submission 132451) | Peatland microbial communities from MTU Mesocosm Facility, Houghton, MI, USA - PEATcosm2014_Bin02_30_metaG | ecosystem: Environmental > Terrestrial > Soil > Wetlands > Peat | place... | reverse complement strand
TCTTGTCCACGGCACGGATGCGGGTGAAGCCTTTTTTCTGGAAATAGAGGGCGAGGTTGCCGGCAATGAAGCCGCCGGCACCGGTAATGACAATCAGATCGTCCTTTTTGAGCGCGGGATCTTTTTCCACCAATCGTTGGTTATGCATAGTTTGCGGTTTGCCTGCTTGTTTAATTGCACCGTCGGTTTGTGGTTGACCGTTTACAAATCATTGCCAACCCGGGGCCGCCGGAAGTTGCCGGCGAGGATGCCAGTGGCCGGATGGTCCCAGGTTCAGGGGTTCAAGGCGCGAAATTTCGTTTGGGCGAATTCTCATTCCGGCTTTCTCGCCCGGGGAGAAGGGGGGCGGTTTGGCCGGCGCTGGCGCCCCCGGCAGTTCCAGTGGTGGTCCACCCAGGGGTTCATGGGCCGGGAGTCAGGCCGTCGGAGGCTGGACCTACCGGGGCATGGGGACGGGTTCATGGCGGTTCTTCCAACGCAGAATGCGCGACTCCATGCCGTACCAGAGCGCGTAAGCCACTGTGAAACTGAGCACGAGTCCGACCAGCACATCCAAGACGGCCGACACGCGACGGGGCCAGTGGAGGCCGTCCACGAGCATGATGGCGACGTTCCACAGCGGATAGTGAAAGAGGTACAAGCTGTAACTGACCGTGCCAATGGAGCACAACCACGGAGAACGGAATATTTTGACGTAAATCTGGCCGCCACCGGCCCGGGTGATCAGGCCGTAAGCAACCAAGGCAAAACTGAGGTCGGCCATCACGAAACCGACCGAGGTGACCCAGCGGTTGGCCTGGTCACCGTGGGTTAACAGCCAGAAAAGGGCGGTGATCAGAAAAACTCCGAGGGCAAGTCCCTTGAAGAGGCGGTGGTTTTCAACCCATTGGCCAGGACGGCGGCGGCGTTCGTGAATCAACAGCGCGACCGCAGAGCCGTAAGCCAGGCCGTCCATGCGGCAATAAAAGGTGTAAACCTCGGGAAAGTCATGGGTGTGGAAACAAAAGCGCAAGAGTGGAGCAATCAGGATCATTCCTGCGAGAATGCCGGTGAAGGCCCGCCGGGTGGTGAACCGCACCACCGGGGCCCAGATGGTATAGTAGAGTTCCTCGACGGAAAGGGACCAGAGGACAGCCAAACCCAAAACCACCGTCAAGGGCACGCTGGGCGGAAACGCGTGCAATTGCGGGGGCTGGCCCAAAAACAAACTGGTATAGTAGAAGACGTATTGGGACCACAGGCCCAGCGTGCCCGGGCGGCCCAACGCGACGGAAACGCCCAAATAGACAATGATCGCCAAATAATAGGGTGGGAAGATGCGCAAGGCCCGGCGAAGGTAAAAGATTTTGAAGTAGTGATCATTGCCGCGCAGATCCAGCAAAATACTGGTGATGAGGAAGCCGGAAAGAATGAAGAACAAGTCAACCCCCAATCTACCGTATTGGGTTCCAAGGGCTGGCAGCCAGGACAGATAGTGGTCGGCAATGACCGCGAGGACGGCCACGCCACGCAGCCCATCCAATTCCTTGATGCGCGAAGGGGGCGGGGCGGGAACGGACGCGGGGCGCACTGGCAGCGGCGCGGGACGGGATTCCACGACAGGGCCGGTTTGGGTTGTCATCAATTTGGTCAGAATGGTCTTCAATCAGCACCGCAGAAAACCGGGTGTCCGCCCGCCGGAGCATGCATGGCGGAGGGATGCACCGGGCAACCGATCAGCATGGCCAGGCACAATGCAAATGGCAGGCAACAGGCCGGCCCTGAGCTCCGAATCATGAGCGTCAGGCGGCGGGGGTTTGAATGGCGGGGGGATTTTCCCGGTAACGGATCATCATGGTGACGAGCCGGCCGGCCTTCCAGTAGCGCGGGACAAATTTCCGGGGCTCGGAGAGGCAGCGGCACAGCCAGCCCAGAAAGAACCGGTCCGCCCACGGCGGGATTCCCACCTGATCGCCGGAGAGAAAGCCGATGGCGGCGCCGATGCAGTGGATTCCCGGATTGAAATCGCAGGCCCGTTTCAACATCACGCCCAACCGCTCCTGGGTGCCGCCGCCGAGGCACACCACGATGTGCCTGGGGCGCCGGGATTTCACCAAGGCGACCAAAGCGTCGTCCAGGATGGGTCCGCCTGGGTAATGCGGGGCCAGATAGCAGTCTTCGCAAGTGAAATCATGGCCCTGGGAACGAAGCCAGGCGAGGTTTTGGTCGCGCGCCGCGGTGCCGGGCATGATCCAGAGCACCGTTTCGCGGGGTTGCAAGGCTTTCATTTCGACGAGCAGCCTGAGATAGCGCAGCCCGGAAACGCGGGGCAGGCGCCGGCCGGTCAGACAGGCCCACAACAAGACCATGAAGCCACTGTCGGTGATGGCCAGATCAGCGTTGAAGACGGCGTCGCGGTAAGATTCATTGAAGGGCAGTTCGACGAGCGCGGGGGCGGCCGGCACGACCACGAGGCCGCCCCGCAGGCCGATCTGCACGGCCTCCTCGGCGGTGCCCGTAAAAAAGCGGATGCCCAGGATGCGTTGATAGGGAGGTTGATTGGCATTCATTGCGCACATAAGGCTGATTGACGAATGGCTGAGGCCGCAGCGCCACACTGGTCCAGTGGCAGGGCCAGGACATCGTGAGGCCAGGTTTTCGGGTCGTCGCCCAAGTTTTTTCCCGAAAGATCAGCGAACCGGTATTCATGCTGTCGGAGCAAGGCGGCGACATTGGCGACGGATTCGGGGTTGTGCTCAAAGATGATGGTCGGACGAAAACGACGCAGGGTTTTGGCCGCGCCCCTGAGGACCAAATCCTCGGCGCCCTCGACATCAATTTTGATGAAATCGAGCCGGCATAATTTTTGGCGGTCCACACAGTTGTCGACGGTGTCCAGGGGGACCTTCAAGGTTTCGCGGCCGGTGCTTTGATGGACGAGGCTGCTGGTTCCCCAATTGCTGTCCTCCCCGGAGGGAAGGTTGAGCAAGGCTTCGCCGGGCCGCTCCGACAAGGCGATTTCAGCAATGGCAACATTGGAAAAACGGTTCAGTTCCACGTTGGCGCGGGCGCGTTTGGCGAGCCAGGGAACCGGTTCGAACCCGTATACAGCGGAACACCGCTGACCGAGCAAACACGCAAAGAAGCCGAAGTTCATGCCAATATCAAAGGCGACCCAGTCGGGTTTGGAGTGATGGGTGATCCAGTGCTGGATTTCGGGGTCCTGGGACCCGTAAAACCAACTCTTCCATTCGGGGTACCAGCGCGTGGACAAGTGAAATTTCGGACCGCCGGACGCGGCGGAGTCCACGGTTTCCAACCAGGAATGCTGGCGGTGATCCGGATGGTGAAGCAGGCGGAGGAACCGGTAGACGCCCATCCTCCCGCGAAAGCGTCTTCCGACCGCGCGTCCGAGCAAATGAATGAATCCGGGTTTTGTCCGAACAATGGCGCCGTTGGGCATAGGTTCTCCTTGGGCAGGTGCTGTTTTGGGTTGTTTAGGTTTTGATTCTCTTCAACTCGACGGCCTTGACGACGCAGAGATATTCATAGAAGGAGTGCAGGCGGGCGAAGTGCCAGCCGGCGACGCCGTCCAGGAACCCGCGCTGCCACAAATAGACATAGAGAAAGCGCTGGAGGGAGCGGAAGGGCAGCCGCTGGGAAAGCTGCTTTAACCAGCGCAATTTCCCGACCTCCCCATTTTGCAGGGACTGGCTGCTCCCGTTGAGGAAGCGGTCCAGAGCGACCCGGGCCTCCCAGTTGGAATAACGATTGTGCTTTTCCACAAAGACATCCACGGAAGGGAACGCATAATGGTCCATCTCACATTGCAGACGTCCGGTCCGGCCCTGGAGCAACACGTGCTCATGAACCTCGTTGTCACCGCTGGCGGTGGCGACCTCGGTCAATTTTTCAAACCGGCCGAGGCGGTGTTTGAAGAGCCGGAGGTTCCAGTTTGGATAATAAGCGTGCTTCAGCCATTTTCCCAAGAACATGAAGCGGCGGTTGATCCAATAGCCATCCACGGGATGCCGCGGGTCGGTGACGATGCGGCGGAACTCGGCCTCGGCTTCGGGGGGCATGACTTCATCGGCGTCGAGAATGAAGACCCACTCGTGTCTGAAGGGGAGGCTTTCAAGCGCCCAGTTTTTCTTTTTTGGCCAGATGCCATTGAAGGCAAACTGCACGACCCGGGCGCCCTGGGCCCCGGCGATGGCCTGGGAGCCGTCGGTGCTCTGCGAATCAACGACAATGATCTCATCGGCCCAGGCGACGGCGGCAAGGCAGCGCGGCAGGTTGGCGGCCTCGTTTTTGACGGGGATCAGAATGGAAACGGGAATTTTTGACATAACGGGTGATGAATAAACGGGGTTCTCAAACGGCCCGGGAGTTTTCACGAATATGCGCCTCACGAAACATGGAGACCAGGATGACACTGCGCGGGAAATCGGCACAGAGCTGCTGCAAGATCCGAGAATGGCCGGGGGCAGCGGTTTCCGGGCGCGCCGCCAGAGGGCGGAAGGGGGAGAAAAAGATGGCCGGAAAGGTGCGGGCCCGGGCCAGGAGACCGGCGCATTCCGGGGTCCGGGGCGGATGATCCATTTGCAGGAGATCGAAACGGGAGAGGTAGTCGGCATGGGCGCCGGTTTGGTCCTCAAAGCAGGCCAGCCCAAAGGCGCGAATTTTGCCCGCCTGTTTCAAGCGGTTGGCGGCGGCGAACAAGCCCTCAAATTCGGTGATTCGCTCGCGCGGCTCGTGCAGGAACAAATAGTCGAGGTAGTCGGTCTTCAAGGCACGCAGGCTCTGCTCGACGCTGCGCTGCATGGCGACGGGCTGGGGTTTGACTTTTTTGAGGAGGACAGTGCCCGGAGCCAAGTGGGAAAGGCCCTCCTTGGGGAGCCAGGACTTGGGAGATGGTGCGGCGGGGCGGGCGTGTTGGCGGTTGATCCAGCGGACCAGGGGCTTGAGGAGGTGAAGGACGCGGGCGGCGGGGGTGGCCACAATTCCAAACTTCGAGGCGATGACGACCTCCGACCGGCGATGGCGGACACATTCCCCCAAGAGGCGTTCGGCCTGGCCGAAGCCGTAACAGCGGGCGACGTCAAAATGGGTGATGCCTTCCTCCAACGCCAGGGCGAGCGCGCGGCGGGCGGTGGGGGCATCCACCGAGCCGATGATGGGGGCGCAGCCAAAGCCCAGGACGGAGGAGGTGATTCCGGGATGCAATTCAACGTAGCGCATGGATGGCGAGATGGCGGGCCAGCCGGACGGCAAACGCGCCGAGCAAAAAGGTGGGATTGGCCTGGCTGGAGGTTGGGAACACGGAACCGCTGCAGACGTAGAGATTTTTCGCGCCCCAGACTTTTAGATCCGTGTCCACCACGCCGTCGGCGGCGGTGGCGGCGATGCGGGTGGTGCCGACCTGGTGCAGGCCGTCCTTGGACATGGAGCGAATGGCGGCGGGAAGTTCAGCTTTGGGGAACCAATAATCCAGTTCGCCACAATGGCACTTTTGCAGCCAAAGATCCAGGACCTCATGGGTGCGGATGACGGATTCAACATCCTGGTCGGTGTAGCGATAATGAATGAGGAGGGTTTCGCCATCCGGGGCGAGTTCCATGCGGTTTTCGGGGACGGGGACCTGCTCGGCGTGGAAGTGCAGGGCATAGACATTGCGCGGACTGTAAAGGAAGACGCCCGGAAGTTTCCTGTGGCGACAGTAGCGGGAGAAGAAGGTGGCGGCAGGAATGGCCAAGGACTTGGGAAAGTCCTTGAGGATGTTCCACAAATGCCGGCGGAGGCCGGTGACTTTGCCGCGGGTGACGGAGTGGGCAATGGCCGGCGGGGCCAGCCATTTTTTGAGACCGGGAGTGATCATGGCCAGATACATAAATGACATCGCGCCGTTTTGGTGACCGGGGTCGAAATAGAGCGGGTTGTCGAGCCAGAGGGCGGTGTTCAGGAGATTGTTCGCGAGCAGGGTTTCGGTGGACAATTGGAATCTGCGGCGAAAGTAAACGGCGTCCGCAGAACGCTTGAACCCGTAGTCGGTTTTTGCGGGATCGCCGCGAAAACGGACGCTGGCAATTTTGCCGGAGAGATGTCCCTGATAATACCGGCCCAGCGCCGGGGGCGGGCCCCCGCGAGCGCGGAAGACGCGGGGGTTTTTGAGGAGCAACCGGGTGGTTTCCTGCCCGCCGGCCGCGAGGGCGAAGTTTCGCGCATTGATTTTGGCGGTGCGGGCGCGGGAGAAATCCCGGAGGCCGAGGGAGGAAACGGTTTCCGCCGCAGGCGACAGCTCCAATGAATGCGCCTCCCAGCCCGCGAGCAAATGAATGTCCGGGGAGGAGGCCAGTTGCGAGCGGTAACGCCGGCCAAACCGGGTGGGGCTGCTGTATCTTTCAACGACGGAATCGGTCACCTCGCCACTGAGGAATCCGGCGGCGATGCGGGTGCCGGCCAGGGCGGGCATCTCATTCAAATTGAAGAGGGCCTCGCCGCATTCAAAATAACCGGCGGCGGCATCCACATGCCGGCGGGCTTCATGGAGCAGGCGCGTGTCCCAGGTGCATTGTCCGTTCAAGATGTTTCGCGGGAGGAAGTCAATTTCGTCATACATGACACACCGTCCGCCCCAAGAGGCGGAACTTCCGCCCAATCCCTTGTTGGTGCATTCGTAGGGAAGATGATGATTGCCGGGGTTGGAGATTTTGATGGAGTCATCCAAAGGGTTTCGGGCCGGATGTCCGTCGGCGGCGAATTCCACCAGCAGCACGCGGCAGCCGGGCTGAAGGCGCTGGTACTCCAAAGCCAGAATGATGCCGGCGGGGCCGGCCCCCACGATGCAGAGATCGTAGGCCTCGCGCATGGCGGTTTCGACGGTGACGTTCATGATTGGGCGGCGACGCGGGTCACCGGAGGGTGGGATTCGGCAGCGGGCAGATCCAACCGGGTGCGTGCGCGCACCGGTCTGGCCGGATTGCCGGCATATACGGTCCAATCGTCCAGAGTGCGGGTGGCGACCGATCCGGCGCCCAGCACGCTGCCGGTGCCGCAATGAACGCCGGGCAGGACGATGGCCCGGGCGCAAATCCAAACGTGAGGCCCGGTCCGGATGAGTTTGGCGAGATAGGTGAACTCCAGGGATTGATAATCGTGAGTCGCCCCGCAGAGGTAAGCATCCTGTGACACGATGGTGCGGTCCCCCAGGATCACGCCGCCGGGATTGTAAATTTCCACGCGCCGCCCGATGGTGACCAGATCGCCGGTTTGCAACAGCCAGGGGGCCCAAATTCGGGCGGTTGGATAAATGAAATTGGGGGAGCCGAGTCTGGCCCCAAACAGCCTCAACAGCGCGCACCGCCAATAGTGAAGGGGAGCGGGGGTCGGCAGGAAGAACAGCGCCCAGACCACCGACCAGACCGAACGCCGGAGCTTGTTCCGCCAACTGAAGGGGGTTCGCAGCAACGGTTCATCACTATGGTCGGAATGGGCGCTGAAGATGTTCAATATGCTCATGATTAATGGACGGTTTCAGACGGCAGCGTTCACAGCGAACGCCAGCAAGCCGGCGGGAAAAAGTCCCGCGCGCCGGGGGTTGTTTGGGGGGACGGTTTTCCCGGGGAGGTCCGGGTTCACGATTGGCATCAGACTGAGATTCATTTAAATACAGGCGGCCTGAGGTCAGGGTCCGTCAGGAAACAACCTTGACAACCTGACGGGTTCTTTTGACGGCTGGCAGCTTGTAAAGTTTATTTCTTGACGGACCCTTAAGCTGCGGAAGCGACTTTCCCATTGAGAGGCGGGGTTTCCCGGCGGAGCTCTTGCTCAAGGTTTGCGAGCAGATTCCGGGCGTTACTGGCGATGCCGAAGCGGTTCACATAGCTGGCCTTGGCCGCGTCCTTCATCATGGCTTTGCCCGCCGGTGAGATGTTGCGCCAACGTCGGAACAGCAGGATGGCGCCTTCGAGGGTGTCTTCCGCCACCAGTCCGGCATTGTCATCCTCGATTTGCCGCCAGATGTTGATCTGGTTGGAAATCATGACGGGGGTTCCGCAGGCGAGGGCCTCCACGACGGCGATGCCGAAATTCTCCTGGTGGCTGCTCAGGACAAACGCCTCGGCGCGATAGAGGGCGCCCCACTTGGCGTCGCCGGTCAACATTCCCGGCCAGAAGACGGAGTTGGGCGGCAAGAGGTCGGCGGCCAATTTCTGCATTTCCAAGCCATATTCGGTGTCCAAACCGGGGCCGGCGATGACCAGGCAGGGGATGGGCGAGCGGGCGGAATCCGGGGATGAGGATTCCGGAGGCCGGCCGAAGCCTGACTTTTGGTGGCAGACGGCGGCGTAAGCCTTGATTAAAAGGTCGAGGCCTTTTTTGTTATGGATGCGGCTTAAAAAAAGATAATAGGGCCGGCCGTTGACGCCGGGGCATTTTTGCGCGAACGCGGCGGCCATTCCCTGATTGAATTCCGGCGGCAACGAAACCCCGTAGCCCACATTGATCTGGCATTGGGGTTGATAGGGCCGGAACGTGTGCTGGGCCAGCCGCATTTCCTCGGCACAGGTGAAGAACACCGCCCTGGCCCGGCGGATGACGTGCTGTTCCATCAGTTTCCAGTAAAACCAGTTGCGAACGGCCTTGAGGCGGCGTTCCGGCGCTTTTTGAAACCACGGATCCAGCATCCCGTGCGGGAACACAAAATACGGCGGCATGTTCGGACGCCGCACGAGTTGGGACAGCGCGAAACCGGGGTACTGCCAGAGGCCGTTCAGGACCACGGCGTCAAAGCGCTGAAGGTTTTCCCTCAGCCAGGGGCGCAGGGCCGAATGATACCGCCAGGAGCCAATGCCCCGGCCCAAGGCGTGGACGGTGAAGCCTTCGAGCGCCAGAAAAGGAGAGCCCGGATCATCCAGGCAAACCACTTCGACGTCATGGCCCAGTTCAATGGCGTGCCGCGTCAGGCTGCGGATCCCCTGGCAGGGGCCGCCGGTACGCGGATCCATGCTGGCGATAATGTGTAGGTAATGCATACAATGATGGACAAACGCCGGGGAACCCAAAATCCGCCGAGCCCGGCCCAAAGTTGACGGGACCAGGTGACGGGGGGGCCCCACATTAAACCCCAAAAAACACCGTTCGATCACGGACGGCAACCAACGCCTGGGTTCGGATTTCCATTTTCCTTTTGCCCCAGCACCCGCTGATAGATCTGCTCGTAGGCGGCGAGGGCGATTTCGGTCTCAAACCGGGCGGCGTTGACCCTGCCTTTCATCTGGAGACTGGCGCGGCTGATGGGATCGAGGCCGGCCACTTCTTCCAAGACTTGGGCGGCGGATTTCACCCAAGACGCCTGCCCGGCGGCATCCGGCGGCATCCGCGGAATCAGGCGCGCGGCGTCCCCGGCCACTTCCGTCATCGGGGCGAGATTGGTGGTGATGACGGGGCAGCCGGAGGCCATGGCTTCGATGATCGGCCAGCCGAAACCCTCTTCCAAACTGGGGAACAACAGCACCTGGGCCTGGGCATAGGCCGCATTGACCTGTTCATTGGTCAAGCCGGACAAAAAATGAATTTCTCCGGGGGCGGGAACGGATGCGGCCAGCTCCCGCATGGGCTGCGTGGGTTTGGCACCAATCAGCCAGAGGGCCGGGGGATGGGGATGAACCGCCGCGAGAGCCCGGTAAATCTTGAGCACACCCATCCGGTTTTTATACCATTGGTTGCCACCGACATGAACGATAAAGCCATGCTCGGGAAGCGCAATCCCGGTGGTGTTCAAAAGGGGGATTCGCTCGGCCAGATCCATCGGCCGGAAGGGATAATTCAGTCCGTTGTACACAACTTCGGATATTTTTGGGACACGGGGCAAAAAGCGATGCAAGTCAGAGCGCGATCTTTCGGAAATGGAAATGAAGGCCTGGCCGCGAGAAAATCCCCGGCGGATTAATTGTTGATATCGCCGTCCCGTGCGCCTGACCTGGTTTTCCGGGAATTCGCCCAGCGCGGACTTGAGGGCATGAAAATCATGGCAGTGGATGACATGCGGACGGTGGGCCAGGGGGGGAATCCACATTCCCAACGCCTGATCGGTTACGACGAACAAGGTATCATCCGGCTGCCGGGTGATCTTTCGACGAAGTTCACCCGGGTAAAGCAAAAACTGATCGGCATAGCCAAGCCATTTGCGGACAAAGGGCGTTGAAATGGGCAGGCGGCCCAAGATTTGCCGGGAGGTCCACAACTCGACTTGGTGT
>Ga0181520_10013584_pt1 | contig 10235 bp, 11 predicted proteins | sample PEATcosm2014_Bin_29_FD_132451 | JGI IMG/M metagenome (GOLD analysis project Ga0181520, IMG submission 132451) | Peatland microbial communities from MTU Mesocosm Facility, Houghton, MI, USA - PEATcosm2014_Bin02_30_metaG | ecosystem: Environmental > Terrestrial > Soil > Wetlands > Peat | place... | reverse complement strand
TTTTCGGCAAAATAGAATTCTATATATAGTGTTATTGCCGATAGATTTGTTAACGAAAATTTCGGCGATAATATGATTATACTAACTCCGGATGATGTCAAGCAACGATTTGGCCAGCTTTTCTCGAAGAAATTTTTGGTAATGGTCGATGAAAAGACGGGGCTTGCTGAAATCCTCGAGCAGTGCCAGGCCCGGGGAACAATAGAGTGGGATGCCATGAATCGATCTCGTGCAGGTGGTGCAATGATCGCATGTAATGTAGAAGGAAAAATGATGACGATGAGAGCACGCCTTGGCAGTCATGCGATCAACTTCGGAGCAGCGTCGGAAACGATTGGTGGACAGGCACTGGAAGCAGTCGAAGTGAAAGATGACGAGGTCATGACAACTTGGGTGGGAATTGCCGGAGCCGGTGTCGGCATTGCTGCATGCCTTCCGCAGGCTCCTGGAGTCATCCGGTCGGAATATCCCTCCGAAGATGACCTGAAAATAGGTGGCGCTAGGACAAATCACGTGAGGATCATAACCCCCCGGTACGAGAAAGTCTGTTTTGGGATTGACGATACGGATACCAAACAGGAAGGTGCGACATGGGTTACAGCGCTCAAATGTACCGAAGCATGTAGTATCGAAGGTGTGAAATTCCTTGGTATGCGTCTTGTCCAGCTTAACCCGGCAGTCTCTCATAAAACAACAAACTGTGTTAGTTCCGCACTCAATTTCGCCACCCGTCCCGGGAGTATCGGACCGCTTTGCGAATTTATTCGCTCTTTTATAGAAGAGCATACGTCCTCGGATGATACCGGCATTGCAGTTGTCCGAGGAATTGGGACAGTTGAGGACTCCCCTCTCCATAAGACAGTCAAAACCGAGATTGTTGCGCTCGATTGTGCCGAGCATGAAGCCCGGAGGCTGGGTGTCAAGTTTCTTGACAGGAACGGAAGAAAGGGAAGAATTGGTGCATTAGGTGCAGTGCTCTGGGGGAACCGGGGCATTGAGGCGGCGGGTCTGTATGGTGAGCATCTCTGAACCTTATATCATCGGGTATCCTCAGATCGTGGCGGTGACAGATGATAACGGTAGCAAAGTCGAGTTAGTCGAATTCTTTGACTGCATAGGTGGTGCGATGTGGACCCAACACCATTATGCAAAGAGCCCACTTGTCGAGAGTGTCCGGGGCGTGGGAGGGACAACCCGGTTCCTTCTCCATCCTGGTAGTGTGAATCTTGCACTTGAAGGATCCAGGTTCCCTGCAGGTATCTCAGGTGTTTCCGTTTCGGGAAACGAAATAGCAGTAACTTATATCGGTATGGGCGGGGGCGGTGTCGGTGCCACATCCTGCCGTGCCGCAGCCCGGGGAGTACTGCGGGAACACTGTGATCCAGCCGGCGGAGGAAAAGTAGCAGCTGCGACGCTCTGGCTCCCCCGGCGGCAGCGGGTGCTTATTGGAGTGGACGACACCGATACATCTGAAGAAGGTGCAACGTGGACGCTTGTCCATAATCTTGCAAAGGCAGTTGAAGATGAACACACTTCGTACCTGTCGCATACGATCGTCCAGCTCTTCCCGGTTGCATTCCGGACAAAGAATTGTGTAAGTCTCGTTGCTGAATTTGGCACGACAAAACCGGAATCTCTCATCAGTAAGTTTAGCGAACTTCTCCGGAAATACACCCTATCAGAAAAGACTGGTATGGCTGTTTATATGGGTTTTACGCCATCACGAGAGCTGCTGGATTACGCAAGAAAAGTCAAACGGGGGGAAGTGACACCGGATCTTGTCAGGGAAATTGAGGATCCCTGTCTTCGCATAGTTATGGACGGTAGGGGAATTACCGGGGCAGTAGCAGCCCTGCCATTTTACACCCGTTACGAGGAGGCACTCGAATTATGCAATGGGAAGATCTGAAAGCCTTGTTACTCGAGACCGGTTCTGCCCGGCTCAGTGGAGAACCTGCCGATGAATTTATTGCAAAATCTACTGCCGGCCCCGGTGCTGGCGGAAAGGGTTCGGTCTTTTTTGCCATGGGTGGGCACCGGGTAAAGCTGTCCATTAACCCAACCTCCCGTATCGAAATTATTCACCGGGGTGATGGAGTCGCCGATCTGTATTTAGGAGATCGCCAGATCTCCGGTAGACTTCTCCGGCCGGGGCTTCACTGCCCGGACCAGGCATTTATCACAGTTACGGAGCGTTGTATATTCTCCTGCCGCTACTGTTCAGTTCCGCGGCTCTCAGGAAGACGCAAGACAATAGAAGAGATTATGGATCTCGTCGAATCCGTCCGGCACCATGTGAGTGCCATATCGCTGACAAGCGGCGTCATTGATAGTATTGAAGAGGAGGAGAATTACGTTTGTGAGGTTATCGATCACCTGAAGTTCTTTGGCCTGCCTCTTGGTGTCTCCATCTATCCCACAGATCAGACGCCGGACAAACTCTATGCACTCGGTGTAGCTGAAGTAAAATTTAACCTTGAAGCAGCGACTCCTGACCTCTTTGCAGTTGTGTGCCCGGGTCTCGACTATGAACTCCTATGGCGGGTTCTTGATCGTTCCGTAGAACTCTTCGGAAAGGGCCGGGTTTTCTCCAATGTAATTGTCGGTCTCGGCGAAACCGACGAGGAGATGGAGGCTTGTATCGATATACTCACGTCCCATGGTGTGATCCCGGTGCTTAGACCGCTTAATCCTGTTGCTGGATATGCGGGAAAATCCCGGCCTTCGGCTGAAAGGCTCAAAAAACTCTTTGCAAAACACAGCAAGGCCCTATCCCGCAACGGACTTGACACTGCAAGTGCGCTGACCATGTGCACGGTTTGTGGGGGGTGCGACCTTGTGCCTGGGAGGGACGAATGGAAGGTGTTGAAGCGCTGGCTTGGGCAATAGGTGCGGGTACTGACCGTCAATATACCGTTCCAGGTTTCCCGGTAACGGAGCTTGGAATGTTAACCGGTGCCGAGATGGTCATTAACGAGAAAACTGCACTTGAGTATGCGCTTGGGGATTCCCTTTCTGGTCAACGTGTCGCAGTTATAATAAAAAATGTGGGGGTAAACGCCTGCGCTGACCCCCTTGCCCAGTCATCAGTACAAGGTATCGAAAAAGGTATCCTTCTCGTTGTGGGTGACGATCCTGAAGCCAAAGGTTCCCAGACGGCGCAGGATTCCCGATATTACGGCGAATTGGCAGAGCTTCCTGTAATTGAGCCTGATGACGAGACCTGTTTTACCGGTGTAGAATCAGCACTTGAGGCATCGGAACGATTTTCCCGTGTCTCCATGCTCCGGCTTACTCATTATCTGTTAGACGCTGAGGTCTCAGGTACCCCCGTCCCCCGGAATCAGGGAAAAGGTAAGCTTGCCGACAGATCTTGGACCATGCATGGTAGAGTAACCGCGGCAGAGGAAACTTACCGGATGATGTTTACGTGGTCGGAAACGTCACCCTTGAACCAGTGGGAAGGAGGAATTCTCGGTGCAGGTCCTGCACCGGGGGTTTCCCGCCTTGTGACAGTAAATCCGGTACCGGCACATGCTGCATCATTTCCGAAGGTGAATGAGTTCGGCCGGTCCTTTGTTCAGGATCATCGAACACATGCACCCCCGGATCCACAGGGACGGCCGGAATCACGGGAAGAACGGGGATTTGGCCGGACTTTCTGTGCTGGCTGTCCGTATAAGCCGCTGCTTGGCATCATCAGGGAAAAAGGAATGCGCCTGATATGTGACGCCGGATGCTCGGTTTTTGGGATGAACCCACCGTACGAACTGGGAATTGCGAGCTATGGCATGGGTTCGAGTATTGCGGTTGCGGCACGGAGTACCCATGTGGCGCTGATAGGTGACTATGCACTGCTCCACTCCGGTCTCAATGCCCTTATCGATGTATATGAAAAAAGGCTCTCCCTCCTGTGTATTGTCATGAGCAATCACTGCGCCGCGATGACCGGAGGCCAACCCGTGAGTAATCCTGTCCGCTATATCGAATGGGCAGACCCGGTGATCTGTCCGGCTGAAGATGAAAGCCGCCTCCGTGATGCTATCCGTTTCCCTGATGGTCCGTTAACGATTGTCGTCGAAGCACAATGCCCAAAAGGAGCTCATTATGAAACCGTGGAATATTGAAATCTGTGACGTAACGCTGCGAGATGGGGAACAGACACCCGGTGTTTCGTTTTCCTGCGAAGAAAAGGTTGATATCGCCCGAACACTTGATGCAGTCGGTGTCGAAGTGATTGAGGCCGGGTTCCCGGCAGTTTCTGAAAACGAGAAACAATGTGTAAAAACGATAGCACACCTCGGGCTTGATGCGCGGATATGTGGGTTTGCCAGGGCCAGAAAAGAGGATATCACGGCAGCCATAGACTGCGGTGTAGATATGGTTTCCATCTTTATCCCCACATCAGATCTCCATATCCGGGTGAAGTTCAGGAAACCTCGAGAAAAAGTACTGGAAGATGCACTTTCCATGATCGATTTCGCCCGGGACCACGGAGTTGCTGTCAGGTTTGCGGCGGAGGATGCATCCCGGACCGATGTCGTTTTTCTCAAGGAAGTCTACCGGCGAGCAGCCGATCACGGTGCTGTTTTGCTCAGTTTTGCAGATACGGTAGGATGCCTGATCCCGGATGAGATGCGAACTATTATGACAGATCTTGTATCTTCTGTTGATCGTCCGTTCTGCGCCCACTGCCACAACGATTTGGGATGTGCTGTCGCAAACACAGTTACTGCCGCACAGGCCGGTGCCTTTCAACTCCACACGACCGTTAACGGAATAGGCGAACGTTCTGGTAATGCCGCACTGGAGGAAGTGATGGTAATCCTCCGGACAAAAGGCGGAATAGACCGGTATGATCTTTCGCATCTGTCAGGACTCTCTAAAAAAGTGGAAAAATATTCGGGCATTGTGCTTCCGAAGAACAAACCGGTTACCGGAGATCTTGCATTTTCGCATGAAAGTGGCATCCATATTGCGGCAATTCTTGAAGATCCATCAACCTACGAGTACTTTCCCCCTGCCCTTGTTGGTGGCGAACGTCACTTTATTCTAGGGAAACACACTGGGAGAAAGGCACTCGAATTCGTCATTACTTCGCTCGGCGAGGAACTTTCAGAGGCCCAGATATGCCGGGTGCTGGATCTTGTCAAGGAACATTCCGAACAGAAATGCAACATTACACCTGAAATTCTCCAGAAACTCATCCGACGGGCACAACGGGAGACCACAGTATGAGTACCCTTTCCGAACGCATTCTCGGTGCATCTGCTGGTGAATACGTTGACCGGAATGTTGACAGGGCATATGCCCATGACGGCACCGGTGTCCTTGCACTAGAGGCATGGAAAAACATGGGTGAGAATCGGCTGGGAAAAAATACCAGATATTATATCCAGTTTGACCATATAGCCCCGGCTAACAATAGTACAACGGCGGCACTACAACATGATCTTAGGGATTTTGCGAAGAAATCGTCTATGCACTTCTCCGATGTCGGCTGTGGTATCTGCCACCAGCTGATGGGTGAAGGAATGGTCCTACCTGGTGAGATTGTTGTCGGTGCAGACTCCCACAGTGTGACAATGGGCGCTTTCGGGGCGTTTGCAACCGGCGTGGGCGCGACTGATATGGCTTCAATCTGGCTAACCGGTGAAACCTGGTTCCGGGTTCCAGAATCAATCGGTATCAATCTGACCGGCAGGTTGACAGGAGCTGCAGAAGCCAAGGATCTAGCCCTTGCCTATATAGGTAAACTCGGTACTGACGGTGCAACCTATGATGCACTTGAATTTGTGGGCGATGGTGTGCACTACCTGTCCATGGACGAACGCCTCGTTCTTGCAAACCTTTCTGTAGAGGCCGGGGCAAAAACGGGGCTTTTCTATGCAGATGACGTGACTATTCGTTTCCTGAAGGAGCACGGACATGATGTGTCCTGCCAGGAACCCGAATCTTGTATATACAAGCAGGAACTCGATTTCGATCTCAATAATATCGTACCACTTGTCGCCGTACCTCATCGAGTGGACACGGTGAAACCTGTGGACGCAGTAGCAGGTGTGCCAATTGACCAGGTCTTTGTCGGCACCTGTACGAACGGCCGATATTCCGATCTTGCCAGATTTGCCCGGTTGATCAGGGGAAGGAAAGTGGCGGTAAGAACCATTGTTGTCCCGGCATCAGCCTCGATCCTCGAAAAGGCAATCCGGACAGGTGTGCTTGCAGATATCGTCAGTGCCGGATGCACGATCGGAACGCCGGGATGCGGCCCCTGCCTTGGTTACCATATGGGAGTGCTCGGGGAAGGTGAAGTCTGTCTCTCGACAGCCAACAGGAATTTTAAAAACCGCATGGGTGTTGGCGGGGAAATTTACCTCGGATCCGTTGCAACGGCAGCGGCAAGCGCTCTCCAAGGCGAAATAACATCACCGGAGGCAGGATAATGCAGGGGAGAGGAACCGGCATATGTCTCCCGGCGGATATTGATACCGATATTATTATCGCCGGCCGGTACTTGCGGACCAAGGATTATGATGTCTGGGCAACTCATGTATTCGAGGATCTCGATCCTTCGCTTGCCCCTCATCTCAAAGGTGCCGTAATTGTTGCCGGCAAAAATTTCGGGTGCGGCTCATCCCGGGAACAGGCAGCTCTTGCCTTACGGGAGGCTGGTGTGGTCGCCGTTATTGCCCCATCATTTGCCCGGATATTTTTCCGGAATGCAATTAACATCGGCCTTCCGCTTATCGAATCAGATCTTACCTGTGAAGAAGGAAGCACGATTGAATTTGACCTTTCGGGGGGATGGGTAGAATCGGGAGGAAAACGGTATACTATCTGCCCGCTGTCATCACGGATGCAGGAGATCCTGATGGCTGGCGGCCTTGTGCAATACTGGAGGGCTCGCCGGTGATCTTTCCGGAACAATGTAAATACGTCGGACTGGCATCTACACGGCCTTGTGGTGATTCTGTTTATGCCTTGAGTCGTTATCTTCTGCATGAAACGGATCGGGGATACGAGATTCTCGAAGTTATCCTTGATCCGGCAGCTAAAAGTGTTATGAAAAATGTTATCTCCTCAAAGATTCTGGCTACACCTGAAGAAGTTTGTTGTTTCCCGGAGAAAGTACAGCTCAACGACCGGACCCGGCTGGTCCGGCTCGCGGCTGAAGGTGGGCACCGGTGTACCATTTTTATCGGCATTGATGAGCACGTGACATTTGTACTTGATCCGGATCTATCGGGATTCCTCATGGTTCACGTCTATGACGTCATCCCGCCCCGGCCGTCCCTTTCGGCGAGCCTTAAGGAAATGGAGGCAATTGGTCTTTTCGGGGAGCTCTCGGTAGCGTTTGATCATCATATCCGTGACATCACTTTGGTACCAGCAGATGTTTATCCCTGCAGGGCCGCGGGATATCTACGGACACTGGATGCCGATCCCCTCCAGGGTGGCGAACGAGTCGCCGGGTGTCTTACGGCAAAGCAATTCTGTACGGAATGCTATGGCACAGATTTTGAGCTCGAAAATATCTGTCCTTTGGAACAGGTAATGGAAGAGCCGTTTATTGCCCGGTGCTGCCGGGCCGAACGTGAAGGTATCGGTACATGGAACGATAAGTTCGGTGCAATAGTCCATTGGGGTGCGGATCCCGCAAAGATTGTCCGGTCGGTCCGGGAACTGGTCACCCTTTGGAGGAAAAGATGACCCGGATTGCTATAGTCGAAGGTGACGGGATTGGTCACGAGGTGATTCCGGTCGCACAAAAAGTGCTCTCTCTGCTCCATCCCGAGTATGACTTCTTCCCGGTAGAGGTCGGTTATGGGCGCTGGGAACAAACCGGGTGCCCCTGTAAAGACAACGACATTTCCGCGCTCAAAACGGCTGATGCCGTACTGTTCGGGGCAGTAACGACTCCGCCGATGAAAGATTACCAGAGCGTTGTTTTGCGAATTCGTAAAGCGCTCGATCTGTTTGCAAACCTGAGGCCCGTCCGGGGTGACGGTTTTGACATCATGATCGTCAGAGAGAACACTGAAGGTTTATACTCGGGGATCGAAGAGATTGAACAGGATCGTGCGACAACGCTCCGGGTCGTGACCCGTATGGGAACCGAACGGATCGCGCGAGCAGCGTTACGGTGTGCATACCAGCGAAAAGGAAAACTCACTGTAGGGCACAAGGCAAACGTCCTCAAATCAGACGTTTTTTTCCGGGACATCTGCATAGCTGAAGCAAAAAAAGCGGGAATATTTTACAATGACAAGTTCATTGATGCGCTGAGTCTCGATATTCTTCAGCACCCCGAGGCTTATGATGTAATTGTAACCACGAACATCTTTGGCGATATCCTATCTGATGTATCATCATATCTTGTGGGAGGCCTTGGCCTTGTCCCGAGTGCCAATATCGGTGACAGGTACGCTCTTTTTGAGCCGGTTCACGGCAGTGCTCCTGATATAGCAGGTAAGAACATAGCAAATCCTGTGGCGGCGTTGCGGAGCGCTGCAATGCTTCTTGATTATCTCGGGGACAAAGAAGGGGCCGGACGGATAGAATCAGCTATAGTTACGGTACTAGAATCCGGTATCCGTACAAGGGATATCGGGGGGTCTGCCGGGACAAGGGAGTTTGGTGAAGCGGTCACCGGGGTTCTTAGAAAACAAGGATAGCTTGTCCCGTATTCTCTTTCTTAATCCGGGAGCCCCCTTCTTGTCGTGGAATCCGCAAGAAGATGAAACGAATATCCGAGGGCACAACAGGATACAGCAAAGACTATCCCTTTGGTTGATTCAGGAAGCGCTAATACTAAGGTGATTGCCACGGAAATGCCGAAAATGCATACAATACATTTCAGAGCCCACCAGCTATGGAATATTCCCCGGTGTTTTGAGTTTGTCGCTGGCTCCAGTATATCAGGCAGAATTGATCCGACGATAACTGCACAAAATCCGAGGACAAAATAGCCTATAGTAATAGAATGAATGCCATGGAGCAGATATGCATACATGAAAAATACAAAGATGCCGATTATAAGATGGAACTCTCTTCTCATTCAGGAAAGCAGTCCGTGAAAAAGCGTGATAAACACCGTCCGTGAATGGTGAAAGTGTTTCACCCTATCTCGACTAATGTTTCTCACACGTTGTGGACTATTTAAGAACCTGAGGGACGGGCACATACACATTGGAGAAAAAATTAAAAAATCGAAATACATCGCCCTTACAATTTTAATAGTATAAAGATCTGTTCACCATATTTGCTCTTTTTTTCTCTGAATTACTGTTTATTTTACAACCTTGTATCCGGCTTGTTCAAAAACTTCACTAACAAAATTTTCCCATGCAGTCTCGTCCGGAATTGTTACACCCTCGATCTTGGTCTCCCAAATCCTTCGAAGATCTGCATCCATGGTGGAAAAAAATCGTGTTCCGTCCAGCACTCGACCTCTATAATGGCCATCGGGACCTCCGAAGACGAGAAGTCGAAAACAAGTATAAATCCTGCAGAGATAGGGGCGCGTTTGGTGAATAGTGCATAGTGCTATTTTATTATTATCCCGCCGGAGAAGAGGACAGGCGCCTGTTTGTAAGTCATTGTGTTCTTTATTCCGGAAGAGTGCCTGTTTATCCTCATCGATCATGACATCCACTTCATTACCCGTAACCACAAACCGAATCCGGAGCATCAGAGGACCGGTTTCTTCCTCAATCCGGATGAGATCCCCCATATTACTACAGCATTTTCCGCATTGCTGGCACCGGAATGTCACGGATAATCCTCCTCAACCCGCTATGTGGCGGAGAATGTGATTAAAGTGATGGAAATTGAAATCAGGGATATGGTATGACACGAATTGAAGAGTAGTTTTTCGGGGCAGTCAGTATTATCTTCATGATCGTCCCAAAAAAAGAGATCTCCAATCTGCTTTTTCTTATTTCATGAGAAAACCTGGATCTACGTACACCTTTGAATGCGTCCGCAATATCAAGGGCGGGGCAAGAATTTTTTTAAAAGGACCAAAAACACCGCATCCTGAGTTTTTTTGGTCATTGACCGAATGGTCATACTGGAAGGTCTATTACCCCCAGCCCCGATTAAAGGGTGAAGGAGGGTTTCTTTGGAATGGTAGAAAATGCAACCGGTATGGCGAGTAAAGATGGACCCATCATCATTTTTAACCCGGAAAAAATGACGTTGAGCATGTTGCTCCGATAGAGAAATCCGAT